>Ga0247831_1000119_pt1 | contig 166562 bp, 153 predicted proteins | sample LaCruzMarch2015__9_FD_192406 | JGI IMG/M metagenome (GOLD analysis project Ga0247831, IMG submission 192406) | Freshwater microbial communities from meromictic Lake La Cruz, Castile-La Mancha, Spain - LaCruzMarch2015_1m | ecosystem: Environmental > Aquatic > Freshwater > Lake | place: Spain... | reverse complement strand
GCGGTTCTGGTCCAGCCACTGCAGTGCTGCATCCCACAAGGGCTGCGCACGCGCCCTGAAATACCCCATGTGCCCGATAGGCCCCACCCCTGCGGCCGCCGGGTCGATGTCCAGCGTGGACAGGGGTGCGCCGCGGTAGGCGGCCATGAAGGCATCGCGCGAACGGGGCTGGGCCCAGAGATCGTCCAGCGCATTGGCCGCCATGATCGGTGTGCGGACCTGGGCGAAACCGGTGAGCGAGTCCCGCGCGCTGGCGTCACCGAAAAAATAGTCGGGGTACTGGCACCAGCGCTTCCACTGCCGGTACACGTCGATCGGGAGGTCTTCGCCCATCCCCAAGCGGCTCCAGGGCAGATACCCCGTGGCCGTGGTCAGCACCGGGCCGACCATGTTCCACATGAGCCAGACCCGGGCACGCTCTCGAGGCGGCATCCAGCCATGCCATCCGGCGCCGGTGGCGAAGGTGTAGAAGGCCGCTACCCGCGCATGGTTCGGGAGCAGTCCGAAGGCATGCCCGCCATAGGAATGGCCCACCATGTACAGCGGCTGGTCCTTGGCATGCAAGGCCTCCACGGCTGCCGCAAGGTCCAGCCGCGCCCAGTCCCGGTAGTCCATCCGGAAGCCCCGCAGGCTGGCAGGCCTGGAGAGTCCTATGCCGCGGTAATCCAGTGTCATGGTCGTGATGCCTCTCGCGCAGGCATGTTCGGCGAAGCGGCGGTAGAAGGACTGCGGTACACCGGTCGCACCCGCGACCAGCAGGCGGGCCGTGCCCGCCGGCCCGGCCGGGTACAGAGTGGCAATGACCGGGTAACCGTCAGCGGCCAGCAGACGCACGCATCGCGGCCGACCCGACGGGTCGTTTGCGGTGATGGAAAAAGCGGCATTCACGGCTGCGTCCTTCTGGCCAGCGTGGCCTGGATCAGGGTCAGCAGGGTGCCGGTCGCCCGCGCCATCGGCTCGGCATTGCCGGCCACGCGGGCCTGCAGCAAGCCGCCTTCATAGGCGGCCAGCATCAGCGCTGCCAGCCCCTGTGCCTGCGGCGCCGGCACGCCAGAGGCCTGCAGGGCGGACCCTATGCGCTCCCGGATCGTGGCAAAGGCCTGTGCCAGCGCGTCGCGGATCGCCACGTCGTCCGATGCCGACTCCAGAGCGACCGTCGCCAGCGGGCAGCCCCGCTCGAAGCGGCTGGCTGCCAGGTGCCGCTGGGCACCCTCGACCCAGCGCTCGAACGCTGCGGCTGGATCGGGGTGGGCGGCAAGGACCTGGTCCAGACTGCTGATGATCCGCTCGACGATGGCCCGGATGGCGGCGATCGCCAGTTCCGTCTTGCCCCCCGGGAAGTGGTGGTACAGAACACCTTTCGGTGCCTGGGCGTCGCTGAGGATCTCATTGAGCCCGACACCATGCAGGCCCCGGCGCTGCAGGGCATCTGCCATGGCGGCAATCAGGCGTGTGCGTGTGGTGTGGGGCTCCATGGCGGGAAATTCTATAGACCAGTCGGTCTAGCGTCAACCAGCGCGTGCCGGGCTTGTATGCGCATGGGCGAGGCTGCCGGGTGCACCCTGTCCTGTATTGAATATGCGGCAGCCAGACCCAGCTACCACAGAACCAGCCTGTCCGGATGTCCCTGCCCTTTCTCCTCTTCCTGATCGCGTGCCTGATGCTGGTGTCGGCCTGGCTGCTGCAACCCTGGTGGACGCGCCGGCGGCGCGCCCGCGTGCGCGAAACCCCGTTCCCAGCCTCCTGGCGGCGCATCCTGCAGCACCGGGTGCCGCTGCTGCAGCGCCTGCCCCCCGACCTGCAGATGCAGCTCAAGCGCCACATTCAGGTGTTCCTGGCCGAAAAGCCATTCATCGGTTGTGGCGGTCTCGCCATCGACGACGACATCCGGGTCACCGTCGCCGCACAGGCCTGCCTGCCCCTGCTGAACCGCCCGGACGCCTACTACCCCGAGCTGCGGCAGATCCTGGTCTATCCGGGTCCTTTCGTCGTCGACCGCAGCCACACCGACGGCATCGGAGTCCTCCAGAACATGCGCCAGGTGCTGGCCGGCGAATCCTGGTCGCAGGGGCAGGTGATCCTGTCCTGGCAGGACGTGGTGGCCGATGCCGCCCACCCCGAGGCCGGTCGCAATGTGGTCATCCATGATTTTGCGCACCAGCTCGACCAGGAGACCGGTGCCGCCAATGGCGCCCCTGAACTCGGGTCCGCACAAGCCTATGCGCGTTGGAGCCAGGTGCTGGGTACCGAGTTCGAGCAGTTGCAGCGCCGTGCCGAACAGGGGCCCACAGGCGTGCTGGACACTTACGGCGCCAGCAGCCCCGCCGAGTTCTTCGCCGTGGCGTCCGAGGCGTTCTTCCTGCAGCCAGGGCCCCTGGCCACCGATCACCCCCTGCTGTTCGCGGAGCTGCGCCGCTTCTACTGCATCGACCCTCTCAGCTGGTAGGAGTGAGCGGGCGCGGCGCTCACCGGCCGCCCAGGCCCATGGAGCGGGTGATGACCTCTTTCATGATCTCGTTGGTGCCGCCATAGATGCGTTGCACCCGGGCATCGGCATAGGCGCGCGCGATCGGGTATTCCCACATGAAGCCGTACCCGCCAAAGAGTTGCAGGCATTCGTCCATCACCTTGCACTGCAGTTCGCTGCACGACAGCTTGGCCATGCTGGCGGTTGCGGTGTCCAGACTGCCCTGCACCACCAGCTCGACGCACTTGTCGACAAACACGCGGGCCACCTGCACTTCGGTCTGCAATTGCGCCAGCGTGAAGCGGGTGTTCTGGAACGCGCCGACGGTGGTGCCGAACAGCTTGCGCTCCTTCACGTAGGCCACCGTGCGGTCGATCGCGGCCTGCGACGCGGCGACAGCGCCAATGGCGATCTGCAGCCGCTCCCAGGGCAGTTCCTGCATCAGGCACGCGAAGCCCCTGCCCTCCAGGGCCGACCCGCCCAGCAGGTTGGCGGCCGGCACCCGGACCTGGTCGAAGAACAGCTCGGAGGTGTCCTGCGCCTTCAGGCCCAGCTTCTTGAGGCGCTTGCCTTTCTCGAAACCGGGCATGCCCCGCTCGACCAGCAGCAGGCTGATGCCCTTGGCCCCGGCCGACGGGTCGGTCTTGGCGACCACAATCACCAGGTCGGAGTGCCAGCCATTGGTGATGAAGGTCTTGCTGCCATTGAGCAGGTAGCTGCCGTCGGACTGCAGGATCGCCGTGGTCTGGATGCCCTGCAGGTCCGAACCGGCTGCCGGCTCGCTCATCGCAATGGCCCCGATCATCTCGCCGCGCGCCATCGGCGGCAGGTAACGCAGTTTCTGCGCGTGTGTGCCATACCGCTCGATGTAGGGGGCCACGATGTTGTTGTGCAGGCTGAAGCCGACACCCGTGTGGCCGGCCTCGGCAGTCACCTCCATCTCGACCACGGCGTACAGCCGGTCGGCACCGGCGCCACCGTAGGCCTCGGGCATGGTGGTACACAGGAATCCGTGGGTGCCGGCCTTGCGCCAGACCTCCCGGTCGACATAGCCCTGCTCCTCCCAGGCCTCGTGGAAGGGAGCGATCTCGCGCTCGCAAAAGCGCTGGTAGCTGTCGCGAAAGGCCTGGTGGTCGGGTGTGAAGAGACTGCGTTCGATCATTGGATGAATATACTCCCGGCGAACTCCCAGGAGACAGTCCATGACCGAGGCATTCGTGTACGACGCCATCCGCACTCCGCGCGGCAAGGGCAAGAAAGACGGCAGCCTGTACGAGGTGAAGCCGGTGAACCTGCTGGCCGGCGTGTTGACCGAGCTGCAGCGGCGCAATGATTTCGACACCGGTCAGGTCGATGATGTCGTGATGGGCGTGGTGTCGCCCATCGGCGAACAGGGGTCGGTGATCGCGAAGGTCGCCGCACTGAAGGCCGGTTGGGACTACCGATGCGCCGGCGTGCAGCTCAACCGCTTCTGCGCCTCCGGCCTGGAAGCCGTGAACATGGCCGCCCAGAAGGTGCGTTCCGGCTGGGAGGACCTGGTCGTGGCGGGCGGTGTGGAGAGCATGAGCCGGGTGCCCATCGGCTCGGATGGCGGCGCCTGGGCCCAGGACCCGGAGACCAACAGCGCCACCGCCTTCGTGCCGCAGGGCATCGGCGCCGACCTGATCGCCACGCTGGCAGGCTTCAAGCGCGACGATGTGGATGCCTACGCGCTGGAAAGCCAGCGGCGCGCCGCACGGGCGCGTGACGCGGGCCACTTCCAGCGCTCGGTGGTTCCCGTGAAGGACTTCCTCGACCAGATCCTGCTGGACCACGACGAGTTCATCAAGCCGCACACCACCCTGCAGGGCCTGGCCGCACTCAAGCCCGCCTTCGAGTCCATGGGCGCCATGGGTTTCGACCAGGTCGCGTTGATGCGTTACCCGCAGGTCGAACGCATTCACCATGTGCACCACGCGGGCAACTCCTCGGGTATCGTCGATGGCGCGGCCGCCATCCTGATCGGCTCCGAGGCCGCCGGCCGGACCCACGGCTTCACGCCGCGCGCGCGCATCGTTGCCGCCGCCCTGAGCGGCGCCGACCCGACCATCATGCTGACCGGTCCGATGCCGGCGGCCCGCAAGGCGCTGGCCAAGGCCGCCATGACCATCGGCCAGATCGACCTGTTCGAGGTCAACGAGGCGTTTGCCGCCGTCCCCATGCGCTTCATGCAGGAGATGGAGGTGCCGCACGACAAGGTCAACGTGAATGGCGGCGCCATCGCCATGGGCCATCCGCTGGGCGCCACCGGCGCAATGATCCTGAACACCCTGATCGACGAACTGCACCGGCGCCAGCTGCGCTACGGCATGGCCACGCTGTGTGTCGGCGGCGGCATGGGCATCGCAACCATCGTCGAGCGCATCTGATGAAAACCATCCAGTACCACCTCGAGGCCGGCATCGCCACCATCACCTTCGACGAGCCGGGCTCGCCGGTCAACACCATGTGCCGCGACTGGCAGTCGGACCTCAGCGCCGTCACCGCACAGGTGCTGCAGGACAGGGACGCCATCCAGGGCATCATCCTGGCCTCGGCCAAGAGCACCTTCTTCGCCGGCGCCGACCTCAAGGCCACGATGCGGCTGACGGCGGCCGATGCGCCGGCAGTCTTTCGCGAAATCGAGCAGACCAAGAAGAACTTCCGCACGCTCGAGACGCTGGGCAAGCCGGTGGTCAGCTGCATCAACGGCACAGCCCTCGGCGGCGGCTGGGAAGTGGCACTGGTCGGCCACTGCCGCATCGCCGTGGACGACCGCAAGATCCAGCTCGGCCTGCCCGAAGTCACCCTGGGCCTGATCCCCGGCGCCAGCGGCATCACCAAGATGACCCGACTGCTGGGCCTGATGGGCGCGCAGCCCTACATCCTGGAGAGCCGGCTGTTCACGCCGCGCGAGGGCCTGCAGGCAGGTCTGGTGCACGAACTCGTTCCCGACAGGGCGTCGCTGCGCACAGCGGCCCTTGCCTGGATTGCCGCGCACCCGCAGGCGCAACACCCCTGGGACGAAAAGGGCTACCGCATGCCTGGCGGCAGCGTCTCGAACCCGCAGATCGCGCAGGCCCTGGCGGTGGCGCCCGCCATGATCAGGAAGAACTCGCGCGGCCTGTATCCGGCGCCCGAATATGCGCTGGCGGCCATGGTCGAAGGCGCCCAGGTGGACGTCGATACCGCGCTGCGCATCGAGTCGCGCTACCTGGCCAAACTCATCGTGAGCCCGGTGGCACGCAACATGGTGAACACCTTTTTCTTCAACATGAACGCGATCAAGTCCGGGCAGTCGCGCCCGCAGGGCGTGGCGCGTTTCACGCCGGCCCGCGTCGGTGTGCTGGGTGCCGGCATGATGGGCGCCGGCATTGCCTATGCCCAGGCCAGCCGCGGGATTGCCACCGTGCTCAAGGATGTCAGCCTGGAGAAGGCCGAGCAGGGAAAGGCCTACAGCAGCAGGGTCACCCAGCCGCGCGTGGAAGCGGGCCGCATGTCTGCGCAGGACCAGGCCGCCCTGCTTGCGCGCATCACGCCGACCGCGCAGGCCGCCGACCTGCAGGGATGCGAACTCATCATCGAGGCGGTGTTCGAGAAGCGTGATCTCAAGGCGGCCGTCACCCGAGAGGCCGAGCCGATGCTGGCTGCAGACGGCTTCTTCGCCAGCAACACCTCCACGCTGCCGATCAGCGGGCTGGCGGGCGCCAGCGCCCGGCCGGAAAAGTTCATTGGCATCCACTTCTTCAGCCCCGTCGACAAGATGAAGCTGGTGGAGATCATCCGCGGTGCGCAGACCGACGACACCACCGTGGCCCGTGCCTTCGACTATGTGCAGGCCCTGGGCAAGATACCCATCGTGGTCAACGACGCGCGCGGCTTCTACACCAGCCGCACCTTCGGCACCTTCGTGACCGAAGGCGCGAACATGCTGGCCGAAGGCATTCCGGCGCCGGTGATAGAAAACGCCGGCGTGCAGTGCGGCATGCCGGTCGGGCCCCTGGCCGTGAACGACGAAACCGCCTTGTCGCTCAGTGTGCTGGTGATGGACCAGACCCGCGCCGACCTGGCGGCCGAAGGCAAGGCCTACGAGACCGGCCCGGGCCAGTTGCTGATCGAGCGCATGGTCAAAGAGTTCCATCGGCCCGGCCGTGCCGGCGGCGCAGGCTATTACGACTACCCATCCGGTACGGGCGCCCGCAAGACGCTCTGGCCGGGCCTGCGTACCCACTTTGAAAAACCTGGCGTGGCCTGGGACATCCAGGACGTGAAGGACCGCCTGCTGTTCCGGCAGGCGATCGAGACAGCCCGCTGCCTTCAGGAAGGCGTACTGATGTCCGTGCACGATGCCAACGTCGGCTCGATCTTCGGCATCGGTTTCCCAGCCTGGAGCGGCGGGGCCATGCAGTTCATCTACGGGATGGGCATCGATGCCTTCCTGCGCCGTGCAGCGGACCTGGCAACGCGTTTTGGCCCAGGGTTCACGGTCAGTGGTGAGGTCGCGGACTGCATCCGCAGGAGCCAGCCGGTCTACTGAGCACGCACCCAGCCGACCCGGAGCATCCAGCGCGCCAGCAGGCCGGTCAGCAGGATGGTGCAGACGATGCGGGTGATATGAAATGCCGTGACCAACGGTGCCGCCAGCCCGAATGCCTTGGCCATTACCGCCATCTCGGCCATGCCGCCGGGGGCAAAGGCCAGGAAGGCCGTCGGCAGGGGCAGGCCGGCGCCCAGACTCACCAGCCAGGCCAGCCCGAGGCAGAGCATCAGGATGCCCAGCGTCACCAGTACCGCAGAGGCGAGCACGCGCGGGGCCCGGACAAAGAAATCGCGCGTGATCGACTGCCCCAGCGCCCAGCCGATCAGCACCTGGCTGGCCACCAGCAATCCGTCCGGCAAACGCCCGCCCCAGGACTCTGCGGCCGCCAGACCTCCAATCCCCAAAGGCCCCAGCAGCCAGGGGTTGGGCAGGTTGGCCCGCTGCAAGACCAACGCGGCGATGGCGGCGGCCGGCAGCAGCCCCAGCAGCACCACGGACTGCACGGTGGCTGGCGCTGGCGTGGAGGCCGGTGCAATGGCAGGTGGGCCGATGCCCCCGATCAGCAGGGCAAGACAACCCGTCACCAGGATGATGCGCACAGCATGCGCACAGGCCACGCTGGCGCCATCAGCACCGGCCCTGCGCGCCTGCAGCACCATTTCGGAGGATGCGCCCAGCGCCACGCAATAAATCGCAGTCGGACCGTCGACCCGCGCCAGGCGCTGGATGACCGGTGCGGCCAGGACCGAGAGCGCCAGTGCCGACGCCGCCCCCAGGACAACCCAGGGGGCCAGGCCGCCAAGCAGTTGCCAGATCTGCGGGGTGAACGCCAGACCGATGGCAAGCCCGATGCAGCCCTGCGCCAGACGGCGCAAGGTCGCAGGTTGTGCCAGCATACGGCCTGACAGCAGCGACGCCACGGCAACCGCCAGCATCGCGCCGAGCACCCAGGCCAGCGGCATGTGGACGGCATGGGCAAGCGCGCCACCCATCGCGGCAAGCGGCAGTGCCAGCACCTGCGCCTGCCAGTCCGATGGCGTCGACACCTTGCCGTCCGCTGGTGGATCCTGCCTCAAGAGCCCAGGTAAGTGCCGCCGTTGACGTGCAGCACCTGCCCCGTGACAAACCGTGCCTGCCCTCCGGCCAGCCAGGCCACGGCATCGGCCACCTCGTCTGCGGTGCCGCGGCGCCCCAGCAAGGGTGTGTGCTGGCTGTGGTGTTGCGGTGTACCGGTGGTGCTGCTGCCCTTGCGCACGGTGTCGATCATGCCGGGGGACACGCAGTTGACCGTCACCTGGTGCGCGGCCAGGTCATGGGCCAGCGCCCGCGTCAGGCCCACCAGACCGGCCTTGGCCGTGACGACATGGACGCGGTCTGCGGCGCCGGTATGGGCGGTCAGGCCGCCGATGTTCACGATCGCGCCGCCTTCTGCCAGTTGCAGGAGATGCAGCGCCGCCTGGGTGCAGTGGAAGGCGCCGTCGAGCACCACGGCCAGGGTGTTGCGCCACTCGGCGCTGGAGAGCTCGGCCAGTTGGGCTTCACGCCGGATGGCGGCGTTGTTGACGAGCACGTCGAGGCGGCCGAAACGCGCCGCAACCTGCGCCACCATGGACCGGACCGCCTGCGCATCGGTGACGTCCGCCACGCACAGCATGGAAGGCGTTCCGAGCGCCTCGAGTTCCTCCACCACCGCCCGCCCTTCGTTTGCCGAACTGCGTACATTGACGACAACCGCCAGGCCGTCACGAGCCAATGCGCGGGCGATCGAGCGGCCGATGTTGCGTCCCGCCCCGGTCACAAGCGCCACCCTGCGTGGCTCGCGGGTAAACGGCATGGCGTTCGTCATGCCGTGCCCCCCGAAAGCATCGTCAAGGGCAGTGGCACCTCGCCAAAAGCAGCGTTGACACAGGCCAGAACCGCCGCGGCCTGCGCATCCGAAAGAGCGCCGTGGCGGCAATTGGCGTGAAACTTCCGGGTCAGGTCCGCATCGCTGAGCGGGTGCTCGGCGCCCCCCTGGAAAAAGCCCTGCCGCTCCTCCAGCACCTTGCCGCCTTGCAGCGTCACCCGTACATGGCCGGTGAACTGGCGCGGATAGGGATTCTCGGGGTCTACCCGGTAGCGGACCTTGGCCGCCAGCGCGCGCATGTCCGCCCGCTGGACCACTGCCTCGGTGTAGGCCGCCAGCCCTGCGTCGTCAAGGACCAGACCGGCAGCGATCGCATACGGGATGCTGAACTTGGCCGCATACGCGTTGGGCGGCGCCGCCTTCAGTGCCAGTGGCTCCCACAGGCGGTGCACGATGCCCTCGGCCGTGTCGCATTCGATGGACTGCACCTGCTCGGCAGTGACGCCGCGCCGGCGCAAGGCCCGCGCGCAGTCGATATAAGGATGGGCCATCGTTCCACAGGCGTAGGGCTTGAAGGCGATGGTCGTCCAGTGCCAGCGCTCGCCAAAACCCTCCAGCATGGCCTCGAAATCGCCGTTTGTCGTGTTGGCAAACCCGTGAAACAGGCCGTGCGTGCCCTCGAAGACCGTGGCCGGGCCCTTGAAGCCGTTCTGCGCCAGGCGTACCGCGCGGTAGGCAGACTGCGCCGCCCAGCCAGGGTGCATGCGCTTGGTCCATGAGCCGTCGGCCAGGTACTCGATGATGCCGCCAGCCATGCTGCCGGCCAGGCCAAAGGCATCCACCAGCTGGTGCTCAGGAAGCCGCAAGGCCGCGCCGATGCCCGCCACTGCACCGATCACGCCGAAGATGGCGGTCGGGTGAAAGCCCGCCTTGTGAACCCGTGTAGGCGCCACGGCGCACAAGCGGCAAGTCACCTCGACCCCGAGGGCGATGCCACGCAACAGGTCGGCGCCCTGCAACTGGTGGCGCTGTGCGGTGGCCACAAGCGCCGGAACCACCACCGCCCCTGCATGCACCGGCCCACCCTCGTAGGTATCGTCGAAATCCTCGCCATGGGCCGCGATGCCGTTGACGAAGGCAGCCGCCTCGACACCGAAGCCCTCGGGCACGCCGATCACCGTGCAGGGACCCGGCTGCTCCACCGCCGACAGCGCAGCGCGCACGTAGTCTTCACGGCGCGCGGCAATGCAGATGCCGGCAACGTCCATCAGCAGGCGGCGCGCCACGGCCTGCGCCTGCGCGTGCTGTTCCGGTCGGGACCCCACGACCGCGCGCGCCAGACGCGCGGCAACGGTCTCGGGGGATGCTGAAGGGGCGCTCATGCCTTGGGCTTTCTCACGCTGAACTCCTTGAAGCCGGTGTACAGGGTCAACACCAATGCCAGCGCCAGCAGACCGGCAGACACCGGGTCGGTCAGGAATATCGAGTGCTCACCACCGGAGATCAGCAGACTGCGTCGGTAGTTGGACTCCACCAGATACCCCAGTACCAGGCCGAGCACCATCGGCAGCACCGGAATGCGCAGCAGGCGCATGCAGTAGCCGAGGACGCCGACCGCAAGCACGAGCGCAAGGTCGAACACGCTCTGGTGCAGGGCGTACACACCGGTCATGACCAATGCCAGGATGCCGGCGATCAGGTAGGGCTTGGGACGGTTCACCAGCCAGATGCAGGGTGTGAGGATCACCAGTCCGATCAGCAGCATCGCAATGTTGGCAAACAGCAACCCTCCGTACAGGCCGTAAACCACATCGGGCGCCTTCTGGAACAGCATCGGCCCAGGCTGCAGTCCGTGTATCAGGAAGCCACCCATCAGGATCGCCGCGGAATTGGAGCCAGGAATGCCAAGGCTCAGCAACGGCACCAGCGCAGTGGCAGTGACCACATTGTTGGCGGCCTCGGGCGCCGCCACCCCCTCCGGCGAGCCATGGCCGTATTCCTCCGGGTGCCGGGACCAGCGCTTGCTTTCCGAATAGGCCATGAACGCGGCCACGGTACCGCCAGCGCCGGGTGTGACGCCTTCGAAGGTGCCGACCGCAGCGCCAATCGCCTGCGGGCGGAACAGGCGCTTCCACATGGCCCAGTCGGGCAGTTTGAGGCGCGAGGTGGCCGCGTCCGCCTTGGCCCAGGCTGGCTCGCCGATCTGCACCAGCATCTCGGTCACGGCAAACAGGCCCACCATGATGATGATCGGCTTGACGCCGTCGATCAGGTGCGGTGAGCCAAACGTGAACCTGGAGACGCCGGACACGGGGTCACTGCCGATGAAGGCGATCATCAGGCCCATGCAGGCCGCCACCAGACCCTTGAGCAGGGACCCGCCCGAGAGACCGGCGATCACCGAAAGGCCCAGGACGCCCAACGAGAAATAGGCCGCCGGCGTGAACGCCAGCGCCACCTTGGCCAGGCTCTCGGTGGCCAGCACCAGCACCAGCAGGCCAAACAGACCACCTACCAGGCCGGACACCAGCGAGATGCCCAGCGCGTCTCCAGCCTTGCCCTGGCGCGCCATCTCGAAGCCGTCGATCACGGTGGCTGAGGCGGAGTTGGTGCCGGGTGTCCGGATCAGGATGGCCGGTATCGACCCACCGTACTCGGCACCGACGTATACGCTGGCCAGCAACACGATCGCCACCGTGGGTGGCAGACCCACGGTGAATGGAAGCAGCAGAGCCATCGCGATCGATGGCGAGATGCCTGGCAAGGCCCCGCCGAGAATGCCCCAGAGGACGCCGCCGAAGGCTGCTGCGATCACTCCCAGTGAGGCCAGGCCACCAGCCGCCTGCAGAAACGCATCCATGGGTCAGCCCGCGAAGAGGGTGGGCCAGATGCCGGCGGGCATCCGGACGCGAAGGGCGAAGTCGAAGACCAGCCACAACACAGGCCCGGTAACGACCGCAAACCCGATGAGAACCGAAGTCTGGCGACCGCCGGCGAACCACGCGATCGCCGCCGCGAGCAGCCCGACAGCCACCACATACCCAAGCCAGGGCAAGGCAATCAGGTAGGCCGCCAGGATCAACAGCAGACCGCCTGCGAGTGCATGCGTGCGCAGGCTGGCCGCTGGACGAGCGCTAGCGTGGGCCTGTTGTGCGGTATCGCGTGTCGCGGATCGACTGCCGGGAAGGAGGCCCTTCAGAATCAGGACCGTCGACACCAGGGCCATCAGCCCACCAATGGCCACGGGCACGCCGGAGGCCCCTACCGGATCGGCCAGCAGGCTGTCTTCGATGCGCCGCGCCGCCAGGATGTAGACCACCGAAAAGACGAGGCCGCCACAGCCGGTGACCAGTGCCGCCGCGCGGTCACCGATGCCACTCATTTCACGAGACCCAGTTCCTTGAAGGATTCCGTCGTTTCAGCCGCCACTTCGGCAGTGAACTTGCGCGCAGCCTCGCGGCCCATCACGATCGGTGTCAGATGTTCCCGGGTGTACTCGGCCTTGTAGGCCGGCAGCGCGATCACCTTGCGGATCGCCTCTTCCCAGGCCTTGGCCACGCTGTCCGGCACGCCCTTGGGGCTGGCAAGCCCGCGGAACTTGCGCACCACCACGTTGTAGCCCTGCTCCTTGGCGGTCTGCAGTTGCGGCAGACCCTGCAGGCGTGTCTCCGACAGGGTCGAAAGCAGCCGGATCTTGCCCGCCTCGAGCTGGCCCTGGATCTCCTGCATCTCGCCGATGCCGATATCGTAGGTGCCATTGAGCACCCCGATCATCTGGTCGCCACCGCCCTCATGGCTGACGATCGGCACCTTGACACCTGCGGCACGCGACAGCCGCTCCATCGCGATGCGCTCCAGCGAAGCCGGGTTGGAAGCGCCCCAGCGCGACTTGCCGGGATTGGCCTTGGCAAAGCTGATCACGTCCGTCAGGGATTTGTAGGGCGATTCGGCCCGGGTGTAGATGATTTCCGGATCGAGGAACACGATGACCATGGGATCCAGGCCGTCGTAACCCACCGGCGGCTTGGACAGCAGGGTCGTCTGGATGTAGGTGGGTGTGGTGCCGTAGAAGATGGAGCCATCGGGAGCACCCTTGGCCACGGCAGCCACCGCCGTGGCGCCGCTTCCGCCCCGGATGTTCTCGACCGCGAAGTTGGTCTTCATCACGGTGGCGAGTTGCTTGCTGAGGTCGCGCAGGAACACGTCGGTACCCCCGCCAGGGCTGGAGTGTGTGACCAGGGTGACCCGGCTGACCGGGTAATCGGCAGGCTGGGCCTTGGCCGCTGCCGCGGCAAACAGGACCACACCGAGTGTGGCGAGCAGGTTCTTGGCAATCATGGTGTGTCTCCAGTGGTTATGAAGGGCGGAACAGGTCGGTGCGGACCTCGGCGTCAGCACCCCGGCGACAAGAATCGTATACGAAAATGCCTCAGTGTCAATCGGAACATGCCTGCGTCTGGCCGGGGCTTTGCGGGTGCGCGGTCAGCGCCGGCGCAGCGGTGTCACGGTCGGGCCAGGCGAGCCAGGCGAGCCAGGCCGCGCACGTCGCCTGCCTGCCCGACGGCCCAGCAGGCCCTTACCAGGTTGGCGGTACGTTCCGGGCCCAGCACCGGCTCGGACAGGCCATGGAACTTGGCCTCCAACTGCGCATCGCTCATGGGGTTCTGCACCGAGCCGATGGCATGTTCCACAAACACATGTACGCGCCGGCCGTCTCGCAGCACCGCGGTGACGTCGGCGCTGGCTTCGTCGATCGCGTTGTCGATCGTCGCCACCACCTTGCGTCGCAGGGCCACCATGTCGGGACGGTTCACGATGGCATCCGAGAACTCGCCCTCGGCTGCGCAGCCGAAGGTCAGCCCGGCAGCGCAGCCGTGGTAGACACTGAATTTCGCCTGCAGTCCGTCAGCAGGCTCCTTCTTGCCGGTGAGCTCCAGGACCAGCGAGTGCACCTTGAGCTCGATGCGCTCGATCTGCTCGGGCAACACGCCCTGGGCGCGCAACTGGGCACAGGCATCGATGCTGGGGTGGATCACGATTCCGCAGGCAAAGGGCTTGTAGCTGTTGAACGAGATCTCGAAGCGCTGGCCCAGGGCTTCGGTGATCTCGCGCCAGTCGTTCTTGGTCGACACGGTCTGCATCATCCCCCGGGGAGCCTCCAGGGCCTTGGGGCTGGCCGTGAAGCCCTTGCTGGCCAGCAACGCAGACATCAGCCCGCCACGGGCCGCGCCTCCCGGATGAAATGGCTTGGTCATGGTGCCGAACTGCTCGCGCACGCCCACTGGCTGAGAGGCGGCGATGCCCAGCGCCATTGCGGTCTGGCGCGTGTCCAGGCCGAGCAGACGTGCGCACCCCGCTGCTGCCCCCAGCGTGCCGGTGGAGCCCGTGATGTGCCAGCCGCGGTCGTAGTGGTCAGGATACATCGCGTTGCCGACGCGGCAGGACACATCGACTCCCAGCACCAGCGCATCGATCAACGCGCGACCGTTCGCGCCGGTGTGCTCGGCCAGCGCCATGACCGCCGAGGCCACCGGGCCCGCCGGGTGGATGATCGTCTTCAAGTGGGTGTCATCGAAGTCGAAGGTGTGCGAGGTGATGCCGTTGATCAGCGCAGCGCTCGCCATGTCGACCTGCTCCGAGCGCCCCAGCAGACTCGCCTGGGCGGCAGGCTGCAGCAACTGAACCGCCGCCAGCGCGGCATCGGCCGCTTCGTGGCGCGCAGCGCCAACGGCGCAACCAAACCAGTTCAGGAAGGTTCGATGGGCTTCGTGGTCCACCGCAGCAGACCAGCCACCGACCGCGAAGCCGGGGTGCGTGGCCACGAATTCGGCCAGGATCTGGGTGACGGGCGGGGCATTGTGGTCAGCGGAAACCTGCGTATTGCGTGCCATGTACGTTCTCGCGAGTGGGGGTCATTGGGTGGCGGGCGCCACACCGGACGGTGCAGCCCCAAGGGGGCCGAATCAGCTGTCGAGCTGGATATTTCGCTCGCGCGCCACCTGCGTCCAGCGGGCGATGTCCTGGCGCACGAACTCGCCGAAGGCATCGGGTGTCATGGGCATTGGCTCGATGGCCTCGATCGACAGCTTTTCGCGCAGATCGGGCATCTTCAATACCGTCGCCAGGCTGTCGTTCAACTGGCGCGTGATTGCCGCAGGCATGCCTGCCGGCCCCATCACGCCATACCATTGCTGGGCGTCGAAGCCCTTGAAGCCGGACTCGTCGAGCGTGGGCAGGTCCTTGAACTGCGGATGGCGCTGCAAGCCGGTCACCGCGAGCGGACGGACCCGCCCCGAGCGGATATGCGGAACGGCCGCGGCGAGCCCGGGAAACATGGCCTGGGTCTGGCCGCCGATCAGGTCGGCGAAAGCGGGCGCGATGCCACGGTAGGGAATATGCACCATGAAGGAATTGATCTGCAGCTTCAGAAGTTCCATGGTCAGATGGGTCAGGGACCCCTGCCCGGCCGAGCCATAACTCAGCTTTCCGGGGTTCTTGCGCACATACTCGATGAACTCCTGGATGTTGCGCGCCGGCAGCCTGGCATCCACCACCAGCACATTCGGTGTGCCGCCGATCATGCCGATGGGGGTGAAATCCTTGATAGGGTCGTAGGGGATCTTGCGGGTCGCAGGACTGGTGCCATGCGTGGCCACATAACCCTGCATAAGGGTGTAGCCGTCTGGCGCAGACCGTGCCGTCAGCTGGCAGGCGATCACCCCGCCGCCGCCGCCCTGGTTGTCGACCACGAAGCTCTGATTCAGAAGCTTGCCCCAGCGCTCGGTCACCGTACGCCCGACCATGTCGCTGCCGCCACCCGCCACGACGGGGACAATGTAACGGATCGGCTTGGAAGGGTAGGCAGCCTGCGCCAAAACCAGGCCGGGCAGGCCCAGAACGGCCGGGCTGGCCACGAGAAGGGTGCGACGTTTCATGAGCGGGTCTCCTTGGTGTTTCTTCTGGGGGAGGGTGTCGCAGTGGCAGACCGGGGCCGTGGCGTCATCTGGTTCAGCCGCTTGAACGCCACCCCGACATGGCTGGACATCAGCGCCTCGCATTGCTGCGGGTCACCATGTGCCAGCGCCTGGACGATCTCGCGGTGTTCAGCAATCGAGGTCCGCATGCCCACGTCCTGGGACAGATTCTTGAGGCGCGACAGGTGCAGCCGCTGAACGATGCCGCGGTAGGTCTCGCACAGTGCGTGGTTGTTGGCGCCGGCAACGATGAGCCAGTGAAAACGCAGGTTCTCCGCGTAATACTCCTGGACGCTGTGCCGGTCGGCAGCGTCCTGCATGGCGGCCACAGACGCATTCAGCGCGTTCAGCAGGGACAGCTTGGCTGACTTGCCAAGCTGCGCCGACTGCCGGCCGGCAAAGCCGTCGAGCAGTCCGCGCAACTGGTACAGGTCGCAGATCTCGGATGCATCCAGTTCGCGGACGAACACCCCGGCATGCTTGCGTGCCACCACCAGGCCGGAACTCTCCAGCTCGCGCAGCGCCTCCCGGACCGGGACCCGCGACACGCCGAGCCGGCCCGCGACATCCGGCTCGTTGATGCGCTGGCCGGGAACCCAGACTCCCCGCAGGATGAGCGCCAGCATGTCGTCGCGCACCAGCTTGGCCAGCGATGTGTCCCGGGCGTCATGCGTCCGGTCTGCCGGTGTATCGGTCATCCAGGGCCACAGAGTCTGGGATTTCATGGCCGGTATCGTATACGAAAATCATCGAGAGAACTGCGGTACGCTCGGCGTTCCAGACGTTTACCGGACAAGCCCTTGCGAACCACATTCAAACTCCTGCTGATTGCCACGTATGGTCTGAGCGTCGTGAGCCTGTTCGGTGGGATGCCGGCCGACCTCAGCCAATTGCTGCAGCGCATCAGCCTGATCCTGCTGGTGATCCATGCCATCGAACTGCTGGTCATGCGCAAGACCATCCGGACCTACCCCGGCCCGTTTGCGGTCAGCGTCCTGCTGACGCTGCTGTTCGGCCTGCTTCACTGGAAACCGCTGGCAGACGCCCAGCGGCGCCAACAGCCCGAATAACGGATCGCGCCGGCCGCGCCGTCAGCGTTCCCAGCGGCGCAGGCGGCAATAATCGGCCTGCCATCGGAGCGCGACGGAACCCGGTCTTGAGCCAAAGGCCGGGTCGACGGCTTCGTCGGGCCAGGCGTCGATGGCCTGGCCCACCGCGTGCCGGTCACCCCCCTGCCCCAACACCAGCGCCTCCCCGCCAGCATCATCCGCGCCCCAGGCCTGCAGCCACGACCGTTCTCCCGGCACTGGCCCCCATGCGGCGTGCACCCGGTCATTCAGCCAGCGGACGGTGTCCTGCGCGGGACCGGCGCCCAGTGTCAGCGAAGCAAACCGGTAGTCGCCATCGGTGGCCTGGGCCGAGAACCGACCAAGGCGCCGGTACTGGGTGCGCTGCAGGATGCTGATCCCCGTGCCGGCCCAACCCGCCCGTACCACCGCCTGCGCCCTGGCCCGCGCATCGCTGGTCTCGAACACCATGAAGTCCGAATGGGATGCAAACGCGTACAGGCACAGGTACTCCGGGCCACCCTCCTGCCCGGGCGAGGACCGCCGGTACAGCGTGGCCTCCTGCAGGGCGTCACAGCCCATCAACAGATGGACATGGTCGTTGTACCAGCGAAACATCATCGCGTGGTCACCATCGAGGCAGCGGGTGGCTACGAGGTTGATCAAAGTCGGCATGGCGGCAAGGTGTTCTGCTGTTGGGGGCACCATCGTACCGCCTTGCCCTCCTTGACAATCCCTTCCGTCTCTGGCCAGCCATCCAGCTTGGCCGTGGCTGCGGGACCGCTGCATGACATCGGCGTGCTGCATGTCGACCCGCAGATCCTGGACCCCGACACCGCGCTCACCCCCAGGCAGCGGCGCCAGTGGCACCCTCACCCGCTGGTGTCGACGGCCATGGTGGCTCGCCATGACGTGTACCCCCCGCGGTGGGCCGCGCGGTGGGCAAGCACCAGGAATGCCTGGAGCGACCATGCCATGCCGGAGCAGCTGCGTCCGCTGGCGCTGACGGTGTCGGGGCTGGCGCGTGAGACCCCCCAGGAGGGCGAAGCGCCCGCAGGCCCGGCCCGCGGAGACCGGGTAGCCCGGGTGCCATCGTCACCGCGATAATCCGGGGATGTCCCTTCCCGACTCTGCGGCCAGCCCGGTCGCGCCCCCAGGATCGCCAGCGCTTCGCCGGCCCGTCTCGAAAGCTAATCTGTTCTGGTCCTGCTCGGTCATGGCGCTACAGGGTTTTGGCGGCGTGCTCGCGGTCGTGCAGCGTGAGATCGTGGACCGCAAGCAATGGATGACGCGCCAGGAGTTTCTCGAGGAGTGGTCCGTCGCCCAGATCATGCCCGGTCCCAACGTCATCAACCTGTCGATCCTGATGGGAAACCGGTATTTCGGCTGGCGCGGTTCATGCGCCGCAGCGGCCGGCATTCTGACTTTTCCGCTGCTGGTGCTGCTGGTGCTGGCGCTGTTGTTCTCCGGCGTCTCCGACGTCCCCGCTGCGCAGGGGGCCATGCGCGGCATGGGCGCAGTGGTCGCCGGGCTGATCGCTGCCACCGGCCTGCGCATGATCGAGGGCCTGCGCCAGAACGCCATGGGCGCCATGGTGTGCGCGGCCCTGGCGGTGACCGCCTTCATCCTCATCGCGCTGCTGCGGCTGCCGCTGGCATGGGCCCTGCCCGCTCTGGGAAGCCTGGCCTGCCTGTGGGCCTGGCGACAGATCAGACGGCTGGAGGCCAGAGGCCGCCCGGAGGTACCCCGATGACCGTATCCCTGAGTGCGTGGGACTGGACGGCGATGTTGCTGCATTTCATGACGCTGTCCCTGCTGAGTGTCGGGGGCGCGATCACCACGGCGCCCGACATGCATCGCTACCTGGTGCGGGAACATCCCTGGCTGAGCGATGCGCAGTTTTCGTCCGGGCTGGCGCTGGCCCAGGCGGCACCCGGCCCCAATGTGCTGTTCGTCGGCCTGCTGGGCTGGAACGTCGGGCTGAACCATGGGGGTTTCGGCATGGCGCTTCTGGGCCTGGGCGTGACGCTGGGCGGCATGCTCATCCCCAGCTCGCTGCTGATGTTCCTGACGGCCCGCTGGGGGCATCGCAACCGCGACCTGCGCGCCGTGCGGGCCTTCAAGCAGGGCATGTCACCCATCGTCGTCGGCCTGATGGTGGCAACCGCCTGGCTGCTGACGTCCGCCCACACCGACCCGCTTCGCGACTGGCCGCTATGGACGCTGACCATCATCGCTGCGCTGCTGGTCTGGCGCACCCGTATCCACCTGCTGTGGCTGCTGGCTGCAGGCGCCGTTCTCGGCGCGCTGGGCTGGGTCTGATATGCCGGTCGCCGAGCCCGCCCCTTCACCATTCCCCCACCCTGGAGTACTCCATGCAATTGAAACCCCTTGGCCGATCCGGCCTGCAGGTCTCGCCACTGACATTCGGCGGCAATGTGTTTGGCTGGACCGTCGATGAGCGGACCTCCTTCGCGCTGCTCGACGCCTGGCTGGATGCAGGATTCAACACGATCGACACGGCCGACGTCTACTCGGCCTGGGTTCCCGGGCACACGGGTGGCGAATCCGAGACGATCATCGGCAAGTGGCTGCGTGCCAGCGGCAAACGGGACCGCATCGTGCTGGCGACCAAGGTCGGCAAACCCATGGGACCCGACCGCAAGGGCCTGAAACCGGCCTATGTCCGCGCTGCGCTCGAGGCGTCTTTGCAGCGACTGCAGACCGACCACATCGATCTGTACCAGTCGCATGACGATGACCAGGACACCCCCCTGGAGGACAGCCTGGGCGCATTCACGGACCTGATCCGCGCCGGCAAGGTGCGTGCCATCGGAGCCTCCAACTACACGGCCGAGCGGCTGTCGCTGGCACTCGAAACCAGCCAGCGCCTGGGCCTGGCCCGGTATGAGAGCCTGCAGCCTCTCTACAACCTATACGACCGGGCCGTGTTCGAGGATGGCCTGCAGGCAGTGTGCCGGCAGCATGATGTGGGGGTCATCAACTTCTACGCGCTGGCCGCGGGGTTCCTCACCGGAAAGTACCGCGACGCGGCCGATGCGGGCAAGAGTGCCCGGGGCGCGAACACCGTGCGCAAATACCTGAACCCACGCGGTCTGCGCATTCTTGCCGCACTCGATGCCGTGGCAGAGCGGCATGACACACGCCCTGGCGTGGTGGCGGTGGCCTGGCTGCTCACCCGAGCGGGTGTCACCTCACCGATCGCCAGCGCCACATCGCTCGAGCAGTTGGCCGATCTGGTGGCTGCAGCACGCCTCGGCCTGCAGCCCTCCGACCTCGCGCTGCTGGACGCGGCCAGCCAGGAAACCGCCTGAAGACGGATCAGCCCCGCTGGCGCAAGGCCTCATAGAGGCATACTCCACTGGCCACCGAGACGTTCAGACTTTCGACAGCGCCGCGCATGGGTATCTGCACCAGTTCGTCGCAGGTCTTGGCGGTGAGCTGGCGCATGCCTGCGCCTTCGGCGCCCAGGACCAGCGCCACGGGGCCTTTCAGGTCCGCCTGGTAGAGGGTTTTCGCCGCCGCATCGCTGGTGCCGACAATCCAGATGTTGCGCTCCTTGAGTTCGTTCAGGGTGCGTGCCAGGTTGGTGACCATGAAATAGGGCACCGTCTCCGCCGCGCCGCTGGCTACCTTGGACACCGTGGCATTGATGCCGGCGGCATGGTCCTTGGGTGCAATGACAGCATGGGCACCGGCCCCGTCGGCGACGCGCAGGCAGGCGCCGAGGTTGTGCGGATCCGTCACTCCGTCGAGCACCAGCAGCAGTGGCGCCGTGCGCTCCCCGGCTGGGAGCTGCGCCTGGGTGGCCTCCAGCCCTTCGAGCAACTCGTCGAGGGAGCGCACCTGGGGCAGCGCCGTGACGCGCGCGGCAACACCCTGGTGGGCATGGCTGCCGCTCAGGCGCGCCAGGCGAAGACCGTCCGACTCGACCAGCCGCACCCCTGCCTCGGTGGCGCGCTCCATGAACTGGCGCATGCGCGCATCACGCCGGCTGGCATCGACATGGACTTCAATCACCGAAGCGGGCGCGGTACGCAGGCGCACACCGACGGCATGGAAACCGAACAGGACTTTGGCAGAGGACATCCTCTGATTATCGACCGTCGACCAGCTGACCCGCCTCGATGGTGATGCGCCGGGCACAGCGTTGGGCGATGCCACGATCGTGCGTGACCAGCACCAGTGTCGTGCCCAGTTCGGTGTTGAGATCGAACATCAGCTGCATGATGGTCTCGCCGGTGGCAAAGTCCAGGCTGCCAGTGGGTTCGTCGGCCAGCAGGACCGCCGGCTGCACGACAAAGGCCCGTGCCAGCGCCACGCGCTGCTGCTCGCCGCCACTGAGCACCTTGGGGTAGTGGCCCAGACGCTGCGACAGCCCCACACGCGCCAGCATCTCGCCGGCGGCCTTGCGCGAGTCCTTGCGACCGGCAAGCTCCAGCGGCAGCATGACGTTTTCCAGGGCGGTCAGGTTGCCCATGAGCTGGAAGCTCTGGAACACGAAACCCACCTTCTGCGCACGCAAGGCGGCACGGGCATCTTCATCGATGGAGAACAGGTCCTGGCCTGCCAGAACGACCGTACCGCGTGTGGGCGTATCCAGACCGGCGATGATGGACAAAAGCGTGCTCTTGCCGGATCCGGAGGCGCCGACGATCGCCGCCGTTTCCCTTGGCGCCAGCGCAAAATCGATATCGCGCAAAATATCGAGGGTGCCGGTCGAATCGGTGACCGACTTGAAGACATGGTTGACGGAGATGATCGCTGGCGGATGGTTTGGCGGCATGAAAGGCTTTTGGTTTGAACCGACGACACTTTATCGCGACTCTTGGGGCGCTCCTGCCCGTGGGGCTTTGGGCCGCGACGGCGACCCGGACCATCCTCATTGTCGGGGACTCCCTGAGCGCGGAATACGGCCTGCGCCGTGGCACCGGCTGGGTGGCCCTGCTGGAGCACAAGCTGGCCAGCGAGAAACTGGTCGCCCGGGTGGTCAACGCCAGCATCAGCGGGGACACCACCTCGGGTGGGCAGTCGCGCCTGGGCGGCCTGCTGAAGCTGCACCAGCCCACCCATGTCGTCATCGAACTCGGTGGCAACGATGCCCTGCGCGGACTTCCGCTGCAGATGACACAGGACAATCTGGACAACATGACGCGCGCCGCCCAGCAAGCCGGCGCCAAGGTGCTGCTGGTCGGCATGCAGGTGCCCCCCAACTACGGAGCCGATTACGCCCGCCGCTTCGAGAGCCTGTTTGCCACCGTGGCGCGGGAGCGCAAGGCAGCCCTGGTGCCATTTCTGCTCAAGGGGGTGGCCGACGTTCCCGACGCACTGCGCCTGTTTCAGCCCGACCGCATCCATCCGCGCGAGGAGGCCCAGCCGATCATGCTGGCCAATGTCTGGCCCGACCTGCGCAAGCTGCTGCAATGACCCTGCCCCTCCGCGTCGGACATCCGACTGTGCCCGACCGCGTGTCCCTGGGACTTGTCATCGCGCCCGTCCGCCAGCCCGGGGACACCGGATCACGCAACGCCGCGCCTGCCCGATGAGCGTCCAGTCGATCACCGCCACCGAGTTGCTTCCCCTGCTGGATGGCTTCGACACGATCATCGACGCCCGCAGCGAGGACGAGTACGCCCTGGACCACCTGCCCGGCTCGGTGAACTGGCCCACCCTGCGCAATGCCGAACGGCATGCGGTGGGCACTCTCTACAAGCAAGTGAACCCCTTCGAGGCGCGCAAACACGGCGCGGCGATCGCGGCGCACAACATTGCCGGGCACATCACGCGCGACGTGATGGACAAGCCGCGGGAGTGGCGCCCGCTGACCTACTGCTGGCGCGGCGGCCAGCGCAGTGGGTCACTGTCCCTGGTGCTGGGGCAGATCGGCTTTCGGGTCACGATCATCGAGGGGGGCTACAAGGCGTTTCGCGCCGCCATCATGGCCGATACCGCGCGCCTGGCCCAGGCCATGGATTTCCGGGTAGTCTGCGGAACGACCGGCTCCGGCAAGACCCGTTTGCTGCATGCCTTGCAGCGCTGTGGGGCCCAGGTGCTGGACCTCGAAGCGCTGGCAGTGCATCGCAGTTCGGTGCTCGGGGCGGTGCCGGGGCAGCCCCAGCCCAGCCAGAAGGCCTTCGATACCCGTGTCTGGGACTGCCTGCGCCGCATGGACCCTGGGCGACCGGTGTTCGTCGAGAGCGAGAGCCGCAAGGTGGGCAATGTTGCTGTGCCGGAGCTTCTGATCGTCGCCATGCGCCAAGCCACATGCCTGAATCTTGTGCTGGAAGACGCCGAAAGAGTGCGGTTGCTGCTGGAGGACTACGACTATTTCGTTCGCCACACCGACGCCTTCTGTCAGCGGCTGGATGTGCTGACCGGGATCCGGGGGAAGGCCACGGTGGATGCCTGGAAAGGCAAGGTCGCCGAGGGACGCCTGTCCGACGTGGTGCAAGACCTCCTCACCCAGCACTACGACCCGGTCTATCTGCAATCGATGGACAGAAACTTCAAGAAATTCCCTCAGGCGGTCGTACTGCAGCCAGTCAACCGGACGCCGTTCGCGATGGACCAGGTCGCCCGGTCATTGCTGGAGGCCAAAGACGCCTGAGGCCATGCCGGCCGAAATGGACGCGCGCGCATGCTGCGGATCAGGCCGGTGTGCCGTTGTCGGAAGCCGGGACAGGCCCTGCCGGGGCCTCGTGCGTCTGCTCGGCGTCGCCACCACCTTCGCCAGCGCCCTTGCGCTCGGCCTTCTGCTTGAGCTTGTCTTCCTTCTTGCGCTTCTTGGCCAGCTCCTTCTGGCGCTTTTCGTATCCGTAGTTGGGAGTTGCCAATTTTTGCTTCCTGGTAGTTGGTGCCACTGTACCAGTTCGTGTGCACCATGGGAGGGACTGCGGCGCCGGTCAGTCGGGCAGCGGATCATCCAGCCACTGGATCGAGCCGCGGTAGGCATGCCAGCTGGCGTGGCCCAGCCAGGGCCCGACCAGCAACAGGCCCAGTCCCCAGGGAATCAGGGCCATCACCACCAGCGCAGCCAGGATCAGGCCCCACAAGAGCATGACCCCCGTGTTTTCGTAGACCACCTGGATGCTGCTGATCGCTGCGGAGATCGCATCGGTGTCGCGATCGAGAATCATCGGGATGGATACCACGGCCATGGCGTAGACGACGCCCGCAAACACCGCCCCCACGACCAGATACACCGCCACGAACTCCCAGTTCTGCGGGTTGAAAACCGCGTCCAGGACGCCTGTGGTGGACGGCATGCCGGTGTTGAAGAACACCGCAAAAACCACCAGCGACGCCCGCCCCCACAGCAGTTCGAGCACGATCAGCACCAGCACCAGCATGCCGATGCTGCGCAGGTGCGCGTCCCAGCAGGTGAGGGAGGAGGACAGGCGGGGCGTCTGCCCGAGTTCGCGGCGCCGGCTGACCTCGTACAGGCCCATGGCCAGGAACGGCCCCAGCAGCAGGCAACCAGACGCAATGGACATCACATATTCCGGTTTGGTGCGGAACACCGCGGCAAGTGTCAGGCCCATCGCCCAGAAACACATGCCGTAGGAGATGCCTATTCCCATGTGCGCGGTGAGGTCCCGCCAGCCTCGCACCAGCCACCGGAACGGATCGGACGGGCGCAGGGTCAGCACCTTCTTGCGCGGGCCCTCTGGCGGTGGTGGCACATACGGCGCATGGGCCGGATCCGGCGCCAGAGTCGCCAGCGGCACACCGGGCATCGCCTGCGCATCCGCGGATGGGGGGTTGGCAGTCATGCCTGGGAACTTAGCCGATCCCGCCGCACACCGCTACCCTGGAAAACACTAACTCAGGCGAACGCGCCTGCCAGGGCCTGAAGCAGGTCGGACTGCAGGTCCTCGACCGCTTCCAGCCCGATCGAGAACCGCACCACCGTGCCGCGCGCGAGGTGCTTCGGCCAACTGCTGCGCATGGACTGCAATTCGTAGGGCACGACCAGGCTGATGGGCCCACCCCAGCTGAAACCCAGCCGGAAGAGCTGAAGCCGGTCGCAGAATGCGTCCACCTGCGACTGCGTGTATTCGGGGCGCAGGATGATGCTGAAAAGCCCGGCTGCGCCGCCGGGACCGGCCCGACACAAGGCCTTCCAGTGGACGTGGCCCGGGGATTCAGGCAGGGCCGGATGCAGGACCTGGGCAATCTGCGGCCGCTCCTGGCACCAGGCCGCCAGTTGCCGGGCCGCCAGGTCATGCGCCTGGTAGCGCAGGTGGATGCTGGGCAGGCTGCGCAACACCATTTCAGCGTCGTTGCCGGCCACTCCGAGGCCGATGCGCATGTGGGTCAGCTTGAGCCGCATGTGCAATGCAGGATCGCGGGTGATGACACTGCCCATCAGCACGTCGCCGCCGCCGCTGGGGTATTTCGTCAGCGCCTGTACGCTGATGTCGACCGCCAGCGCGCCCGGGCTGGACGGCAGCAGGTCGAAAGGCTGGAACGCGATCCCGGCGCCCCAGGTATTGTCGAGCGCACAGACAACACCGCGCGCGCGGCAGATCTGCACCATGCCGACCAGATCCGGAAACTCCATGGTGACCGATCCCGGCGCCTCCAGCCACACCAGGCGGGTGCGTGGCGTGATCTTGGCGGCGAGGTCCTGCGGGTCCATCGGGTCGAAAAATGCGTGCGTGATCCCCCAGGCCTTCAACTCGCCCTGCGCGAGCGCCTTGCCGGGCCCATAGGCGTTTTCGGGAATCAGCACCTCGTCGCCAGTCTGCAACAGGGCCATGGACACCACCGCGATCGCCGACAGGCCGCTGGTGGCGAGCAGACACTGCAGGCCGCCCTCCAGGCTGCACAGGCGCTCTTCGAGCTGGTAGGTCGTGGGGGTGCCGTGCAATCCGTAGGTATAGCCCGACTTGTCCTTCCACTCGGTGCTGCGCAGCGCAGCCACATTCCGGAAGAAAACGGTGGAGGCCTTGAAGACCCCGGGCTGTGGCGCTGCAAACGACGCCGGCGCCACGTAGGGATGGTGGATCAGGCTGGTCGAGGGGGCCTGGCCAGCCGGACTGGTTCCCGTCATACGCTCCACTTGGCGATGAGTTGCTCGGGCCGCATCGCGTCATACCCTTCGAAGGGCTGGTGGATCCACGGGTTGGTCGGCAGAAACTCGACAGAATAATCGGGCGTGAAGGTGGACACTCCCTTGGTCCACAGCACCGCACTGCGCAGTTCGCTGATGGGCCGGTAGTTGTTGCGCAACTGGTGGATCACCGCGTTGAGGGTATGCCCGGTGTCGGCGAGGTCATCGACCAGCAGCACCCGGCCGGCGATCTCGCCCTTGGGTGTGGTGATGTAGCGCGCGATGTCAAGATTGCCCTGCTGCGTGCCAGCCTCTGCGCGGTACGAACTGGTGGACATGATTGCCAGGGGTTTGTCGAAAATCCGCGACAGGATATCCCCAGGGCGCATGCCGCCCCGGGCCAGACACAGGATGGTGTCGAACTGCCAGCCTGACTGGTACACCTTGATCGCGAGTTTCTCGATCAGGTTGTGGTACTCGTCATAACTGACGTAGAGGTGTTTTCCGTCTTCAGTCAACATTCGGAATCCTTCAGTCGGCGAGGTAGGGATGGCGCATCATGATAGTGTGGTCGCGGTCAGGGCTGGTCGAGACCATGTGGATCGGTACTCCGGTGACCTGTTCGATGCGCTGCAGGTACAGGCGCGCGGCAACCGGCAGTGCGTTGTAGTCCGTCACGCCGACCGTGCTCTGGCTCCAGCCCGGCATGGTCTCGTACACCGGCGTGCAGCGCTCGATGTCATCGGCGCCCATCGGCAGGATGTCGATGAGTTCGCCATCCATGTGGTACCCGGTACACAGCCGCAGCTCCACCAGACCGTCGAGCACGTCGAGCTTGGTGATGCACAGTCCGGAGAGGCCGTTCACCTGAGCCGAGCGCTTGAGCAGCGCCGCATCGAACCAGCCGCAACGGCGTGATCGGCCGGTCGTGACACCCTTCTCGGCGCCGACGGTGCTCATGTGGTGGCCCGGCGTCCCCGGAGTCTGCCAGTCGAGTTCGGTGGGGAAGGGCCCGCCGCCCACCCGGGTGCAATAGGCCTTGGTGATTCCCAGCACGTAGTGCAGCATGCCCGGCCCCACGCCGGAGCCGGCCGCGGCATTGCCGGCGACGCAATTGCTGGAAGTGACATACGGGTAGGTGCCATGGTCCACATCCAGCAGGGTTCCCTGCGCGCCCTCGAAAAGAAGGTTGGCGCCTCTGGCGTGCGCCTCGTTCAATTCGCGCGAGACGTCGGCCATCATGGGACGCAGAAGCTCCGCGTGCCGCATGGCTTCGTCGTAGACCGCGTCGAACTGCACGATGCCATGCTGCAGGTAGGGCTCGAGCGAGTCCCCGAACTCGAACCGGGCAGAGCCCAGATAGGTCGACAGGATGTGGTTGTGCAGATCCAGCAGATCGCGCAGCCTGGCGGCAAAACGCTGCGGGTGTTTCAGATCCTGCACGCGCAGCGCGCGCCTGGCGATCTTGTCCTCATAGGCCGGACCGATGCCGCGCCCGGTCGTGCCGATCTTCGCATTCCCGCCCTTTTCACGCGCAGCCTCGCGGGCCAGGTCGAGTGCCGCGTGGAACGGCAGGATCAGCGGACAGGCCTCGCTGACCCGCAGCCGGCCGCGCACCGCGACGCCGGCGCGCTCGAGACCCTCGATCTCCTCGAACAGCTTGGCGGCCGACAACACCACGCCGTTGCCGATGTAGCAACGTACTCCCGCGCGCATGATGCCGCTGGGAATCAGATGCAATGCCGTCTTGACCCCATTGATCACCAGCGTGTGCCCGGCGTTGTGGCCCCCTTGAAAGCGCACCACCCCCTGGGCGCTTTCAGTCAGCCAGTCCACCAGCTTGCCCTTGCCCTCGTCACCCCACTGGGTGCCTACGACAACGACGTTGCGTCCCTTGGTTGTATTCATCGGGTTCTCTCAAATGGCTTTCACGACCCACTGCCCCGCAACTTGTAGCAACTCGCGATCACACTGGAACTCATCGACTTCACTTTCATGCCCGGGCAGGACGCAGACCACCGTCTGACCCGACGCACGCAAGCCGGCAACGACGCGACGCAGGTCCTCCGCCTCGCCCCACGGCGCCCGTATCGCGGCATGCAGCGCCCGCGGCCCCACAGCCTGTACCAGCGCCTTGACATCCAGACTGAAACCGACGGCCGGACGGTTGCGCCCGAACACCGCGCCGACCTCGTCATAACGCCCTCCCCGGACCAGGGCGTCGCTGGCCGCTGGCGCAAAGATCGAAAAGCGGGCGCCGCTGTAGTACGCGTAACCGCGCAGATCGGCCAGGTCGTAGGTGACCGGGGTATCGCCGAGATGGCCGGCCAGCCACTGGAGACTGGCCAATGCCGTTCCGATGCCCGGCAGGTCGGGGAGCACCTCGCGCGCCTCGTGGAGCACCTCGGCACTGCCGTACAGGGAGACCAGGGCCAGCAAGCCGTCCCGTGCAGCCACCGGGAAGTCGCGGGTGAGCAGGCGCAAGGCCTCGGTGTCCTTGGTGGCCAGGGCGCGGTGGACCCCCATCCGGACCTGAGCGGGGGCGTCTGTCGCCGCCATCAGGGCACGCGCGATGCGCGCATCGGCCAGGTCCACGCTGTGGTCCTGGACACGTGCCGCGCGCAGGCAATCCTGGGCCAGCAGCAGGATCTCGAGGTCGGCTTCCAGCCCGGCATGGCCGTATATCTCGGCGCCAAACTGCAGCGGTTCCCGGGTCGCATGGGGCTTGTCGGGCCGTGTGTGCAACACCGGGCCGCAATAACACAGGCGGGTCACACCAGTGCGGTTGAGCAGGTGCGCGTCGATGCGGGCGACCTGGGGCGTGCTGTCGGCACGAAGGCCCATCATGCGCCCGGAGAGCTGGTCGACGAGCTTGAAGGTCTGCAGGTCTAGGGCCTCGCCGGTGCCGCTCAGCAGCGACTCCAGATGTTCCAGCAAGGGCGGCATGACCAGTTCATAGCCATAACAGCGGGCCATGTCCAGCAGGTCGCGGCGCAGTTCCTCGATGTGGCGCGCCTCGGAAGGCAGGACATCGGCAATATGATCCGGCAGGACCCAGGCAGACATGGAATGAGGCAGCTGTTAAAACGCGGATTTTACCGGGCGGGTAATGCGCCCTGGCTCAGGACAGCAGCCAGAGCATGAGCAGCCCCGCCAGGATGCTCGCCAGGCCGAAGAACCGCACCTGGCCGTCCTGCAACTGCAGGATCTGCTGGAACATGCGGCGCCAGCCACCCGGCGACACGAAGGGAAAGATCCCCTCGATCACCAGAACCAGCGCCAGTGCCAGCCAGAGCGTGTCGCTGTCCAAACCTTACTTCTTGGCAGGTGCCGGGCCGGCGCCGCCGCGCATCGCCTTGAAGAAGTCCGAGGAGGCCGGATCCAGCACCATGATGTCGGTCTTCTTGGAGAAGCTCGACTTGTAGGCTTCGAGGCTGCGGTAGAACTGCGCAAACTGTGCGTCACGCCCGAAGGCCTCGGCGTAGATGCGAGCGGCTTCCGCGTCGCCCTCGCCCTTGATCTTCTGGGCTTCCCGGTAGGCATTGGCGATCGTCACTTCGCGTTGCCTGTCGGCATCGGCGCGGATCTTCTCGCCTTCGGCTGCGCCGGTCGAGCGCAGCTCGTTCGCGACACGCTTGCGCTCTGCCTCCATCCGGCGGTAGACGGATTCGGTGATGGCGTCCACATAGTCGGCGCGGGTGATGCGCACGTCGACCACATCGATACCCCAGGGCTTCTCGCCACGCACCTGTTCAAGTACCTGCGCCTTGACATCGGTGGTGAGCGCATCGCGCTTGGTGGAGAGCAGTTCCTTGACGGTGCGCTTGTTGATCTCTTCCTGGAACGCGTTGCGCACCACGCGGTTGAGCTGGTTGGCGCCTGCGGTCTCGTCGAGCCCGACATTGCGGATGTACTGGCTGGGTTCGGTGATGCGCCAGCGCACGTACCAGTCGATCACCACGCGCTGCTTCTCCTGGGTGAGCATGGGCTCGGTGTCGGTGGTGTCGAGCGTCAGCAGGCGCTTGTCGATATAGGAAACGTTCTGGAAAGGCGGCGGCAGCTTGAAGTTCAGACCGGGCTCCGTGATGACTTCCTTGATCTGGCCAAGCGCGTAGACAACGCCAAACTGGCGCTGGTCCACCACAAACAACATCGAACTGCCAACTGCCAGCAGCAGCAACAGGGTTGAAAAAACGAAACCAAGCCGGTTCATGGCGAAATCCTAACGGGTGTCGCGTTCGCGGGAACGCGTGAGGTCACGGGCACGGGCATCCGCTGCGGCTCCCGCCGGCAGGGTGGCACCGCTTGCAGGAGCAGGCATGGGCGCCGCGCCATTGGCGGGATCCGAGGGAACGATGCCCTGGCTCTGGAGGATCTTGTCCAGGGGCATGTACAGCAGATTGGAGCCCTGACGAGAATCGATCAGCACCTTGGTCACATTGCCGTAGATCTGCTGCATGGCATCGAGGTACATGCGGTCACGGGTCACCTGCGGCGCCTTCTGGTACTCGGCAAGCACCGACTTGAAGCGCTGCGCATCGCCCTCTGCCTGAGCGACGATACGGGCCTTGTAGGCATCTGCCTCTTCCTTGAGGCGGGAGGCAGAACCGACCGCGCGCGGCACGACATCGTTGGCGTAGGCCTGGGCCTCGTTCTTGGCCCGCTCCCGCTCCTGCCCCGCCTTGAGCACATCGTCAAAGGCGGCCTGCACCTGTTCGGGCGGACGGACACCGCCCTGCTGCAGGTTGATGCCCACCACCTCGATGCCCATCTTGTAGCGGTCCAGGATGGTTTGCATCAGGCTGCGCACCCGCACGGCGATCTGGTCACGCTCTTCGGACAGGGCGGAATCCATCCGCATCTTGCCGACCGTCTCGCGCACCGCCGTCTCGGCGGCCTGCACGACCGCATCCGTCGGGTTCTTGCTCTCGAACAGGAAGGCGCGGGCATCGCTGAGGCGGTATTGCACGGCGAACTTGATCTCGACGATGTTCTCGTCTTCCGTGAGCATGGCCGACTCGCGCAGTCCGGTGGCCTTGATGATGGTGTCGCGCCCGACATCCACCGAACGGATCTGCGTCACGAACACCAGCTCATGGCGCTGGATCGGATAAGGCAGCCGCCAGTTGAAACCCGCACTGGCAGTGCTCCTGAACTTGCCGAACTGGGTGATGACCGCCTGCTGACCTTCCTGCACGATGAAGAAGCCCGTGCCCAGCCAGATCAGCACGGCCACCGCTGCAATCAGGCCGGCGCCGACACCGGCGCTCTTCATGTCCGGCTGAAAACCACCAGGACCCTCGCCACCGCCACTGCCATTGCCGCCCCGTCCAGCGCCGCGTTTGCCGCCGAACAAGCCGCCCAGTTTGCGGTTGAAGTCGCGCCACAGTTCGTCGAGATCCGGCGGGCCCTGGGTCGGCCCCTGCCCGCGCCCCCGGCCATTCTGGCCCGTGGGAGGCGGCGTGTTGGACTCTCCTTGCGGGCCGTCATCCGGGCGGTTGCCGTCGGACTGCTTGTCGTCGCCGCGGCCCCAGCGGGAGTCGTTCAGGTTGAACATGCCGCGGATTCGGCTCGACAGCGCCACCCAATGCATCAGGGGGGGTTGGAATTTCATCTCAGTTTCCCGATTGTTCTTTGTGTCATGGTTCCATTGTGCCCAACGATAAGGCGTCCTCAGCCGGCGGAAGGAAATACTGCGCCTGCGGATCATGCGCAAGCGGGCGTGTCGCGAGCCGGGCAAGATGCTGGCGCAGGGCATCCAGACCCTCCCCGGTGCGCGCACTCACGAAAATCCGGTGCGTCGGCACACCGTCCAGTTCCTGGATGTCCTGCAGATGGATCGGTCGACGGTCGATTTCAATGGCATCGAGCTTGTTGAACACCAGCACCTGCGGCACCTGCTCGGCGCCGATCTCTGCCAGGACCCGCGCAACTTCCTTCATCTGCTCCGGGTAGTGCGGGTTGGAGGCGTCCACGACATGCAGCAGCACGTCGGCATCCACCGCCTCCTGGAGCGTGGCCTCGAACGCGTCTATCAGCCCGTGCGGCAGATTCCGGATGAAGCCCACCGTATCGGACAGCGAGACCGACCGCCCTGCCTCGCCGAGGTACAACTGGCGTGTGGTGGTGTCCAGGGTGGCGAACAACTGGTCGGCGGCATAGGCGCGCGCATTGACGAGGCTGTTGAACAGGCTCGATTTGCCGGCATTGGTGTACCCCACCAGCGAAATGTTGAAGGCGTCACGCCGGTCCCGCTGGCGACGCTGCGTCTGGCGCTGCCGCTTGACCTTCAACAGCCGCTCCTTCGTGCGCTTGATGTGGTCGCCAATCATGCGGCGGTCGAGCTCGATCTGGGTTTCGCCCGGACCGCCGCGGGTGCCGATGCCACCGCGCTGGCGTTCCAGATGCGACCAGCGCCGCACCAGCCGGGTGCTCAGGTACTGCAGGCGGGCCAGTTCGACCTGCAGTTTGCCTTCGTGGCTGCGCGCGCGTTGGGCGAATATCTCCAGGATCAGCAATGTGCGATCGTTGACAGGGAGTTCCATGTGCCGTTCGAGATTGCGCTGCTGTGCCGGGCTCAGGCTCTGGTCAAACAGGATTTCGGTGGCACCGACATCCGCGGCAAGTTGACGAATTTCATCGGCCTTGCCGCTGCCTACGAACAACGCTGCGTCCGGCGCCTTGCGCCTGCACGTGATGCGGGCAGCGGGCTCCAGGCCCGCCGTCTGGGCGAGAAGACCGAGTTCTTCCAGGCCAGCGTCGAAATTCGGCATGCCGAGATCCACACCGACCAGCACGGCCCGCGTCGACAAGGTAACAGGAGCGGCAGACAAACTCAAAGTTGCTGGTGTAGGTGGGGTCAGCGACCCGTCGTCGGCCCTGAAGGCGCGACAACTTCGCTCAGTTTGCGGCCGCCTCGCCACCCTCGGTCACCGCGAAATTCACCGCGCGCCCCGGAACAATGGTGGAGATGGCATGTTTGTAGACCATCTGCGTGACGGTGTTGCGCAACAACACCACGTACTGGTCGAAAGACTCGATCTGCCCCTGCAGCTTGATGCCATTGACGAGATAGATCGAGACGGGGATGTGTTCCCGGCGCAGGGCATTGAGAAACGGATCCTGCAGAAGCTGGCCTTTGTTGCTCACGATATTCTCCGTGTTCTAGAAATGAAGATGGGAGCGGGACGATACCACAGGGGCCTGATTCCCCTGCCGGCCAAGGCAGATACCGCTCCATCCACGGGGCCAGCCCGGCCCAGGCAGGCCGCTATTCCTTGTCGGCAAACGGGTTGTGCGAGGTTTTCATCTCGATGCGCAGGGGTGTTCCGACCAGATCGAACTCCTTGCGGAAGCGGCCCTCGAGGAAGCGCTTGTAGGCATCGGTGACATGTTCAAGCGAGTTGCCATGGACCACGATCACCGGTGGATTCATGCCCCCCTGGTGGGCATACCGCAACTTGGGACGGAACATGCCTGCGCGCTTGGGGCTCTGGAACTGCACCGCCTCCAGCAGCAGCCGGGTCAGGACCGGCGTCGACATCTTGCGGTTGGCCGCCTTGTGCGCCTGCGTGATGGACGCCCACAACGGCCCCAGCCCCTGCCGCTTGGCGGCCGAGATCAGATGCATGGAGGCGAATTTCAGGAACGGCAGCCGGGTCTCGATCGAGCGCTTGACCAATTCGCGCTGGTACTCATCGACCGCATCCCACTTGTTGATGGCCAGCACCACCGCACGACCGCTCTCCAGGATGAACCCGGCGATGTGCGCGTCCTGGTCGGTCACACCCTGCGTGGCATCGATCAGCAACAACACCACATGGGCCGACTCGATCGCCTGCAGGGTCTTCACGACAGAGAACTTCTCGATCGCCTCGAAGACCTTCCCGCGCCGGCGCAGGCCGGCGGTATCGATCAGCTCGAAACGCTGGCCATTGCGCTCGAATGGGACCATGATCGCATCACGTGTTGTCCCCGGCTGGTCATAGGCCACCAGCCGCTCTTCGCCGAGCCAGGTGTTGATAAGGGTCGACTTGCCGACATTCGGACGCCCTGCGACCGCCAGCTTGATGGCGCTGCCGGCGTCATCTTCTTCCTGTGCGACCTCGGGTTCGGGCCCCAGCGTGGCCAGAGCGACATCCAGCAGGGAGCGCATGCCCTGGCCATGGGCGGCCGAGACTGCATGGACCTCTCCCAGGCCGAGTTCGAAAAACTCCGCGATACGGGAGCCATCGGTCATTCCCTCGGCCTTGTTGGCAACCAGTACGCATGCCTTGCCCAGGCGCCGGAGGTAACGTGCGATGTCGTGGTCCTGGGCAGACAGGCCACCACGGGCATCCACGATGAACAGCACGACATCCGCCTCGGCCACCGCCTGGCGCGTCTGCTTGCCCATCTCCTTGACGATGCCAGATTCAGCCTCGGGCTCGAATCCACCGGTGTCGACCACGATGTACTCGCGGTTTCCGTGGCGGCCCTGTCCGTAGTGGCGGTCCCGGGTCAGGCCAGCAAAATCCGCGACGATCGCGTCGCGCGACTTCGTCAGCCGGTTGAACAGCGTCGACTTGCCGACATTCGGGCGGCCCACGAGAGCCAGGACGGGTTTCATGGTTCGGCGGCTGGCGCGCGGGCGGTCAATCCGGCCGGAAGCCGAAAACTCCGCCATTGCGGGTCACAACCACCAGGGTGTCGCCCACCAGCACCGGAGCGGCCACGATGGCAGAACCATCGGTTGCGGTGCGCCCCATCAGCGCGCCGTCCTGCCGCGACAGGAAATGCACGTAGCCCTGCGCATCCCCCACGGCCACCGAGCGGCCGATCGACAGGGGTGCGCTGAGGCCGCGAAACCGCAGGCGCTCCACTGACCAGATCCGCTCGCCATCGGAACGACGCCAGGCCAGCACCCGGCCATCGCCCTCGGTTCCGAACACGGATTGCGCGTCGCCATGCACGCCCTGGGCGCCAGAAGCCGGCTTGCTCCACAACAGGCTGCCACGTGCCGCATTGACGCAACCAACCGCTGCCTGGAAAGCCCTCGCACAGACCACATCACCCTCTCTGCTCACGCCGCCGACGAGGTCCACCAGGCGCTCCACGTCGTTGGTGCCACGCGGATTGGCCACCGCGACATCCCAGCGCACACTGCCGGTCAGCGGATTCAGGCCCACCAGCCGCCCGCCGATACCGGCGACGAGTGTGTCGCCCACCGCGAGCAGCACACCGCTCTGGCGCAACACGAGGCTCTGCTCGCCCGGCCGGGTGTAGTTCCATAAACGGCGCCCGGAGCGCCCGTCGAATGCGATGATGGTCCGGTCCGCAGTGGCAACGAACACGCGGGCTCCCGCGACCAGCGGGGCCGTGTAGGCCAGCGCACCCAGCGACTCGCGCCAGATCTCGCGGCCCTGCTCCAGCACCACCAGGTCGTTCGAACGGGTGACGACCGCCGCCAGGCGGCCATCAGAACCGGTTCCGGCCCCGATGGCCGCCCCGGCTGTGCCGCGCCAAAGGTCGCTGCCGGTCGCGCCATCCAGCGCCGCCACGGTGCCATCCGATGCTGCCAGGGTGACGGTGCCACCCTGCACACGGGCCTCGAGTGGAAACTCGACCGGACCGATGCGGGCTGTCCAGGCCAGGCGCACCTGGATCAGAGCGGGATTGGGGCCGAGTTCGGTGGGCTTGGGTTTTTCCGGACCACTGGCACAACCCGCCAGCGCCAGCAGCATGACGCCCACCGCCAGCACCCGCCGGGACGACACAGCACCGCCGTGATGGAAGAATCTCATTTGCCTGCCTCCGACGCAGCGGCCAGGGTACCCGCCGGCGCCGACGCCGCTCGCGGATCGACACCCATGGCGTTGAGCTTGATTTCGACCAGGCGCCGGTACTCGCTGCGTTCGCCCAGCCCTTGATAGGCGCGCTCATACTCCGCGCGGGCCTCGAGCGGCTTGGCCTGCATGGCGAGGATGTCTCCCTTGCGGTCGGCGACAAGCGGCAGGAAATCGGCAGGGAACTTCGCGTTGAGCACAGCCATGCCTTCCGGGAAGGCGCGCGCTTGCGCGTGCAGGCTTGCCAGGCGCAGGCGCGCAATCGCCTGGTAGCCCTCGTCGGCGGATTTGTCCGCAACCCAGGTCAGGGCCGCTTTCGCGGCGTCGAGCTTGCCGGCATCGAACTGCAGCCTGGCAGCCATCAGACCGGTCTGCTGGGCGTATGTCGTGCCGGGAAAACGCTCCTTCATGTCGTTGAAGGCGCGCTCCACCTTGGCAATGTCACCCTGGGCAGCCATGCGCTCGAACTCGTCGAACAGGGCCGCTGCCTGGCTGGACTGGCTGCGCTGCCAATACTGGTAGCCGTTCCAGCCTGCAAATGCGGCCAGCACGGCAATGAGGGCCCAGGTAATGAGGTTGCCGTATTGTTTCCAGAAGTGCTTGAGCTGGTCGAGTTGTTCTTGTTCTTCGAGGTCGAGATGGTTTGCCATGGCATGGATTCGATTAGGTCTGCGATTGTAGGGTGCGGGCCCATGTCTCGACCTGGTCCAGCGGGCGCATGGCCTGTGCTCCCTGGCCGTCGCGCAAAGCCTTGACGGTGAGCTGGCCCTGCGCCAACTCGGACGCGCCAAACACCAGCGCGTACGCGGCACCACTGGCATCGGCCCGCTTGAACTGGGACTTCATGCTGCCGGGGCCATCCTGGGCTCCGGCGTGCATCTGCACCTGGATACCGGCGCGTCGCAGGCACTGCAGCGTCTGGAAGGCGGCCGGATACGCCTGCGCATCAGGCACGATGGCGTAGGCGTCCGGCGCCGTTGGCACGGCCGCCTGCCCCCGCACACGAAGCAGCTCCAGGACACGCTCGATTCCCATGCCCCACCCCACCGCCGGGGTGGGCTTGCCGCCGAGCACCTCGAACAATCCGTCATAGCGGCCACCGCCACACAGCGTGCCCTGGGCGCCGAGCTCGTCCGTGACAAACTCGAAGACAGTGTGGCTGTAGTAATCAAGCCCGCGCACGGCGCGCGGGTTGACCGACCAAGGCACCCCACTGCTGGACAACAGCTGCTTCACGGTGTCGAAGTGCTTGAGCGAGGCCTCGCCAAGGAAGCTCAGCAGCTCGGGCGCCGCACGGACCATGTCCTGCATCTGCGGGTTCTTGGTGTCCAGGATCCGCAGCGGGTTGGTATGCAGACGGCGCTGGGCATCCGCATCGAGCAAACCGGCATGCTGCTCGAAATAGGCGATCAATGCCGCACGGTGCTGCAAACGCTCCTCGGTGACCCCCAGGCTGTTGAGTTCAACCCGCACACCGGGCAGGCCGACCCGTTCCAGCAGGTGCGCAGCCAGCACGATCAACTCGGCATCGACTTCGGCCCCGGCGAAGCCAAGGGCCTCCGCACCCACCTGGAAGAACTGTCGGTACCGTCCGCGCTGCGGCCGCTCGTGGCGGAACATCGGTCCGACATAGTAGAGACGCTTGCCGCCGTCATAGGTCAGGTTGTGTTCTATCGCCGCACGCACGACACCGGGGGTGTTCTCCGGCCGCAGGGTGAGGTTTTCTCCGTTGAGCCTGTCCTCGAAGGAATACATTTCCTTCTCGACGATGTCGGTGGTTTCACCGGTACCCTTCACGAACAGCTGGGTGTGCTCCAGGATCGGCGTGCGGATGCTGCCATAGGCGAAACCGCGCATGACATCGCGCACATGCTGTTCGAACCACTCCCACTGCGCCGACTCCGGCGGGAAGATGTCGTTCATTCCCTTCACGGCCGCGAGGCGCCGGGACTTGGCGGGTGTCGGCGGGTTGTTCGGATCTGCCATGGTATCGGTTGCGCTCACTGCGCAGGCCCGGCGGCCGCAGTGGCGCCGAACCGGTTTTCGATGTAGTTTTCGACGATGGCCTGAAACTCCTGCGCAATCGCGTCACCCCGCAGGGTCAAGCGCTTTTCTCCGTCGATGAAGACCGGCGCCGCTGGCGCCTCGCCGGTGCCTGGCAGGCTGATGCCGATGTCGGCATGCTTGCTTTCGCCCGGGCCGTTCACGATGCAGCCCATCACCGCCACCTTGAGCTTCTCGACACCCGGGTAGCGGGAACGCCACACCGGCATCTGGGCACGAAGGAAATCGTCGATCTGCTGCGTGAGCTCCTGGAACGTGGTGCTGGTGGTGCGGCCACAACCCGGACATGCCGTGACACTGGGCACAAACGCACGCACGCCCAGGGCCTGCAGGATCTCGGATGCGACGACCACCTCCTGGGTGCGGGCTTCGCCGGGCGCGGGCGTGAGCGACACACGGATCGTGTCACCGATGCCCTCCTGCAGCAGTATGGCCAGCGCGGCCGACGAAGCGACCGTGCCTTTGGTGCCCATGCCGGCCTCGGTCAAACCCAGGTGCAAGGCGTAATCGCAGCGTTGGGCGAGCGCGCGGTAGACCGATACCAGGTCCTGCACGCCGCTGACCTTGCACGACAGGATGATCTGACGGCCGTCCATCCCCAGTTCCTCGGCGCGCTGCGCGGAGTCGATCGCCGAACGCACCAGCGCCTCGTACATGACGGACTGGCTGCTCCAGGGTTGTGCGCGGGCACTGTTTTCATCCATCAGTTCGGCGAGCAGTTCCTGGTCCAGGCTGCCCCAGTTGACGCCGATGCGAACTGGCTTGTTCCATCGCATGGCGGCTTCGATCATCTGTCCGAACTGGCGATCATGCTTGTCGCCCTTGCCGACATTGCCGGGATTGATACGGTACTTGGAGAGGGCTTGCGCGCAGTCCGGGAAGTCGGTCAGCAGACGGTGCCCGTTGTAGTGAAAGTCGCCGACCAGAGGCACGTCGATGCCCATGCGGTCGAGTTGTTCACGGATATGCGGCACCGCCTGCGCGGCCTCCGGAGTGTTGACCGTGATCCGGACCATCTCGGAGCCGGCCAGCGCGAGCTCCTTGACCTGGATCGCCGTGCCGATGGCCTCCGCAGTGTCGGTGTTGGTCATCGACTGTATGCGCACTGGTGCGCCTCCGCCGATGGTAACGACCCGCTGGCCCCACACCACGCTCGCCTGGCGGGTCTGTCGCTTGTGGGCTGACGCCACTGAAATAGCTTGGGATTGCATCATTTGACCTGGAACCTCGCAACGTTGTCTTTCGCCAGGGGCCGCAGCTCGAAGGCCTGCCCGCGCACCTGGACATCAATGGCGTCGGCACGCCCCACGATGACCGACAGTGGCAGCGTGCCGGACACCGCCACCGATTCCCCTGCATTCAATGTCTTGCGCAACTGCACCGCGCCTGTGGCGTCGGTGACCTCTACCCAGGAGGGGCCACGGGCGCGCAGGCCCAGCGCGGGCAGACCGGTCTGCGCGGGTGGCACAGGGGCCGGAGCCGAAGCCGCAAGCGCCTGGATCGCGGGTGCGGTCGGGACCGTGTTGCCTGTTGCCGCAGTGGCCCCCGCCGGCGCGTCGGCGCCCACCCCGGCACCCTGCCCCACCGGCTCCACGACTCCTCCTGGTGGCGCCGGGCTGGCACTCGACGCACCCGCCGGCAAGGCGCCGACCGGGACTGCTTCCGCCGCCACCGGATCTGGCGAACGCAACGGCAGATCCGGCATCACCAGCAGCACCACGGCCGCCAACACCAGCGCCACGGCCAACCCCACTACCGCCCTGGGGATTCGGGACAGCATTGGTGCGTGCCGAAGTGACCGTGGCAGATCGATGTTGGTGCGATCCGTGGTACCCGTGTCGAGCTCCAGATTCGGCATGACCTGCACGGGCAGCAGCGCGAGGATCGGCCCGGGGTCGATCTTGAGATTGCGGCAGACGCTGCCGGCCAGCGCACGCGCGAAAACGGCATCCGGGAGCAGATCGAGCCGGTCCGATTCCAGGGCCTCCAGCTTCCTGACCGGCACCTTGAGTGCCACCGAAAGGGCGCCGATATGCACTCCTGCCGCCTCGCGGGCCTGGCGCAACAGACCGCCCGCACTGGTGCCCGCGGGACCAGGTGGGGTGTCGGGCGGCACAGCTCCGGGCTGGCTGGCATCCTCAGTCATTGAAAGCTCCCCGCTCCAGCAGAACCGCCTCCGGCGACTGCGGAAAACGCCTGCGCAACTGAACGCCCAGCTGCTGCTCCGCCTCGCGGTTGCCGATGCGATGCTCAACCTTGACGCCCAGCCACAGCGACTCGGCGTTGGCCAATTCGCTGTTGTTGATGCGGCGGATGTAGAACTGCGCACGCGCCATTTCGCCGCGCTGGAAGAGCAGAAGCGCCAGGTTGTAACCGGTGATGGGGTTGCCTGCATCGAGCTCGTAGGAACCCGTCAGGCTCTGCTCGGCCAGCGCGGGCTGACCCGCGCGGATGTGGCACAGCCCCTGGATGAGCAGGGTCTTGGGCCGCTCGGTGTACTGCGGGTTGGCCAGGGCCTGGGAAAAATAGGTCGCGGAGTCGGCGTAGCGCCCCTGCTGGCACAACATCCAGCCGTAATTGTGCTTGGTATTGGAGTCAGCGGGATTGAGTGCCAGAGCCCGGCGGAAGCTTTCGTCGGCAAGACGGAAGTCATTCAGGCGCATGTATACCAGGCCCCGCAGGTTGTGCGCCGGGCCGAAGTTCGGATCTGCGGCCAACGACTGCTTCAGCTCGTCGAGCGCGACGGTCGTCTGGCCCTGCTCGAAGTATCCGACCGCCAGTTCCAGCCGGATGCGGGCCCGCCTGCGCTCCTCGGGCTCGTCCGACTCGGTGACCAGGTCACGGGCCGCCGCACCTGCCTGGGTACCGGCACCCGGCGCGGCGCAGCCGGCCAGCATCCACGCGAGGCATGCCGAAGCCAACAGCAGCCACAGCAGGCGCATGGACTTCAGCTGGAGAAACTGGGGCATCGACATCGGTCAAACCTCCTTGACACCTGTGGCAGCCAATCCCGCCGGCACCAGCCTGATTGTGCGCTGTTGAGCCATCCGGCTTGCAACATCCGTGCGGTCGCGGACATCACCGGCCAGCTGGCCACACGCGGCGTCGATATCGTCACCGCGGGTCTTGCGAACCGTCGCCACGAAGCCGCCGTCCGACAGTATGCGGGCAAACCCGGCGATGCGCTCCCTGGGCGAGCCAGCCAGGCCGGCTGCGGGGAAGGCGTTGAACGGAATCAGGTTGAACTTGCACCAGGCACGCCCGTCGCCATGGCCCCGCACCAGGGCGAGGAGTTCGCGGGCATGCGCAGGCTGATCGTTCACGCCATCCAGCATGCAGTACTCGAAGGTGATGAAGTCGCGCGGCGCCGTCTCCAGATAGGCCAGACAGGCCGGCAACAGCTCTGCCAGCGGGTATTTTCGATTCAGGGGTACCAGATGGTCGCGCAGCGCATCGTTCGGCGCATGGAGCGATACCGCAAGGGCCACCGGGCAATCGCGCCCGAGCCGCTCCATCATGGGTACGACCCCGGAAGTGGACACCGTCAGCCTCCGGCGGGAGATGCCATATCCATGGTCATCGAGCATGGTGCGCAAGGCGGGGAGCAGCGCCGAATAGTTCTGCAGTGGCTCCCCCATTCCCATCATCACCACATTGGAGATGATCCTGTCCTGACGACCGAGAAGGCGTCGCAGGGTGTGCTCGGCGAACCACAGCTGGGCGACGATCTCACCGGTGCCAAGGTTGCGGCTGAACCCCTGGTGCCCGGTGGAGCAGAAGCGGCAACCCACGGCACAACCGGCCTGCGACGAGATGCACAGTGTCCCGCGGTCATCTTCCGGGATGAAAACGGCTTCGACCGCATCCCCCGCACCGACATCGAACAGCCACTTGATGGTCCCGTCGGCCGAGCGATGCTCCCGGGTGACGGACAGACCCTCTATGCAGGCGTGGGCCTTGAGTTTCTCGCGCAGCGACTTCGCGAGATCCGACATGTCGTCGAAACTTCCGGCACCCTTCTGGTGGATCCACCGGAACAACTGGGTCGCGCGAAAGCGCTTTTCCCCCAGCCGTTCGCAGAAAGCGGCCAAGCCCTCGAGATCGTAGTCGAGCAGGTTGGCCACCATGGCATTGTTTACCGGCTGTAGATGTTGATACCGGGAAAGAAGAATGCAATCTCGGCCGCTGCGGTCTCGGCAGCGTCTGAACCATGCACGGCATTGGCGTCTATGCTGTCGGCAAAATCTGCACGGATGGTGCCCGCAGCAGCCTTCTTGGGGTCGGTTGCGCCCATCAGGTCACGGTTCTTCAGCACGGCGTTCTCGCCTTCGAGAACCTGGATCATGACCGGGCCGGACACCATGAAAGCCACCAGGTCGTTGAAGAAAGGACGGGCCTTGTGCACGGCATAGAAAGCCTCCGCCTCTGCCCGGGACAGATGGGCCATGCGGGCAGCAGCGACCTTCAGGCCGGCCGCCTCGAAGCGCGCGTAGATCTGGCCGATGACATTCTTGGCCACTGCGTCGGGCTTGATGATGGAGAGCGTGCGTTCAATGGACATGGTAGTTTTCCTGAGCTGTTGAAAGAGTATTTGCCACACAGGCAAAGCCCGGCATTTTAGCCTTAGCCCGAATACGCCTGATCTGCGCAAGGCATGGGCCCCGCGCGGTCGGCATCCCTGGGCTGACGCGGTTCAGCGCCCGCGCCCGCCGCGGCGGCCGCCACCCGGGGCACCTCCATTGCCCCGCCCGCCACCGGGCGAACTGCCCCCCGCGCGCTGGCCACCGCGCTGCCCCTGGCGTTGCCGGGTGAAACTGTCGGCGCCGATATACCCGAACGCGGTCTTCATCGGATCGGGCTGGGAGTCAGCCGCCTGCCGGTCCGACAAGGCGCCTCCATCGTCGCCATCGAAGCGCTGGCGGCCGCGCCCTTGTCCGCTGCCGGCCGGACGAGCGACGGTCAGGGGCGAAGGAATGCCAGCAGGCGCCACCGCCCGGGCACCGTCGGCCGGCCTGCGCTCACCGGCGCGCCCACCCCGTTTGCGCTTGCGCCCGGCACCTGTTGCCTGGCCGTCGCTGCGACCGTCGGCGTCGCGCCGGGCTCCCACCGGGCGGCCACCCGTCGCGCCGGATGCGGCGCGGCCGCCGGAGGCTGCACGCAGGGCGTCGATGTCGGACGACTCCAATTCCATCCACGCACCCCGCTTCAGCCCGCGCGGCAGCAGCATCGCTCCATAACGGATGCGGATCAGGCGGCTGACGGCATGGCCGACGGCTTCCAACATCCGCCGCACCTCGCGATTGCGGCCCTCGGAGATGGTCACGCGGTACCAGTGGTTCGCGCCTTCACCGCCACCGTCCTCGATCGCACCGAACTGGGCCACGCCATCGTCGAGCCGGACACCCTCGGTCAATCGGGATTTTTCCTCGTTGCTGAGCGCACCGAGCACACGCACCGCGTATTCGCGCTCCAGGCCAAAGCGCGGATGCATCAGGCTGTTGGCCAGTTCACCGGAGCTGGTGAACAGGAGCAATCCCTCGGTATTGAGATCCAGCCGACCGACTGATTGCCACTTGCCCTGCTGCAGCTTGGGCAGGCGCCGGAAAACAGTGGGTCGGTTCTGAGGATCGTCATGCGTGACAACCTCGCCCACCGGCTTGTGATAGGCGATGACGCGCGCGGGCGGCGGGTCGATGCGAAAGCGGATCGGTTTGCCATTGACCTTGACATGGTCGCCAAACTGGATGCGCTGGCCGATATGGGCCGGCTCATTGTTGACGGTGATGCGGCCCTCCATGATGAGCTGCTCCATCTCGAGGCGCGAGCCCATGCCCGCCTGCGCCAGCACCTTGTGCAGCTTGGGCGCCTCGGCCACCGGCGCCAGGACCCGCTTGGCCACCACGGGCTCTGTGGCCTCTTCCTCTTCATCGAAACGACCCGACACCACGTCCAGGAATCGCTCCTGCGCGGGGGCCACCGGCACATTGCCCCGGGCGGGTGCCGGCGGCTCCAGCGTGTCGACCGGCGCCGTACCAAAGCTTTCCCCTGGGGTTTCAGGATGTCCCGCCGTCGCTGCGGTCGCCTCGGACATGGCGGCCCCGGGAGGCCGCTCCATGGGTGCCGGCTCCGTGACAGCCATGGGCTGCTGCGGGTTTGCGGCACGCGGGGGTGTTTCCCGGGACGGGTGATCAATCATGGGGCGGTCCTGCCAATGTGGAAGGGGTGGGAACGGTCGACGGCTCGGCGGCTGCCGCAAGCAGCAGGTCCTCCTGCGCTGCAGCAGCACTGGATGGCCCCTTCAGATCCATGGGGCCCTCACCGGCGGGCAATGCCTGCAGGGGCATCAGGGACACCAGCGAGTCCTCGGCACGCGCTTGCGCGTCAATGAGCGGCAACTGATCGAGCGAGGCAAGGCCGAGGTCATCCAGAAACTGGCGGGTTGTCGCAAACAGCGCGGGCCGACCCGGCGCTTCGCGGTGTCCGATCACCTCGACCCAGCCACGGTCCTCGAGCTGCTTGATGATACCGGCATTGATCGTGACGCCACGGATATCCTCCATGTCGCCGCGGGTCACGGGCTGGCGGTAGGCGATGATGGCAAGCGTTTCCATCGTGGCCCGGGTGTAGCGCGGCGGCTTCTCGGGGTGCAGGCGGTCCAGGAACTCGCGCATCTCGGGCCGGCTCTGGAAGCGCCACCCAGACGCAACCTGCACCAGTTCCATGCCCCGCTGGGCCCAGTCCTGGCGCAGTTCCTCCAGCAGCAGCTTGATGCTGTCAGGGCCCAGCATGTCGTTGAAAAGCTCCCGCATGTCGCGCACCTGCAAGGTCTGTTGCGAGCACATCAGGGCGGTTTCCAGTACGCGCTTTGCCTGAGCTGTATTCATGGTCTTGCCATTCAGGAAGGGCACCCCCCGGGGGCGCGATTCAGAGAGGTTCAAAGGAGCGCTGTCGGCAGCGTGGGGCGACTGCTGCGCGCGTTTCAGCGGAGGTGCAACGGGGATGGTTCCATGCCCGGCGTCAGAAATTGTAGCGCAGGGCCTGCTGCTTGCGCTCGGCCTCGAAGTCTGCAGGCAGCCGCGAGACGAAATCGAGCGCGATGCCGGTCTCCGGGTGCTGCAGCGCCAGATGACAGGCATGCAGCCCCTGGCGCTTCAGCGACTGCGTGGGCACCCCCCCGTACACCGTGTCGCCGATGATCGGATGACCCATGGCCGCCAGGTGGACGCGGATCTGATGGGTGCGTCCCGTGTGCAGGGTGCAACGAACCAGGCAGGCGTCGGCATTGCTGTCAAGCCGTTCGACCGTCGTGTGCGCCGGCTTGCCGCTGTGGCGGGCCGGGTCCACCACGGCCATTCGCAAGCGGTTTGCGGGATCGCGTCCGACCACGGAGCGCAGCTCCCGGCTGGCAGGCCCGCTCCAGGGATTGTGGGCCAGCGCCAGATACTGCCTGCGCACCGTTCGGGCGGCGATCATGCGCACCAGCGCCTCCATGCTCTGGCGGGACCGCGCCACAAGCATCAGGCCGCTGGTGTCCTTGTCCAGCCGGTGCACGATACCCGCCCGTGGAAGGTCGGAGAATGCGGGGTCGAAGGCCAGAAGGCCATTGAGCAATGTGCCGCTCCAGTGTCCAGGCGCCGGATGGACCACCAACCCGGCCGGCTTGTCGATCACGAGCAGGTGCGCATCCGCATGCACGACCTGCAGGTCCATCGGCTGCGGCCTGAATGCGCGGCTCTGGGGTGTGGGGCGCAGCCCGATGCGGCAGGTATCCCCCGCCTTGATCCTGACAGCGCTCTTGGTCATGACCCGTCCGTTCACGGTGACGGCCCCCTCGTCGATCAACTGCTGGAGGTAGCTGCGGGAGAACTCGGGAAGACCCTCGGCCAGCACCTTGTCCAGCCGCTGGCCATGCTGCTCCACGCTGCTCACGAGCTCGCGCCATTCCACGTCCGGTCCGGCATCGGCCAGGCCATCGGCGCCTTCATCGGAATCAGTCTGCGCGGGGTCAGTCGATATAATCTCGCCGGTTGTGTTCAACAGGGTGTCCCTCATGTTCCGGTCCGAATTATCGATGGTGCGCTTTCTGTTCCTGGCGGCTGCCGCGATGCTGTTTGCCGGGTGTTCCTCGACGCCCGAGGACAAGACCGCAGGCTGGAGCCCGAATCGCCTCTATGCCGAGGCGAAGGACGAAATGAACTCTGGCAGTTATGACAAGGCGGTGCCGCTCCTTGAAAAGCTCGAAGGCCGCGCGGCCGGTACTGTTCTGGCCCAGCAGGCACAGCTCGACAAGGCCTATGCGCAGTACCGCTCCGGTGAAGCCGTCCAGGCACAGGCAGCACTCGACCGCTTCATGAAGCTGCATCCGGCCAGCCCCGCGCTCGACTATGCGATGTACCTCAAGGGCGTCATCAACTTCAACGACGACCTCGGGTTTTTCTCGGTCCTCACCCGCCAGGACCTGTCTGAACGCGACCAGAAAGCCGCCAAGGAGTCTTTCGAATCCTTCAAGGAGCTGGTCAACCGGTTTCCCGACTCCCGCTACACGCCCGATGCGCGGCTGCGCATGACCTACATCGTCAATTCGCTCGCAGAATACGAGGTGCATGTGGCGCGGTATTACTTCCGGCGGGGCGCCTATGTGGCAGCCATCAACCGGGCTCAGGCGGCGCTGGCGGACTACCGCGAGGTGCCCGCACTCGAAGAGGCCCTTTTCATCATGGTGCAGTCCTATGACGCGCTGGGCATGACCAGCTTGCGCGACGACGCACGCCGGGTGCTGCAGGCCAGCTACCCCAACGGCGACTTCATCACCAAAGGCTCCCGTCAGGCGGCTGCGCCGTGGTGGAAGCTCTGGTAAGCGCCTCCAGTGCCTGCATCAGCTCCTCTTCCGAGCCCAGGCGGCGCATGGGCGGCAACGCTGCGAGCAGGCGCCGCCCGTACCCCATGCTGGAAAGCCGCGTGTCGCACAGCACCAGAACGCCGCGGTCGGATTCGCGCCTGATCAGCCTCCCGGCCCCCTGCTTCAGAGCGACAGCTGCCTCCGGAATGAAATAGTCGTTGAACGGACTGCGGCCGTTGGCCTCGAGCCGTCCGGTACGCGCCTCGACCAGCGGATCGTTGGGCGGTGGAAACGGCAGCTTGTCGATCACCACCAGCTGCAACGCCTCTCCTGGAACATCGACGCCTTCCCAGAAGGAAGCCGACCCGACCAGTATGCAACCCGCCGCCCCGGCCCTGGTTGCGTCACGCAGCCGGTCCATCAGCTCTCGCTTGGGCCCCTGACCTTGCACCAGTATCTGCATGGCGCCTGCGTCTGGAAAACGGGCCATCAACACCTCGCTGATCGTGCGCAAGGCTCGCAGCGTCGTGGTCAGCACCAGTGTTTTGCCACCCAGTACCCGGGCATAACGCGCGACCAGTTCGGCGACCTCCACGGCATGGCGGGGGTCGGCCGGTCTCGGCAGGCAACGCGGCACATAGACACCGGCCTGACGCGGGTAATCGAACGGGCTCTGCACGCGCAGTGTCGTTGCGTCCGCCAGGCCACACGGTTCGGTAAACCAGCGCAGGGCGGGGTCGTCTCCCAGAGTTGCCGAGGTGAATATCCAGGAACGCCGGTTGCCGGGCTCCTCGCCAACCCGCAGCATCTTGCCCTGCACGGCCTGCGCGATATCCAGCGGCGACTCGATGAGACGCAATTGCGTGCCTGCATCGACCCAGCGGACGCTCTCGGCGGCGCAGCCGGCGCGGAAGGAATCAAGCGTCGCGCACAGAGTTGCTGCGCGTTCGACCAGACGCGCAAAATCCGGGCCCTGCTCTGCCGCATCCGCCAGTACCTTCGCCGCCGTGTCGCAGGCCCCGTGCAAATCCTCCAGGGCCTGGGCCCAGGCATCGGAATCCACCCCCTCAGGGGCATCCCCTGCCCAGCGCAGGCGGGAGGCCGGCGGTACGCGGCCCACCACGAGGCGCAGCTCCCGCGCTGCATGCTCGACACCCGCCGACAGGCCCTGCCAATCGGCCAGTCCACGCGCGAGTTGCAGGCCGGTGGCAAGCATGTCCCGGGAAAAATCCATAACCTGCCCGGTGCCCAGATTGCGGCCCAGGAACTGCACGCCGGTTTCGTTGAGCTGGTGGGCCTCATCGAAGATCACGGTCTGTACGCTGGGCAGCAGCTCCGCCATGCCGGTCTCGCGGACCGCGAGGTCGGCGAAGAAAAGGTGGTGGTTGATCACGACCACATCGGCAGCCATGGCCTCGCGCCGCGCCAGGTTGACATGGCAGGCCCGGAACCTGGGACATGGGGCACCCAGGCAGTTGTCGCGCGACGATGTGATGTGGGGCAGCAGCGCAGAACGCTCGTCCAGCCCGGGCAATTCGGCCAGGTCACCGGTACGCGTCACCTGCGACCACTGCTCCACCTTCGCCAGGGTGCGCGCTGCTATGCGGTCCTGAAGGGCTGGATCCTGGCGGGCCGCCTCCATGCGGTGGAGGCACAGGTAACTGCCGCGACCCTTCAGCAGCGCACAGCGCACGGGCAAGCCCAGCGCCTGCACCAGTTGGGGCAGATCGCGCGCGAAAAGCTGGTCCTGAAGTGTCTTGGTGGCCGTCGACAGCAGTACCCGTGCCCCGCTGAGAAGCGCCGGTACCAGATAGGAGAAAGTCTTGCCGACCCCTGTGCCTGCCTCCACCACCAGCACGCCACCCGTGTCGATGGTGCGTGCAATCGCCAGCGCCATCTCGGTCTGACCGGGTCTCGGCGAGAACTCCTGGATGGCACGCGAGAGTGCGCTTCCGGCAGTAAAGGCCTCCTCGACCTGGTCACGCAGCTGCATCGTCAGGCCGGCTCGTCAGGCGCGAGTTGCTCACGCAGCCGGGCCATCGCGTCTTTCAGGGCCAATCGCCGCTTCTTGAGGCGACGCATCATGAGTTCGTCCATCGGGCTGGCGTCGGCGGCATGGTCGATCAGGGCGTCCAGATCTGCATGGGCCATGCCCAGTTCGATCAGATGGCGCTGCGGAGAATGCAGGTTCGGTTCCACGGGATAGGTCTAGAATTGTTCTGTCTGCCGGGCATGGCGCTCCTCTGACTGCCCTGGATAATACGTGTTCGAAACCCTTTTTCCGAAGGCGGACCTGCGAGAGCATCCCACACAATGACCAAAGGCTACAGACTCACGGCATCCACCGGCATCCACAAGGGGGACCGTGACTACCAGCAGGACCGTGTGGCGCTGCTCAATCACCCCCGCGTCAACGGCTGTGTCCTGGGGATCGTGGCCGACGGCATGGGCGGGCGCAGCGGCGGCCGCAAGGCCTCGGACCAGGTCATCATGACCGCCAAGCAGCTGTTCGAACGGTATGCACCCGAATCGGACGACGCCTCGGCTCTGCTGCAGCAGATCGCGCGCGAGGCCCATGTCGTGATCCGCCTCACCGCCATCTCGGCCGAGGAAGAACCGCACAGCACCGTTGCGGCATTCCTCATCAATTCGGGGGGTGACTGCCACTGGGCCCACGCCGGTGATTCGCGCGTCTACCACTATCACGCCGGCAAACTGGTGCGCAAGACGGTCGACCATTCGTATGTGCAGTTGCTGGTCAAGCGGGGCGAGATCACCGAGGAACAGGCGAACTCCCACCCGCAGTCCAACATCCTGATGGCCTGCCTGGGGACCGAGAGCGACCCCCCGGTCGATGTGCACTTCATCCCCAAGCTGCGGGCTGGTGACTGCCTGCTGGTGTGCAGCGACGGGGTTTGGCACTACTATTCCGACGCTGAACTGGGCGAGATCCTGGCCCGACTGTCTGCCCGCGAGGCCACGGAGTTCCTGATCGAAAAGGCGCGCGGCCGTGCAATGGGTGCTGGCGACAACCTCTCGCTGGTGGTCGTAAAGCTGGAGCAGTTGGGCAGCTGAGCGCGCCGCCTGACCGGGGCTCAGCGCGACATCTTTTCGTCTGCCCGAATCAGTTGTTCCGCGGCGCGGCGCTTGCGTTGCGCATCGTTGATCGACATTTCCTGGCGCCGCAGGTCTGCCAGCACATCGCGACGGGCGCGGCGTACCTCCTGCAGGCAATCGTTCACCGCGAATCGCTGGTAACACTGCGCCTCCTCGGTGGCAAAACGGGCTTGCTCGACCACCCGGACCTGCCGGATGCGCTCGCGCTCGAGCGCCCAGGCCTGCTGCAAGGTCGGCGTGGGTGCCTCCTGGGCCAGAGCCCCGGCCGCCAGCAGCACCACCATGACCAGCCCCGGGACGCGTTTCATGTGAGCCCCGTATCCACGATGCGCCGGGCCTGCTCGATGTATTCCCGCGACTGCATTTCGTGCAGCCGCGAGACCGTGCGAACGAATTCGTGCGCCAGCGGTCCTTCGACGTAGAGCAGTTCCGGCTCGACCTCGGCCGACAGGATCAGGTGAACGCGCCTGTCGTACAGCACATCGACCAGCCACGTGAAGCGCCGCGCCTCCGAGGCCATGCGCACGGGCATGCGCGGAACATCACTGAGCAGCACGGTGTGGAAGACACTGGCGATCTCGAGGTAGTCATTCTGCGAACGCGGACCCCCGCACAGGGTCTTGAAATCGAACCAAACCACGCCTGCGGAGCGACGCCGCGCCCGGATCTCCCGGGCCTCGATATGCAGCACCGGGTCACCGTCGTGGGACTCGGCAAGCCGGTCGAAGGCCTCGCGCATCTGCGCGTCGGCGTCGGGACCGCCGGGGATATGGTAGAGGCGCACCTGTTCCATCACGCGCCGACGGTAATCCGCCCCCTCGCCGATGGCCACCACCTCCAGCCGATCCTTGAGCAGTTCGATGGCCGGCAGGATGCGGCTGCGGTGCAGGCCATTGGGATACAGCGCATCCGGGTGGAAATTGGACGTGGTGACGAAGCCGACCCCCTGCTCGAACAGCGCGCTGAGCAGGCGGTGCAGGATCATGGCGTCCGTGATGTCGGCAACATGGAATTCGTCGAAGCACAATAGGCGGTACTTGCGCGCCATCTGCCGCGCCAGCACATCCAGCGGGTTGACGGTGCCCTGCAGCAGCGCCAGTTCGCGGTGCACCTCGCGCATGAACTCATGGAAATGCAGGCGGGTCTTGCGCTGGACCGTGACCGCTCCGAAGAAGCAGTCCATGAGGAAGCTCTTGCCACGCCCGACACCGCCATACATATAGACACCACGCGGGATCGGTGGGCGATTGATGAGCTTTTTCCAGGCGCTGGAACGCTGCCCACGGTAATGGGCCCAGTCCGCCGCACAGCGGTCGAGCGCAGCCACCACGGCCAACTGCCCGGGATCGGGCTGGAAGGACCGCTGCTTCAGTTCGCGGTGGTAGGCATCAAGGACCGTCGTCACGCGCGACAGCCCGTCACCGGATCCCGCACTGCGCCACCCTTCAGAAGTTCAGCGTACGACCAGCGACGGCCAGCGCGGCCTCCTTGGTCGATTCGCTCAGGGAGGGATGGGCATGGCATATCCGTGCAATGTCCTCGCTGCTGGCCCGGAACTCCATGGCCACCACGCATTCGGCGATCAGTTCGCTGGCCATCGGGCCGACGATGTGCACGCCCAGGATTTCATCCGTGGTGGCATCGGCCAGCATCTTCACCATGCCGGTGGTGTCACCCAGCGCACGCGCGCGCCCGTTGGCGAGGAACGGGAAGGTGCCCGCCTTGTAGGCGCGGCCGGCCGCCTTGAGCTGCTGCTCGGTCTGTCCGACCCAGGCGATTTCCGGGCTGGTGTAGATCACCCACGGGATGGTGTTGAAGTTGACATGCCCATGCTGCCCGGCGATGCGCTCGGCAACGGCCACGCCCTCCTCCTCGGCCTTGTGGGCGAGCATCGGACCGCGCACCACATCGCCCACCGCCCATACATGGGGCAGGTTGGTACGGCAGTCGTCATCGACCACGATGGAGCCGCGTTCGTCGAGTTGCAGACCCACGGCCTCGGCATTGAGACCCGCGGTATGCGGCACCCGCCCGATGGACACGATCAGGCGATCCACCTCGAGGGTCTTGCCTTCACCCTTGGCGTTGGTGTAGGCCACGCTCACACCCTGTTCGCCCGTGCGCACGTCTCCCACCTTGACGCCGAGTTCGATCTTGAGCCCCTGGCGGGTGAAGGCCTTGTGGGCCTCCTTGGCAATCTGCTCGTCGACCGCGCCCAGAAAACCGGGCAGGCCCTCCAGGATGGTCACTTCGGCGCCGAGGCGACGCCACACCGACCCCATTTCCAGGCCGATCACGCCGGACCCGATGAGGCCCAGTTTGCGGGGCACCTGGCCGAGCCGCAAGGCACCATCATTGGACAGCACGCGTTGCTCGTCGAAGGGTGCCTGTGGCAATGCCCTGGCGCTCGAGCCGGTGGCCACCACCACATGCCGGGCGCTCAGCGCCTCGGATGCGGCGCCCGTGACAGCGATCTGGTACAGGCCATCCGCCGCTCCCGCGAAAGACGCCGTTCCGTGAAAGAAACTGACCTTGTTCTTCTTGAACAGGTAGAGGATGCCGTCGTTGTTCTGCTTCACGACGGTGTCCTTGCGGGCCACCATCTTCGCGACATCGACGGCAAGGCCCTTGACCTCGATGCCGTGGTCGGCAAAGTGGTGGGCCGCCTGATCGTAGTGCTCGGACGACTGCAGAAGCGCCTTGGAGGGAATGCATCCCACATTGGTACAGGTTCCGCCAGGCGCCGGGCCGCCCTTGGCGTTTTTCCAGGCATCGACGCAGGCCACGGACATGCCCAGCTGTGCGGCGCGAATGGCGGCAATGTAGCCGCCGGGACCGGCACCGATGACGATCAGATCGAAGGATTTGGACATCGTGGCGACCTCAGATATCGAACAGCAGGCGCGCCGGATCTTCCAGGGCTTCCTTCATGGCGACCAGGCCCAGCACCGCTTCGCGGCCATCGATGATCCGGTGGTCGTAGCTCAGCGCCAGGTAGTTGATGGGACGCACCACCACGACCCCGTTTTCAACCACCGCACGGTCCTTGGTCGCGTGCACGCCCAGGATGGCCGACTGGGGCGGGTTGATGATGGGCGTGGACAACATGGAGCCGAACACGCCGCCATTGGAGATCGAGAACGTGCCGCCGGTCATTTCCTCGATGCCGAGCTTGCCATCGCGCGCCTTGGCTCCGTACTCGGCGATCTTCTTCTCGATGTCGGCAAAGCTCATCTGGTCGGCATTGCGCAGGATCGGCACCACCAGGCCGCGTGGCGAACCCACGGCGATACCCACGTCGAAATAACCGTGGTAGACGATGTCGTTGCCATCGACAGAGGCATTGAGCACCGGGTACTTCTTGAGCGCATGGACTGCCGCCTTCACGAAGAAACTCATGAAGCCGATCTTGACGCCATGCTCCTTCTCGAACTTCTCCTGGAAACGCTTGCGCATTTCCATGACCGGCGCCATGTTGACCTCGTTGAACGTGGTCAGGATCGCATTGGAGGCCTGCGACTGCAGCAGCCGCTCGGAAACGCGCGCGCGCAGCCGGCTCATGGGCACGCGTTGTTCCGGACGGTCGCCCAGGTTCGGCTTCGGGGTGGCGACCTGCGGCAGCGCGGCAGTTGGAACACCGGTCGGAATCGCCACCGATGCGGCCGCGGCCGGCGCTGGCCGTGCGGCGGCCGCAGACACTGCGCCGAGCACGTCCCCCTTGGTGACCCGGCCGTCGCGCCCGGTGCCAGGCACCGACCCCGCGGCCAGCTGGTTGTCTGCCATGAGCTTGGCGGCGGCCGGCATCGGCACACCCGCCATCGTGTTGCCGGCATGGGCGGGTGCGGCAGGCACGGCAGAAGACGACGCCGCCACGACCTGCGGGGCCGCCGCGGCGCCCGACTTGCCCTCTGTGTCGATGCGCGCGATCAACTGCTCGGCCGCCACCGTCGCGCCATCGGGGGCCACGAGTTCGACCAGCACGCCAGCCGAGGGGGCCGGAACCTCCAGCACGACCTTGTCCGTCTCCACTTCGATCAGGATCTCGTCGGCGGCAACTGCCTCGCCCACTTTCTTCTTCCACTGCAACAACGTGGCCTCCGCAACCGATTCGGACAACTGCGGGACCTTGACTTCAACGATAGCCATGAGAAATCTTTCAACAACGGTGATTCGGGTGCGCCCAGGGCGCCGGGTTACTTGGACAGAACGAAGCCCTTGAGCTTGCCGAAAGCGCCATCCACGAGCGCCTTCTGCTGTTCCTGGTGCAGGTGCGAGTAACCGACCGCGGGTGATGCCGAGGCGGCCCGTCCGGCATAACCGAGCTTCTGGCCATCGAGCATGTTCTCGTGGATGTAGTGCTGCACGAAGAACCAGGCCCCCTGGTTCTGCGGCTCGTCCTGGCACCAGACAACGTCGACGGCATTCGGGTACTTCTTCATCTCGGCCGAGAACAGCTTGTGCGGGAACGGGTACAGCTGCTCGATGCGCAGGATGGCCACATCGTCGCTCTCGCGCTCCTCCCGCCTCTTCACCAGATCGTAGTAGACCTTGCCCGAACAGACGATCACCCGCCTGACCTTTTCGGCCTTGAGTTCCTTGTTTTCGGGAATGACCGTCTGGAACCCGCCCTTGGTGAACTCGGACAGCGGTGACGCGGCAGCCTTGGCGCGCAGCAGCGACTTCGGCGTCATGATGATCAGCGGCTTGCGCAGGTTGCGCACCATCTGGCGGCGCAGGATGTGGAAGATCTGGCTGGCCGTGGTCGGCTGCACGATCTGCATGTTGGTGTCGGCACTGAGCTGCATGAAACGCTCGAGACGCGCCGAGCTGTGCTCTGGCCCCTGCCCTTCGTAGCCGTGCGGCAACATCAGCGTGATGCCGTTGACGCGGCCCCACTTGACCTCGCCGGAGGCGATGAACTGGTCGATGACGACCTGTGCCCCGTTGACGAAGTCGCCGAACTGCGCCTCCCAGATCACCAGGGTGTTGGGGTCGTTCGAGGCATAGCCGTATTCGAAGGCGAGCACGGCCTCCTCGGACAGGATGGAGTCGATCACGACAAACGGCGCCTGCCCGTCCGCCACATTCTGCAAGGGCGTGTAGGTGCCTTCGTCGAACTTTTCCCGGTTCTGGTCATGGATCACCGCATGCCGGTGGGTGAAGGTGCCGCGCCCGCAGTCCTCGCCGCTGAGGCGGACCGGGTAACCGCTGGCCACCAGTGAGGCAAAGGCCATGTGTTCACCCATGCCCCAATCGACCGGTATCTCGCCCCGCCCCATGGCGGCACGGTCCGCATAGACCTTCTTGACGAGATCGTGCGGCGTGACGCTGTCGGGAATGGCGGTCATGCGGGCCGCAAGCCGCTTCCATTCGGCCAGAGGGATGGCCGTGTCTCCGGCGTCCGTCCACTTCTTGTTCAGGTAGGGCACCCAGTCGACCGCGTACTTGCTCTTGAAGTTGGTCAGGACCGGGTCAAAGTTGTTGCGCCCTGCGTCCAGTGCGGCGCGGGTGGCCTTGACCAGTTGGTCACCCAGATCGGCGCCGAGGCCCTGGGCGGCCAGCTTGTCGGCATACAGGCGGCGGGTGCCGGGGTGCTGCGCGATCTTCTTGTACATCAGCGGCTGGGTCAGCGCCGGCGTGTCCTGCTCGTTGTGGCCGAGCTTGCGGAAGCAGATGATGTCGACGACCACGTCCTTCTGGAACTCCATGCGGTAGTCCAGCGCGAACTGGGTCGCCAGCACGACGGCCTCGGGGTCGTCGCCGTTCACATGCAGCACCGGGGCCTCGATCATCTTGACCACATCCGAGCAATACAGCGTGGAGCGGCTGTCGCGGGGGTCACTGGTGGTGAAACCGATCTGGTTGTTGATGACGATATGCACCGTGCCACCCGTGTGGTAGCCGCGGGTCTCGGCCAGGGCCAGCGTCTCCATCACCACGCCCTGCCCTGCGAAGGCCGCATCCCCGTGCACCAGGACCGGCAGCACCTGGCGCGCTTTCGGGTCGGAGCGGCGGTCCATGCGGGCCCGCACGGAGCCCTCGACCACCGGATTGACGATCTCCAGGTGCGAGGGATTGAAGGCCAGCGTCAGGTGAACCGGGCCGCCAGGCGTGGACACATCGGAACTGAAGCCCTGGTGGTACTTCACGTCACCTGCCGGAAGGTCCTCCGGCGCCGTGTGCTCGAACTCTGCAAACAGGTCTGCGGGCAACTTGCCCAGGGAGTTGACCAGCACGTTGAGGCGCCCGCGGTGCGCCATGCCGATGACGATCTCCTGCAGGCCGACGCTACCCCCACGCTGGATGATCTCGTCCATGGCGGCAATGAAGCTCTCGCCGCCTTCCAGAGAAAAACGCTTCTGGCCGACATACTTCGTGTGAAGGAAACGTTCCAGGCCTTCGGCCGCGGTAAGACGCTCCAGGATGTGCCGCTTCTTCTCGGCAACAAAGCTGGGTTTGCTGCGAATCGACTCGAGCTTCTGCTGCCACCAGCGCTTCTGCGTCTGGTCGGTGATGTACATGTACTCGGCCCCGATGGTGCCGCAATAGGTCTCGCGCAGCGCATTGAGCAGGTCGCGCAGGCTCATGCGGTCCTTGCCGAAGAAGGTGTTGCTGGTATCGAACACGGCTTCCTGGTCGGCGTCGCTGAAGCCGTAGAAGGCGCTCTCCAGTTCGGGAATCTTGTCCCGTTCCCGCCGTTTGAGCGGGTCCAGGTCGGCCCAGCGCGCGCCCACATTGCGGTAGGCTGCGATCAACTGCTGCACTGCGGTCCGCTTGCGGCCCATTTCTGCGTCGGCGCTGGCCACCACCACCTTGGTGCCGCCCTGCTTGGCACGCTCGGCAAAGGCGTTCACCACCGGCTGATGTGGCACGTCTCTTGAGTCAGAGCCGTCGACGGCCGGAACATGCTGCAAGGCATCGAAGTAGTCTCGCCAGGAATCGGGCACGCTGCCCGGGTTGGCGAGGTAGTTCTCGTACATCTCCTCGACGTACGGGGCATTGCCACCGAACAGGTAGGTATTGGATTGGTAGGCGTGGTAGACCGACACCGGGGTGGACCCGGGGGGGAGGGACTGACTCATGTTCGCTGAACTCCGTTTCCCTGCAGGAAACATTGGCTGGTCAAAGCTGGTTGATTAACCTTCCGCGTCACGGCTGAACCGGTTGGCGGATGCGACTGTGGCATGGGAAGGGCCTCGGTACCCGGCGATTGTGCCACCGATGTCCGTCACGCCCGGCCGGTGCCATTCTGATGCTGCATTCGCAGGCTTGCTGCCGGATTACGGCCGGCGCCGTAGCGCAAATGTCTCTAATACGCGTCGCTTCCTTGCAGACGGGCTGACTTGGGTGGTATAAGCGCCTGAGAATCCGAACCGTTGCGAGATACGCCATGACAACCAGACTCCTGCGCGCGCCGCTTGCCGCTCTCCTGATATCCCTGTGCCTTGCACCCGTAGCCGTGCATGCCCAGGCCGATGCCGTGGTCCGGGAGGCGCTTGTGATGACAGAATCGGGCCGGGCACGGCAGGCCTACGACATGCTCGAGCCCCTGGAGGTCCAGCGGGCGGGTGACCCCGACTTCGACACCGTGTTCGGCATCGCGGCCAATCTCGTTGGAGAACACGCGCGCGCCGTGATGGCACTGGAGCGGGCCACGCAGGTGCAGCCGGGCAATGCCCGTGCCCGGGCCGAACTCGGACGCGCCATGTTTGCGGTCGGTGACAGCAAGTCTGCACGGGTTCTGCTGGAGCAGGCCAAGAGCCAGGGCGCCCCGGCAGTTGCCGCGTTGACCATCGACCAGTTCCTGCGGGCCATCGATATGGCGGAGTCGCTGATGCAGTCCACCTGGCGGGGGTATGTGTCCTTCGGCCTCGGGCACGACAGCAACCTGTCCAGCGGTCCGGCAGATGCCAACGTGGCGGTTCCGGCGCTGGGCGGGGCCGTCACGCTGGCCGCCAACGCCGTCAAGCAAGGCGCCAGCTTCGGGCACGTGGCCGCAGGCATCTCAGGCCGCCATGTGATCGACTCGCGCTGGTCGGTGATCGGCAGCGCCGGGTACAACCACCGCATCAATTTCGGCGCCTCGGATTTCAACAACAGCCAGCTCAACCTGGAGGGCGGTGCGGCCTACCGTGTCGATCGCCAGGAATACAGCGTGGTTGCGGTGCACGAAAACTACCGTGTGGACGGCGCCACCAACCGCTCCCAGAACGGCCTGGTCGGCGAATGGGTGTACCGCATCAACAACCAGCAAGAGGCAGGCGCCTACCTGCAGTACTCCAATCTGCAGTACCCGGGGCAACGCCAGCGGGATGCCCGAAGGGTCGTCGGCGGCGCCTCGTATGCACAACAACTGGGTGACGGATGGCTGGCCTGGGGCGGCGTCTACCTGGGCAGCGAACACGAGAAGGCAGCCAACCAGCCGCACCAGGGGCACCGCATGGGAGGGCTTCGGGCCGGCGCGCAGAAGACCTTCAGCGACAGCCTTGCGGCCTATGCGTCGCTGAACTACGAGCGCCGCAATTACGGAGGACAGGACCCGTTCTTCCTGGCGCAACGCCAGGATCGCCAGCTCAGCCTGGGCCTCGGCCTGAACTGGGTACCGGTCAAATCATGGCGTGTGACCCCCCAGCTGACCCATGTCCGCAACCAGTCGACGGTAGTCATCAACGATTACGACCGCACAACGCTCTCGGTCTCGGCACGTTACGAATTCTGAAGATCGCCATTCCCCGGCACGCCCACTGCAGAACATCCACCATGAAGCATCCATTCAAACTCAGGAACGCCGTATTGCTGATGGCGCTTGCGGCCGCGTATCCCCTCACGGCCCTTTCTGCTGCGGGGGTCGCTCAATATGCGGTGGGGGACGTGTCGGTGCGCCGCGGTCCGGCCAACCTGCAGGTTGCGAAAGGCCAGCTGATCGAGTCCGGTGACAACATCGTGACAGGCGCCAGCGGTCAGACGCAGATCCGCTTTTCCGATGGCGGGCTGGTGTCCCTGACGCCCAACAGCCAACTCAACATCAACCGCTATGCCGACGAGAACGATGCAGGCAAGGACAGTTTCGCCGTCAGTTTCCTGCGCGGCGGCATGCGTGCCATCACCGGCCTGATCGGCAAACGCAGGGCCGAGAACTACAAGGTCACCACCAACACCGCGACCATCGGCATCCGGGGTTCCGCCTTTTCGGCAAAGATCAACCCCGATGGCACGATGGACGTCGCCGGTGAGCAGGACACCATCGAGGTCTGCACCAATGCGGGGTGCGTGCCCCTGATCGTCGGCGAGATTGTCCGTGTGGAGAGCCAGGACCGCCTGCCGACCCGTACCGCACAGCGTTCCAATGTGCCCCCGCTGGCGGCACGCGAGGACCTGTTCACGCCGCAAAACCCGGCCGACATCACGCCGCCCGGGCTGCCAGGCAATCAAGCGGTCACGGAACACACCGATATCGCCGCCATGTTCGCATCTGGTGACGACTTCCTGTTCGACGACCACCCCCGCGGCGGCAACCCCTATTCCTACAGCGGTGGCGCCAGCTTCATCGGGTCCTTTCTCACCATGCACGACGATGGCGAGTCCGGATACGGGGGCAGCTCGGTGCTGTCCACCTCGATCACCACACCCAACGCGGGGGCCCTGGGCTCGGTCGGTGACCCTGATTTCATCGGCTGGGGTTATTGGGCCAGCGGCAGCGCCAGCGGGCCGGTGGGCAACGGAACGGTGACCGACGTCCACTACCTGGCAGGTCGCCCGACACCACACGGCCAGATGCCCGTGACCGGTTCTGCCACCTACAACCTGGCAGGCGGCACCGCACCCACCGCCACCAGTGGCGGCACCACGCTGACCGGCACCCTGGTGAGCGCGTCACTCACTGCCTATTTCGATGCTGGTTACGTCGATGCGACAGTGAACACGCGGTTCACCCAGCCTGGCGGGAGCGTGGTCAACGTGAACATCACCGATCTGGCCGGCATCTCCGGCTCGACATTCCGGTCGGTCGGCTGCGGCAATGGCAACGTCAACGGCTTCTTCACCGGCGCACTTGCGGCGCGTGCAGGCATCGTCTACAGCAAGAGCGGTACACCCGTGGGCCTGGTGCGTGGTGCGGCCGGATTCACCCGTGGCGCCATAAGCACCCCGGACGTCTCGTCGCCCGAATAAAGCCAGTGAACCGCACGCTTCAGCGGGCATAGTTCTCGACAATCTGCCCGAATGCCTGCGGGCCATGCAGCTGCAGCGCACGGGCGCGAGCCGCCTCCCCCATTCGTTGGCGTGCTGGCGCCGACATGACGAGTGCTTGCAGGGCCTGCACGGCGTCGTTCTGGTCGCGCACCAGCAGGCCGTCGACGCCATGACGGATCTGCTCGGCATACCCGCCGTTGGCCGCAGCGACCACCGGCAGACCGGCGGCCATGGCTTCCAGCACTACCCGGCCATAGGGCTCGGTGAACTTGCCGGTGCGGTAGAAGAAGATGTCCAGACCGGCCAGGAAGTCCGCCACCGGTTCGGCACCCGCAGGCAACAAGGCGATGCCGGGCTCCTCGCCCAGCCAGGGCTGCAAGCATTGGCCCCCCAGTATCCGGACCTGCACCCCGCGCGCCGCCAGCGTACGGTAGAGCGGGACATCCCGCGGGTCGTGTTTCTCCAGCACGTCCCGGCTGACCCGACCCACGGTCAGATGGCCCCTGTCCGCCCGTTGAAGCGGTGTGCGCAGGAAGTCGTCGAGCCGGATCAGGCTCGGCTCCACCCGGCCGGGCAGGCCGACCGAGGCCCGGATCGCACCGGAGACGAAGACCAGTTCCGGATCGATGCCGGTGCCGGCGCGGATCCGCGTGATGGCATCGAACAGCCGCTGGTGGCTGGGCAGGTTGTAGCGCAGCGTGACACGGCGAACACCGCATTGCTCAAGCCAGGGGCCGAGCTGGACGTGCACACCACCGATGAGCAGATCGCCGCCCCGCGGGAAGGCGCCATCGGCCATGGACAGCGGCCGCACGCCCTGTTGCGCGAAGAACGGATGCGGTGGCACGTCGGACCACAAGCGGACCGAGCGCCGGCCGTGCAGGGCCTGCGCCAGATCCGGCAGGGAGCGCTCCGCCCCGGTATGCGGATCATCGAAACGTCCGACGATGTGCAGGGGGGCTGTGAGGTGCGGATCCGTCATGGCTGTCCGAGCATTATGGCGACGGCGCCGGGCGCACGCGAAAGCTATACTGAATCGTGGAGACCAATCCTTCCCACGCCGTGCCGCCCACCGGTTCTCCCGGGGCAGATCCACCGATGGTGACCGTCGTCATGACCTGCAAGGGGCGGCTGGGCCAGTTGCAGCAGTCGCTGCCGCTGCTGGCTGCCCAGGATCGCCTGGCCCTCATCGTGGTCGACTATGGATGCCCGGAACGCGCGGGTGACTGGGTCGCCGTGCACCATCCGCAAGCCCTGGTCGTGCGGGGCCCCTGCGACACCGAATTCAACATCGCGCATGCGCGCAACCTCGGCGCTGCGCAGGCACGAACGCCCTGGCTGGCCTTTGTCGACGCCGACACCCTGGTGGGCGCATCGTTCGCCGACGATCTGGCGGGCCAGTTGCAGGACGCCTGCTTCTTGCAGCCAGACCCCTGCCCCCATGAGCTCTCGGGTCTGGTCGTGTGCTCGCGGGAGGATTTCCTGCGGATCGGTGGCTACGATGAGGTCTTCCGTGGCTGGGGCACCGAGGACCGCGACCTGTATGCCCGGCTGGAGCGGGCCGGATGCCGTCGGCGACGATTTTCGGCCACTGGCATGCGCGTCCTGGCCCATGGCGACGCGCAGCGCACCCGTTTCCATGCGATCACCGACCGCTTCCTGTCGCTGCGCATCAATGGCATGTATTTCCAGATCAAGCACGACCTGTCGCGCCTGTCCGGCCTGATCGACCTCCCGCTGCAGGACCGGCTGGCGCTGTACGACCAGGTGCGCCGGCTCGTGCTCGACAAACCCGGTGAACCCTGCCAGATCGACGCCCGCCTGCCCGCCCGCTGCGACTTCATGCAGCCACCCGACTGGCGGCTGCGCCGCACGATCCGCTACCGCTTCGAACCGCAGGAACCGCACTCCCCATGACACCCCCGGCCACTTACGCGGAACTGATGGAACGGGGCAGCAGCCTGCATGCCGCAGGCCAGCCGGAACGGGCCCTGGTGGCGTTCGAGCGCGCCCTGGCGCTGCAGCCTGGTGATGCAAATGCAGCGAGCGCATGTGCTGCCATGCTGGCCGGCGCCGGGCAGCCGGCCGCAGCCTACCGGATCCTGCAGACGGCACGAAGCCAGCTGATGGCGTCGGCCGATGGCGCCACCAACCTGGCGATTGCCGCCGAAGACTGCGGCCGGCCTGCGGATGCGCAGGCCGCCTATGCCCGTGCGCTGGAACTCGACCCGGACCACCCGCGGGCGCTCAACAATTCCGCACTCGCGGCCGCACGTGCAGGCGACTGGGACACCGCCCTCGGCGGGCTGCGGCGTTGCCAGGACCTGGCCCCGGACGACCCGCAGACCTGGCTGAACCTGTCCGACGTGCTGGTGGCCGCCCGCCGCTGCGAGGAGGCGGCCGACCTGCTGTCGGATGCGATCGCGCGTTTTGGGGCCCACCCGGTCCTGCGGGTTCGCCACACCCTCGCGCTCGCCTTCGCTGGCCAAGTCGCCGCAGCACAGAAGGCCCTGGACACCTTCGACCCGGAGCACCGCCGCCTGCTGACGCAACTGCTGGACCAGGCCGGTGCCGCGACCGGGCGCCTGGTGCGAAAGACCGCAATGCGCATGCCCGACGCCAGCGAGCTGTTCTGCCAGCAGGCCTTCGGCGCCATGCAGGTCTGCGACTGGCGCGACCACGACCACCTGACCGCCGTGATCCGCGAGATGGAGGCGCAGGCCAGCCGCACCGGGCAGTACCGCGATGGGCGTGACACGCAGTTCTACGGTCTGATGCTGCCGCTGCACGAGGATGAACTGGCCCTGCTGCGCACCCGATCGATCGCGGCCATCGGCGGCCAGCTCGCGACGCCGATGGCGCCCTTCGTCGCCAGCCGCTCACGGCACCGCGACCAGCGCATCCATGTCGGGCTGGCCGTGCAATCGCTGAAGGACCCGCGCACGGCCAACGCGCTGGTCGCGCAGCTGCAGGCCCATGACCATGCGCGCTTCGCCATCCATGTGTATTCGCCAACCCCCGAGCCCGACCTCGCCCTCACCGCGGAGCTCGCAACCCTGTGCGCAGGCGCCGTCGAGATCGGCCACATGACGGACGACGAGGCGGTGGGCCGGATGCGCATCGACGAGTTGGACGTCTTTGTCGACATGGCCTTCGACACCCCGTGGTGCCGCCCCGAGATCCCGGAGCGGCGCGTGGCGCCGGTCCAGATCCGCCAGACCACCTGGCACCGGCACCACCCGCCCCGACCCTGCGACTACAACATGTCGGACCGCTTCGTGCATCCGGACGGCCTCGCGCTCGGGCCGTATGGCGCGGTGGTCCGGCTTCCCCACACCTGCTGGCTCGCGGCCGGCAACGACGCGCCGCAGGGACCGCCGCCGCCACGCGAGGCCCTCGGCCTGCCCCGGCAAGGGCTCGTCCTGTGTACGCTGGTCGCGCCGCTGATGGTGGACCCGGAGACCTTCGCCCTGTGGATGGACATCCTGCACCGGTTGCCGGGGTCGGTCTGGTGGCTGCCGGCCTACGAATTGCCGGCGCGGCGCAACCTCGCGGCGGCCGCCCGCGCCGCTGGCATCGATGCCGAACGGCTGGTGTTCATGCAACGCTGCGCGCGGGGGGACATGCTGGCGCGCATTGCGCGGGCGGACCTGTTCGTGGACACGCTGCGCTTCAACGCCAACCACGGCCTGGTGGACGCGCTGCGCATGGGCCTGCCGGCACTGGGCTGTGCCGGCAACAGCATGGCGTCGCGGCTGGGCGGCAGCATCCTGGCCGCCGCCGGCCTGGCAGAGTGCATCAGCAGCTCGAAGGACACCCTGCTCGAGCAGGTCATCCGCCTGGGCCAGGACCCAGCCGCGCGGGCCGCATTGCGCCAGCGGCTGGCCGATGCACAGGCGCAGGCCCCGCTGTTTCAACCCGTCGAACGCGTGCGCGAGTGGGAGTGGGCCTGGGCCGAGATGGTCCGCCGGCATCAGGCCGGCCTGCCCCCGGCGGCCTTCGACGTGCCGGACCAGAGTCCTGCACCGGCAGGCGCGGCGAGGGTCAGCTCCTGAACAGATCCCGGATCTGCTGCAGGGCCGCGGGGTCTTCCATGGTGGTCAGGTCACCCGGATCGCGGCCCTCGCAGATGGCCACGATCGCACGGCGCAGCAGCTTGCCGCTGCGCGTCTTGGGCAGGGCGCTCACGAATCGCACCCGGGCGGGACGGGCTACCGCCCCCAGGTCCTTGTCGACCAGCTGCATGATCTCGCCCTCCAGCCGCAAGGCGCCATCTGCCTGCGCCAGCACCGTGGCATCCTTGGCGATGGCGAACGCCATCGCCACCTGGCCCTTGAGTGCATCGGCCACCCCGACCACGGCCACTTCGGCCACATTGGGATGGGCGGAGATGCTCTCCTCGATCTCCCGTGTCCCGAGACGATGTCCCGCAACATTGATCACGTCGTCGGTACGGCCGAGGATGAAGTAGTAGCCGTCCTGGTCACGAATGCCCCAGTCGAAGGTGTTGTAGACCATCTTGCCGGGGATGCTCCTCCAGTAGGTGTTGACGAAGCGGTCGTCGTCACGCCATACGGTCTGCATGCAGCCCGGCGGCAGCGGCCCCTCGATGGCCACCACCCCTTTCTGTCCCGCCCCGTGCAGCTCCTCACCGGTGGACTCGTCGATCAGCTTCACGTTGTAGCCGTACATCGGCACGCCCGGGCTGCCGAACTTGCTGGGCGCGGCCTGCACGCCGTTGGCCAGCCCCAGGATCGGCCAGCCGGTCTCGGTCTGCCAGTAGTTGTCGATGATGGGTTTGCCCAGGCCGGCCGAAATCCACTGGGCGGTGGGTTCGTCGAGCGGTTCACCCGCCAGAAACAGCGCGCGCAGGCTGGACAGGTCGTACCTGGTGAGAAGGGCCGGATCCTGTTTCTTGAGCACCCGTACGGCCGTGGGCGCGCTGAACATCACGGTCACCCGGTACTTCTCGACCAGGCTCCACCAGATGCCGCCATCCGGCCGGATCGGCAGACCTTCGTACAGGATCGTGGCCATGCCGGCGATCAACGGCCCGTAGATGATGTAGCTGTGGCCGACCACCCAGCCGATGTCGCTGGTGGAGAAATAGGTTTCCCCGGCTTTGCCGCAGAAGATGTGCTTCATGCTGGCCGCCAGCGCCACGGCATAACCGCCGGTATCGCGCTGCACGCCCTTCGGCTTGCCGGTGGTGCCGCTGGTGTAGAGGGTGTAGCTCGGATGCGCCGCATCCACCCAGGTGCAGGGGACAAGCGCGTCCAGATGGCGGCTGCGCATGTCGGACCAGAGCCTGTCGCGGCCGGCCTGCAGCGGCATGGGCGCCAGGCCCCGGTCCACCAGCAGCACGGCGTCGGGCTTGTGGCTGGACAGGCGGATGGCCTCGTCCAGCAGGGGCTTGTAGGCGACCACCTTGCCACCGCGCGAGCCTGCGTCCGCGCTGACGATGACCCGTGGCGTGGCGTCCTCGATGCGGGATGCCAGCGACCCGGAAGCGAAACCGCCGAACACCACACAGTGGATGGCACCGATCCGGGCACACGCCAGCATGGCGAACGCAGCCTCGGCCACCATCGGCATGTAGATCAGCACCCGGTCGCCCTTGACCACGCCGAGTTCCAGCAGGCTGGCCGCCATGCGCTGCACTTCGGCATGCAGTACACGAAAGCTGTAGACCAGTTCCTGGCCGGTCTCGGTGGAAACGGCGATCAGTGCCGGCTGGTCGGCGCGCGCGGCCAGGTGGCGGTCGACTGCGTTGTGGCACAGATTGGTTTCGCCCCCGCCAAACCAGGTCACGAAAGGCGGCCGGTGGTAATCACAGATGGTGGTCGGCGGCCTGTGCCAGTCGATCAGCCCGGCCTGCGCGGCCCAGAAGGCCTCCGGCTGCTCGATCGATTGGCGATGGAAATCGGCGTACGACGTCATGTGTGTCCCCTCGGCGGTGAGTTTCTGCGCAAAAGGCTGATTGTGGTCCAGGAGCTTGCAGCAGGCTGACTGCGGCCCGGTCAGGGACGCAGGCGCAGCCGCAGCTGCAAGCCGACCGGAGCCATGGTGAACGACAGCTGCTCGCGGGGTGCGGACCCGCCCGGTACGTCCACCGAGGCAAGGTCGAACGACTCCAGCACCATCGCCAGCGCCATCTTCATCTCCAGCAGGGCCAGGTAACGCCCCGGGCAGACCCGCGGGCCGGCTCCGAAGGGCATCGACACACGCCTGGCCGAACGCGCGCTGTCGTTACCGCCCTCGTGCTCCAGCCAGCGCTGCGGCAGGAAGCGGTCCGCCTGCGGAAAATGCCGCTCCTGCAGCGTGTCGTGCCGCATCACGCACCAGACCATGGTGCCGGCAGGCACCTGCACATCCCCGACCCGGGTCTCGCGCAGCGCCTGCAGGACATTGAGCGGCCCGACCGGCTTGAGGCGCATGGTTTCATGGGCACAGGCCTCGACGAACTCCAGCCGGTCCGCGTCCTCCTGGGTGAACACATGCCGGCCCGGCGCGGACCCCCTGTCGGCCGACACTGCCCGCACTTCGGCCTGCGCGCGTGCCAGGGCGTCGGGATGCGCATGCAGCAGGTGCAGCATCCAGGCCAGCGTGTTGGCTGTGGTGTCCTCGCCGGCGAGCAGCATGGTCAGCACGTTGCCGGCCACGTCTTCATCGCGCAGGCCGCTGTCGGGAGCGTCGGCAGCCAGCAGCATCGCCTCCAGCAGATTCTGCGGCGCGGCGCGGCGCTGCGGGTTCTCGGCCAGCCGGGTCCGGGCCTGCGCGATGAAGGTGTTCACCGCCCGCACGACCTCGGCCACCGCCTGCTCGAGCCGGCGGTCTGCCGGTGTCCGCACGAGGCGCCAGTACGGGTAGGGCGCGAGCATCCGCCGTGCCACGGCCGGGAAGATCTTGTCCAGATGGCGCTGGATGACGTTCTCGTCGGACTCCAGGGTGTTGACATCGGCGCCAAAGGCCAGACCGGCGATGACATCGACCGTGAATCGCATCAGGTCGGGCTGCAGGTCGATCGCCCTGCCCTGGGCCGCCGCAGCCTGCCAGCGCCCGCGCAGGCGCTCGGTGACCCGCACCAGGGAGGGGTGGTAGGCCCGCACATGGGTCGGATCGAAGCCCGCCATGACCATGCGCCGCTGGCGCCGCCAGTCCTCGCCATTGGCGCCGAAAACCCCCGGCGCCAGGCCCATCTCGCGCCAGATGATCTCCAAGCGGGGCGGACGGCGAAAACCGTCCGGGCGGTCCCGCAGCATGCCTGCGATCGCCTGGTGGTCGCCGACCACCAGGAACGGGGTCCGCCCAAGCTGGATCCGGAACAGCGGGCCGAATCGAGCGGCCCAGTCCTCGACCGTCTGGTGGACCCGGTCGCGCTCGAGTTGGAGCAGGTTTCCGACCCATGGCCAGGCTGGCGGCCCTGGCAGGTCCGACAGGACGCGCAGGGGGCTCCGCGCCGCAGGAGGGCCTTCAGGTGCGGCGGCCACGCCGGTCCGCCATGCCGGCCAGCCGGCGGTCGGCAAGGCGACGCCCGTAGTGCTGCTGGTTGGCACTGGGGTCGGATGCGTTCTCGCGCTCCGCCCCACCCGGCTGGGAGGCCTTGCGTGCCAACCCACCCAGCGTGGCGATCGTGGAGTCGACCCAATCCGGCTGTTGCCGGGGCGCATCGCGCGAGCCGAGGCGAAGGACCAGGTGGGTCACCAGGAACACGCAGGCCCAGACCCCGGCAGCCGTTCCCAGCACGAACCAGCCCGACACCTGGAAGTTCCAGGGCCTCGCCACACCCAGAAAGGCACAGAAGAACCACAGGCTGTTCGACAGCGACACGCTGCCCGCCACGGTGAGCCACTGCCGGCGGCTCCACTCGCTGACCGGCAGGGACAAGGCAAGGATCGGGAAGGTGCGGAAATGCAGGATGAACGCATTGAGCGTCAGCACTCCCACCAGGACCAGCTTGCCCTGCAACTTCCCATTGGCCAGGTAGTCGGGGCGTTCCGCCACACCGACTGTCACCAGCACGATGCCGGTCGCGTACAGGAAGACGAGCGACACCATCACCATCACCGTCTCGAAACGCTCGGGCCGCGGGATCACGACGCGGTAACTCATCAGCTTGGCTGCCAGGCGCATGTCGGTGACGACGATCGTGCCGATCGCGGCGCAGGTGGCAATCAGATGCAGGAACACAAAAAACGTGAAAACCATGTCGCCCTGTCAGTTGAGTGCCCGCACCTGGCCGGCCACCGGAAACCCGGCCCTGAACACGCGGGGATTCTATGCCAGGGCTGCGCACCTTCCCTGCCGTGTCGGACAGCCGCGCGCAAGTTTTTTTCAATCCAGCATGCGCCTGCAGGCGGACTCGGGGCCCGTGGCTTCATCGGATTGAAAATGGCAGCGAACGGGTGTGGGGCTTTCTTCGGGTCGTTGCAACTGAAGTCCCCTGCCGGGCCGCACGCGTCATGGCGAACGCGGTCCATCTCCACGCGCAGCGCGACATCGCCATGGGTCGTCGAATCGGCGAAGAACCCAGCTGATGTGCGCGCTGCGCTCGGCCTCGCCTGCGTGCGCCGTGAACGCCACCGACTCGCTTGCGTACGGGAATGCCTTTATCTGCTCAATCGTTGACAGCTTTGACTCGCCCAGGCCGGCCACCATGCTTGCGATGATCAACCCATCCCTGGCTGGCCCCCGAAATCTCCGCTCAGGCTAATTTCTCGCTGGAAACAAGCGCGTCCCTCAGGCCCCTACCTCGCAGGATGACCGCTCGCCTGTCCACTGCCCTTGGCGCCGCCCTTCTGGCCTGTGCCAGCGGGGCCATGGCCGCCCCAGCTGCCGAGTCCGAGAGCGACGACATGGTGCGCCTTCTCAACGACCGGGGCCTGCTCGTGCAGTTGGGCGACCAGCTCGGTCAGGTACGCCACACGGTGGGGGAAAAGGCCTCGGAACTGGTCATGAACGCCATGGGTTTCCTTGGCGTTCCCTACCAGCGCGGCGGCTCCAGCGCAGAGACCGGTTTCGACTGCAGCGGCTTTGTGCGCGCCATGTACCATCAGACGGTGGGTCTGATCCTGCCGCGCAGGGCCGATCAGCAGGCGGCTGCCACGACCACCATCGACAAATCCGAACTGCGGCCTGGGGACCTGGTGTTCTTCAACACCATGCGCCGCACATTCAGCCATGTCGGCATCTACATCGGTGACAACAAGTTCATCCATTCTCCGCGCTCTGGATCGGAGGTGCGGGTGGAGGACATGCGTCTTGGCTACTGGCAGACCCGGTTCAACGGCGCGCGGCGGGTCCAAGCCTCTGACAGCCAGCCCTGAGGCCTCTGGCAAGCGCCCTGCTCAGGCTGCGAGTCTTCGCTTGTTTGCCTGGTGTTGCAGGTAGCGGGCAGCACGCACCACATTGAGGATTGCACTGACCACGACCTCGGGCCGGTCCAGGTGCACGTTGTGCCCGGAGCCATCCAGCACCTTGATCCGCCCCAGGCTGGACAACTTCACCAGATTGCGCTGGCTGGCAGCCCAGACCTTGCCCAGCTGGGCCGGCCACCGCTGCGCGGCATTGCTCTGCGTCAGCACGATCAGTGGAACAGACGGGAAGGTGCCACCCTTGCGTGCCTGCTTCAGGCTCAGCGGCGCCGCCTCAAGCTCTGCACGCGGGGTGGGCGCCAGCAGTCTCAGAAGCGCCTCAGGCGGCTCGTACAGCAGACGCGGAACACCCAGTTGCCGGCAGCGCTGCGTGAACTCGGAATGCCGCGCATCCACCAGCACCACACCGGCCACTTCAGCCGGGTACATCTTGGCGAAAAGCTTCATGTAGGTTCCCCCCAGGGAATGGCCGACCAGCACATAGGGCGGGCCCAGACCCTCGGTCTGCAGCAAGGCACGCAGCTCGGCCACGATCTGCAGACCGGAGCGCGGCTGATCAGACGCTTCGCTCTGTCCATAACCGGCACGGTCATAGGCGACCACCCGGGTGACCGAGCTGACACCGTCGAATACCGGCCCCCACACCCGTTTGCCATGGCCCAGCCCGGACTCGAGCACCACGGTGGGCGAGCCATGTCCGGCCACCACGTAGGAACGGACACCGAGTGGCGTGTCGCTGAAGCGGGCATGCGGCAGGGCATCGCGTGCGGCAATCCGTGCGCCGAAGATCCGCTGGAACAATGAAGGCCCTGGCTTGCGCGAAGCCGCCTTTGCCGCATTGCGGCCGGGCCCGGCATCAGCCGAAGCGCCCGGCTTGGCCTTTGGCGCCGGCCGGGAATCCTGGGGTTCGTCAGCTTGCGCCACAGCAGCTCCGCGCCGGCCCTGGCGGCCTGTTGAAGTTCGTACAGTCCACCGGAGCATTGTAGGCTGCGCTTGCTGCGCTGACCCGCGCCTACCGGCGTGCCGGCGGAAGATCGGTGCAACTGCCGTGGGCCACCTCGGCCGCCATGCCGATCGACTCGCCGAGCGTGGGATGCGGATGGATGGTCTTGCCGATGTCGACGGCATCGGCTCCCATCTCGATCGCCAGGGCGATCTCGCCGATCATGTCGCCAGCATGGGTGCCGACGATTCCCCCACCGAGGATCCGGCCATGGCCATGGGCCTCGGGCGAATCGTCGAACAGCAGCTTGGTGAACCCTTCGTCGCGCCCGTTGGCAATCGCGCGCCCGGAGGCTGTCCATGGGAACAGACCCTTGCGAACCTTGATGCTCTGCGCCTTGGCCTGGTCTTCGGTCAAACCGACCCAGGCCACCTCAGGGTCGGTATAGGCCACGCTGGGAATCACCCGCGCATTGAACGCTGCGCTGGCAAGCTCCTTGTCGCCCTGCAGTTCACCGGCAATCACCTCCGCCGCAACATGGGCCTCATGGACTGCCTTGTGCGCCAGCATGGGTTGGCCCACGATGTCACCGATGGCGAAGATGTGCGGCACGTTGGTACGCATCTGGATGTCGACCTGGATGAAACCGCGCTCGGTCACCGCCACTCCTGCCTTGTCGGCGGCAATCTTCTTGCCGTTGGGCGCGCGCCCGACCGCCTGGAGAACCAGATCGTAGGTTTGCGGCGGGGGAGCGACACCGCCCTCCTCTGCGGCAGCAAAAGTGACCTCTACCCCCTCCGGCGTGGCGCGCGCAGCGACCGTTCGCGTCTTGAGCATGATGTTGTCGAAGCGCCCGGCGTTCATTTTCTGCCAGACACGCACCAGATCACGGTCGGCACCCTGCATCAGGCCGTCGAGCATTTCGACCACGTCCAGCCGGGCTCCCAGGGAGCTGTACACCGTGCCCATCTCCAGGCCGATGATGCCGCCGCCCAGGATCAGCATTCGCCGGGGAACCGACTGCAATGCCAGTGCACCGGTGCTGTCGACGACACGCGGGTCCTCGGGCATGAAAGGCAGGCGCAACGCCTGGCTGCCTGCGGCGATGATGCAGCGCTTGAAGCCGATGCGCTTTTTCGTGCCGGTCTTGTCCTGTGCAGTGCCGGTGGTCTCCTCTACATCCAGATGGTGTGGCCCGGCAAAGGCGCCATATCCGCGCACCGTCGTGACCTTGCGCATCTTCGCCATCGCCGCCAGACCCCCGGTCAACTTGCCGACCACCTTGTCCTTGTGACCACGCAACTTGTTGATATCCAGCGTCGGCGCACCGAAATCCACGCCCAGACCCGCCATGTGGCGGACTTCGTCCATGACCGCAGCCACGTGCAGGAGCGCCTTGGAGGGAATGCAGCCGACATTCAGGCAGACGCCGCCGAGGCTGGCATAACGCTCGACCAGCACGACCTTGAGGCCCAGGTCCGCCGCGCGGAAGGCGGCCGAATAGCCACCGGGGCCGGCACCGAGCACCAAAAGATCGCATTCCAGATCGGCGCTGCCGGGATCGGGCACTGCGGACGCTGCTGGCACAGGCACGGGCGATGGCTCTGCCGATGCCGCCGCCGCCGGGGGGGGCGCTTCAGCGGCCGGCCATACGCTGCCGGCGGCCGCATCAGTGACCGCGCCATCGAGCACCAGCAACATCGACCCCTTGCTGACCTTGTCTCCGAGCGAGACGCGCAAATCGCGTACCACGCCGGCATGCGAGGAAGGGATTTCCATCGAGGCCTTGTCGCTTTCCACCGTAACGAGCGACTGGTCCAGCGCCACGGTATCGCCAGGTTTGACCAGCAGTTCGATCACCGTGACCTGATCGAAATCCCCGATATCCGGGACCTTTACATCTACTTGTGCCATGGTGGTTCACCGTTCCCGTTAAAGCAGCACGCGGCGGAAGTCGCCCAGGACCTGCGCGAGGTACACATTGAAGCGTGCCGCGGCTGCGCCGTCGATGACGCGATGGTCCCAACTCAGCGACAGTGGCAGCATCAGGCGCGGCTCAAAGGCGGTTCCATTCCAGACGGGCTCCGTGGTGGAGCGGCAAACCCCCAGAATCGCGACTTCGGGTGCATTGATGATCGGCGTGAAGTAGCGTCCGCCAATCCCGCCCAGCGACGAGATGGTGAAGCTCGCGCCGGACATCTCGGCCGGGCTGAGCTTGCCGTCGCGGGCCTTTCCAGCCAGTTCGGACATCTCCCGCGAGATATGCATCACACCTTTCTGGTCCGCATCCCGGATCACCGGCACCATCAGGCCATTGGGCGTGTCGGCGGCGAATCCGATGTGGAAGTACTTCTTGAGCACCAGTTGGTCCCCGTCGAGGGAACTGTTGAACTCCGGGAACTTGCGCAAGGCTGCCACACAGGCCTTGATCAGGAAGGCCAGCATCGTGACCTTGACGCCCGACTTCTCGTTCTCCTTGTTGGTGCGCACCCGGAACGCCTCCAGGTCCGTGATGTCCGCGTCGTCGTGGTTGGTGACGTGGGGAATCATGACCCAGTTGCGGTGCAGGTTGGCGCCACTGATCTTGCGGATGCGCGAGAGATCCTGGCGCTCGGTGGCGCCGAACTTGGCGAAATCGACCTTCGGCCATGGCAGCAGACCCAGCGCGGCACCCTGCGTGTCCGGCGCGGCAGAGGCCTTGGCGCTCCCGTTGACGGCCGACGCGGCCTGGGTCTGCGCACTTGCGGCCATCACTGCACGGGTGAAGGACTGCACATCCGTTTCGGTGATACGCCCCTTGGGCCCGGAACCTCGAACCTCGGCAAGAGGCACGCCCAGCATGCGCGCAAACCGGCGAACCGACGGAGATGCATGCGGAAGTGCAGCGGACGAAGGAGTGGCCGGCTGGTGCACCGGCATCGAGGGGGACACCTCGCCGCCCGCATCCGGCGCAGTTGCCCGGGCAGGCGCCTCGGGGGCGACCGGGTTCGCAGACGTTGCGCTACCCGCCGCAGCAACCGCAGGCCCGGCTGCTGCCGCCGCTGGCGCAGCGGCTCCGGCACCCTGCACCGTGGCCAGCAGATCGCCAATGTTGACCTTGTCACCCACCTTGACGAGAAACTCCACCAGCGTGCCGGCGACGCTGGAGGGGATCTCCATGGATGCCTTGTCGGACTCGACCGTGACCAGCGACTGCTCGAGCTTGATGCTGGCGCCGGGCTGCACCAGGACCTCGATCACGGTGACGTCCTTGAAGTCGCCGATGTCGGGTACGCGGACCTCGACCGGTCCACCCGCGGGACTGGCTGTGGGCGCAGCAGGCGCTGCGGTCAAGGCAGCGGCGGGTGCGCTGAGCGGGGCAGCCACAGGCTCCGCATCCCGGGCGGGGATGGCGGTGTCAGCAGCTTCCAGCACCAGCACCACCGAGCCCTGTGCGACCTTGTCGCCCAGCGCCACTCGCAACTCCCGCACGGTACCAGCCTGGCTGGACGGGATCTCCATCGATGCCTTGTCGGACTCGACCGTGATCAGCGACTGCTCGGCCTTCACGGTGTCACCGGCCTTCACCAGCAACTCGATCACTGTCACCTGATCGAAATCCCCGATGTCGGGTACCTGTATGTCTATCAATGCCATGGTGTTGTCTCCGTAGGGGGGTGCGCGCCAGCCTGTGACAGCACTCAGGCGTACAGCGGGTTGATCTTGTCGGCATCGATGCCGTACTGCGCGATCGCGCGGGCGACCAGCCCGGCCGCAACGGTGCCGTCCTCGCTCAGCGCCTTGAGGGCGGCGACGACGATGTAGAAGCGGTTCACCTCGAAATGGGCGCGCAGCTTGCTGCGGAAGTCGCTGCGGCCGAACCCGTCGGTACCCAGTACCTTGTACGTCCGGTCCTTGGGCACGAAGGGGCGAATCTGCTCGGCGTAGGCCTTCATGTAGTCGGTGGATGCCACCACCGGGCCGACATGCCCCCCCAGCTGGCTGGACACGAAGGACACCCGTTCCGGGTCGGTCGGATGCAGCAGGTTGTAGCGCTCGCAGTCCTGGCCATCGCGGGCGAGTTCGTTGAAGCTGGGGCAGCTCCAGACGTTGGCAATGACGTTCCAGTCCTTCTCGAGCAGCTCCTGCGCGGCCAGGGACTCGCGCAGGATGGTTCCCGAACCGAGCAGCTGCACAAGCGGCCAGCCTGGCGCCACGCTGCCCTGCCGGCACAGGTACATGCCCTTGATGATCTGTTCCTCGGTGCCGGCCGCCAGGCCCGGCATGGCATAGTTCTCGTTGAGGAGCGTCAGGTAGTAATAGACGTTGTCCTGCTTCTCCACCATGCGCTTGAGGCCGTGGTGCAGGATCACGCCGACTTCATGCGCGAAGGTCGGGTCGTAGCTGATGCAGTTCGGGATCGTGCCGGCGAGGATATGGCTGTGACCGTCCTCATGCTGCAGCCCCTCGCCGTTGAGCGTGGTGCGACCGGACGTCCCCCCCAGCAGGAAGCCCCGCGCCTGCATGTCGCCAGCCGCCCAGGCCAGATCACCGATGCGCTGGAAACCGAACATCGAGTAGTACACATAGAAGGGCACCATGATCCGGTTGTTGGTGCTGTAGGACGTGGCCGCGGCAATCCAGCTGCTCATGCCGCCAGCCTCGTTGATGCCTTCCTGCAGGATCTGGCCCTGCTTGTCCTCCTTGTAGTACATGACCTGGTCCTTGTCGACCGGGGTGTACTGCTGGCCTTGCGGGTTGTAGATGCCGACCTGCCGGAACAGGCCCTCCATGCCGAAGGTGCGCGCCTCGTCGACCAGGATCGGCACCACGCGCGGGCCCAGCGCCTTGTCGCGCAGCAGCGTCGTGAGAAAGCGCACATAGGCCTGGGTCGTGGATATCTCGCGGCCCTCCGGCGTGGGCTCGATCACCGACTTGAACGTCTCCAGCGAAGGAACGGTGAACTGTTCGTCGGCCTTGACGCGCCGGCTGGGCAGGTAGCCCCCCAGGGCCTTGCGACGCTCATGCAGATAACGCATCTCGGGGGTGTCGTCGGCCGGCTTGTAGAAAGGGATCTCGCCGATCTGGCTGTCGGGGATCGGAATGTTGAAACGGTCCCGGAAGGCCTTGATGTCCTCGTCGGCCAGCTTCTTGGTCTGGTGCACATTGTTCTTGCCCTCGCCGATCTTGCCCATGCCGAAGCCCTTGACGGTCTTGATCAGCAGCACCGTGGGGTCGCCCTTGTGGTGCACCGCTGCGTGGAAAGCCGCGTAGACCTTCTGCGAGTCATGGCCGCCGCGGCGCAGTTCCCAGATCGCCTCGTCGCTCATCCTGGCGACCATTTCGGCGGTGCGCGGGTCCTTGCCAAAGAAATGCTTGCGGACATAGGCGCCGTCGTTCGCCTTGAAGGCCTGGTAGTCACCATCCAGTGTGTCCATCATGACCTTGCGCAGGGCGCCGTCCTTGTCGCGCGCCAGCAAAGGGTCCCAGTTGCTGCCCCAGATCAGCTTGATCACGTTCCAGCCGGCGCCGCGAAACTCGCCTTCCAGTTCCTGGATGATCTTGCCGTTTCCGCGCACCGGGCCGTCGAGCCGCTGCAGATTGCAGTTGATCACGAAGATCAGGTTGTCCAGGCCCTCGCGCGCAGCCAGGCCGATGGCTCCCAGGCTCTCGACTTCGTCCATCTCTCCGTCGCCGCAGAACACCCAGACCTTGCGGTTGGCGGTGTCGGCAATGCCCCGGGCATGCAGGTACTTGAGGAAGCGGGCCTGGTAGATCGCCATCAGGGGCCCCAGACCCATCGACACGGTGGGAAACTGCCAGAACTCCGGCATGAGCTTGGGATGCGGGTAACTGGAGAGCCCCCTGCCGTCCACCTCCTGGCGGAAATTGAGCAACTGCTCTTCGGTGAGGCGGCCTTCCAGGTAGGCCCGCGCATAGACACCCGGCGACACGTGGCCCTGGATGTAGATGCAGTCCCCCCCATGCCCCTCGCTCTCGGCATGCCAGAAGTGGTTGAATCCGGCGCCGAACAGGTTGGCCAGCGACGCGAAAGAGCCGATATGGCCGCCGAGGTCGCCACCATCGACCGGATGGTGGCGGTTGGCCTTCACCACCATGGCCATGGCGTTCCAGCGCATGTAGGCGCGCAGGCGCTCCTCGATCTCCAGGTTGCCGGGGCAGCGCTCCTCCTGGTCGGGCTCGATGGTGTTCACATAGCCGGTGTTGGCCGAGAACGGCATGTCGATGCTGTTCTGGCGGGCATGCTCCAGCAACTGCTCCAGCAGGAAGTGCGCCCGCTGCGGCCCCTCGGACTGGATGACGGCCGACAGGGCGTCCATCCACTCGCGGGTTTCCTGGGAATCCGAGTCATGGGCATTGGGTCCGAAGGGGTTCTGTGGCACGGCTGACATGGCGCGTCTCCTTGGTTCTGGTGCGTCGTGGGGCTACTGTATGGCAATTCTCACATGATTTGCCTTCAATTTCAAATAATGCTCAACCACTTCATATTATGAAAATTAAGCCGTGACTGACCCTGCCGGGACACCCTGTACCGGATCAGCCTCCCCTACACTCCGCCCATGACTGCTGAGACATCCTCCGCCAGCGAAAAGGCCGTTGCGACCACCGAGCGTGTCCGCCGCTGGTGGTGGCACCTCACACCGCAGCGACAGGACCGGCTCGCGGTGCTGGTGCCCCTGGCGGCTGTCCTGCTTTTCCTGGCTGCGATCATTGCGTCGTTCGGGTATTTGCGCCTGGAGGAAATCGATCGCGAGCAGGAGGCCGTGAAGCGGGATGTCGAGTACTCCCAGCAGCGGCTGCGCTTGCGCCTGCTGGAGCGGCAGGAACAACTCATGCGCATTGCCCGTGACATCTCGAACGGCGAACTCGGCCTGGAGGAGTTCCACCTGCGCGCCGAAGCGATGGTGAACCAGTATCCCGAACTCGAACGCCTGAGCTGGATCGATGAACGCCGGCGCATCAAGGGCACGTATGCAACCGCCAGCCTGCAACCCAACCTGCGCCAGATGCTGGGCGACACGCTCAAGCTCGGCGAGACGCAGAACATCTACAACCTCTCGCGTGAACTTCAACAGCCCGTCTATTCGCAGCGTCCGGCCAACCCGAGCGGCGCTCCACTGCTGCAGTTGCATATTCCGCTGATCGACAAGACACGTTTCGCGGGTGTGGTGCTGGCAGAGTACTCGGTGGACGGCCTCTACCGCTACGGTGTGCCCGCCGAAGTGTCTGCCCGATATGCAATATCCCTTCTGGACGACAAGGGCCAGCGCCTGGCCGGGACCAGTGTGCCGCCCCGCAACGCTGCCACGAGCCTGCTGCCCTGGGTCAATCCGGTCAACGAATTCGAGGTCCCGGTATCACCGGTAGGAAACGGTCTGATCCTGCGCGCCCAGGCCTACCGCACATCGCTGGGCGTGATCGGCAGCGGCCTCTTCTGTCTTGTCGGCGTGCTGAGCATCATGACGACCTGGATGCTGATCGCCAACTGGCGCCACACCCGCAGGCGCCAGCAGGCGCAGCAGGCCCTGGTATCGGAGACCAATTTCCGCCGGGCCATGGAAAACTCCATGCCCACCGGCATGCGCGCCATGGATCTGCAAGGGCGCATCACCTACGTGAACGCCGCCTTCTGTCAGATGACCGGCTGGAGCGAATCCGAGCTCGTAGGCCGCACGGCCCCGTTTCCGTACTGGCCGGACACCGACCACGAGACACTGATCCGGATGCTCAAAGAGGAGCTGGCGGGCAAGTTCACACCCGGCGGCGTGCAGATGCGGGTCAAGCGGCCGGACAATTCCCTGTTCGATGCGCGCCTGTATGTTTCACCGCTGATCGACGCACGCGGCACCCAGACAGGCTGGATGACCTCGATGACCGACATCACCGAGCCCAACCGCATCCGCGAACAGCTCTCCTCCTCGTTCGAGCGCTTCACCACGGTGCTCGAGGCGCTGGACGCGTCGATCTCGGTGGCCCCTCTGGGCAGCGACGAGATGCTGTTCGCGAACAAGCTGTACCGGCTGTGGTTCGGCAACCGCACCAGTGGGCATCTGCAGCTGATCGCGCAGGCCGGCATGCCGGCCCAGGCCGTCTCGGACGAGTCGCTCGACCAGGTGGACTCCTTCGCCGGCATGCCCACCAATGTGCTGCCCGAGGCCGAGTCCGAGAATGCAGAGGTCTACCTGAGCGAGCTCGGCCTGTGGCTGGAGGTGCGCACACGTTATCTGAGCTGGGTCGACGGTCGGCTCGCGCAGATGGTGATCGCCACCGACATCACCGCGCGCCGCCTGGCCGAACAGCAGGCCGCCGCGCAGGCGGACCGCGCCCAGAATGCCAGCCGGCTGATCACCATGGGCGAGATGGCGTCAAGCGTGGCCCACGAGCTCAACCAGCCGCTCACGGCCATCAACAACTACTGCCACGGCATGGTCTCGCGCATCAAGTCGCAGCAGATCACCGAGCAGGACCTGCTAGGCGCGCTGGAGAAAACCGCCCGCCAGGCGCAACGCGCCGGACAGATCATCCAGCGCATCCGCTCCTTCGTGAAGCGCAGCGAGCCGAACCGCACCTGGTCCAGCGTCAACGACATGATCGACGAGGCAGTGGAACTGGCCGAGATCGAATTGCGCCGGCGCAATGTGCGCCTCACACGGCAGGTCGCCGCGCGCCTGCCCACGCTGCTGGTCGACCCGATCCTGATCGAACAGGTGCTGATCAATCTGCTGAAGAATGCGGCCGAGTCGGTCGACGCCGCGCAGCGCCCCACCGCCATGCGCAAGGCGGAGCTGCGGGTGCTGCAACGCCGACTGGACAGCATCGACGTGGTGGAATTCTCCGTACTCGATTCCGGCAACGGGTTGGCCCCGGAAGTGCTCGAGCGGCTGTACGAGGCCTTCTACTCCACGAAGACCGACGGCATGGGCATCGGGCTCAACCTGTGCCGCTCGATCGTCGAGTCGCACCAGGGTCGGATGCGGGCGGAGAACCTCTACAATGGCGCCGACCTGACGGGCTGCTGCTTCTCATTCTGGATCCCTGTGGGCCAGCCGCAAAGCGACGTGCCCGAGCCGACGAGCAAACAACTCAAGACCCCAGGATAGCTGCATGAGCCTGATTCCGAAAAAGGGAACTGTCTACGTCGTGGACGACGACGAGGCCGTGCGCGATTCCTTGCAGTGGCTCCTGGAGGGCAAGGACTACCGGGTCCGCTGCTTCGATTCGGCAGAATCCTTTCTCAGCCGCTACGATGCGCGCGAGGTGGCCTGCCTCATCGTGGACATCCGCATGGGCGGCATGACCGGGCTCGAGCTGCAGAACCGCCTGATCGAGCACAACTCGCCGCTGCCCGTCGTGTTCATCACGGGCCACGGCGACGTGCCGATGGCGGTGGACACCATGAAAAAGGGGGCGATGGACTTCATCCAGAAACCCTTCAAGGAAGACCAGCTCGTGGGGCTGGTCGAGCGCATGCTGGAGCACGCCAAGGGGTCCTTCGCAGAGCACCAGGTGGCTGCCAACCGTGACGCACTGTTGTCCAAGCTGACCCTGCGCGAGTCGCAGGTGCTCGAACGCATAGTCGCCGGCCGGCTGAACAAGCAGATCGCCGACGACCTGGGCATCAGCATCAAGACGGTCGAGGCGCACCGCGCCAACATCATGGAAAAACTCAACGCGAACACCGTCGCCGACCTGCTCAAGATCGCACTCGGACAGAACGCCACCAAACCCTGATCCGCGTCGTGTCTGCAACCGGGCACACCATGTGATCACTGCATCCCAGACTCCGACCATGACCCCTCCTGCCCCCGGACAGATCATCGACGGCATCGCGCTGTCGCGCCAATTGCGTGCCGACGTGGCGATGCGCGCCGCCCATCTCACCGAGCTCGGCGTGCAACCCGGCCTGGCGGTGATCCTGGTCGGCGAGGACCCCGCAAGCCAGGTCTATGTGCGCAACAAGATCAAGGCCTGCCACGACTCCGGCCTGCATTCAGTGTTCGAGAAGTACGACGCCGATCTGTCCGAGGACGCCTTGCTGGCCAGGATCCGCGCGCTCAATGCCGACCCGCGCATCCACGGCATCCTGGTCCAGATGCCCCTGCCCCGCCACATCGATCCGCACAAGGTGATCGAAACCATCGCGACCAGCAAGGATGTGGACGGTTATTCCACACTCAGCGCCGGCCAGGTCATGACCAATGCGCAGGGCTTCAACCCCTGCACGCCCTATGGTTGCATGAAGATGATCGCCTCCACCGGGGTGTCGCTGCGGGGCATGCATGCGGTCGTGATCGGACGCAGCAACACCGTCGGCAAACCCATGGCCCTGATGCTGCTGCAGCAGAACGCCACCGTCACCATCTGCCATAGCGCCACGGTGGACCTGAAGGCCCACACGCTGCGGGCGGATGTGGTCGTGGCAGCAGTCGGGCGGCGCAATACCCTGACGGCAGACATGGTCAAGCCCGGTGCGATCGTGATCGATGTCGGCATGAACCACAACGAACATGGCAAGCTGTGCGGCGACGTCGATTTTGATGGAGTGCGCCAGGTCGCAGGCTACATCACGCCGGTGCCGGGGGGTGTGGGACCGATGACCATCACGATGTTGCTCGTGAACACGCTGGAGTCGGCACAACGGGCTGCCGGCCTTTAAAAGCCGCCGGGGCGCCGCATCTCTACCGGGCTTCTGTCTGCACCGGCTGCCCTCCTCAACAAACCACCCGCCACCTGCCAATGAACCCATTGCTCGCCACCGCCGACCTTCCGCGCTTCGACAAGATCACCGCAGCCGATGTCGGCCCTGCGGTAGATGCCTTGCTGGACCAGTGCAATGCAGCGCTCGAAACCGTGGCAGGACCAGACTTCCCCGCCGACTGGCAGCAGATGGCCGCCGTGCTGGATGTGGCCACGGAGCGGCTGGGCCGCTCGTGGGGGGCGGTCAGCCACCTCAACAGCGTCGCGGACACACCCGAGTTTCGCGCTGCCTACAACGCCAGTCTGCCCAGGGTCACCGAGTTCTGGACCCGCCTGGGTGCCGACGAACGCCTGTACGCGAAGTACAAGGCCATGGACCCATCCGGACTGAACGCGGAGCAGCTGCAGGCCCGCAAGAACGCGCTGCGCGATTTTGTGCTGGGTGGCGCAGAACTGACAGGCGCGGCCCGAGAGCGATTTGCCGCCATCCAGGAGCGTCAGGCCGAACTGAGCCAGAAGTTCAGCGAGAACGCGCTCGACGCCACCGACAAGTTCGCGTATTTCGCGGCTGAAAGCGAGGTGGCCGGGATCCCTTCGGATGTGCTCGAGACCGCCCGCGCGGCAGCACTGGCCGAGCAGCGCGAGGGCTACCGCCTGACACTGAAGATGCCCTGCTATCTGCCGGTGATGCAGTTCGCCGACAGCAGCGCACTGCGCCACACGCTCTACCGGGCCTATGCCACACGAGCCTCGGACCAGGCGCCAGAAGGCTTGCGCCAGTTCGACAATTCCGCCCTGATCCAGGAAATTCTGGCCCTGCGCCAGGAAGAGGCCGCACTGCTGGGGTTTCGCAACTTCGGCGAGTTGTCGCTCGAACCCAAGATGGCCGACAACCCGCAGAAGGTCATCGACTTCCTGCGCGACCTGGCCGCCCGGGCACGGCCATTCGCCGAGCAGGACCTTGCGGACCTGCGCGCCTTCTCTCGGGACCAGTTTTCGCTGGCCGACCCCCAGGCCTGGGACTTCCCGTACCTGAGCGAGAAACTGAAGGAGGCCCGCTTTGCCTTCAGCGAGCAGGAAGTCAAGCTGTACTTCCCGCTGCCCAAGGTGCTCGCTGGCCTGTTCAAGATCGTCGAGACGCTCTTTGACGTCGGCATCCGCCCGGATGAAGCACCCGTATGGCACCCGGGCGTGCACTTCTACCGCATCGAATCCCGGCCGGCAGATGGCACAGCCGCTCACCTGATCGGGCAGTTCTACCTCGACCCCGGCGCGCGCAGCGGCAAACGTGGCGGCGCCTGGATGGACGACGTCCGCAGCCGCTGGTTGCGGCCGGACTCCCATGCCCTGCAGACGCCGGTGGCCCACCTGGTGTGCAACTTCGCCGAGGGTATCGTGCAGGGCGGGGTGGCCAGACCGGCACTGCTGACGCATGACGACGTGATCACCCTGTTCCATGAGTTCGGCCATGGCCTGCACCACCTGCTGACCCAGGTGAGCGAGCGCCAGGTGTCGGGCATCAGCGGCGTCGAATGGGATGCCGTGGAATTGCCCAGCCAGTTCATGGAGAACTTCTGCTGGGAATGGCCCGTGCTGCGCCACATGACTGCGCATGTCGATACCGGCGAGGCCTTGCCGCGGGCCCTGTTCGACAAGATGTTGGCTGCGCGCAACTTCCAGAGTGGCATGCAGACGCTGCGACAGATCGAATTTGCACTTTTCGACATGCTGCTGCACGCCGAGGCATCGCCCCCGGTGGACGTGATGAACCTGTTGCTCAAGGTGCGCCAGGAGGTGGCGGTGGTGCAGCCACCCGCCTGGAGCAGGACAGCCAACACCTTCAGCCACATATTTGCCGGCGGTTACGCGGCAGGCTACTATAGCTACAAGTGGGCAGAAGTTCTGAGCGCCGATGCGTATGCCGCCTTCGAGGAATCCGCGGACGCCCAGGGCCTGCCCGATCCGCAAACCGGAAGAAAATACAGGCGCGCGATCCTGGAAGCGGGCGGCAGCCGTCCGGCCATGGAATCGTTCAAGGCGTTCCGGGGGCGAGAGCCCCAACTCGATGCCCTGCTTCGGCATCAAGGCATGGCGGCGCCCGCCAGCACCGCAGGAAAGGGATGAAATCATGACAGTGTCGAGCATGTTCTGGAGGTCCGCGGCCTGGGGCCTGGTGCTGGGCACCGCGTGCAGTATTGCCGCTGCGCAGACCATCTACCGGATCGTCGGCCCCGATGGCAGGGTGACCTTTTCCGACAAACCCCCGAACGACGCCACGAAAGCCAGCACCACGACGTCAGGTGGCCGACCGGTCGCCGGACCTGGCGATGCGATTTTGCCCTTCGAGCTTCGCCAGGTGGTGGCGCGGTACCCGGTCACACTTTACGCCGGCGCCACCGGCGCGGCCTGCGCGCCCTGCAATTCGGGGCGCATCCTGCTGCAGAGCCGGGGCATTCCGTTCAACGAGTACACCGTCAGCACACCGGAGGATGCCGAAGCCCTGCAGCGGCTCAGTGGTGCCAGCAGCCTGCCTTTCCTGACCATCGGAGCGCAAAAGATCAAGGGGTTCTCCGAGGCCGAATGGACGCAGTTCCTGAACGCGGCCAACTACCCGGCCTCGTCCATACTGCCGCAGAACTACCGTTCGCCGGCAGCGCGGCCGCTGGTTGTCGTGCAGAAACCGCCGGCGCCCAAGCCGGAGGAATCGGCAGGACGGGAGCAGGAAAAGGAAACCCCCGAAAACCGGACCGACACACCGGAAACCAACGAACCCAACCCGTCCAATCCGCTCGGCATCAAGTTCTGAGGGCCTGGCACGTGGCGCCTGCGGCCTGGGCATCCGCGCCACGCCTCCCGGTCGCGGGGAAGGTCATCGTGTTGACACCCTGAGGTGTCGCCAACAGGCAGACGTCGGCCCGCTGGTGGGCAAAAACCCCGACCGTCACCACCCCTGGCCACTGGTTGACCATCGACTCGAATCCTGGCGGGTCGACGATCTGCAGGCCAGACACATCGAGGATGTGCTGGCCGTTGTCGGTGCGCAGCGGCAGGCCGTCGCGCAGGCGCAGGCTGGCCTGCCCGCCAAGTTCTGCGAACTGGCGCATGATGCGCCGCGCGGCCATCGGGATCACCTCCACCGGAATGGCAAATCGGCCCAGGGTCGACACCAGCTTGGACTCGTCCGCGATGCAGATGAACCGGTCGGACTGCGCGGCCACGATCTTCTCTCGCGTCAGGGCTGCGCCACCGCCCTTGACCATGCAGCCTTGCGGGTCGATCTCGTCGGCCCCGTCGACATAGACCGCCAGGCGCTCGACGGCGTTGCAGTCCAGCACGCGGATGCCCAGTGCCTCCAGCCGTTCAGTGCTCGCCTGCGAACTGGACACGGCTCCGGGTATGCGGTCTCGCAGGCTGGCCAGGGCCTCGATGAACTTGTTGACCGTGGAGCCCGTGCCGACCCCCACCAGTTCACCAGGAACAACGTAGCGCAGGGCCGCCTGGCCCACCATGGTCTTGAGATCGTCTTGGGTCAGCATGGAACGAGAGTTGGAGGCGGGCACTCAGCCGCTTTTTGGGACAATGGGTGAAAGAACTCCCATTATCCGATGTCGCTCCTCCCCTACGCGCTGGCCCGGCCCTTGCTGTTCGGCCTGGACGCAGAAACAGCCCATGAACTGACCCTGGACGCGCTGGCCTGTACCCAGCGCACGCCGCTGGCCTGGGCCTACACCCGCGCCCTGGAGCGTGATCCGGTGACCGTGGCGGGCTTGTCATTCCCCAACCGGGTCGGTCTGGCGGCGGGACTGGACAAGAACGCGCGCTGCATCGATGCCCTCGGGGCCATGGGTTTCGGCTTCGTTGAAGTCGGCACGGTGACGCCCAAGGCCCAGCCGGGCAACCCGAAGCCGCGCATGTTCCGCCTGCCGCAGGCGCAGGCGCTCATCAACCGCCTGGGGTTCAACAACGATGGCCTGGACACGTTTGTCGCCAATGTGCGCAAGTCCGAATTTCGCAGCAATGGGCGCATACTGGGCCTCAACATCGGCAAGAACGCCGCCACCCCCATCGAACAGGCAGCCGACGACTACCTGCTCGGGCTGGATGCCGTCTACCCGCATGCGGACTATGTGGCCGTCAACATCTCCAGCCCCAATACCCGCAACCTGCGCGAACTGCAGTCGGACGACGCGCTCACCAGGTTGCTGGGCAGTCTGTCCGACCGGCGGCGGCAACTGGCGCAGCAGCACGCCCGCAAGGTCCCGTTGTTCGTGAAGATCGCGCCCGACCTGGACGCAGAGCAGGTCTCACACATCGCGCGCATCCTGTGCGACCACGGCATGGACGGGGTCATCGCCACCAACACCACCGTGTCGCGCACTGCCGTGCAGGGCTTGCCCCATGCCACCGAGACCGGCGGCCTGTCAGGCGCGCCCGTGCGTGAGGCGAGCAACCGGGTGATCCGCCAATTGCGCCAGGCCCTGGGCCGCGACTTTCCGATCATTGGTGTGGGCGGCATCCTGTCCGCGGCGGATGCGGTCGGCAAGATCGAGGCGGGCGCAGACCTGGTGCAGATCTACACCGGCCTGATCTACCAGGGACCGGCACTGGTGCAACAGGCGGCGAAGGCGCTCCAGCGCCATGCGGCGAAAGCGGGCCGCTAGACGCACATCGCAGCGACCTGGTCGGCAATGGCCAGTGAGCTGGTCAGCCCGGGGGATTCGACCCCGAAAAGATTCACCAGACCAGACACGCCGTGGTTGGCCGGGCCCTGCAGCATGAAATCACGGGGGTCCTCGCCAGGCGCCTGGAGCTTGGGCCGGATGCCTGCATAGGCCGGCAGCAGTGCGCCGTCCGCCAGGCCTGGCCAGTACTTGCGGATCTGTGCATAGAAGGCCTCGCCGCGGGCGGGATCCACACGCAGGTCGTCGGGCCCCGGGACCCACTGCACATCCGGCCCGAACTTGGCCTGCCCGGCCAGGTCCAGCGTGAGGTGCACACCCAGCCCGGCCTTTTCCGGCACGGGATAGATCAGGCGGGTGAAGGGGCAGCGCGCCGCGAGCGAAAAGTAGTTGCCTTTGGCAAAGAAGGCCTGCGGCACGCAAGACTGTGGCAACCCTTCGATGCAACGCGCCAATGCCGGCGCCGACAGGCCTGCACTGTTGACCAGCAGTTCCGCCAGAAGGAGCGTGCCATCCCGGGTGCGAATGCGAAAGCCGTCCGCTGCGTGCTGCACGGACTCCACCGCCGCGTGCAGAACCACCATGCCGCCAGCGTGCTCCAGGTCGCCCTGCAAAGCGAGCATGAACGCGTGGCTGTCGATGATGCCGGTGGAAGGCGACAACACCGCGCCCACGCACGCCAGTTCAGGCTCCAGCGCCTGTGCCTCGGCCTGGCTCAGCACGCGAAGGTCCGACACGCCGTTGCCCAGCCCGGCCGCGATGACGGCGTGCAGCTGGGGCAGTTGGTCCTCGGAGGTGGCCACGAGCAACTTGCCGCAGCGCCGGTGCGCGACACCGCGACTGGCGCAGTACTCGTACAGGAGATCGCGGCCCCGCACGCACAGGCGCGCCTTCAGGGATCCGCGCGGGTAGTACAGGCCGGCATGGATGACTTCGCTGTTGCGCGAACTGGTGCCCGTCCCGATGGCGGCTTCTGCCTCCAGCACCAGCACCTCGCGCCCGCGCTGGGCCAGGGCCCGCGCAACGGCAAGGCCCACGACTCCTGCGCCCACCACCACACAATCGACCCGCTCCATGGCGTGACCTGGCCAGCCCTGCTGCTACTTCAGTTGCACCGAGCCGAAGACCGTCACCACGACAGCGCTCTTTCCGGCCTCGACCGGGACCGGCGCATCGGCCATGGCTGCGCGCGCCTCCATGGCCATCACCCTGGGCCGGGGCGCGAAGTTCTGGTCATTCGCACTGACCGACACTTCGCGCAGGCTGTAGGCGCCAAAGCCGAACCCGCGGGCGATGTCGGTGGCACGCGCCTTGAACCGTTCGATGGCCATTGCCTGGGCCTCGGTTTCGGACTTCGCCCGCTGCTCGCGACTCAGGCCGAAACTGACATTGCCCAGTGTCAGGGTCTGGATCTTGCCCGCCGTGGCACTGATGCGGGCGAAATCGCGCCCCTCCAGGATGAGCTCGGTCGTCCCCTGCCAGCCTGTCATCTTGCCGTCCCGGCCGTAACGCGGATAAAGGCTGAAATTGCCCGTGCGGACATCCAGTTCTCCCGGCAGCGCCAGCTTCCTGGCTTCGGCCAGCGCCGATTCGAGAGCCATGCGGAGCTGGTTCTGCACTCCAGCGGCATCCGCGCCCTCACGCGTCGTGCCCATGCTGATGGTCAGCAGATCCTGCCGAACGTCGACCGTTGCGCTGGCCGACAACTGCACCAGGTTGTGCACCGGGGTCGATGCGGCCGTCTCAGCCATCGCTCCTGCGCTCAGCACGACAGAAGCCAGCGCAGCGGCCAGCCGCGAGAAACGGGTCATGGCCGGTCCCCGCGCTTCTCAGGCCGCTCATACCGGTCGCGGCGCAACTGCTCGCGCAACTCGGCACGCCCCTGGGGAGTGAGCTGGTACGGCAGGGACGATGCCGGCATGACGGACGTGCCACTGGCTGGAGGCACACCCACGCCACCACCGCGACCCTGCATGGTGACTTCGCGAATCTCCACCCGGCGCTGCACACCAGGGTCCGAGGGATACACGCCGCCGCGCTCGGCAGGTGGCGCAGCCTGGGCAGAAGCCAGGCAGGCGGCCAGACACAAGGAAACGTAAAACCGGATTTTGCCCATGGCAGAAGAATAACGCCTCCGGCGGCTGTCTGTGGGCCGACCCAAAGACACAGTTGTGGCTCGCCGGCGAGTTTTGTAACAGTGTGTCAACCCTCGCCCGACGCACCGACGCCAGCGCTGCAAAACCCGCAGAATCTGGACTGTTACAAATTCAAGAACAGGGAGTCCCATGAGCCAGGTGCCCGCACGCAGTGACAAGATATTGGTGGTTGACGACGACATGCGCATCCGCGACCTGTTGCGCCGCTACCTGACCCAGGAGGGTTTCGAGGTCTTCCAGGCCGAGGACAGCAAGGCCCTCAACCGGATTCTGCTGCGCGAGTCGGTCGATCTTATCGTGCTCGACCTGATGCTGCCCGGCGAGGACGGCCTGTCCATCTGCCGGCGCCTGCGTGCGGCCAATGACCGCACGCCGATCATCATGCTCACCGCCAAGGTCGAAGACGTGGACCGGATCGTCGGACTCGAGGTGGGCGCAGACGACTACCTCGGCAAGCCGTTCAATCCGCGGGAGCTTCTGGCGCGCATCCATGCGGTCCTGCGGCGCCGCCCCCTCACGGAGGCGCCTGGCGCCCCGTCCAGTGACAACGAGGTGGTCCGGTTCGGCAACTTCAGCTTCGACCTGGGGACCCGCACGCTGTACAAGTCCGGTGAAGAACTGCCGCTCACGACCGGCGAGTTCGCGATGCTCAAGGCCCTGGTGCGCCACCCGCGCCAGCCGATGTCGCGCGAAAAACTGGCCCAGCTGGCGCGCGGACGCGAATTCGAACCCTTCGACCGAAGCCTGGACGTGCAGATATCGCGCCTGCGCAAGATGATCGAGAACGACGCTGCCACGCCGCGCTACATCCAGACCGTCTGGGGCGTCGGCTATGTGTTCGTCCCGGACGGAGGCAGCTGACACCGTGGGATCCGTACCGGCACCGGTCGACACCACCCCCGTACCCCTGGAGGCGGCCGATGCCCCCGATATCCGGGGTCAGCGGCGCAGCATCAGCCTGTTCTGGCGGACATTCATCCTGCTGGCCGCCCTGCTGCTCGTCAGCATCCTGGCCTGGCTCCAGACACTGCGCATGTTCGAGCTGGAGCCGCGTGCCGTGCAGACGGCACAGCAGATCGCATCGCTGGTCAACCTCAGCCGCGCCGCGCTGATCCACGCCGATGCGATCGCGCGGGTCTCTCTGATCAAGACCATGACCGAGCAGGAAGGCGTGCGCATTGTTCCGCGCGAGCCGGACGATGCTTTCCAGCCGTTCGGGGAAGACACGCTGGGCCGGCGCATGGCATCGGAACTGGTTGCGCGCCTGGGCCCGGGTACCGTCGTGGCAAGCAGCATGAACGGCGAAGCCGGCCTGTGGGTGGGTTTCACCATCGACGAGGATGTGTATTGGCTGCGCACGGACCGTGCCCGGCTCAATCCGCCGGCAGGTACCACCTGGATCACCTGGCTCGTGGTGGCCACGGCACTCTCGCTGGCGGGTGCCACCCTGATCGCGCGCCTGGTGAACCGCCCTCTGAAGGACCTGTCCCGGGCGGCCAGCCGCGTGCGCCAGGGCGACTTCGCCGGCAGCGCACTCAACGAGAGCACCACCACCGGTGAGATCCGCCAGGTCAACATCGAGTTCAACCGCATGGCCCGTCAACTCGCCCAGGTGGAGCAGGACCGTGCCGTCATGCTGGCCGGCATATCCCATGACCTGCGAACGCCCCTGTCACGCCTGCGCCTGGAGACCGAGCTGAGCGTGAGTGATCCGGCGGCGCGGGAGCACATGGCGTCGGATATCGTGCAGGTCGACGCCATCATCGACAAGTTCATGGACTATGCGCGCCCCGACCAGATCGTGCTGGAGAAGGTGGACCTCGCCGAGGTCACCCGGCGCTGCGTGTACGCCGTCAAGGACCACGAGGCCCTGCGCTGCGTGATCGACATCCCGCCAGGGCTGCGCGTGCAGGCCGACGCGGTGGAACTGGTGCGCGTGATCTCCAACCTGCTCGAGAACGCCATGCGTTACGGTCGCAGTGCGGACACCGGCGTGGCCGAGGTCGAGGTCAGCGCGCGTCCGCACCAGCACTGGGTGCTGCTGGAGGTCCGTGACCATGGTCAGGGCGTGGAACCCGGCATGCTGGCCCACCTGACCAAGGCCTTCTTCCGGGGCGACAGTGCCCGTACCTCGGCCACCGGCGCAGGACTGGGGCTGGCGATCGTCGAAAAGAACATCCAGCGCATGGGCGGGGCGATCCAGCTGGTGAACCGCAGCTCCGGCGGCCTCGCGGCTCGCATCCAGTTGCAGCGCGCCGCCTGATCGCTTCTGCGCCGGGCCATCGTGTTGCCGCAGCGCCGGTGCAGGCGAACAGCAGGCCGGAGGGTCTCAGGACGCCACCGGGCCCCGCATCAGCAGCACGACCGCCCGGGCCTCGATCGACAAACCCTCGCCCACCGGTCCGAGCCGTTCGGCGGTTTTCGCTTTCACGTTGACCTGGGCGATCGCAATCCCCAAGGCCTCTGCGATCGTGGCGCGCATCGACGGTATCCAGGGCATGAGCTTGGGCGCCTGTGCAATGACGGTGCTGTCAATGTTGCCGATCCGCCATCCGGCATCCGCCACCCGCGCCGCGGCCTCGCGCAGCAGGACCACCGAATCCGCTCCCTTGAAACGCGCGTCGGTATCCGGAAAATGCATTCCGATATCTCCCAGCGCAGCCCCACCCAGCAGGGCATCGGTCATGGCATGCAGCAGCACATCGGCATCCGAATGGCCCTGCAGGCCCCGATCGAACGGAATCCGCACGCCACCAATGATCAGGGGTCGCCCGCTCACGAGGGCGTGTACGTCCCAGCCCTCGCCGATGCGGATTTCAGGGGTAGTCATGGTCGGGTTTCTCCAGCACTGTGCGCGTCCGGGCCTGCAGGATGGCCTGGGCCAGCTGGAAGTCCTCGGGGTAGGTCACCTTGAAGTTCTGCGCACCGCCAGGCACGAGCAAAGGCGCGAGTCCCAGCAACTCGATGGCCGACGACTCGTCGGTGACACGGTCTCCCGCCTGGGCCAGTGCATCGCGCAGGACGCCCAGGCGAAACATCTGGGGGGTCTGCGCCAGCCAGCGCGCACTGCGGTCGGTGGTCTCGGCAACCCGATCACCGGCGGCCAGTTTCAAGGTATCGGCCACCGGATGCGCCAACAGCCCGCCCACGGCGTCCTCCAGGCACGCGTCGATCAGCTTGTCGACCAGCAATGGCGTCACCAGACAGCGGGCGGCATCGTGGACCAGCACCCAATCCTGTTCGGCCGCGCCGGCACGCTGCAATTCCACCAGCCCGTTGGCCACCGTTGCGGCCCGCGTGGCACCGCCGCAGTCGACCCAGCGCCAGCGGGCGCCAGCTGCCAGCGAGGCGAGAAAGCCATCGCCCGGCGAGACCACCACCAGCGTACCTGCGAGCCGCTCCACCGCCGCGAACGCTGACAGCGTGTGCAGCACCATCGGCCGGCCGGCCACCCACTGGTACTGCTTTGGCAGCGGGGTGCGCGCCCGTGAGCCTGCTCCTGCACAGGGGATCAGCGCCCACAGGCGGACCGGCGCAGCGCCGCCGCCAGAGTCGGCAACAGAGTCGATTGCGGCGGGAATGTCCGTGGTGCGGTTCATGGGGGCCGGGCCATTCTAGAATTAAGCGACGCCCGCTCTTCCTGCGAAGGAAGAGCGGGCATGGCATGCGTGCCCGGTCTGCCTTCCCCTGCCTCTGGCCATTTCATGGATCTACCCACCCTCACGATCGGCAAGCGTTTCGCTTTGCCCAGCCCCACCGGCTCCGCCGACGCGATGCTGCTGGCCCTGCTGGCGCGCCGCGACAAGGCCGCTGGCAGGCCAACCGCCGTGGTCACTGCCAGCGCTGCCGATGCGCAGCGGCTGCTGGAAGAGATCGCGTTTTTCGCGCCCGATGTCCGTTGCGCCCTGTTCCCCGACTGGGAGACCCTCCCCTACGACACCTTCTCGCCCCACCAGGACCTGATCAGCGAACGCCTGGCCACCCTGTGGCGCATTTCCCAGCGCGACCGGGATACCGGTGCCGATCTGGTCCTGGTGCCGGCCACCACCGCCCTCTACCGCCTGGCGCCACCGAGTTTCCTGGCCGGCTACACCTTCCACTTCAAGGTGCGCCAGAAACTGGACGAGGCCCGCCTGAAGGCCCAGCTCACCCTGGCCGGGTACAGCCACGTGAGCCAGGTCGTCAGCCCGGGGGAATATGCGGTGCGCGGAAGCCTGATCGACCTGTTCCCGATGGGGTCGCCCGTGCCCTACCGCGTGGACCTGTTCGACGACGAGATCGACAGCATCCGGACCTTCGACCCGGACACCCAGCGCAGCCTGTACCCGGTGCCCGAAGCGCGCCTTTTGCCGGGGCGCGAGTTTCCGATGGACGATGACGCGCGCGCGCGGTTTCGCAGCCGCTGGCGCGAACTGCTCGATGGCGACCCGACCAAGAGCCGCATCTACAAGGACATGGGTACGGGCGTCGCGACCGCGGGCATCGAGTACTACCTGCCCTTGTTCTTCGAGGACACCGCCACCGTGTTCGACTACCTCGGGCCGGACGCGACGCTGGTGCTGCACGGGGATCTGGAGGGCGCCTTCGCCCACTTCTGGCAGGACACGCAGGACCGCTACCGGCTGGTCCACGGTGACCCGGAACGCCCGACCCTGCCACCGGCAGCCCTTTTCCTGAATGCAGAACAGTTCTATGGCCGGGCGAACCGCTATGCACAGCTCGCGCTGCGCCCCCAGCAGCCCGACAACGCCCCCAGTGAACACTACCAGAGCACCTGGGCCAGCCTGCCGCCCCTGACCGTCGTGCGTGGCGCCGAGGACCCGCTGGCACGCCTGAAGCAGCATCTGCAGACATCGCCACACCGGGTACTGGTGCTGGCCGAGAGCGAGGGCCGGCGCGAGAGCCTGCTCGATTTCCTGCGCGCCAGCGCGCTGGACCCGACACGGTTCGACTCGCTGCAGGAGTTTGCCGACGGCGGCGAAAAGATCGGCCTGGCGACCGCCGCCCTCATGAACGGCTTCAGCTGGCTGGAGCAAGGCATCGACTTCGTCACCGAGACCGAGCTTTTCGCCAGCGGCCCGGTGGCCCGCAGGCGGCGCAAGCAGGAGCAGGTCAGCGATGTCGAGGCGCTGATCAAGGACCTGAGCGAACTCAACGTGGGTGACCCGGTCGTGCACAGCGCCCACGGCGTGGGCCGCTACCGCGGCCTGGTCAACCTCGACCTCGGGCAGAAGGACGACAACGGCGAGCCGGTGATGCAGGAATTCCTGCACCTCGAATATGCCGACAAGGCCACGCTTTACGTGCCAGTGAGCCAGCTACAGCTGATCGGCCGCTACACCGGCGTGAGCGCCGATGAGGCGCCACTGCACAAGCTCGGCTCCGGCCAGTGGGACAAGGCCAAGCGCAAGGCGGCCGAGCAGGTGCGCGACTCGGCGGCCGAGTTGCTGAACATCTATGCCCGGCGCGCATTGCGAGAAGGACACGCCTTCCGGTACTCGCCCAACGACTACGAGACCTTCGCCAACGACTTCGGCTTCGAGGAAACCGCCGACCAGCGCGCCGCCATCCATGCGGTGATCCAGGACATGATCAGCCCCCGGCCGATGGACCGGCTGGTCTGCGGCGACGTGGGATTCGGCAAGACCGAGGTCGCGCTGCGCGCCGCCTTCATCGCGGTCACCGGCGGCAAGCAGGTGGCTTTCCTGGCGCCCACCACCCTGCTGGCCGAGCAGCATTACCAGACCCTGACCGACCGCTTCGGCAAGTGGCCGGTGCGGATCGCAGAGATGAGCCGCTTCCGCTCCGCCAAGGAAATCACCACCGCCATGAAGGGCCTGGCCGACGGCAGCATCGACATCGTGGTGGGCACGCACAAGCTGCTGAGCCAGGACACCCGCTTCAAGAACCTGGGCCTGCTCATCATCGACGAGGAGCACCGCTTCGGCGTGCGCCACAAGGAGGCGATGAAGGCCCTGCGCGCGGAGGTCGACGTGCTCACGCTCACCGCCACGCCGATTCCGCGCACGCTGGGCATGGCCCTGGAAGGCCTGCGCGACCTCAGCGTGATCGCCACCGCCCCGCAACGGCGCCTGGCCATCAAGACCTTCGTGCGCACCGAGGGCAATGGCGTGATCCGCGAGGCCGTGCTGCGCGAGCTCAAGCGCGGCGGGCAGGTCTACTTCCTGCACAACGAGGTCGAGACCATCGAGAACCGCCGGGCCAAGCTCGAGGAGCTGCTGCCCGAAGCCCGCATCGCGGTCGCCCATGGGCAGATGCCCGAGCGCCAGCTCGAGGCCGTGATGCGCGACTTCATCGCCCAGCGCTTCAACCTGCTGCTGTGCTCCACCATCATCGAGACCGGCATCGACGTGCCCAGCGCCAACACCATCGTGATGAGCCGTGCCGACAAGTTCGGCCTGGCCCAGCTGCACCAGCTGCGCGGCCGTGTCGGTCGCAGCCACCACCAGGCCTATGCCTACCTGATGGTGCCCGACATCGAAGGCCTGACCAAGCAGGCCAGCCAGCGGCTGGAGGCCATCCAGCAGATGGAGGAGCTCGGATCGGGCTTCTACCTCGCCATGCACGACCTGGAGATCCGGGGCGCCGGCGAGGTGCTTGGCGAGAACCAGAGCGGCAACATCCTGGAGATCGGCTTCCAGCTCTACAACGAGATGCTGGCCGAGGCCGTACGCTCGCTCAAGGCCGGCAAGGAGCCCGACCTGCTCGCGCCGCTGAGCGTCACCACCGACATCAACCTGCATGCCCCCGCCCTGCTGCCCAGCGACTACTGCGGCGACGTGCATCTGCGCCTGAGCTTCTACAAGAAACTTGCCAGTGCGAAGACCACCGAGCAGATCGACGCCCTGCTGGAAGAACTGGTCGACCGCTTCGGCAAACTGCCGCCCCAGGCCCAGACCCTGATCGATGTGCACCGCCTGCGGGTGACCGCACGGCCGTACGGCGTGGTGAAGGTCGATGCGGCGCCGGGCGTGATCACGATCAGCTTCAAGAAGGACGCACCGGTCGACCCGACGCGCATCATCGAGATGGTCCGCAAGCACCGGCACATCAAGCTGGTGGGCAACGAGAAGATCCGCATCGAGCGTGCCCTGCCCCAGCCGCGGGACCGCGCGCAGATGGTGCGCGACGTGTTGCGCAATCTGGGACAACCCCTCACGCCCCCGGCACCGGCATCGCTCGCAGTGCCGGTCTGACCTGGCCCACGCCCTTTTCATCGGGGCGTTTCTGCTGTCCCCGCGGTACCCTGACTTAACATCGGCGAATGACCACCGCCACCGAAATTTCTCCCGGCCTGCTGGTGCAGGGATTCACGCCGCCGCTGCGCCTGCAGGACTTCCGGCTCGCCGCCTTCGACATGGACTCCACGCTGATCGACATCGAGTGCGTGGACGAGATCGCGGCCGCGGCCGGCCGCAAGGAGGAGGTGGCCGCCATCACCGAGGCAGCCATGCGCGGCGACGTCGCCGACTACAAGGCCAGCCTGCGGGCACGGGTGGCGCTGCTCGAGGGCGTGCGGGTGGCGCACCTGGAGCAGGTCTACCGCGAACGCCTGCAGCTCAATCCCGGCGCCTCGCAACTCCTCGCAGCGCTCCGTGCTGCCGGGCTGCGAACCCTGCTGGTCAGTGGCGGTTTCACCTTCTTCACCGACCGGGTGCGCGACCTTCTGCACATCGACTACACCCGCTCCAACGTGCTGGAGATTGCCGCAGGGGCCCTCACCGGGCGCATGGTCGACCAGGCCTGGGGCGACATCTGCGACGGGGAAGAAAAGCGCCGGATGCTGCTGGCCACCTGTGCGCAGCTCGGTGTGCGCCCGGATCAGGCGATCGCCGTGGGGGATGGCGCCAACGATCTGCCCATGATGGGTGTCGCCGGTCTCTCGGTGGCCTACCACGCGAAGCCCAGGGTCCGTGAACAGGCCATGGTGGCGATCAACAGCGGCGGGCTCGACCGGCTGCTGGAAGTGCTGCACTGACGGGCATCCGCCGGAACATGGCCGGCACGGGCCGGCCGCGCCGTGGCTCAGCGGTGCGTTGATGGCGTGAGGCAGTGCAGGTCCTGCGCGCCGTGCCACTGCTCGCCTGGCAACAGTGTCACCGGGCGGGCAATGCGTGCCGCTTCCACACATGCCATGTGGCGCCAGCCGTCAGCCGGCATGTCGGCCAGGGCGGCGCATTTGCCCGCGCCAGGGTTCCACACCACCACATCCTCGAAGCCCTCCTGGCCGATCTGCAGAAGCGTGGCGCCGCCATCGCGGCCCGGGCCCGACAGCCGCAAAGGGCCGGGCACCCGGGTGTAGACGCGGTCCAGATCACCAGTGCCCCATTCGACATCTCCCGCCTGCAGCTTGTCCTGGTGGTCCAGCGCGTCCTGGTAGCGCAACCCCTGCAGCCCGGACATGCGGCACTGCGCCAGATCATGCACCCGGAAGTAGCTGTGCAAGGCCGCGTGAAAGCTGAAGGCGTCGGCCCCGACGTTGCGGCACGTCAGACCGAGCGACAGGCTGGCCGCGCCAACCCGCACGGTCAACTCCAGCACAAAGACATGCGGCCAGAATGCCTGCGACTGCGGCCCGTGTTCCAGCCGCAGGACCGCGCTTGCGCTGTCGGCACCTGCCTCCTGCCGGATCAGTTGCCATGGCAGCACGCGGGCGAAGCCATGGCGCCTGAGCGGCCCGCGGTCGGAGAACTGCGGGAATATGACAGGCACACCCCCCCGGATCGCCTGACCCGGGGCGAAACCCGAGCACGCCGAGAGGTACAGCATCTCGCTGCCGCCGGCCGGTACCCAGCTCAGGACATGGCCCCCATGCAGCGCCACTGTCGCGCACGCGCCATCGGGGGCCCGGAGCGCGACGACCGGGAAGTCGGCCGGGAGACAATGGAGGTTTTCGGACGATCTGGAACCGACGGCAGACTGCGAAGAGTGCATGAATTCATTCTAGGACCGCACAGCCGCACGCCTCCCCCAGCCCCACCCACAGCATGCAACTGCGATTGATCCAGGACCCGGCAAGGGTTGCGAACCGGGTCGCCGACCACGGCGCCGAAGTGCTTCGCAGCGCCCTCGCCCGCCACGACCGCGCCACCCTGGTGGCCGCCACCGGAATGAGCCAGCTGGCCATGCTCGGGCAACTGGCGACGTTGCGCGATGTCGAATGGCGCCGGGTCACCGTGTTTCACCTGGACGAATACATCGGCCTGCCGGCGACCCACCGCGCGAGCTTCCGGCGCTACCTGCGCGAACGCTTCCTCGAGCGTCTGCCGCAGGCACCGGAGTTCATCGGCATCCAGGGTGACGCCAGCGACCTTGCCGCGGAGATCGCCCGGCTGAACGCTTTGCTGGGCGAGCGCCGCGTCGACCTGTGTTTTGCAGGGGTCGGCGACAACGCACATCTGGCCTTCAATGATCCGCCCGCCGACTTCATGACGGATGCGCCCTATATCGAGGTCCGACTCGACCAGACCTGCCGCCAGCAGCAGGCGGGCCAGGGCTGGTTCGCGCATGTGGACGAGGTTCCGCGGCGCGCGATCTCGATGTCCATCCGCCAGATGCTGCGCAGCGACTGCCTGCTGCTCACCGTCACCGGGGCACGCAAGGCGCGGGCCTTGCGCGGCATGGTCGAAGGGCCGGTCGACCCGGACTGCCCGGCATCGGCGTTGCAGAACCACAACGGTTGCTGGGTCTACATCGACGCCGCGGCAGCAGGGGAACTGAGCGCGATGCCACCGGTGGCTGAGTGACTGCCGGTGGACGCGCCGCTGAACCTGATGGGCGCACGGGCCGGTTTCGCGGCTGCGCTTCTTCAGGACCAGGCCGGCAGGCACTCCGCAGAGCGGCTGCGCTTCTCCAGGACCAGGCCGGCAGGCACTCCGCGGAGCGGCTGCGCTTCTCCAGGATCAGGCCGGCAGGCACTCCGCGGAGCGGCTGCGCTTCTCCAGGATCAGGCCGGCAGGCACTCCGCGGAGCGGCTGTCCCCCGCGGCTGCCTATGGCAGCCAGCTCCTCCTTCACGCCGCTCCGCGGAGCGCCTGCCGTCCTGATCCCACCAGCCAGTTGGCGCGCCCCGCTGGGTGTGCCCCAGCCTCGCCGGTCCGCCAAGAGCGTTGGTGCGACCAGAGCAGCGACTGCCAACCTGTCCCTACCCGCCAGTTGGTGAGCTCCGCTGGGTGTGCAACTCCGCTCGCTGCCGATGAGGCTGGGGCAGGCGTCTGCGCGAAGTAAAGGGGGAGTCGGGCGCCGCAGGCGACCGGCGGAGGACATTCGCGCAGGCGCCTGCCCCAGCCTCACCGGCCCGCCAAGAGCGTTGGTGTGCCCAGAAGAGTGACTGCCAACCTGTCCCTACCCGCCAGTTGGTGAGCTCCGCTGGGTGTGCAACTCCGCTCGCTGCCGATGAGGCTGGGGCAGGCGTCTGCGCGAAGTAAAGGGGGAGTCGGGCGCCGCAGGCGACCGGCAGAGGACATTCGCGCAGGCGCCTGCCCCAGCCTCGCCGGCCCGCCAAAAGCGCTGGTGTGCCCTGCGAGAACAGACCATGACCGCAACCGGTGCAGCAAAGAAATCGGCATGCACAAGGCATTCACGCACTGCGCTCCAGCACACTCCGCCCCGCCGCCACCTCGAACGCAGCCAGGGTGCGGATGCCGGTCTCGCGCCGGGTGACATCGTCCACCACACGCAACCGGGTCCGCAGATACGTGGGAGTGAACTCGGCCACACCATACCCGTGCTCCCGGGCATCGGCGAACACGAAGTGCGGGTTCTCGGCCAGACGCTGCGGCATCTGCGCGTTGCCGCCGCCACGCGACGTGATGCTGGTGCCGCAGAACTCCACCCCGACACTGGCACTGGAGGGGCGCGCATAGTCTGCCTTGACATGGCCCACCCAGTTGGCATGCAGGTCGCCTCCCAGGACCACCGGGTTCGGCACGCGGTGGCGCTGCAAGGTATCGGTCAACCGGGTACGGGCTGCGGAGTAACCGTCCCAGCCGTCATTGGTCAACACCTCGCCCGCGCCAGGCCGGAAGTCGCGCTGGCCGAACACCGTCTGCTGCGCGATCACGCTCCAGATGCCCTGGGCCGTGTCCTGGCGCGCCAGCGACTGCTCCAGCCAGCGCTCCTGGGCGGCGCCGAGAAGACTGCGCCGCGGATCTTTCCAGGCGGGGCAGTCCACCGGGTTCACCGTGCTGGAGCCAGGAAGGCCATCGCGGGTACAGACCTGCACATCGCGGTGCTGGCGACCATCGAGCAGGTGCAGGCTGGCCAGGCGGCCGATCTGCAGACGGTCATGCACCCGCACCGAGGCCCCTGCCCCACCGCTGGCACGGACGAAGGCGGAGGGCCTCAGGGGCATGTGCTCGTACCACGCCTGGTAGGCCGCGCTGCGCCGGCGCCCGAAGTCGGCGGGCGACGCGGGGTCGCGCGGACCACTGTTGCCAGGGTGTGCGCCGGCGTAGTCGTTCTGCACCTCATGGTCGTCCCAACCCATGATCCAGGGGCAGGCCTGGTGCATGCCCTGCAGGTCCTTGTCGGACTTGTACTGTGCGTAACGCCTGCGGTAGTCGTCCAGCGTGAGCACCCAACCGCCGTCGGGCTGGCGCAGCCGGCTACCCGTGCCCGGGTATTCGTACAGGTAGTCTCCCAGAAAAAGCACGGCGTCGACCGCCTCGTCACGCAGATGGCTCCAGGCGGAAAAGTAGCCGTCTTCCCACTTCTGGCAGGACGCGTAAGCCATGCGCCAGCGGTCCACCACGGCGTCGGTCGCCGGCAGCGTGCGGGTACGACCCACCGGGCTGACCGCAGCACCCACCATGAACCGATAGAAATACCAGCGGCCAGGAAGCAGGCCTTGCACCTCGGCGTGCACCGAATGCGCCAGGTCGGCTTCGGCCTGCACCTGGCCGCGGCGCACCATCACCTTGAAGTGCTCGTCGTGTGCGATTTCCCACTGGACGGTTACAGGGCCGGCTGCGGCGAGTGCTGCGGCATTCGCCTGGTCGACCTGGACCAGACGGGTCCACAGCACCACCGAGTCGGGGCCCGGCGAACCGCTGGCCACTCCGAGCATGAACGGGTCCTCGGGCCAGCGCACCTGGCTCCATGCACTGCGTGGCAGCCACAGGCCGGATGCGCCGGCCAGGGCCAGGGCCAGCCATTGGCGGCGGCTGTTCATGGGCTCGTCAGGCCGCAGGCGCCGGCTGCACGCTCCTGTGCACGCGCCAAAGCAGGAAGATCACCACCGAGAGGTTCAGCAGATTCCAGGCAATGCCGTTGATGAAGGCCGCGTGGTAGGAGCCCGTCCAGTCGAACACCGCGCCGGACATCCAGCCGCCCAGCGCCATGCCGAGCATGGTGGCCATGAGAATGGTGCCCATGCGTGCACCGGCCTGCGCCGGGCTGAAGTATTCGCGCACCACCAGCGCGTAACTGGGCACGATGCCACCCTGGAACAGGCCGAACAGCCCCGAAACCACATACAGCGGCACCAGTCCGTCAAAGGGCAGGAAGAGAAGCAGTGCAACGCCCTGCATCACCGACCCCAGCAGCAAGGTGCGCAGCCCGCCGATATGGTCGGAGATCCAGCCCGACACAAGGCGGCTCACGATGCCCAGGCCCATCATCAGCGACAACATCTCGGCACCGCGCGCCGCGCCGAACCCGAGGTCGGTGCAGTAGGCCACGATGTGTACCTGCGGCATCGCCATGGCCACGCAGCAGCCCAGACCGGCCACCGACAGCAGCAGTTGCAGCTGCCCGGGGCTCTGCCCCAGGGGCTGGCGCGGATCGGAGCGGCCCAGGAATCGCGCCGACCGCACTGCGGGAGCCTTCGATGCCGCGTCGGCCGGCTCGGAGGGTGGCGCGGCCGGCCGGAACATCAGGGAGAGCAGCGCCAGGCTGACCAGGCAGAACACGCCGATCCAGAAATAGGTTTCGCGCCAGCCAACCGCTGCCACGAAATGCTGTATCACCGGCGGCCACACCACGCCGGCCACATAGTTGCCACTCATGCAGATGCCGATGGCGATGCCGCGGTTGCGCGTGAACCACCGCGAGGTATCGGCCATCAAGGGTGCCATGGTGACCGACACTCCGAGCAGGCCGATCAGCACGCCATGGGCCAGGCTGAAACTGCCCAGGCCACCGGCCATGGCGGCGAGCATGAACCCCAGGCCGATTCCGACCGCGCCCCCCAGGAGCACCGGCAAGACGCCGAAGCGGTCCGCCCAGCGCCCCATCAGGATGCAACCCAGCCCGAAACCGATCAAGGTGGCGGTGTAGGGAAGCGAGGCATCGGCCCGCACGATGCCGAAGTCCTGCTGCACGGTGGGCAACACGACAGAGGGTGCATAGATGCCTACCCCGCCGATCGTCATGACCAGCAGCGCCGCCACCAGCCGCAGCCAGGCGTAGGAGGACTCGACCTGGTGCAGGGAGGTGGGCCGCGGGCCTGTCATGCTGGCGTCACGCCCGTGCAAGGCACTGGATGGCCGCGTCCAGAGCCCCACTGCCGCAGGGCACGCCCTGCACCCTCAGGGCGGCTTCGACGCCCGCGAGGCAACCCAGGACCATGGGCGGGTTCATGTCACCCAGATGCCCGATGCGGAACACCCGCCCGCTCAACGGCCCCAGACCGCCTGCAATCGCCACCTGGAAACGCTCGCGTGCCAGCGTGCGGATGGCCTCCGGGTCGATGCCGGGCGCCACCGCGACGGCGGTGACCGAGGTGGAGCGTGCCTGCGGCAGCCGCGCAAAAAACCCCAGCACGCCGCCCGCGCTCCAGCAGGTCACGGCCGCATGGACCATGTCCGCGGCCAGGCGGTGGCGCGCAAACACGGCCCGCGCACCCTCTTGCTCGAAAAGCGCCAGAGCAGCCTCCAGGCCGAACAACAGGTTCTGGGGAGGCGTGCCGCAGTACTTGCGGTAGGCGAAAGGGCTCTTGCGCAAACGCCAGTCCCAGTAAAAGCGGGGCATGGGGTTGCGCTCGCACACCGCCATCGCCTGTGCATCTGCCGCGGCAAAACCCAGTCCGGGCGGGCACATCAACCCCTTCTGGGAGGCACCGAGCACCACGTTGACGCCCCAGGCGTCCATCGCAAACGGCGCGGCGCCGAGGGACGCCACCACATCCACGACCAGCAAGGCAGGATGGCCGGCGGCATCGAGGGCGGCGCGCAGTGCGGGGATGTCGCTGGTCACGCCGCTGGCCGTGTCGGTGTGCACGGCGAAAACGGCCACGATGGCGTGGCCGGCGTCATCGCGCAGGGCCTGCTCGACGGCCGATGCATCGATCGGCAGCCCTTCGACCCACGGCGTGCGCACTACCTGGCCACCCATCGCCTCGGTCTGCTCGGCCCAGGAGTCCGAGAAGTGACCGGTGCCGGGAACCAACACACGCTGACCTGGCGCCACCAGGTTGGCGATCACCGCCTCCCAGGCGCCATGGCCATTGGTGGCGTAGACAAACACATCGGCCTGCGCGGTCTGCAGCAGGCCGCGCAGGCCACTCTCGATCGCCTCGATGGTCAGGCCCAGGCGCGGGTCGGCCATGTCCACCGGCTGACGCCCCATGGCCTGCATCACCTCCAGCGGCACATGGCTGGGACCCGGCGAATGCAGGAACTGGCGACCGGGGATGCGAAGGGAGGGAATCATGCGGCGGAGGGTGTGGGGACAACCCGGCGATCTTACGGCAGCGCTGCAAGCTCCCGGCGCGCGCATGCAGGCACAATCTCACCACCATGCACGAAACCCCTCTGTTCGACATCGCCATCATCGGTGCCGGGATAGCCGGCACCTCCGTTGCCGCCCTGCTGGCGCCGCACCGCAGGGTCTTGCTGCTGGAGCGGGAATCCCAGCCGGCCACCCATTCCACCGGCCGCTCGGCCGCCATGTTCATGGAGAGTTACGGCCCGCCAGCGGTCCGCGCACTGACGCGGGCCAGCCGCGACTTCTACCTGCAGCCTGCCGGAGCCTTCGCGCCAACCCCGTTGCTGGCTCCCCGGGGCGCGCTGTACGTGGCGGCACCCGAGCAACAGTCTGGCCTGCGCGAGAAGTTCGATGCACTGGCGCCCAGTTGTCCCGACCTGCAGCAGCTCGACCGGGCGCAGACGCTGGACATGGTCAGCTGCCTGCGGCCGGAGCGCGTCGCCGGCGCCTTGCTGGAGCCTGGCGCCATGGACATCGATGTGCATGTGCTCCACCAGGCCTATCTGCGCCAGATGCGCCACCACGGCGGCATCCTGCGCTGCGATGCCGGGCTGCTTGGCGCCCGGCGCGCCGGTGCCGTATGGGAACTCACGCTGGCCCACGGCAGCCCCGTGCGGGTGCCGCTGGTGGTGAATGCCGCAGGCGCCTGGGCTGACGAGGTTGGCGCGCTGCTGGGCGCGCGGCCCATCGGCCTGGTGCCGCATCGCCGCTCGGCATTCACCTTCACGCCACCGGCAGGCATGGCCATCCGCGACTGGCCGGTCGTGGGCGATATCGACCAGCAGTGGTACTTCAAGCCCGATGCGGGCGTGCTGCTCGGTTCGCCGGCGAATGCGGACCCGACCACCCCGCATGATGTGGTCGCCGAAGAAATCGACGTTGCCACCGGCATCCACAACATCGAAGCCGCCACCACGCTGAGCATCCGCCGGCCCTTGCGGACCTGGGCCGGGTTGCGCTCCTTCGTACCCGACGGTGAAATGGTGATCGGCGCAGACGCTTCCAGCGAGGGCCTGTTCTGGCTGGCCGGCCAGGGTGGGTACGGGATCCAGAGCGCACCGGGAGCCGCCATGCTGGCCGCTTCCCTCGTCCTGGGTGAGCCGCTGCCCGAAGAACTGCAGCGCCAGGGTGTCGACCCGGCGGCAGTGTCGCCGCGACGCCTGCGCTGAACGAAGCGCCGCGCTCAGCGGCTGCCGGCGCCCAGCAGGTGCGCGTCGCGAATGGCGAAAAGCTGCGCCAGATCCTCGGAGACTTCGTCAGGCTCCTCCAGCTCCAATGGCAGATCCACCGACGTGATCGCCCCCCCCGCGGCAGCCGCTACCGCTGCTGCCACCGGGGCGGCGGGGGCCGGGGCTGGAGCAGCTGCTGGCCGGGCATCAGGCGACGGCACGCCGAAGTGCGGCGGCGGCTCCAGCCAGACCGAAGGATCGGGCATGTCCGGAAACGGGCAGGTGCTGCCCACCTGGTACTGCCAGGACACGGTCAACAGCCACTCGCGGGCGGTCGGATCGAAGCCGTGGATCGTATCCAGCAGACGGGCCTGGAAGGCCACCGTGTACTTCAGCAGCCGCACATCCCATTGCCGAACCACCAGCCGCAGGTGCACGAAGGTCTGTCCGCCGCGTCCGAGCTCGAGCAACAGCTGCGTTTCGATCCAGCCGTCCGGGATGCCGGATGCGCGCAGCGTGTCGCGCGTCATCACCCGCACCAGTTCGCGCCGGGTACCGGCCTGCGCGTTGTCCACCTGGAACGTGCGGGAGTCGGGTGACTTGTCGCTCCCGGACGGTTCGGCAGGGGCGGACGCTTCAGGCTCTGGAGGTCTGGCTCCGCCGAACAGTCGCTTGATCATGCTCATCTTCTGGCCTTTCTTCGATCGATATGCAGCGGCTCAGAGGCCGATGACGCCACTCACCACGGATTCACGGTCGCCATTGTGGACCACATCCACGGCATCGGGAACATGCCGGCACACCTGGACCGTGGCCGACATGCCGACAAAGGCGCCCGGCGCGCCATACCAGCTGCCGGACACGGGGGAGGCGTGGTCCGGGTCGCGCACCACGGCCACACGGATCAGCTGGTTGCCACCCATCAGGTTGTTGGTGGGGTCGCAGGTGACCCAGCCGGCGCCGGGCAGGTAGGCCTGCAGCCATGCGTGCGTCACCCCGGAGCCCTGCATGCCATCGGCTCCACCGTCCAGCGCGGCGTCGTAAAGGTATCCGGAGACAAAGCGCGCTGCCAAACCCAGGCGGCGGATCGCCTCCATCATCAGCAGCGCGAAGTCGCGACAACTCCCGCTGCCCAGCGAGAGGGTCTGCGTCGGTGTCTGGGTACCCTCCTGGTCGCGCGGCAGGTAGCGCAAGGTCTGGCCGATGGCCGCATTCATGCGTTCGAGCAGGTCACGGGTCCCTGTGGGCCCTGAATCGCTCAGGAAGGTACGCGTCCAGTCCATCAGCCGCCCATCCGGATCCGGGTGGTGCGGACGCAGGTAGTGCTCCAGGTCCAGCCTCTCATCCGGCGAATACGCGAACGGCAACTGCTGCGCATCGGGCGGCAGCGGCCACACCGGCTGGGCACCCGGCGCATGCTCGATCGTGAACGAACAGACGATGCGCAACTCGGTCGCGCTGTGCAGGGGCTGCACCATGGCGATCGAGTTGGAGTGCGGGTCCTGCACCATGCGCACGATCGCCTCGGGGCTGACCTGCAGCTTGGTGGCCAGCACCCGCTGGTCATGGCTGTCGCGTGGGCGGAACATCACGCGATGTTCCCCGAAACTCACCGGCCGGTCGTAGTGGTACACGGTCGTGTGGACGATGTCGTGGCGGATGGACATGGAGCGCGGGCCTGGATGTGCTAAGGCAACATGGCACCGAAATGGCGGGCGAAGCTCTGTGCCGTGTGGGGATCGAGCCGCTGACCCACGAACATTTCCACCCCGCGCAGCACACGGCGCAGTTCCTGGAGGCTGTCACAACGCTCGACGGCGCTGCAGATCGGCGCAGCGGCTTCACCGAGCCGCCGGCGGATGAACTCCGACGCATCGCTGCGGACCCGCTCGAATTGGCGCACACTGGTGGCAGGCCGTGACGGCTGGGAAGGCGACGTGCCGGCAAAACCGGGAGCGACAGGCGCGATCAGTTCGACCGATTCGCCCTGCGCGCGGATGTAGCCGAACTTCAACAGGAAGGCCAGAGCGCCCTGCAGTTCCACCACCCGAAAAAAGGCGCCCAGATCGTTGACCGTGCGCTGACCGTCCACCAGGATCAGCAGTCGCCGCTGCACGGCGCTCAGCACATCGCTGCGCTCCTGCATCTCCTGGCGACCCTTGGCGGTCTTGGACAGAATCGTTCCGGGGTTCACGGCCTGCTCGCCTACAGGGCCTGTTTCAGCCGGGAGATGCCCTCCCGGATCTTGTCCAGATCGGCTGTGGCGAAGCTCAGTCGCAATGCAGAAAGGTCAGGGTCGGTTGCGAAAAACGGTGCGCCCGGCACAAAGGCCACCAGGCGTTCGATGGCACTGCGCGCAAACGCGCCGGCGTCACGCCCTCCGGTGAGCCGGGCCCAGAAGAACATGCCACCGCGCGGCGCGTTGAAGGTGATCGCATCGCCCAGATCATCCCGCAGGCACTGGGCCATGACCCGCGCGCGCTCGGCGTAGGTGCGGCGCACCACATCCAGCGTCGGGTCCAGGCGGTTCAGCGTGAGGTAATGGGCCGCAATGGCCTGCGTCAGGTTGCTGGTGTGGGCATCGCTGAACTGCTTGCACATCGTGGCACGCGCCAGCAGTTCAGGCGGCGCCACCATCCACCCGACCCTCAGCCCGGGGCTCAGGATCTTGCTGAAGCTGCCACAATGCGCCAGCCAGTCACGGCTGCCCGTCACCTGGTCGCTGAGCGCCAGCATGCTGGGGGGTGGCGGCTGGTCGAAATACAACTCGCCGTAGGGATCGTCCTCGACCACCAGCGTCCGGGTGCGAGCGGCGATCTCCAGAATGCGCAAGCGGCGCGCTTCGCTGAGGGTGGCACCACTGGGGTTGCCGAAGGTCGGAATCAGGTAGACCAGCTTGGGGCGATGGGTTTCGATCATGCGCTCGAGCACGTCCACCTGTACGCCGTCTGCATCGATCGGCGCGCCGATCACATCCGCGCCGTACAGGCGGAAACACTGGATCGTCGCGAGAAAGGTCGGCGCCTCGACGATCACCTTGTCCCCGGGCGAGATCATGGTCTTGCCGATGAGGTCCAGGGCCTGCTGGCTCCCGGTGGTGACGATCAGGCCGCCCGGCGACACCGTGGCGCCCTTGGCGCGCATGAAGGTGCTTATGCCAGCACGCAGCGGCTCATATCCCTCGGTGGCGCCGTACTGCAGCACCGGGCCGGGATGGGTGGACAGGACGGCATCGGCAGCCATGCGGATGCCTTCGGCATCGAACAGCGCCGGATCCGGAAACCCGCCGGCAAAGCTGATGATGCCGGGCTTGCCCAGCAACTTGAACAGTTCCCGGATCGCGGAGGTTTCGACATTCTGGAGTCGGGTGGCAAATTCCATGGCGGCATGAACCCAAAAAAGGCTCTATTGTGGCAAGACTGGCGCCACCTGCAGAATCGTTCGGAATGCACGTGCAGGCCCTTCGAACCGCACCGGGAGACCCCATGAGCGCGGGGGCCGGGAACGCGTACTGTGCGGATTCGACGAGGGGCAGCTCACCGCCGAGCTGGCCCGGCGCTGGAACTCTGCCATCACCATCCAGTACAGCCTGCGCATGGCCTCGGACCCCTTGTCGCACAAGCCGCCGATCCCGCTGTCAGGCATCCTGCATATGGCCGCGCGACTGGCCGACCTGCCCGGGGCCGATGCCGAGGCGATCGACACGCTCCGGGTGACAATCATGTCCGCCCCGCCGCTGAAGCACGGCTGGATGAAGGCCGACTTCCCGGACGGCCCCCGCTTCGCGGCCATGGTCTGACACGCAGCGCTGCGAAATGCCCGCCGGTCTCGCGCGCTGGCGTCTTGCGGTTGATGCAACAGTGGCATAAGGCCATGCCAGCGGCAAGCTGCCGGCCCCGCCGGCGGGTGGTGGCTCCTAGAATCCCGGCGCATCAACAGGTGATGGAGACAGCATGAGCCGCGACCCGATCGACGAACTGGTCATCCATGCCCGCACGCATGGTGGCACCCACTCGCAGCGCATGGGCGACTTCGTGGCGGCCTACTTCGAAGGGGTGGACCCGGCCGAGATCCTGGCCCGCGGGATCGGCGCGTTGTTCGCAATTGCCTCCAGCCACTGGAGGCTGCTGGCTGCAGCCCGGCCAGAACACACTGCCCAGGTGCGGGTCTTCAACCCGACACTGGCAGAAGATGGCTTTGTCAGCGACCACACGATGCTCCAGATCGTGCAGGACGACATGCCGTTCCTGGTGGATTCGGTCACCATGGCGGTCAACCGCAGCGGGCGCATGGCGCACTGGATCGTGCATCCGCTGCTGCGTGTGGTGCGCGGCCCGGACGGCCAGGTCAGCGGCATCGCCCGGGCCGACGGCCAGGAGCCACCTGCCGCTGCGGGCGCTGTTGCCTCCCTGATCATGGTCGAATGCGACCGTATCGTGGCCGCACAGGACCGGGCGGCTCTGGCGGCCGAAATCGAACGCGTCCTGGGCGACGTGCGTGCAGCCGTGGAGGATTGGCAGCCCATGTGCGAGCGCCTGCGCGCCAGCCGTGACGCCGCCTCGGACCATTTGCCGCAAGCGAGCCGTGCGGAGGGCATCGCCTTCCTGCAGTGGCTGGAAGACCGCCATTTCACCTTCCTGGGCGCGCGCGACTACGAGCTGCTGCGCGATACCGACGGCGTGGTCCTGCGGGCCCTCGCCGGCTCGGGTCTGGGCATCCTGCGCGGTCCTGCGAACACTGCCGAAACCCGCGTGCCGACCGACGCGCTGGCACTGATCGACAACGATGACCTGGTGCTGGTCACCAAGGCCATGACCCGCTCCACCGTGCACCGGCCGGCCTGGCTCGACTACGTGGCGGTGAAGCGCCACGACGCGCAGGGCCGGGTGGTCGGCGAGACCCGCTTCCTGGGCCTGTATACCGCCGCTGCCTATGCCGCTGCGGCTGGCGACATACCGCGCGTCCGGCAGAATGTCGCGCGGGTGATGGCGGCAGCTGCGCTGATGCCGGAAAGCCATGCGGCCAAGTCGCTGCAGGCCATCCTGGAGGCCTATCCGCGTGACGAGCTGTTCCAGGTCGACAGCACCACGCTGGGCGAACATGCCATCGGCATCCTGCGCCTGCAGGAACGCCAGCGCACGCGGATCTTCCTGCGCCGCGATCCGTTCGGGCGGTTCACCTCGGTGCAGGTGTTCGTGCAGCGCGACCGCTACAACACCGAACTGCGCGTGCGTGTCGGCAACGAGCTGATGGCCGCTCTGGGCGGCGAGTCGATCGAATTCACGCCGATGCTGACCGAAAGTCCACTGGCCCGCATCCATTACATCGTGCGGGCACGCACAGCAGCACCGGCATTGCCAGCCCTCGACGTGCTGGAAGCCCGGGTCGCCCGTCTGGCGCGCCGCTGGGAGGATGAATGCACGGGAGAACTGCTGCGCGCACATGGCGAGGGGCCCGGGCTGGCGCTGGCACACCGGTTCGCCAATGCGTTCCCCACATCCTACCGGGAGGACTTCAGCGCCGCTGTGGCTGCCGAGGATGCCGACATCCTGAGCCGGTTGTCCGGCACGGCGCCGCTGGCCGTGCAGCTCTACCGTCCGCTCGGCGCCGATGCGGGCCTGTTGCGGTTCAAGATCTACCACCTGTCGAAGGTGGCGCTGTCCGACTCGCTTCCGGTGTTGGAGAACATGGGTGTACGGGTGCTGGACGAACACCCCTACCGGATCGGCAACGACGCAGGCTGGATCCATGACCTCGGCCTGCAGGTGCCCGCCGATGTGGAACTGGCGCCGGTCCGACAGCGCTTCGAAGACCTGTTCATGCAGGCCTGGCGGGGAGAGGTCGAGAGCGACCGCCTGAACCAGCTGGTCTTGCGTACCCGGCTCGACAGCGATGCCATCACGGTTCTGCGGGCCTACACCCGCTACTTCAGGCAATTGGGTTTCGCATTCAGCCAGGCCTACATCGAGGGCACCCTCCACAGGCACGCCGAACTGGCCGAGGACATCCTCGCGCTGTTCGATGCGCGCCTGGACCCCAGCCTGTGCGGCGACCGCGCCGAGGCCCAGAACCAGGTGCGCGCCCGCATCGAGTCGCGCCTGACACAGGTGGCCAGCCTGGACGATGACCGCATCCTGCGGCAGTTCCTGGCCACGGTGCTGGCCACGTCCCGCACCAACCGCTGGCAGACCGGCACCGCAGGGTGCAGAAAGCCCTACCTCTCGTTCAAGCTCAAGCCACGCAAGGTCCCGGGAGTCCCCGAGCCCAAGCCGCTGTTCGAGATCTGGGTCTACGCGCCACGCTTCGAAGGCGTGCACCTGCGCGGCGGCAAGGTGGCGCGCGGCGGGCTGCGCTGGTCGGACCGGCGCGAGGACTTCCGCACCGAGGTCCTGGGCCTGGTCAAGGCCCAGCAGGTCAAGAACGCGGTGATCGTTCCGGTGGGTTCCAAGGGCGGTTTCGTGCTCAAGAGCCCACCACCGGCCAGCGACCGGGACGCGCTGATGACCGAAGGCATTGCCTGCTACCGCATGTTCCTGGCAGGCCTGCTGGACCTGACCGACAACATCGTCAAGGGCGAGGTGGCGCCACCGCCCCGGGTGGTGCGCCATGACGAGGACGACCCCTATCTCGTCGTCGCGGCGGACAAGGGCACCGCCACGTTCTCGGACATCGCCAACAGTGTCTCTGCCGACTACGGTTTCTGGCTCGGGGATGCGTTTGCCAGTGGCGGCTCGGTCGGATACGACCACAAGAAGATGGGCATCACGGCGCGCGGCGCCTGGGAATCGGTCAAGCGCCACTTCCGCTCCCTGGGTATCGATACCCAGAGCACCGACTTCACCGTGGCGGGCATCGGCGACATGTCGGGCGACGTGTTCGGCAACGGCATGCTGCTGTCGCCCCACATCCGGCTGCAGCTGGCCTTCGACCACCGCCATATCTTCATCGACCCGGAGCCGGACACGGCGCGCGCGTTCGCGGAGCGCCAGCGCCTGTTTGCCTTGCCGCGCTCCAGCTGGGACGACTACGACAAGTCGCTGATCTCGCCCGGCGGCGCGGTTTATCCCCGCAGTGCGAAATCGATCCGCCTGAGCCCGCAGGCGCGCGCGGTGCTGGACATCGAGGCGCAGGAACTCACCCCCCACGAACTGCTGCAGGCAATCCTGATGGCGCCGGTGGACCTGCTCTACAACGGCGGCATCGGCACCTATGTCAAGGCCAGTCACGAGACCCACGCCCAGGTCGGTGACCGGGCCGCGGATCCCTACCGCGTCAATGGCGCACAGCTGCGCTGCAAGGTGCTGGCGGAGGGCGGCAACCTGGGCTGCACCCAGAATGGCCGCATCGAGTTCGCGCAAAAAGGCGGCCTGATCTACACCGACGCCATCGACAACTCGGCCGGCGTGGACTGCTCGGACCATGAGGTGAACATCAAGATCCTGCTGGGCGCCATCGTCGAGGCAGGCGACCTGACACTCAAGCAGCGCAACGACCTGCTCGCGTCGATGACCGAGGAAGTCGGCCGACTGGTGCTGTCCGACAACTACTACCAGACGCAGGCCCTGGAAGTGGCGGTCCACCGGGGGGCCTATCTGCTCGCCGGCCAGCAGGGGCTGATGCGCTGGCTGGAAGGGGCAGGACGCCTCAACCGCGCGCTCGAATTCCTGCCCACCGATGCCGAGATTGCGCGCCGACGCGCCCAGGGCCACGGCCTGACAGCGCCCGAGAACGCGGTGCTGATGGCCTACGCCAAGATGTCGGTGTTCGACGCGCTGCTGGCCAGCAATCTGCCCGACGACCCGTTTTTCGAGCACACGCTCAAGGCCTACTTTCCGCAGGCACTCAGCGAGCGCTTCGGCAATGCGGTGGCGCGCCATCCGCTCAAGCGCGAGATCATTGCGACCTACATCACCAACACGGTGGTCAACCGCACCGGCGCCACCTTCGTGAATTTCATCGCCGCTGAAGCGGGGGCCACGGCCGCCGATGTGGTTCGCGCCTTCACGCTGGCGCGAGAGGTCTTCGGCCTCGATGCGCTGTGGGACCGCATGGACCGACTGGACGGCCAGGTGCCGGCACCCCTGCAGCTGGACCTGCTCGGCCGCCTGATCTCCATGGCCCAGCGCGCCTCGCGCTGGATGCTGCGTGCGCGGACCGAGCAGGACACCCTGCCCAACCTGATCGCCCGCTACCAGCCGGCCGCGCGGACCCTGCAGGCCCATCTGGGCGACTGGCTGCCGGAAACCACACGGGCCGACTGGCACCGGGCCTCCGAGGCGTTCGTCCAGGTCGGCGTCGATCCGGGCCTGTCCCAGGCTCTGACGGCGCTGGAGTTCACCTTCCCGGCACTGGATCTCACCGACCTTGCGCGTCAGGCCGGTACCGGCCTGGAGGAGGCGGCCCGGGCCTACTTCGGCGTGGATGCCGAACTCGCGCTGGGGCAATGGCGCGCCGAGATCAACCGCCTGCCTACCGGCACCCTGTGGCAGACACAGGCCCGGGGGAGCGCCCGTGACGACGCCTACGCCACTGCCAGCCAGATCACTTTGGCCATCCTCAACCGCCAGGAGGATCTCGCACAGTGGCGCGAGCGCCACACACGGCCGATCCATCGCCTGCGCCACCTTTTGTCAGGCATCACCACCCAGGAACCCGATCTGGCACCGATCTCCGTGGCCCTGCGCGAACTGCGTCACCTGACCTGAAACCGGAACCCAGGGGCTCCAACACCGGTCCCGGTGCAACAATCAAGCCTGCCTGTGCCACTGCCCCGCGCCAAGATGTCCCCACGCCTGCCGTCCGTTCCGACCATGCCCGATGCCGCGATCGGGCCTTTTTTCGCGACCCTGCAGGCTGCCAACCCGATGCCTGTGACCGAGCTGGAGTACACCAGCGTGTTCGAGCTGCTGGTGGCCGTGCTGCTGAGCGCACAGGCGACGGACGTCGGTGTGAACAAGGCCACCCGGCGCCTGTTCCCGGTGGCGCACACGCCGGCGCAGATCCTGGCATTGGGCCAGGACGGCCTGGAACAGTACATACGGACCATCGGTCTCTACCGCACCAAGGCCGCCAACCTGTTGCGCACCTGCCAGATCCTGCTGGAACAGCATGGCGGCGAGGTGCCCCGCCGGCGGGAGCAACTCGAGAGCCTGCCCGGTGTCGGCCGCAAGACAGCGAATGTCGTGCTCAACAGTGCGTTCGGTGAGCCGACCATGGCAGTCGACACCCACATCTTCCGGCTGGGCAACCGCACCGGCCTGGCGCCCGGCAAGAATCCGCTGCAGGTCGAGCAGCAACTGCTGCGCCGCGTGCCGCCAGCCTACCAGGTGGATGCCCACCACTGGCTGATCCTGCATGGACGGTATGTCTGCACGGCCCGCGCACCGCGATGCTGGCAGTGCGCGGTACGCCCCTGGTGCGTGTTCGAACCGAAAGTGGCTGCCCCGTCATAATTGGCGCCATGGGTTCAGACTCCCCCGTTCCTTTCGTCGATCCGCGCACCATCGTCCTGATATCCGGGATCATGGGCGGCCTGATGGCGATCGTGATCAGCTTCCTTCGTCGCAGTTACCCGCCATCGGTCAAGGGGCTCGGCGATTGGGCCACCGGCACCTACCTGCTTTTTTTCGGTGGCCTCGCAGCCGCTTCCCGCGGCAAGTCCCCCGAACTGCTGTCGATCACGCTGGCCAATTTCCTGATCTTCAGCGGCATCTTCTTCCAGTACGTGGGCAGCCAGCGTTTCTTCGGCCGCGCGCCCCGGGTGCTGCGTGGCATGCTTGTCATCGCCGCCCTGACGCTGGTGTCGGGCTATTTCACGGTGGTCGAGCCCAGCTACCGCCCGCGGTTGATGATCTACGTGGTGGTGGTCACCAGCCTGTCGGCCATGCATGCCTTGCTGGTCTTCCGCCATGGCACACGTACCTTTGCGCACTGGTTCGCCTTTGTGGTGCTGCTGATGTCGATCGGCAGTCAGGTGCTGCGCTTCACCACGGCCTGGCTGTTTCCGCTGGGCACCGGCATCCTGGACAACACCCCGCAGAACCTGATCTATGTGATCGCGCATCCTTTCGTGATGCTGCTCTTTGCCATCTCGCTGATCCTCATGGCGACAGACCGCGTGCGTGCGGAGTTCGAGCACATGGCCACCCATGACTCGCTGACCAATGCGCTGACGCGCCGCCACCTGTCCGAAATCTGCGAGCAGGAACTGCAGCGCTGCCAGCGCCACGGGCGGGTGATGTCGCTGCTGCTGATCGACATCGACCATTTCAAGCGGATCAACGATACCCGCGGCCACCAGACCGGCGACATGGTCCTGGTGCAGTTCGTCACCACCGTGCAGACCCTGCTGCGCAGCGCCGATGTGATCGGCCGCCTCGGTGGGGAGGAGTTCGTCGTGCTGTTGCCGGAGACCTCCATGGATGTGGCGCAGGTAGTGGCGGAACGCATCCGCACCCAGGTGGCCATGATGGCGGAGCCGGCGGCGTTCACGGTGAGCATCGGGTTGACGACCAATCTCCCGATCGGGGACACGGTGGAGGCCATGCTGGCGCGTGCCGACGCCGCGATGTACCAGGCAAAGGAGCACGGGCGCGACCGCGTCATGGTGGGCTGAACGGCAGGCTACCGCCGGGTCAGTCAGCGGCCTTGCGCAGGTTGAGCAGATTCGCACCCAGGATCAGCACCACACCAGCCACGGTGAACACATCGACACGCTCCTGGTACACAGCCCAGCCGGCAGCCGCACTCAGGGGTACGCGCAGAAAGTCCATCGGCACGAGCACCGTCGCCGGAGCATGCTGCATGGCCCGCGCAAAACAGTAGTGCGAATAGGTGCCGCAGAACGCGACCACCAGCACCCAGCCCCAGGCGGCGGCAGACGGCCAGCGCCATAGCAACAGCGCGGGTACCAGACCGATCAGGCTCTGCACCACCAGCATCCAGAAGCTCACCACCACGGCCGCATCGGTGCGGGTGAGCGACTTCACCAGCACCACCGACACCGCAAAACCGACGGCGGCCACCAGCGCGATGAGCTGACCGGGGTTGAGTCCGGTGTGATCGGGCCGCACGATCACCCACACGCCCGCCAGACCCAGCGCAATGGCCGCGACCTTGGTGCCGTTCATGCGCTCGCCCAGGAACACCACCGCCAGCAGCGCGGCCCAGATCGGCATCGTGAACTCGATCGCCACCACCTGGGCCAGGGGAATCAGCAGCAGGGCTGCCATCCAGCCATATTGCGCCGCGTAGTGGACCCCGTTGCGCAGCACATGCTGCTTCAATCGCGTGGTGCGCATGGTGGCCAGACCGCCTGCTGCACGCACCAGCGGCCACAGCATGAGCATGCCGATGACCGAGCGCAGCTCCATCAGCTGGAAGACGGACATGTCGCGCAGGGCCTCCCGCCCGGCCACGGCAATGATCACCATCAGCGCCAGCCAGCCGGACATCCACAGGGTGGCTTTTTGCAAGGGCGAACGGGGCTTCATGGCGTGAGGGTAACGGATGCGCGGTGCAAGGGCCGGAGCTCACACCACATTGGATTCCAGCAGCGGCCGCCCGTCGACCACGCGCCCCCAGCCCAGCGCCGACAGGTCGAGGCTGCGCGAGACCCCGAAAGCCACCAGCTCCGACAGCGCGCGCCCCACGGCGGCGGCGTGCTGCATGCCATGGCCGCTGAAACCGTTGGCGAACAGCAGGTTGTCCACCTCGGGGTGCGCGCCCAGCACCATGTTGTGGTCGAGCGTGTTCACATCGTAGTGTCCCGCCCATGCGCGCTGCACCCGCAGCGCCTCGAACGCCGGAACGCGCTGGGCCAGTACCGGCCACAACACCTCGTCGAACAGGGCGTGCTGCACCTCGAAATCGACGCATTCCGGATCCTGCGCCTCGGGCGGGGAGATGCCGCAGATGTAGCCCTGACCTTCAGGCCGGAAATAGGCGCCGCCGGGGTCGATGACCAGGGGGCATGGTCCGAGTCGCGTCGGCGAGGTGCAGTAGAAGACGCAGCGCTTGCGGGATTCGACCGGCAGTCGGATGCCCGCACTGTGGGCCAGCTGGCGCGCACCGGTACCCGCGGCGTTGATGACCGTGCCACAGGCAACGGTCGTGCCGTCGGTCAGCTCCACCGATGCAATCCTGCGCCCGCTGCGCCGCAAACCCGCGACCTGCGCCGCCTGGTAGGTGGCGCCGAGGGACTCCGCCTTGCTCCGGAACGCGCGCATCAGTGCGTAGGCATCGAGCCAGCCTTCGCCCGACAGCCCCAGGGAGCCGCCACCGAGGTCCTGCGTGGCAAGCCAGGGAAAACGTTCGCGCAAGCGGTCCGGGGAAAGCAAGGCCACGTCGACACCCAGGCTGCACTGGATCCGGTGGTTGGACTCCAGGACACCCTGCCCCTGCGGGGTCGCCAGGAACAGGTACCCGCCCTCCTGGAACCCGACGTCCGGCACGGCATCCCCCACGCGCAGGTGGTCGCCGACATGCCGGATGAATTCGGTGCCGAACTGCGACATGCGGATGTTCTCAGGCGTCGAGAACTGGTGCCGGATCGACGCTGCGGAACGCGCAGTGGCGCAGGTCTCGTAGCTCAAATCCTTCTCGACGACCAGCACCGACCCCTGGAACGCCGCTTCGGAGCGCAAGAAGTACGCGGCGGCACTGCCGATGACCGCGCCCCCCACAATCACCACGTCCACAGATTTCATGGATCACAATCCTGTTTTCCACCACATCGCACCCCGCCATGCAGTTCTTTGCAGCCGCCGACGTGGCGCGACTCGCGCCCTACGGCCCCCTGATCGATGCCCTGGCCCTGGGCCTGTCGACACCGATCGAGTGCCCGTCCCGCAGCCATTTCCATCCCAACCAGGACGCCAGCGCCGTCCTGATCATGCCAGCCTGGAGGCCGCACCAGATCATGGGCACCAAAATCGTGTCGATCTGGCCCGACAACCACCTGCGCGGCCAGTCTGCCGTCTCGGCGGTCTATGTCGTCACCTCCTGCAAGGACGGCACGCCGCTGGCAGTGATCGACGGCACCGAGCTGACACTGCGCCGAACCGCCGCCGCTGCCGCGCTCTCTGCGCGCATCCTGGCCCGCCCGGACAGCCGGCGCCTGCTGGTTCTGGGCACCGGTGCGCTCTCGGCCCCCCTGGTGTTGGCCCATCGAAGCGCCTTCGCATTCTCCGACATCTCGATCTGGGGCCGCTCCATGGACAAGGCCCACGCCGTCGTGCAGGCCCTGGCCCAAAAGGGCGTCATCGCCCAGGTCGCCGCGGATCTTGAACAGGCAGTGGCGCAAGCCGACATCGTAGCGGCCGCCACGACGGCGACCGCGCCATTCCTGCGCGACGCGTGGGTCCGCCCTGGCACCCATGTGGGATTGATCGGCGCCTTCTCGGCCGGCATGGCCGAAGCAGAACCCCGGCTCATTGCCCGTTCAGCCTTGTTTGCAGACAACCGGGCGGCTGTCCTGGAGAAAGGCGGCGAAGTGGTGCAGGCGTTGCTTGCCGGCCTGATCAGCGAACGGCACCTGCGCGCCGAGCTGTCCGAACTCCTGGCCGTGTCGGGAGCCGCGCCGGGCCGCCAATCCGCAGCCGAGATCACGGTGTTCAAGTCGGTGGGGTTCGCCGCCCTGGACCTGATCGCCGCAGAACATGTTCTGGCAGCTGCACAAGACGACGACGCCGCCGCGTGAGCAGGCGCACCCCTGGCAGGTACCAGGAAGCCCTGTTTTGGCTTTTCGCTGGATTTTCTTTTTTATCATTTGATGACATATTGAAAGAGAGCTCCTGCCTGCCGTCGCGGACCCTGCGGGCGTCCCGCCGTTGCAGCAGGGCCAATCTCCTGAAAGCCGCAAGCCAAGGAATCAAAGCCAAAAATTGATTCCATTTTCTGATAAAAATGTTAATATCGAACAGTCCATTCAATTCGTCAGCAATGGCCCCCTGATTCCGAGGGGCCTGTCATGCTGACACCAGCGATGCACATGCCCCCACCAATTGCGGCGACGACAACCTCGACGGAGTTCCGGCAGTTCCAGATGCGGTTTCTGGGGGGAGTGCTGCTATTCAATACGGCCCTGGCGGCAGGATTCCTGTTGATGGACCTGGTGGGATGGGTTGTGATCACACCCGAGCAGCGCTATTGCATCTGGTTCATCGCGCTGGCGTTCATCGCCATGGTGTTCCTGCTGCAGCGCTCCGCGCGCGCGTACGTGCCCGCCGCCGCAGCGACCTGCGCGCTGATGTTCCTGCTGTTCGCACAGGCCCTGCTCGTGGCGCAGGTCAACGAACTGCGCATCGTCTGGTTGCTGATGGTGACCGGGGTGGCCTACATGCTTCTGGGAGGCGGCTTCGGCCATGCCATGGCCGGCTGCACGCTGGTGCTGGTGTGGAGCGTCAACGCACTGCACGTCACCCCGTACACGCGGCAGGGCCTGCTGGTCTATTCCGCCGTGCTGCTGATGATGTGCTACGGCTACCAGCGCTACATCGGCCATGCACTGGCCCTGTACCGCCAGCTTGCGGAGCGCGAAGCGCAGTTCCGCCTGCTGACCGAAGGAAGCTCCGACGCGGTGTGGCGGGCTGATCGCAACAACATGCTCACCTACGTCAGCCCCGGCGACGAACGCATGCGCGGCTTCCCTGCGCGGGAAGTGCTGGGTCGACCGATCGCGGAGATGTTCACCACCGAGGGCATGCAGTTGATGCACCAGGCCATGCAGGCCCAGGCGAAGCAGTTCATCGCCCCCGTCAAATGCCGTGATGGCACGGAGCGCTGGATCGAGATCGTGGCAGAACGCGAGATCGATGCCGACGGCAAGCCGCTCGGTCTCCATGGCCGCAGCCGCGACGTGACCGAGCGCCTGCGCCTGGAAGCCGAACTGCACAGCCACCGGGCCGATCTGGAGGGCCTGGTACGTGAGCGCACCGCCGACCTCTCGGTCGCCAAGGAGGCGGCGGAGGCCGCGGCCCGCGCCAAGAACATCTTTCTGTCGAACATCAGCCATGAGCTGCGCACGCCGCTGACCATCATCCTGGGCATGTCGGAGCTGGCGCGCGCCCGCGTCGCAGATATTCGCAGCCAGCTGCTGCTGGACCAGGTGCTCACGCAGGCCCGCAAGCTCGCCGCACTGATCACCGGCCTGATCGACTATGCCGCGCTGGGCGCCAAACGCATGGAGCTGCGCAGTTCGCAGTTGGTCGTGGCTCCGCTGATGCGTGGTGTACAGGCTGCTTTGGACGAGGCAGCGTCGGCCAAAGGCCTGGAGCTGATCCTGGACATCGCACCCGAGGTCGCGCAGACCAGCTTCCTGGGGGATGCGCGGCGTCTGAACCAGGTGCTGATGCAGCTGGCCGACAATGCCATCAAGTTCACGACGCAAGGTCGGGTGGTGCTCCGGGTGCTGGCACCCCGGAGCCTGGACGCCGAGAGCGTGGAACTGCACTTCGAGGTCGAGGACACCGGGATCGGGATCGAGCCCACGGACCAGTGGCTGCTGTTCAATGCCTTCGAGCAGGTCGACGGCACGGCCACGCGCAAACATGAAGGGACAGGCCTCGGGCTGGCGCTGTGCAAACTGCTGGTGCAGGCGATGAATGGCCATATCCGCGTGACCAGCCGGCCCGGAGAAGGCAGCACCTTCCACTTCGCCGTGCAATTGGGAGTCGCTGCGGCAGATGCCAGCCTGCAACCGCTGCTGGCCGACCAGCGGTCACCAGGGGTTACCAGCGCCCTGCAGGGCTGAGCAGTCTGCCCAGCGCAGCGGCCGGCTGCCGCTACAACAAGGTGTGACTGCCGAGGCCCGGCGCATCCAAGGGCCACCCGCCGGCATCCTGCAGCTTGGTGACCCCCTGCGCCCACAGGCGCGCGGCGCGGATCACGCCGGCATGGGTGACCCAGGCCACCGGCAAGGGGCTGGCACGGGCGTCACGCCAGGCGGCTCCCACGCGGCACATCAATTCGGCCACACTCTCCCGGCCACCGAAACGCAGCTGCCAGAACTGCGCGGTCCAGGCATCCAGTTCGGCCTGCGGAATGTCGGACCAGCGCCACCCCTCCCAGCCGCCGAAATCCATCTCTGCCAGACGGTCGTCCTGTCGAAACGCCAGGTCGGGCCGGAGCGCGCGCAGCCCCTGCGCCAGCTGCAGGCAGCGCCGCAGCGGCGAACACCACAACTGCGCACCCGGCGCCAGCAGCGGGGCGAGTTGCCGCGCGGCGAGTTGTGTGGCCCCTGCGTCCGCCTCGATGTCCGTGGCGCCGTAACACACACCGCCGGCAATCAGGGGCTGTGCATGGCGCATCAGCAGCAGCGGCAGCGGCGAGGTGGTGCCCTCGTGGTGTGTACCGCACAGGCCGGGGCTCATGCGGCAAGCCTCACAGGCCCAGGCCCAGCACCAGACCGAGGTAGAAAGCCACCTCGCAGACCTGCTGCGTGGCCCCCAGGCAATCACCGGTGAACCCCTGCAGGCGGCGCTGGAACCAGCGGCGCATCCACCACCATGCCAGCGCAGCGCAAACCAGCGGCAGGCCGAGCGGAACATCGGCAGCCAGCCGCACCACGAGCGCCAGAGCGCACGCCGCCCACAGTGCCGCGACCAGCAGACCGGCGCTGCCGATCTGGTCCGCCAGCGGCTTGGACTTGGAGCCGGCATCGTCTCCCACATGGACCAGGGTCCGGATCGTCAGCAGCGGAAAGCTGCGCGACACGACATGGCCGGCAAACAGCCCCCAGACCATCAGGGACGGCTGCACCGAGCCCGCCAGCGACAGCAGCGCGACCTTGGCCAGCAGGACCAGCACCAGCGCGATCGCACCGAACGCACCGACCCGCGAGTCCTTCATGATGACCAGCGCACGCGCACGCTCAGGGCTGCCGCCCAGGCCATCGGCCACATCGGCCAGGCCGTCCTCGTGGAAGGCCCCGGTAATCAGCACACTGGCGACCGTGCCCAGCACCGCGACCACGAGCGGCGTCATCGGGCTGTCCGGCAGCACGGCGAACAGGCCGGCACTCAGGCCCGCCACCAGTGCGCCGACCAGCCAGCCGACCCCCGGGAAATGCGCCGCACTGGCACGCAGCATGGCCGGGCTGAATCCGACCCAGCCGGCCAGCCGGCCGGTGACCGGTATCCTGGTGAAGAACTGCACCGCCAGCAGGTAATGGCGCAGGAAGTTCATGCGGCCTCCGAGCGGCCCGACACACCTGCCGAGGCGAAGCTGGCCATCTCGTCGAGCACCCGCACCGCCGACTGCAGCAGCGGCCAGACCAGCGCCGCGCCCGAGCCCTCGCCGAGCCGCAGCCCGAGATCCACCAGCGGCTCCGCCCCCAGGTGCTGCAGCATCAGTCCGTGCCCCCGCTCCCGGGAGCGATGGGCAAACAGGCAGCGCTGCAGCACCAGAGGCTGCAGCGCATGGGCCACCACCACGGCCGCCCCGGTAATGAAACCGTCGACCAGCACCACGCGCCGCTCCAGTGCCGCCTGCAACACGGCGCCCACCATGGTCGCGATCTCGAAGCCCCCCAGGCTGGCCAGCACCGCCAGCGGTGCGCGGTCCGGCCCGTGGCGCGCCAGGCAGCGGCGCAGCACGGCTGCCTTGTGCGCGATGCCGCCTGCATCCAGGCCGGTGCCGGCGCCGGTGCATTCGGAGATGTCGAAGCCGCCCAGGCAAGCCAGCAGCAGCGCCGCAGCCGAGGTGTTGCCGATCCCCATTTCGCCCAGCAGCAGCACATTGCCCGGCAGGTCCCGCACCAGTGCCCGCCCGTTCGCCAGGGCCTGGGCACACTGGGCGGAATCCATGGCGGGCACGAGGCTCGCATCCGCAGTGCCAGCACCGATCCGGCAGGTGACGAGGCGGGGGTCACCCGGCCGGCACTCGGCGCGCGGTGGGACCTGCTGGGCGACACCGCAATCGGCTACCGTCATCGCGATGCCGTGCTGGCGTGCCAGCACATTCACGGCCGCACCCTGCGCCAGGAAGTTCTGCACCATCTGCCAGGTCACCTCACCGGGAAAGGCGGACACGCCCTGCGCCACCAGTCCGTGGTCGGCGGCAAACACCACCAGCTGCGGCTGCTCCAGGCGCGGTGTGACCGTGCCCAGGATCTCGCCCAGCCGCACCGCCAGGGTTTCCAGGCGGCCCAGCGCGCCGACCGGCTTGGTTTTCTGATCCAGCCGGGCTTGCAGGGCCTGGCACAGCGCGGCATCGCCGATGTCGGCCAGCGCGGGGATCAGATCGGAAAACGGTGTGTCCATGCGAACCTCATCGGTGGGTGGGCCAGCGAGCTTTTCCCGGCACCGCTGATGGTGCCCGGCATCATGGCGCAACGCGCGCTCACCGCGCCGGCCCCTGCGCAGTCGCCGGGAGGGCGACCCACTGGCCGTCCAGCGAGAGGATGCGCAGGCGCTGCCCGAACACCTCCAGCAGCGCGGCATGGGTGGCCGGATCGGCGGCCGGGCCATGGTGGCGCAGCTGGCCGCGGTCCAGGACCACCAGGTAGTCGGACTGCAGCGCCATCGACACCTCATGCAGCACGCTCACCACCGTGCGGCCCTCGGCCACCAGCGCGCGCACCAGTTGCAGCCAGTCGGCCTGATGGGGCGGATCCAGATTGGCCAGGGGTTCGTCCATGAGCAGCACCTGGGCCTGCACCGCCAGCGCCCGCGCCAGCAGCACGCGCTGGCGCTCACCGCCCGAAAGTTGCCCCAGCGCGCGGGCGCGCCAGTCCCAGGCCTGCGTCGCGCGCAGGGCTGCCTCGACCGCGCTGTCGTCCTGCTCGGACGGCGCCGCCAGCCAGGCCCGGTGCGGCAAGCGTCCGAGCATGGCGACATCCCAGACCGTCAGATCATCACCACCGGCTTCACCCTGGCCCAGCCAGGCGATCTGCCGCGCCCTCTGCGGCCCGGTCAGGCTCCCCAGGGCCTGCCCCCGCACCGAGACCTGGCCGGAATGCGGCAACAGGCCCGCCAGGGTCTTGAGGAGCGTGGACTTGCCGGCGCCATTGGGGCCCACGACGCTGGTCCAGCGTCCGCCGGCGAGGCTGAGCGTGATACCGCGCAATACCTCGGTGTCGCCCAGGCGTACCCGCAGGTCTGCCGCGGCCAGCGCGCTGTCACGTGGGTTCATGCGGCCGCCCTCACAACCCGCCCCGCGACGGGCTGCGCCGGTGCATCAGATACAGCAGGTAACCCCCGCCCAGCACGGCGGTGAGCACGCCAACGGGCAGCTCCTGCGGCGCGATCAGCCAGCGCGCGAGGGTGTCGGCGGCCAGCAGCAGCACGGCCCCCATGAGCGCCGAGAGCACGATCAGGCGAAGGTGGGTGGTCTTGACCATCGAGCGCACCAGGTGCGGCGCTGCAAGGCCCACGAACGCGATCAGCCCGGTCTGCGCCACGGCAGTGCCGGTTGCCAGCGCGAGCACGGCCACGAGGATGGCACGCACCTGCACCAGCGGCAGCCCGAGGCTGGTGGCAGTGGCCTCCCCCAGCGAGAGCCCGTCCAGCACGTGGGCCAGCGGTCCGGCCACCAGCAGGCAGAGCAGGCAGACGGCGCCCATCAGCAGGCATGATGTCCAGCCGACATAGCTGGTGGTGCCCAGCAGGAAGGCCTGCAGGGCGAGCATCACCTCGGGGCGGACCATCATGACAAGCTGCCCCAGCGCACCCAGCACCACACCCACCACCACGCCGGCCAGCAGCAGCCGCAGCGTGTGCTGCACACCGCGCGCGAGTGCCAGCGTCAGCAGCACGGAGGCGACCGCACCGGCAAACGCGGCCGAGGTCAGGCCCAGGCGCAACAGCCACTCCCCGGCCATCGGGGCGCTGCCGGCAACCGCCAGGGCCAGTGCTACCCCCAGTGACGCGCCGGAAGCGCTGCCCAGCAGGTAAGGGTCGGCCAGGGGGTTGCGGAACAGCCCCTGTGCGACAGCGCCTGCCAGCCCCAGCAGGCCGCCCGCGAACCAGGCCCCCAGCGAACGCGGCGCGCGGATGTCGAGCACGATCTGTGCGGCGAGCGGGTCATCCCGGACCCGCAGCACGCTCTCGAACCCGGTGCTGCCCACCCCCAGTGCCAGCAGCAGCAAGGCGCCCGACAGGCCCAGCAACACCACGGCCAGGGCGCCGGCCCGCTGCTGCTGGCTGCCCGATACGCGTGTGTCCGTCATGGAATCTTCTGCTCCAGGCAACGCGCCATCGCGCCAGCGGCCTCGGCAATGCGCGGCCCGGGCCGCACCATGGTGTCCGATTCTGCGGCCGTGAACACGCAGACGCGGCCCAGGCGGATGGCCCGCATCGCATTCCAGCCCGGGCGACTGGCCATGCCGGCAAAGGTGGCGTCGCCGACCATGATCACATCCGGATCTGCCCGCACCACGAACTCGGGGTTGATCTTCGGGAACGGGCCCATGCTGCCCGGCACGATGTTGCGCACGCCGAGCCGTGCCAGGGTCTGCCCGATGAAGGAGGCCTCGGACGCGGCGTAGGGCGCATTGTTCACCTCGAAATACACCCGCACGCCGCGTACCCGCGCAGGCAGCGCGCGCGCCACCGACTGCACACCGCCGTCGATCGCCTGCCAGCGTTGCGCGGCATGCGCCATGCCAAGCACCTGCCCCAGCGCGAGCAGCACGCGTTCAATGTCGGCATGGCTCTTGGGTTCCAGCGCCGCCACCCGGATGCCCAGCGCCGTGAGCCGGTCCGCCGACGCCGACGAGGTGGCCAGCAGCACGAGATCGGGCCTGAGCGCGACGATGGCCTCGATGTTCGGATCCAGTCCGCCGCCGACACGGGGCAAGCGGCGTACCGCCTCGGGATGGTTCGAATAACGGTCCACCCCCACCAGCCGGGCGCAGGCTCCCAGGTCACAGACCATCTCGGTCAGGGATGGCAGCACGCTCACGATGCGTTGCGGCGGACGGTCCAGCTGCACCCGCACACCGCGGTCATCCAGCAGCTCCAGTGCACCGGCCCGCTGGCAAAGGGACAGGCACAGCAGCATCACCAAGCGCAACCAGTGGGCGGTGCGGTTCGATGCAGTCGACAGCCGGTGTGTCATGGGCAGTTCTTCAGGGGGAGCGGCAGACCGGCGGCCATCAGGGTCACCCTGGCGCAGGCGGCCCCGACCCGCTGGTTCAGCAGGCCCAGCGTGTCCACGAACTGGCGCACTTCTCGCCCCATCGGGATCACGCCCAGCCCGATCTCGTTGCTGACCAGTACCAGCGGCCCGGGCGCACTTCGTAGCGCACCCAGCAAGGCGTCCAAGGCGCATGCGGCATCCGGCGCCTCCTGTCCGGCCGGGAGGTGTACGCGATGGCCCGGCCAGCACAGGTTGGTCAGCCACAGGGTGAGGCAGTCCACCACCACCAGGGTGTCGGGCCGGCTGTGCTGCATGATGCGCTCGGGCAAGGCCAGCGCTTCCTCGACCGTCACCATCTGCGGCAGCTGCCGCTCACGGTCCGCCTGATGGCGGACGATGCGGGAGCGCATCTCGTCATCGGTGGCCAGCGCGGTGGCGATCAACAGGCTGCGGCGGCCCTCGCCCCCCATGAGCCAGGCCTCGGCCAGATCCTGGGCACGGCGGGATTTGCCGCTCTTCTGGCCGCCCACGATCAGTTCACTGTGCGCGATGGCGGTCTCAGCCATGCCGCGCACTCCAGTCCATCACGATGCGGTGCAACTGCGCCACACCGTCTGTCAGTGCTGCCGGCCCGGGCTGCAGGATGTCCGCCGACTTGATCTCGAACAACTGCCGATCACGCACGGCCGCCACCCCCTGCCAGCCCTCGCGGGAGGCCACCTTCTCGGCCCTGAATTTCTTGCCGCACCAGGACCCGATGATGATCTCCGGGTCGCGGCGCACGATCTCGGCGCCATCCCCGATGATGCGGTTCTTGCCCAGTGACTGCAGCGCCAGCTCGGGGAAGCAGTCGTCGCCGCCTGCGATGGCCAGCAGCTCCGACACCCAGCGAATGGCGCTGATGGGCGGCACGTCCCATTCCTCGAAATACACCCGTGGCCGGCGCGGCAGGGCGGCGGCGGCGGCGGCGATGCGGTCCAGTTCTGCCTGCATCGCCCCGATGCGCTGCAAGCCCTGCGCCGCCTCACCGACCATGGCCGCCACCTGGAACAGCATGGAGAAGATCTCGGCCACGCTGCGCTGGTTGAACACGGTCACCTGGAGACCGTGGCGAATCAGGGTCGACGCGATGTCGGCCTGCAGGTCAGAGAAGCCAAACACACAGTCGGGCTCGAGCGCCAGGATCTTGTCGATCTTGGCGCTGAGAAAGGCACTCACGCGCGGCTTCTCGTGGCGCGCGCGTGCAGGCCGCACCGTGTAGCCCGAGACACCGACGATGCGGTCTTGCTGGCCCAGCAGATAGAGCCACTCGGTGGTCTCTTCCGTCAGGCAGACGATACGCTGCGGGCCCAGGGTGGCCGCCGCGTAGGAGGGATCGTCGGCGTTGGGCATGCTCAGAACTGGTAGCGCAAGGATGCCGTGAAGGCGCGGCCGGCCTCCGGATACAGCGAGGTCGCCAGGCCACCTGCAGTGCAGCCAAAGGCCAGCGTGTAGTACTTGTTGTCGGTCAGGTTGCTGACGCCCAGCGCAACTTCGGCTGCGCCCCATTGGTAGGCATACCGCAGATCGGCCGTGGCATAGGCCGGCATGGTGCACGTGTTGGCAAAGTCCGGTGTCTGCGCGGAGACCCACTGCACGCCGGCATTGAGGGTGTGTCCGGGTGCCGGCCGCCAGTCTGCCCGGACCGCGACCGTCCGGCGGGGCACCAGCAACACGTCGTTGCCGGCAAACGGGCCAGCCGTGAACCGGGACTGCCGCCATGCAGCCATGAGCCGCAGATCCAGCGCAGGGGTCAGCAGGTGGCGGCCCTCGAATTCCAGACCCTGGCGTTTCGTCGGATCGAAGTTGATGTTTGCGCCGAACGGGCCGAACGGGCCGTTGCCCGAGGGGTCGTACCCGATCTCGTCGCGCAGGCGGCTGCTGTACCAGCGCGCCTCGAGGGCACTACTGGCGTTCTTCCAGCGCGCCCCGACCTCCACATCGCGTGAAGTCTGCGGGCGCAGGGTGACCGCCGGGCTGGTGAACGAGAACTCGTCCACATTGCCCAGGCGGAAACTGCTCCCGACGCGCCCATACAGGGTGGTCGCCGCGCCCACGGGCTGGCTTACGCCAGCCTCCCAGGCATGCTGGCGGTCATCGATGGCAGCGGCGGACAGGGTTTCCAGCTTCTGGATGGACTCGGCACGCCAGCCCAGCGACACGCGCGTGCGGCTGCCGGCAAGCGTCAGATCGTTCCTGACATACAGGGCCGAGCTTTCCGCCCGGCCCCGTGTACCGGCCGGTGTGAACAGCGACTGGACGATCGTGCGCTCCCACAGCCCTCGGTCCAGGCCGGCCACGAACGCATTGGAGAACCCGCCCCATGCGCCCTCATGGCGGACACGCACACTGGCATTGGTGGACTCGACATCGTAGGCGTACCGGGTGCCGAAAGTCAGGCTGTCGTAGCGCTTCACACGGCGGTTGACATCGGCCGCAATCTGCCAGTCGCCGACCAGTGCCTCGGCGAACAGGCCGCCCTGGTGGTTCTGGCTGGCGCCGTATTCGGTCAGCGAATTCGCCTGCCGTGGATCGGCGGCAAACTGCAGGTTGCTGAGCGCGCCCGGCAGGCCACTGGACAATGCATCGCGGCCCAGGCGCGCGCCCAGGCGCAACCAGTCGTTGGTCCATTGGCCGGTCACCGACACTGCATCGGACTCGGAAGCGAAGTTGACCCGGTGGCCATCGCTGCCGCGCTGGCTGGCCGTCATGTCCAGAGAAAAGCCGCCCGCAGCGATCACTGCCGTGCCACGCGTCTCGCGCAGACCCATGCTGCCGGTGGCACCGTAGAGCTGCGCCGAGGACTTGCGCTGCGCGCCGATGCCGGCCTTGGTGGTCACGACGATCACACCACCCGTCGCACCCTCGCCATACAACACCGCACCAGTGCCGCGCAACACTTCGATGCGCGCCACGGATGCAATCGGGATCGACGACAGCCCGGCGGAACTGAGGTCTGCCTCATTCAGGCGCAAACCATCCACGATCACGATCTGGTTGTTGCCGGCAGTGACGCCGAAACCGCGCAGATCCAGCGCATAGTTGTTTCCGCCCGAAGTATCGATGCGGCCCACCACACCCAGCAATTTCATCACGGCCTCGTTGACCGATCCAACACCCGCGGCCTGGATCTCGTCGGCCGTGATGACACTCACTCCGAAGGGCAGCGCCGCAGCAGGCTCGGCAAACCGGGTGGCAGTCACCACCACCTCCGGAAGGCGCGTCTGGGCCATGGCAGGACTGGTGGCAGCCACGACCAGGGACACCAGCGACAGGCGTGCGAACACCTTTGCCGGCATGGGAAAAGCACAATGATTCATGAAAAAACCGTCAACAGGAACCCTGGCCGTCTTCCCCGACAGCTATGGGCGTCACGGAGACACGCAGGCGTGTCTCCACCGTGTCGGCCGGTATCCGGGCTGGTGGAAACAACATCCATCGCCTTCCCAGGTGCTTGTTCAGAGCACCCAGTGGCCGTGATGGAAGCGGCGCCCTAGGGCGCGTCCACTTACCGTTGCGGGGGCAGCGCAGGTTAGGCGGGCCTTTGGCGGCCAACCCTCCTGCTTCCCGTTGAACTGCAGCATGTGAACCACACTGCGAGCACCAACCCGTGGATTTTACGCCAGGGCCGCAGTGCCAAACCCTACAATTCGCTGCCTATGTCGAATCAGCCCCACATCGATCTGATCGCCGAACGGGTGGAGCGCCTGCTGGTGCGCCATGCCGAACTGCAGCGCACGAACGCGCTGCTGGCCAGCCAGGTCGAGGCCCTCACGCAGGAGCGGGATTCGCTCAAGTCGCGTCTGGGCGCCGCCCGGGCCCGGGTCGAAGCCCTGCTCGACCGCCTGCCCGAGGCCCAGGGTCTGGCACCCTCCCCCCAGCACACGATCAAGCCCGGACCATGAAACAGCTCGAAGTGCAGATCATGGGCCAGAGCTACCTGCTGGGCTGCCCGGAAGGGGGCGAGTCCCGCCTGCTGGAAGCCGTGGAGCGCGTCGACACTGCCATGTGCAAGATCCGCGACGGCAACAAGGTGCGTGCCCGCGACCGCATTGCCGTTCTGGCCGCGCTGAACCTTGCCTTCGACCTCGGGGAGCGTTCGTCGTTCTCCATTGCCACCGCCCCTGCCCCGCTCGCGCCCCTGCCTCCAGAGCCCGGTGCCAACGCGGCATCGCGGGACGAATCCGACACCCACACGCTGGTCTACCTGCTGGACCGGCTCGACCGCGCACTGGGCGACGACGGCCAGTTGATCTGAGCCGGAGGTTTTGTGCAGGAATGCCGCGCGCTGCGTGCGGGCTGCTCCTACAATGGTCCCGTCTGCAGTGCTCGTCGGGCTTTATATTTCCTTGAACCAATGCTCTCTGAGCTCGGGCTTGGAACATCGCCTGGCAGGTGTGATCATCTCGCGTCAGATGAACTCGAAGCCAATGCTGACCTCGCCCACCTGAACCCCGGTTCAGGATGCCGGTCCGGTGGCACTTGCAGACACCCTATCGTGCCCAGGCAGAGCCTGTCTGCCCCTTATAACGCCGCACCGCCGTCCATGGCCAGTTCCGCGCCGGTCATGAAGCGGCTGGCGTCACTGAGCAGAAACAGCACCAGGCCCGCGATCTCGTCGGCAGTTCCCTGGCGTTGCATCGGAATCTGCCGCGCCCTTTGCTGGTTCTCCTCGGGCGTGCGCACATGCAGCATCTCGGTATCGGTGGGACCGGGATGCACCGAGTTGACCCGGATGTTGCGACCGACCAGCTCCAGGGCAGCCGCCTTGGTCATGCCCCGCACGGCCCACTTGGTGCCGGTGTAGGCAAAGGCATTGGGCACGGCCCGCAGGCCGGCCGTGGAGGACAGGTTCACGATCGACCCGCCACCGCTTCGCTCCAGGGCTCCCGCCACTGCCCGCATGCCCAGAAACGTACCCAGCTGGTTGACCTGCATGTGGCGCTCGAATTCGGCCACGCTGGTCTCCACCAGCGGCTGCGGACGGTAGACGCCCGCGTTGTTCACCAGGCCCCGCAACGGACCGAGCGCCTCGGCCACTGCGACCGCCTGCGCCCAATCGCTCTCGCTGGTCACATCGAGGTGACAGCTCGCACAGGCGGCACCCAGCTCCCCTGCGAGCGCTGCTGCGCGGTCATCCAGCACGTCCGCCACCACCACCCGGGCCCCGGCGGCAACGAGCGCGCGGGCCTGGGCTGCACCCAGACCACGCGCGCCACCCGACACCAGAAACACCCTGCCCTCGAATCCTGCCATGCCTGCCTCCTCCACCATGCACCGACCAACACTGTGCCAGAGTTCTGACGCCCGGCCAGAAAACCGCGGACGCTGCGGTGCGATACTCCTCGGGTTTTGCCGGCACCGCCGGCCCCCGCAATGCCCGATCTTCCGCTTCTGCTCATCCTCGAACTGGTCCTGCTGGGCCTGTGCACGGGCTTTCTGGCCGGCCTGCTCGGCCTGGGTGGCGGCATGATGATGGTGCCGTTCATGACCCTGATGCTGACAGCTCGCGGCTTCCCTGAAAGCCATACCGTCAAGATCGCGGTGGCAACCTCGCTGGCGACGATCTGCTTCACCTCGTTGTCGTCGGTGCGCGCGCACCACCAGCGTGGCGCGGTGCTGTGGCCGGTCGCCCGGGTGCTGGCTCCAGGCATCCTGGTCGGGTCCTTCCTGGGTTCGCAGGTAGCGGCCGCCCTGCCCTCCAGGATTCTCGGCCTGCTGTTCGCAGTCTTCGTGGCTTTCTCGGCAACGCAGATGCTCCTCAACCGCAAGCCCAAGCCGAGCCGCACCCTGCCCGGGCGGGTAGGCATGTTTGGTGTCGGCAATCTGATCGGGGCCCTGTCCGCCGTGGTCGGCGCGGGCGGTGCCTTCATCTCGGTGCCCTTCATGAGCTGGTGCAACGTGCCGATCCACAAGGCGGTGGCGACGTCGTCGGCGCTGGGTTTTCCGATTGCAGCGGCGGGCACGCTGGGCTACCTGATCGCGGGCCGGAGCCTGCCGGACATGCCCCCTGGCACCATCGGCTACCTGTTCTGGCCCGGGTTGCTGGTGCTGTCGCTCGCAAGCGTCTTGGTCGCACCGCTGGGCGCCAGGGTGGCACACAGCATGGACATCGCGCCGCTCAAGCGCGCCTTCGCCGTCGTGCTGTATTGTCTGGCGGCCTATTTCGTGATCCGCTGAGACCCTGGAAGGACCCCTCACCGCAAGAATCTGTGTTGTCGGCGCCGGTGCCATCGGCGGCATGCTGGCGGTCCGGCTGGCGCATTGCGGCCACGCCGTGAGCCTGGTCCTGCACAGGTCGGGCACCACCTCGCACTCCAAGATCGTGCCGCTGTCGCACCGCAATGTGTGCGCATCCACCCGCAACATCAGCAGCACGCTGCGCCTGACCCCCCAGGACCGCGGACTGCATGTGATGCCCCTTTTCCATATCCACGGCCTGATCGCCGGCGTGCTGGCACGCATGGTTCGTCGTCGTCGATGCCGCCGCAGGTGATCGCCGAGCTCGAGCGCGTGTTCAACGCGCCGCTGATCGAGTCCTATGGCATGACGGAGGCGGCGCACCAGATGGCCAGCAGCCCGCTGCCGCCGGGCCGGCGCATCCCCGGCTCGGTCGGACAGGCCGCAGGGCCCGAGATCGCGATCATGGATGCGGCCGGGTCGCTGCTGGCCAGCGGCCAGACAGGCGAAGTGGTGATCCGCGGCGACAACGTCACCAGCGGCTATGAAAACAATCCTTCCGCCAATGCCGAGGCCTTCATCGATGGCTGGTTCCGCACCGGCGGCCAGGGCGTGATGGACGCTGACGGCTACCTCACCCTGACGGGCTGGCTCAAGGAAATCATCAACCGCGGTGGCGAGAAGATTTCTCCGCGCGAGGTGGACGAGGTGCTGATGGACCACCCCGCCGTGGCCCAGGTCGTGACCTTCGGCATGCCGCACGACAAGCTGGGCGAGGAGGTTGGCGCCGCCGTCGTGCTGCGCGAAGGGCAGGACCTCAGCGAACAGGCGCTGCGCCAGTTCGCCGCCACCCGCCTTGCCGACTTCAAGGTGCCGCGCAAGGTGCTCTTCATGGTGGAGATCCCCAAGGGCGCCGCCGGCAAGCTGCAGCGCATCGGTCTCGCGGCGAAACTGGGGCTGGGTGGCTAGTCGGAGACCTTCCGCCCCAGGCGCTCCTGCATGAGTTGCTCGAATGCCTCTGCGGTCAATGCCGGAGAGCACAGATAGCCCTGGTAGGAGGCACATTGGAGCCCCAGCAGGTATTGCCGTTGCGCCTCGTGCTCGACGCCCTCGGCCACCACATCGAGCTTCAGTGCCCGCGCCATCCCGATGGTGGCGCTGACAATGGCGCGATCGCCCTCATCATCAGGCAGGCCGGTGACAAAGGACCTGTCGATCTTGAGCTTTGCGATCGGGAAACGCTTGAGGTAGGCCAGGCTGGAGTAGCCGGTACCGAAATCATCGATCGACAGGGCAACGCCCAGGGCGGCAAGCGCATGAAGCCGGGCCAGCGCTTCCTCTGCATCCTTGAGCAGGATGGACTCGGTCAGCTCCAGCTCGAGCAGGTCCGGCCGCAGCCCGGACTCGCGCACCGCGCGCTCCACCATGTCGACGAAATCGGCCTGCTGGAACTGAAGCGCGGATACGTTGATGGTCACCGTGACCGGCTGCCCGGCCAACTGCCAGACGCGCGCCTGGCGCACTGCCTCCTGCAGCACCCAGTTGCCGATGGTGATGATGAAGCCGGTTTCCTCGGCCAGCGCGATGAACATACCCGGCGCGACTTCGCCCAGCTCCGGGTCGCTCCAGCGTGACAGCGCCTCCGCGGCCACCAGCCGCCCGCTGTCCAGAGCGATCTGCGGCTGGTAGAGCAGCCGGAAACGCTTGTGCAGCATGGCCTGGCGCATCGCGTGGTCCATCTTCATGCGCGACAGCACATCCACGTTCATCTGCGGCTGGTAGAAGCGGAAGTTGCCCCGGCCGTGCTCCTTGACCCGGTACATCGCGGTATCGGCGAACTGGATCAGGTCGTTGAGGGTCTTGCCATCCTCGGGGTACAGGGCCACGCCGATGCTGCACCCCACCGAAAAGCGCATCTCCTCGATCTGGAACGGCCGCGACAGGGCCTGCAGGATGCGTTGCGCTCCGGTCTCCGCGCCGAGCGCGTCGGCCTCCTGCAGGAACACCACGAATTCGTCGCCACCCAGCCGGCAAAGCGAGTCGACGTCGCGCAGGCACATCTTGAGCCGCTCGGCCACCTCGATCAGCACCCGATCGCCGAAAGCGTGCCCCATCGAGTCATTGATGTTCTTGAAGCGGTCGAGGTCCAGGAACAGTACAGCGAACTGCCCGCCATTGCGCTCCGCCATGCGCAGTGCAAAATCGACGCGCTGCGTGAGCAGCAGACGGTTTGGCAGGCCTGTCAGCACGTCGCGGTAGGCCAGGGTCTCGATGCGTTGCTGGGCAGCGTGTTTTTCGGTCAGGTCCCGGAAAAAGCAGATCGAGTGCTGGGCCGCACCTGACTCATCGCGCGACAGGACCCACGACAACTGCATCGCCCGTGCCTGCTGGGCTCCGTGGCGGTACTCGGCCTCGCCTTCCCAGAATCCGGTTGCCAGCAACTGGTCGCGCACATGGGCATGCATGCCGGGCTGATGCCGGTCGTGGAACATGTCGGTGGCGGAGCTGCCCACCAGCTGGGCCTGCACCCGCCCGGTGAGCCTCTCGCAGGCAGGGTTGACCGCCAGCAGCATGAAGTCGGCGTTGGTGATGAACACGGCGTCCAGGCTCGATTCGAACACCTTCGCAGCCAGTCGCAGGCGCGCCTCGGCGTCGATCTTCTGGGTGATGTCGCGGTAGGCGAATACGCGCCCGGTGGGCAGTCCGCGGCTGTACTGCGGCAGCGAGACCCGCTCGAACGTGCGGCCGGAGCGCAACATCAAGACGTCACTCGCCTCGAGCAGCGGAAACTGGGCGAGGAACTGCAGGCGCTCCAGGTAGGCGCTGCGCTCTTCGACACGCGCTGCGAGATGCTCGAACAGCGCTGCATCGTCGCGTCGCACCAGCAAGGCATCGGGCAGTTCCCACATCTCGGCAAAACGCCGGTTGTAGTTGCGCACCCTGCCCTGCATGTCGGTGGCAAGGATACCGTCGGCGGTCGACTCCAGGGTGGCCCGCAACTCGGCCAGCAGGGTCTCGAGCTGGTCCTGGACGGCGCGCTGGTCGCGCAGGTCGCGCATCGCCACCAGGAAGCCCGGCGCGTCTGCCTTCAGCCAGACGCGGCGCACGCTGCGCTCGACCGGCACCGCAGTTCCGTCAACGCTGCGCACAAGGGTCTCGGACCGGATACTGTCGCTCAGACCAGCCGCCACGTCCTCCCAGAAAAACATGTCCTCCGGCGAGGCGGTCAGTTCAACGGCCGGACGCCCGATCATGTCCGCCCGCGGCAGGCCGACCAGTTCGGCACCGGCCTGGTTGACCGCGACAATCCGCAGGCCAACGGCATCGACCACCCAGGCCGCCTCGATCAGGGCCTCGACCAGGCTGTCCCACCCGGGGCGGTTCGCCGGGTTGCCGAACGCCGGCGGCGCCGTCATGCGACGCCCTCCACCCGGTCCAGCGCCATCGCACGCTCGAAGAAATAACAGATGCGGGCGCGGGGCGACAGGTAGTCATGCACCACCCGGGGCAACAGAGCGGGCTTGATGCTGCGCCGAATGCCCGGAGCATCGACATGCTCGAGGTCCAGGATCAAGGCATCCTCTGCGGGCACCGCCGGGTCGTGGACGATCACCCGCGGCTTGAGGGGCCGCGCCGAATTGACCGATACCACCAGCGCGTAATGGTCGTCCGACAAACTCACCACCGAACCCGGCGGATACACCCCCATCATGCGGATGAAGGCCGCCAGCACCACGCCGTCATGGCGCTGCTTCATCTGCGCAAAGATCAGTGTAAGAGCCTCATGCGGCGTGACCGCTGTCGACGGCCGCGGGGGATTGCACATGTTGTCGTAGCGATTGACCAATGCCAGGATCTTGCCGGGCAGGCTGATCGCCTCAGCGCTGAGCTGGCGGGGGAAGCCGCTGGCATCCATGGCCTCGTGGTGCTCGCCGAGCGCGCGCTGCGCGCCCTCGGGCAGTTCCAGCTGGCGCGCGAGCAGGATCCCATGGGCGACATGGTCCTGGTAGGCGCGGTAGTCTGCAGCCGACAGCTGATTGTCCATCCATCGCACGCGCTCCGGGAGTTGCGTCTTGCCGATGTCGTGCAGAAAGGCGGCAACGCCGAGATCCCGCAAGGCAGCTTCCTCCAGGGCGAGTGCCTTGCCAAGCAGCAGGCTGAGCACCGTGACGTTGACGGGGTGCATCCAGGCGCGGTCCCCCATGGTTTCCGACAGCAGCCGGATCGAGGACTCTCCAGGGCGCATCACATCGGCAACGAAGCCGTCGACAAGTTCGCGGCACTGCCGCGCCGCCTCCTGTGGTTGCAGGCGCAATTGCTCCAGCACTGATTGATGACAACGCACGGCCGCTCCGAACTGCGCGTCGCACTGCGCCAGGCTCGTGCGCTGCGCGTCGAGCAAGGCGCGCCGGCGCTGGCGGGTTTCCTGCTCAGGCGTGGGCGGGACAACGGACACCGCCGGTGCGCCTGGCTGCGCTGCAGCATCCCCGACGGCCGGGGCGGGCCCGGGCTCGGGATCGCTGCGAGCCGGGACATACCGGATGCGTGCCAGGCCGAGCGCGCGGACCGCCTCGATCTGGCGCTCAGAGCTGATCTTGAAGCTGCCTTTGGGAAACGGATGGGACATCCACCCCAATTCCAGGTCCACATACAGGCCCACCCGCAGTTGCTCGGGCAGGACGTAATCATGGCCGGATTCAGTCATGGTCACGCGCTCTGGTTGACTAGCCGGTGCGGTACACGCCACCATGGCATGTGCCAAGTGGACAAGCATACTACCGGCGCGTCACGCATGCCATGCCAGCACGCCAAAGTGTGGTGTTTATGCCCAAGCTGCGCCGTGGAAAACCGGGTCCATTCGCCCGGCGCCCACCGCGCATCAACCAAGGAGCAGGCCAGGCGGCGTGTCCAGGGGCAGCAGGCGCGAGGCCTGCGTCAGCAGGCCTGCACCCTGCCAGCGTTGCCAGCCATACAGGGTGGCAAAGGTGAATCCTGGGGTTTGCGCGCCAGGGGCACCCACGCGCTCCGCGCCACGCCGGGCCGCGTCGATGCAGCCGGCGGGCAGCGTCAGGTGGTAGGGGTTGCGGGACACCTCGCCCGCATGCAGGCTCAGGGCCCCCACCAACTGCGCCACATCCTGCGCCGACAGCTGCACCATCAGTCCCGGACTGGGCTGCGTATTCCAGTATTCCGTCAGCAGGACATGGGGCTGCACGCGTTCACCCACACTGCGCAGGGCGTCCATGACGAGCTGGTGCGTGCCGGTGTGGGCGGCATGGCCATCGTTGTCATGGGGACACAGCACGACCTGCGGCTGGAATCGCAGCAGGATGTCGACGATGCGCTGGACGGCATGCGCCCAGTGGCCGGGCTCGCGGGCCGGGGCCTGCGGGTTGATGCGCTCCAGGCCGGTGCGATGCTCGCCGGATGCACTGAGAAGCTCGAATCCAAGGCGGGCGCAACACTGCTCCAGTTCGCTCCAGCGCGCAGCCCGGCGCCCGACATTGCTGCCCAGCGTCACCGCGACATTGATGACGCGCCACCCATCCTGCCGGCGCAGACGCCAGGGCAGGCCGCCCGTGATGACCTCGTCATCCGGGTGGGGGGAAAACAGCAGGCAGACCGGCGCGTCCTGCGCCACTGCCGGCAGGGCGGGAACCGTCTGCGGGACCGACGGCAAGCCGCGCCCGCGCTCGAGCAACTGCTCGAAGGCGGTCACGAACGGCAGGTAGTCGGGATGCTCCACGGCACGAGGTCCGCCCGCATCAGCCCATGTGCAGGCCGCCGTTCACCGAGAAGTCGGCGCCTGTGGAGTAACCACCTTCGTTGGAGACCAGCCAGGCGATGATCGAGGCAATCTCGCTGGGCTCGCCCAGACGCTTGACGGGGATCGTGGCCACGATCTTGGCCAGAACTTCCTCGCGGATGGACTTGACCATGTCGGTGCCGATATAGCCCGGGCTGACCGTATTGACCGTCACACCCTTGGTGGCCAGTTCCTGGGCGAGCGCCATCGTGAAGCCGTGCATGCCGGCCTTGGCTGCGGAATAGTTGGTCTGGCCTGCCTGGCCCTTTTCGCCATTCACCGACGAGATGTTGACAATGCGGCCCCAACCCTTCTCGACCATGTCGGCGACCACCTGCTTGGTCACGTTGAACATGGAATTGAGGTTGGTCTCGATCACGGCGTCCCAGTCTTCGCGCGTCATCTTGAGGAACATCCGGTCACGGGTAATGCCGGCATTGTTGACCAGCACATCGATCGCACCGTGCTCGGCCTTGGTTTTGGCAAAGGCCTCGACAGTGGAATCCCAGTCGCCGACATTGCCGACCGACGCGTGAAAGCTGTATCCCATCGCGGCTTGTTCGGCGATCCACTTGACATGGTCGCGGGTCGGGCCGCAGCCGGCGATGACCGTGAAGCCTTCCTTGTGCAGACGCTGGCAGATGGCGGTTCCGATGCCGCCCATGCCGCCGGTGACATACGCTACTTTCTTGCTCATGGTGTGTTCCTCTTTGTTGGATGTGATTGCCAGATGAATTGCGCCTGACTAGCGCTCGATCGTCAGAGCAACTCCCATGCCACCACCGATGCACAGGGATGCGATACCTTTGCGGGCATCGCGCTTGCGCATTTCGTGCAGCAGGGTCACCAGTATGCGGCATCCGGAGGCGCCGATCGGGTGTCCGATGGCGATGGCGCCTCCGTTGACATTGACCTTGGAGGTGTCCCAGCCCATTTCGTTGTTGACGGCACAGGCCTGGGCGGCAAAGGCCTCGTTGATCTCCAGAAGGTCCAGGTCCTGTGCCTTCCAGCCGGCGCGCTGCAGTGCCTTGGTGGATGCCGGTACCGGACCCATGCCCATGTAGGCAGGATCCAGCGCGCTGGTGGCAAAACTGGCGATCCGGCCCAACGGCGCCAGCCCCAGGGCGGCCGCTCGGGAGGCAGACATCACCATCACCGCCGCAGCGCCGTCATTGATGCCCGACGCGTTGCCAGCCGTGACAACACCCGCCTTGTCGAACGCTGGCCGCAGGCCCGAGAGGGCCTCGGCGCTGGTCTTGCGGTTGATGTATTCGTCAGCCGCAAAAACGATGGGATCGCCCTTGCGCTGGGGAATGCTGACAGGGGCGATTTCATCCTTGAACCGTCCGGCATCCTGGGCTGCGCAAGCCTTCTGCTGGCTGGCGAGCGCCAGGGCATCCTGCATGTCACGGCTGATGCCGTACTTGCGCGCCACGTTCTCGGCCGTGATGCCCATGTGGTACTGGTTGTAGACGTCCCACAGGCCGTCGACGATCATGGAGTCGACCATTTTCCAGTCGCCCATGCGCTGGCCATCGCGCGAGCCCGTCAACACATGGGGTGATGCGCTCATGTTCTCCTGGCCACCGGCGATCACGATGTCGCTGTCGCCGAAAGCAACGGCCTGGGCTGCCAGCATCACGGATTTGAGGCCGGAGCCGCAAACCGCATTGATCGTCATCGCCGGCGTCGACTGGGCCAGACCGCTCTTGATCACCGCCTGGCGCGCCGGGTTCTGGCCCGACCCCGCTGCGAGTACCTGGCCCATGATGACTTCACCGATCTGGTCGGCGGCCAGGCCGCTGCGCCGGAGCACCTCGGCAATCACGACGGCGCCCAGTTCGGGCGCGGGTGTCTTGGCGAGCGAGCCGCCGAATTTGCCCACGGCAGTGCGTGCCGCCGCAACAATGACGATGTCTTCCATGGAAGTCTCCTGAATTGAAATGGATGGGTGGCGCTCAGGCCTTGGCCTTGACGTAACGCCCGGGTGCGGCCTCGATGGCCTTGAACTTGCCCCGGCCGTAGGCCTTGGGCGCCGGTACCAGCTTGCCGCTGTGGCCCTTGATCCAGGCGGACCAGTCGGGCCACCAGCTGCCGGGATGCTCCTGGGCACTGTTGATCCAGGCCTCGACCGAGCCCGGAAACTTGTCGGACGGACCGATCCAGTGGCTGCGCTTGTTCCTGGCCGGGTGGTTGATGACGCCGGCAATATGGCCGGACGCGCCCATCACGAAGCGCTTCTTGCCGGGCAGATGCTGCGTGGAGGCATAGGCGCCGCCGATGGGCACGATGTGGTCTTCGCGTGACCCGTAGATATAGAACGGCAGGTCGACCTTGCGGAAGTCGACCTTCTCGCCACAGACCGTGGCTTTTCCGGGCTTGACCAGGCGGTTCTCCAGATAGGTGTTGCGCAGGTACCAGGCATAGAACGGCCCTGGCAGGTTGGTGCCATCGCTGTTCCAGTACAGCAGGTCGAAGGCTGGCGGGGTCTCCCCCTTGAGGTAGTTGCCCACCACGTAGTTCCAGTGGAGGTCGTTCGGGCGCAGGAACGAGAACGTGGCGTTGAGGTCGGAGCCCTTCATCAGGCCGCCCTTGCCCATCTCCATCTCGCGGTACTTCACGAAGGCCTCGTCGATGAACACATCCAGGATGCCGGTGTCGGTGAAATCGAGCAGCGTGGTCAGCAGGGTCGCACTGCGCACCGGCTTCTCGCCACGGGCGGCGAGCACGGCGAGAGCGGTCGCCAGGATGGTGCCTCCCACACAGAACCCCAGCGCATTGATCGTCCTGGCCCCAGAGATCTCGCGGGTCACCGTGATGGCCTGGATGGCCGCGTCCTGGATGTAGTCATCCCAGGCCTTGGTGGACAGCGAGGCGTCCGGATTGCGCCAGCTCACCACGAAGGTGCGCAGGCCCTGCTCCACCGCATACCGGATCAGCGAGTTGTCGGGCTGCAGGTCGAGGATGTAGAACTTGTTGATGCACGGCGGAACCAGCAGGAAAGGGATTTCGTGCACCTTGGCCGTGAGCGGCTTGTATTCGATGAGCTGGAACAGTTCGTTCTCGAACACCACCGCGCCCTCGGTCGTGGCCACGTTGCGCCCGACCTCGAAGTGGCTTTCGTCGGTCATGGAGACATGGCCCTGGCGGATGTCGTGCAACAGGTTCTGCAGGCCTTTCGCGATGCTTTCTCCCTTTGTGTCGATCGCCTTCTGCTGCGCCTCGACGTTGAAGGCCAGGAAGTTGCTCGGCGCGGTGGCCGCCATCCACTGCTCGACGGCAAACCGCAGCCGCGCGCGGGTTTTCTCGTCCGCCTGCACTGCGTCGACGAGGCCCATCAAGGTGCGGGTATTGAGCAGGTAGGCAGCGGCACTGAATGCCGCCATCGGATTGGCGCTCCAGGCCTGGGCGGAAAAACGCTTGTCGGCAGGCGCGAGCTTGCCCTCCAGGCTCTTGTTCCACAACTCTGCCGCTTCGCGCAGGTACGTTTGCTGCAGTTCCTGCAGCTTCTCGGGCGTGAAGCTGATCGACGGCGCCGCCGCCGGTGCGGCCGTGCCGCCTGGCAGGGCATTGGGCGACAGGGACTGCAGTGCCTGCAGGGTCGTGGTCCAATGGTCGGCAAAAGTCTTTTGCATCTGCCCGGCCGATTGGCTCCAGAATTCGGAAGTTTGCGGATTCACGGCGTCTCCTCAGGTGCGCTCGTTATTGGTAGAAACCCCAGTATCTCAGCATTGACCCTTCAGAAAACTGACATTTTCGAAATAGGCAAATCCATGTACCTGGTCCCGATCGCCTGGTTGTATGTCACGGTGCTGATGGCCGTGGCCGAAGCCACCAGCACCAACGGCAGCGTTCTGGGCGCACTGATCACCCTGGTTTTCTACGGCGTCCTTCCCGTTATGCTGATCGTCTACCTCATGCGCACGCCGGCGCGGCGGCGTGCCCGTCTGGCGCGTGAGGCGGCATCAGCCGAGCCAGATGCAGGCAGCCATGCGGCCGCTGCCCCCGAGGGTGACACTGTCGCGCCGGTGCGAGAAAAACCGTGACGGATTGCCGACCGTGCACCACGGCGGCGAACCATCATTGCCGTGAATGTCCCGGATGCCCAGGGCCTGCAGGCGCTGGCGTGCAAGGCCTGGCAGATCAGCCAGCCATTTCGTCGCGCCGTGGGCCACAAAACACTGCGCGGCGCGCGGATCCTGGTCCAGGAACGCGTCGCGCACCTCGCCGCCCACCTCGAAGGCGCTGGGGCCGATGCACGGGCCGAGCCACGCCAGAATGTCCGGCGCCGCAGCCGCCGTGGCGCGCACGGCGGCTCCTGCGGCAAGCAGGCCGAGCAACTGGGTGAGCGTCTGCTCGAGCACGCCCTGGGCGAGGCCGCGCCAGCCCGCATGGGCGGCAGCGACGCCGCGGCCGGCCCGGTCGGTGAACAACACGGGCAGACAGTCCGCCACCCGCACCGTGCACACCACGCCTGGCGTCATGCTGCAACAGGCGTCGGCCACCACTTCCTGCGCCCCCGGCGGCGGGCCCGCCGGGGGCAGCACCACGGACGTGGTGCCGTGGACCTGCTGCATGAACACCGGAGGGTGCCCCACCACCTCGGCGAGACGGCGCCGGTTGGCGTCGACTGCGGCGGGATCGTCGCCGGACGGACGACCCAGGTTGAAACTGTCGTACGGCGGGCGGGACACCCCGCCGGCGCGGGTGGTGAATACGGCGTGCACATGGCTGGGCGCCGGCCATTGCGGCCGGATCCAGTCCGGATGCAGGGTCATGGTGGTCTGTGGCATGGTGCACAGCATAAACCCGGCCGGATCGGCAAATGGTCGTAGACTCGTCGCCATCTTCAGCCAGTGCCCCGTTCCTGCCATGTCCTCTTCACCCGTCATCAAGGCGCAGCCCCTGGGTTTCCAGTGGCCGACCATCGACCCGTTCCTGTTCTGCGTCTACCACGACGACCGTTACCCGCGCGGCAATGCACAGCTGGGGCCGGATGCCTCGCTGGCGGGCCGCAACATCGGGCAGGACTTTGAAGGCAAGGACGGCTGGCGCATGTACCACGGCACCAGCGTGCCCGGCTTTCCATCGCATCCGCACCGAGGGTTCGAGACAGTGACCATCGCGCGTGAAGGCCTGATCGACCATTCCGACTCGCTGGGGGCCACCGCGCGTTTCGGCGGCGGTGACGTGCAGTGGCTCACGGCGGGCAAGGGCATCGTGCATGCCGAGATGTTTCCGCTGCTCGACCCGCAGCGGCCCAACCGCCTGGAGCTGTTCCAGATCTGGCTGAACCTGCCGGGCAGCCACAAGATGGTTGATCCGCATTTCACGATGTTCTGGTCGGAGCAGATTCCGCGGCATCGGGCCACCGACACCGACGGGCGCGCCACCGACATCACCTGCATCGCTGGAGCCTTGCGCAGCAGCCCGGCCAGACCCCTGGCGCCACCGCCGAACTCCTGGGCGTCCCGCGAGGGCTCGGACCTGGCCATCTGGACGCTGCGCATGGCGCCGGGCGCCCGCTGGACGCTGCCAGCAGCCATCGGCGCAGGCACACGCCGCATCCTGTACTTCTTCAAGGGTGCCAGCATCGCACTGGATGGCGTCCGTCTGCAGCAGCATGCCGCACTGGAGTTGCGTGGCGGACAGGATGTGGAACTGCTCAACGGCGCCGAAGAGTCCGAGCTGCTGCTTCTGCAAGGCCGGCCGATCGGCGAGCCCGTGGCACAGTACGGCCCCTTTGTCATGAACAGCGAAGCCGAGATCCGCCAGGCCTTTGCCGACTACCGCAGCACCGAGTTCGGTGGATGGCCGTGGCACGACCCTGCGCCGGTCCATGGCAAGGAGATCCGGCGCTTTGCCAAACACGCCGACGGCAAGACCGAGACCCTGCCAATCCAGCACGCTGCCACCGAGACCCGCCATGATTCTTGAAATTGCCGACATCCGCATTCCCGCCGGTCAGAATGCCGCCTTCGAGGAAGCCATCGCGCGCGGGCTCACGACCGTGGCCTGTCGCAGCGCTGGCTTTCAGGGCTACAAGGTCAACCGGGGCATCGAGAACCCGCAGCGCTACATCCTGCAGATCTTCTGGGACACGCTGGAAGACCACACGGTGGGTTTCCGGCAATCGCCCCTGTTTGCCGAGTGGCGTTCGATCGTCGGGCCCTTCTTCGACGGCCCACCGACTGTCGAGCATTTCGAGCTGGTCACCCGGTCCAGCTGACACCCCCAGGAGCCTCTGATGGATTTCGTATTTCCCCCCACCCCGACCGTCTGCGTGCCCGTGCGCGGCCGCCCGGGCGCCTTCCCGGTCCACCGCATCTACTGCGTGGGGCGCAACTATGAGGAGCATGCCAAGGAGATGGGATTTTCCGGCCGTGAACCGCCCTTCTTCTTCATGAAGCCGGCGGATGCGATCGTGGTGGTGCCTGCCGGTGGCGAGGCCCCCATGGCGTACCCGCCACTCACCGGCAACCTGCACCATGAAATCGAACTGGTGGTAGCCATCGGCAAGGGAGGACGCAACATCGCCGCCGCCAATGCCTTGCAACATGTGTTCGGATATGCCGTCGGGCTGGACATGACGCGGCGCGACCTGCAGAACGACATGAAGAAGCAGGGCCGCCCCTGGTGTATCGGCAAGGCCTTCGACCAGTCAGCGCCGATCGGGCCCATCACACCCGCAGACGAGGCCGGGAACATCGCCCAGGCAGAGATCCACCTGCAGGTGAACGGCAAGGATCGCCAACGCAGCAATGTCTCCAAGTTGATCTGGAGCATCTCCGAGACCATCGAGCACCTGTCCGCGGCCTGGGAACTGCAGCCCGGCGACCTGATCTTCTCCGGCACCCCGGAGGGTGTGGGCGCCGTTCTGCCCGGGGACACCATGTCGGGCGGCGTGACCGGGCTGGAGCCGATCCGCATCAGCGTGCGCTGAGATCAACGCCCGCATGCGCCTGCTCGCGTCTCTGGCCAGGGCATGCGCCACCCTGGGCGGCGTGCTGCTCACGGGCATCGCCCTGAGACCGGCGCCAGCCTGCTCGGCCGCAGGACGGCAGTCGAGCGCGGAAACACGATCTTCCGCGTGATGGTGGCCAAGGCCCAGGAGTTCCGCCGCAATTCCCGCGCCATCGAGGGCGAGCGGGGCGAGGACATGAACAAGCACGGCAGATCCACCCCCGCGCCCAAGGCCTGACCTCCCGGTTGGCGAGGGCATGCAGGGTCAGTGGTGGCAGCCGCGTGTGCTTTCAAACTACACTGGATCCATGTACCACAGCCCGATCAAGCACTGCAAGCAATGCGGCACGGCCGTGGTCTACCGCATCCCCGACGATGGCGACACCCGTGAGCGCGCAGTCTGTCCGGCCTGCCATACGATCCACTACGAAAACCCGCTCAATGTGGTGGGCACGGTGCCGCACCTGGGCAGCAGGGTGCTGCTGTGCAAGCGCAACATCGAGCCGCGCAAGGGCAAATGGACATTGCCGGCCGGATTCATGGAACTGCAGGAAACCACCGCCCAGGGAGCCGCCCGGGAAACCCAGGAAGAGGCCGGGGCCCATTTCGAGATGGAGGGCCTGTTCTCGATCCTCAACGTGGCGCGCGTCGGCCAGGTCCATATCTTCTACACCGCGCGCCTGCTCAACGACCGGTTCGACCCCGGGCATGAAACCATGGAAGCCAGGCTGTTCGAGGAAGCCGACATCCCCTGGGACGAAATCGCCTTCCGGACCGTCAAGGAAACACTGGAACACTACTTTGCAGACCGGCGCTCGGGCCAGTTGCTGATCCATACCATCGACATCGCCTGACGAAGGAGTTATAAAGAGGCATCAGGGGCCTTCACCGGCCGCTGGCGATCAAAGGCGCAACCATGAAGCAAGAACGGTTCTGGAATGTAGACCTGGTCGAGTTGTTGAAGACCTGGTTTGCCGACATGGGCATCTTTCTGCTCACGGCGGTCACGTTTGTCGGCATGGCGATCCCGGTGCTGATCCCGATGCTGATCCTGTGGTACCTGTATTCGATCGGCTACAACGCACCGCCCTGAGAGAACCGCCGGGCCCGTGCCCGTGTCCGCTTATGGGGTCACGCACCAGGGTGCGGTATCGTGCACCAGCCCCATCCAGATGGCCCAGCCGGACATCAGCGACAGTGCCAGGCCGGCCAGCCGTACGCCCCACTGGCCCGACCCCTCACCGAGCAGGCGCAGCCACAGCCAGGGGCCTGCCATCATCGACACACTGGTGCCCAATGCAAACAGGGCCATGACCATGGCGCCCTGCAGCGGACTGGCACTCAAGGTGGCAACCAGGAGCGCCGAGTAGAGCAGCCCGCAGGGCAGCAAGGCCCAGACCGTACCGATCAGCAAGGGCGCCCCCAGCTTGTGCCCCCCGACCCAGCCACGCGTACGCTGCCAGACGGCCTTGCCGGTGCTCTCCAGCCACACGGGCTGGCGCGCGTTGAACAGCAGCAACAATCCCAGCACGACGGCTGCCACGTGCAGCAGCGTCCAGACCGGCCGCACGGCCGCCGACTGGGTGGTCAACCAGCCCAGGCCCTGCATGGAAGCGGCAGCGACACCGCCAAGCAGGGAATACCCCAGCACCCTGCCCAGCTGGAACATCCACATCGCGGTATTGCTGCGCGCTCCAGCCGCGCGGCCGATGCCCGCACAGGCGGCACCGCACATCACCACGCAGTGGGGCCCGCCCACCAGACCCATCAGGAGGGCGGTGATGGCCAGAGAACTCAGCATGCTGTCGACTCTAGATGATTTTCGAGAAGCGAGCCCGGGTGCGGTCGGTCTGCAGGTACCGGTCGAAGACCATGGCGACGGCACGCACGAAGAACCAGCCCACCGGGGTGACCTGCACGCCGCTGTCGTCCATGGTGACCAGCCCCTGGTCCCGCAACTGGCGCATGGCCTCCAGTTCGGTGACAAAGTAGCTGCGCGAATCCACCAGCCAGGCCAGGTCGATCGATTCGAACAGCCACTGGCCCTGGCACATCAGGGCCATGATCACCGCGCGGCGGATCAGGTCGTCGCGCGTCAGCGCCAGGCCCCGGACGACCGGGAACCGGCCATGGTCGAGTGCGTCGTAGTACTCCTCGAGGGTCTTGGCGTTCTGGCTGTAGGTCGCGCCGATGCGCCCGATCGAGGACACGCCGAGCGCGATCAGATCGCAGTCGGGCTGGGTGCTGTAGCCCTGGAAGTTGCGGTGCAGACGGCCCTGGCGCTTGGCAACGGCAAGCGGGTCATTGGGCAGCGCGAAGTGGTCCATGCCGACATACACGTATCCCGCGCCGATCATCGCCCCCAGAGACTGGGACAGCATGGCGACCTTCGACGGCGCGTTGGGCAGGTCGACGGTCGCAATCCGCCGTTGCGGCTTGAAACGCTCGGGCAGGTGTGCATAGGCATACAGCGCCACACGGTCCGGCCGCAACTGCGTGATCAGTTGCAGGGTGCGGGCGAAGGACTCCGGGGTCTGCAGCGGCAGGCCGTAGATGAGGTCGACGTTGACCGAGTCGAACCCGCGCTCGCGTGCCGCCGCCACCAGTTCGAAGACCTGCTCGGCCGGCTGCACCCGGTGCACGGCTTTCTGCACCGCAGGGTCGAAGTCCTGTACGCCAAAACTCAGCCGGTTGAAGCCCAGTTCCGCCAGGGTGTCCAGGCGCCCGGCGTCGATGGTGCGGGGGTCGACCTCGATGGAGTATTCGCCACCGGGCGCCAGGCGGAAACTGCGCTTGAGCATGTTCATGAGCCCACGCAGTTCATCGTCGTTCAGGAAGGTCGGACTTCCGCCACCCAGATGCAGCTGCGTGGCGGTCTGCCCGAGCCCGAGGTGCTGCGTGTGCAAGTCCACCTCGCGGCTGAGATAACGGAGGTAGGCAGTGGCCTTGTCATGGTGCCTGGTGATGACCTTGTTGCAGGCACAGTAATAACAGACCGACTCGCAGAACGGGATGTGGACATACAGCGACAGCGGCAGTGCCATCGCGGCGGCGCCCGAACGCCGCTGATTCAATGCCTGGATGTAGTCCTGTTCGCCGAAAGCTTCCACGAACCTGTCAGCGGTCGGATAGGATGTGTAACGGGGGCCGACGACGTCAAAACGCCGCAGAAGTTCAGGGGATACGGGTTCGGACACTGCAGCAGACACGGTGGGCTCCTTGGACAATCGCGACAATGTGCCCGAGCGACCCCCGCTCAGCCTTGATCTGCATCAATAGTCCGGGAAATGCAAACCGGCACAATTGACCAACATCAGGAGTGATCATGCTCAATACAAGCACCTACGGATTGGCCGCGACAAGTCTGGACAAAGAACCCGTGCACAAGCACGTCACGCCCATCGTTCCAGTCAATGGCAAGACGATCAAGGTGGCCTGCTCGGGGTGCAACCTGCGCGAGTTGTGCATGCCCCTCGGGCTCAGCCACGACGAACTGGACCGCATCGATGGCCTGGTGGCCAACCGGCGCAAGGTGAAACGCGGTACACCCCTGTTTCGCAATGGCGACCATTTCACCAGCCTGTACGCGATCCGCACCGGCTTCTTCAAGACCTGCATTGCCTCCGAGGACGGCCGCGACCAGGTCACCGGCTTCCAGATGGCCGGAGAAATCGTGGGCCTTGATGGCATCGTCAACGATGTGCACACCTGTGATGCGGTCGCCCTGGAGGACGCGGAGGTCTGCGTCATGCCATTTGACCGCATCGAGGATCTGTCCAACCAGATCCACGCCTTGCAGCGCCATGTGCACAAGATCATGAGCCGCGAGATCGTCCGCGAGCACGGCGTGATGCTCTTGCTGGGCAGCATGCGCGCCGAGGAACGGCTGGCCGCCTTCCTGCTGAATCTGGTGCAGCGGTTGCATGCGCGCGGCTTCTCGCAGTCTGAACTGGTCTTGCGCATGACGCGCGAGGAAATCGGCAGCTACCTCGGTCTCAAGCTGGAGACCGTCAGCCGCACCTTCTCGAAATTCGTCGAAGAGCGCATCGTGGAGGTCAAGCAGCGCCATGTGCGCATCCTCAACCCCGATGCCTTGAAGGCAATCGTCAACCCCCAGGTCTGCTCCTGAGCGGCCACCACCCGGGCAGTCCGCCCGATGGGTCGACGGCGTCTGCGCCGCCCCGCCCTTCACTCACGGCTTCACGGGAGCTTCTTGCCTGGGTACCGGTACGACGCCGGTTGCCGCATGGTTGCGGCCGGCAATGGCGGGCGCCAGGCTGGAGGGCACCGTACCGAGCGTCTTGTTGATCTCCACGCCCTTGCGGTAATAGTCTGCGTCGACGACCGGATCCGGGTTCGCGATCGCCAGGTACAGCGTCACGAAACCCGCGACCACGACCACCGCCGGGCCGGAGATCACCAGCCAGACATGGCCATACCTCCACCAGGCGAGGGACGGAGAGGTCTCGGGATGGGCAGTGTTTGCTGGTGGCACGGTGGACTCCTCAGTGTCGATTATTTGCGAACCGCAGTCGCGCCGTTGGAAAGGCCCCAGACATACGAGGACAGTACATGCAACTGTGCCGGACCGAACTTGTCACCCTGCGCCGGCATGGCGTTGACCTTGCCGCTGTTGATCATGGCCACGATGGCGGCCTCGCCGTAGCCGTGCAGCCAGATGTCGTCTGTCAGGTTGGGGGCGCCAACAGCCTGCAGGCCCTTGCCATCCGCGCCATGGCACGCCGCGCAGACCGCAAACTTGGCCTTGCCCAGGCTGGCCCTGACCGAGTCATGCGGACTGCCTGACAGGCTCAGCACGTACTGCGCCACATTGCGCACGTCGTCTGGCGTGCCCAGCGCCGCCGCCATCGGGGGCATGTTGCCGACGCGGCCCTTGCCCAGGGTTTCCAGGATCTTGTCCGGGTTGCCACCGTACAGCCAGTCGCCGTCCGCCAGGTTCGGGAATCCTTTGCTGCCCCGGGCATCGGACCCATGGCACTGCGCGCAATTGTTCATGAACAGCCGCTCGCCGATGGCCATGGCCTGCGGGTCCCGGGCGACGTCCTCCGGTTTCATCGCGGCGAACTTGGCGTACAGCGGGGCCACCTCCTGCTCGCCCTTCTTCATCTCGGCGGCATGCTGGCCGGTGGAACTCCAGCCGAGTCGCCCACCGTAGTTTCCCAGACCGGGATACAGGGCGAGGTAGACAAGCGAGAAGATGATCGTGATGACGAACAGGTAGACCCACCACCGGGGCAATGGGTTGTTCATCTCGCGCAGGTCACCATCCCAGACGTGGCCGGTGGTGTTGTCATTGGCGGTCATCGCCTTGGCCTTGCCGCTCATCCAGAGCAGGACCAGGCAGGCAACGATGCTCGCCAGGGTCACGCCCGCGACAAACACGGACCAGAAGTTGCTAGTGAAGTCACTCATTTTTTTCCTTGGGAGGTTCTTCAGTCTTGCTCGAAGGGCAAGTTGGCAGCCTGCTCGAAATCGGCACTGCGCCGACGGGACCAGGCCCAGAACACGATGCCCATGAAAACCGTGAACGCGAGCACGGTGGCGACGGAACGCAGGGTATTGACATCCATGGTGTGGTCTCCCGTCTTACTTGAGCGCCAGGCCCAGGACCTGGAGGTAGGCGATGGTGGCTTCCATCTCCGTCTTGCCCTTGACCTCCTCGGAGGCCTTGGCGATCTGCTCGTCGGTGTAAGGAACACCAACGGTCCGCAAGGCCCGCATGTGGGCAGGCAGCGAGGCCGCGTCCACCAGGTTCTTGTCGAGCCAGGGATAGGCCGGCATGTTGGACTCAGGCACCAGATCGCGCGGGTTGATCAGGTGTATGCGGTGCCACTCGTCGCTGTACTTGCCGCCCACACGCGCCAGATCGGGCCCGGTGCGCTTGCTGCCCCACTGGAACGGGTGGTCGTAGACCGACTCGCCGGCCACCGAGTAGTGGCCATAGCGCAGGGTTTCCGCCCGGAACGGCCGGATCATCTGCGAATGGCAGTTGTAGCAGCCCTCCCGGATGTACACGTCCCGCCCGGCCAGTTGCAGAGGCGTATAGGGCATGACCCCCTTGATCGGCTCCGTGGTCGACTTCTGGAAGAACAGCGGCACGATCTCGACCAGGCCGCCAAACAGCAGCACGACCAGGATCAGCACGATCATCAGGAAGTTGTTGGTCTCGATCTTCTCGTGGGACAGGCCGGAGGATGATTTGTTGTTTGCCATTTCTGTTTCCTCTCAGGCGTGCGCGGTGACAGCCGGAATCTTGACCGTGGTGGCCTGGCCCGCCGTGGCCGTCTTGAGCACGTTCCACAGCATGATCAGCATGCCGCCCAGGTACAGGGTTCCGCCCAGCAGGCGCAACACATAGAAGGGGAAGGTCGCCTTGACCGATTCGACGAAGGTGTAGGTCAGCGTGCCGTCGGCATTCACCGCGCGCCACATCAGGCCCTGCATGACGCCGGCGATCCACATCGCCGCGATATAGATCACGATGCCGACGGTGGCGATCCAGAAGTGCACCTCGATCGCCTTGACGCTGTACATCTGGGTGCGACCGAACAGGCGCGGGATCAGGTAGTACATGCTGCCCATGGTGACCAGACCGACCCAGCCCAGGGCGCCGGAGTGCACGTGGCCCACGGTCCAGTCGGTGTAGTGGCTCAGGGCATTGACGGTCTTGATGGACATCATCGGGCCCTCGAAGGTGCTCATGCCGTAGAACGACAGCGACACGATCAGGAAGCGCAGGATCGGGTCGTCACGCAGCTTGTGCCAGGCGCCGGAGAGCGTCATGATGCCGTTGATCATGCCGCCCCAGCTCGGCGCCAGCAGGATCAGCGAAAACACCATGCCAACCGACTGTGTCCAGTCAGGCAGCGCGGTGTAGTGCAGATGGTGCGGGCCGGCCCACATGTAGGTGAAGATCAGCGCCCAGAAGTGCACGATGGACAGGCGGTAGCTGTACACCGGGCGGCCTGCCTGCTTGGGGATGAAGTAGTACATCATGCCCAGGAAGCCGGCCGTCAGGAAGAAGCCCACCGCGTTGTGGCCATACCACCACTGCACCATGGCGTCCTGCACGCCGGCATAGGCCGAGTAGGACTTCATGAGACCCGCCGGCATGGCCGCGCTGTTGACCAGGTGCAACAGTGCCACGGCCAGGATGAAGGCGCCGAAGAACCAGTTGGCCACGTAGATGTGGCGTACCTTGCGGGTGCCGATGGTGCCGAAGAACACCACCGCGAAAGCCACCCACACCAGCGTGATCAGGATGTCGATCGGCCACTCGAGCTCGGCGTATTCCTTGCCGGATGTGTAGCCCAGGGGAAGCGAGACCGCAGCAGCCAGGATCACCAGCTGCCACCCCCAGAAAGTGAAAGATGCCAGCGTGTCGCTGAAGATGCGGACCTGGCAGGTACGCTGCACGACATAGTAGGCCGACGCAAACAGTCCGCAGCCACCAAACGCAAAGATCACCGCGTTGGTGTGCAGCGGGCGCAATCGCCCGTAACTGAGCCAGGGGATGCCGAAGTTGAGTTCGGGCCAGGTGAGCTGGGCGGCGATGATCACGCCGACCAGCATGCCCACGACGCCCCATACAACCGTCATGATGGCGAATTGCCGCACCACCGTGTCGTTGTAGGCGACCGCTTGCGTATTTGGAAAAGCCATTTTTACCTCTTCTTGATTGGACCGGAGCGAGTGTCCTCTGGGGCACGGGACGGTCAATTGACGAACATCAAACTTGGCTCAGACGTCCCGCGAATCGTCCAGAATCCGGGCGCCCTCCGATTCGATGTCCTCGAACTGGCCCCGGTAGACAGCCCACCACAAGCCGGCCAGGATGAAAAAGACCAGGACCACCGACAACGGGATCAACAGGTACAGGATGTCCATCAGGCTGCCACCGCTTGCCGAGCGCCCGCTGACAGCCGCAATGCATTGAGCACAACGAGCAGCGAACTCGCCGCCATGCCCAGCCCGGCCAGCCAAGCGGGCAGATACCCTGCCACCGCGAGCGGGACACAGGCGATGTTGTAGCCCAGTGCCCACCAGAGGTTCTGGCGCACGATGCGCATGGTGCGCCGGGCCACCAGCACCGTGCGCCCGACATCGGCCAGGCGCTCGCCCAGCACGACGAAATCCGCCTGGGACTGCGCCAGCGGCACGGCCTGCCCGAATGCAAACGACACATCGGCTGCGGCCAGTACCGGAGCATCGTTGAGCCCGTCGCCCACCATGGCCACCCGCCTGCCGCCAGCCTGCAACGCACGGACATGGTCCAGCTTGGCATCGGGTGTGCAGTTCGGCAGCACCTGCCCGATGCCGACCTCGGCAGCAACAGCCTCTGCGGCGCCGGCGTCGTCGCCGGACAGCATGTGCACCGCAAGGCCGGCCGCGCGCAGACCGCCGACGGTCGAGCGGGCATCCGGGCGTATGTCCTGCGTCAGCTCGAACGTCCCCAGCCAGCCGGCGCCATCAGACAGGTGGGTCTGGTGCTGACCGGTGGGGGCCGCGTCCGGCAAGCCGCAGAACGCTGCCGAACCCAGCCGAAGGCTTCGGCCAGCCGACTCACCCGCCGCGCCAGAGACCCGCCCTTGCAGCCCCTGCCCGATGGTCTCGACCACTTCGTGGGCCTGCCAGTCCTGAGCCTGCGGCAGGTCCTGCGCGGCCAGCGCGAGCGCCCGGGACACGGGGTGCAGGGACTGGCGCGCGAGCGCTCCGGCGAGCGCCAGCACCTGATCCGGCTGCGCACCGCTTCGCACCTGCACGGCGCGGACTTTCATGGCGTCCCGGGTGAGCGTGCCGGTCTTGTCGAACACGAACGTATCCACCGCCGCAAGCCCTTCCAGGGCCTGCAAGCGCCGAACTAGCACCCCGGAGCGTGCCAGCATCCCGGCACTGGCCAGCATGGCGGTCGGCGTGGCCAACGAAAGCGCGCACGGGCAGGTGACGATCAACACCGCAACTGCCACCATGAGGGCATGGCCGGGATCGTGCTCCCACCAGAAGGCGCAGGCAGCAGCGGCAGCCACCAGAACGCCGATCAGGAACGGCTTGGCCAGCCGGTCGGCCAACTGCGCCAGTCGCGGCTTGGCCGTGGCAGCGGTTTGCATCAGGGCGACGATCTGCGCGAATCGCGTGTCCGCTCCCACCCGCTCGACCTGGATGTCCACCGTGGCGCTCAGGTTGTGGCTGCCCGCCACCACGCTGGCGCCAACACCCTTGTCGACAGGCTGCGACTCGCCTGTCAACAGGGCCTGGTCCACCTGGGTGGCGCCCTCGGTGAGGACGCCGTCGGCGGGAAACGCCTGACCGGGCAAGACCCGCACGACATCACCGATCCGCAGACGGCGGGCCGCCACCGATTCGAAGCGGCCGTCTGCAAGGCGGCGCTGCACCGCATCGGGCAGGCGGTTCATCATCGCGTCCAGGGCGCCGGCGGTGCGATCCCGCAGGCGCATTTCGAGCCAGCGTCCGGTCAGAAGGAAGAAGACGAACATCGTGAGCGAGTCGAAGAACACCTCCCGCCCGAAGATCCCCTGGGGATCGAACGTCCCCGCGGTGCTGACCACAAACGTGATCAGCATGCCCAGCGCGACAGGCAGGTCCATGCTGACGCGGCGCAGGGCGAGGTCGCGCAGCGCGCTTCGGAAGAACGGGCCACAGCAAAAGAGAACGACCGGCAGGGTCAGCACCCAGGAGGCCCAGCGCAACAGCTGTTCCATCTCGGCACTGAGGTCACCCGGTTGCGCGATGTAGGCGGGATAGGCATACATCATGACCTGCATCATGCACAGGCCGGCCACCAGCCAGCGCCACAGGGCCCTGCGCGTCTCGGCGCGCCTTTGCTCGAGCGCATGGCTGTCATTGGCCGGCAGCGCCGCATAACCGGCCCGCCGGATGGCCTGCATCCATTCGGAGGGCTTGACAGCCTCGGGAGACCAGACCACGCGCGCCCGGTGGCTGCCGGCGCTGACTTCGGCAGCCAGCACCCCGGGCATGCGGCGCAAGGCATCTTCGATCGTCACCGCGCAGGCCGCACAGGTGATGCCCTGCACGACGAGGTGCGACTCCACGCACCCGGCGCGCTCGGGGTGCGGACGGCTGAAGGCATTCCATTCCAGGGGGTCGTCCAGCACCTGCAACTCCGCTGGCGAGGGCTGTGCGGCTTCGCCAGGGCCCTCCTGGGGGCGCTCGCGCGGCTGCGCCTTCGCGAGCGATTCCGGGGGATCAAGCGTGGCAATGAACATGGGGGCCAAGCTTAGTGGCGGCGATCCCGACTTGACTTGACTTGGATCAAGAGAAAATCCAAGTCTTGGCCTTAAATTCAGCCCTGTCAATCAACCCAACCCAGGAGAACACCATGTACCAGCGCATCCTCGTTGCCACCGACGGCTCCACCCTGTCGAAGAAGGCCGTGAACAGTGCCATCTCGCTCGCCGCACTGACCGGCGCCGAACTGGTGGCCCTCAAGGTGGTGCCGCGTTACCCGCAGAGCTACTTCGAGGGCGGCATCGTGCTGCAGGTCGCCGAGGTCGAACGCATCGAGAAGCAGTGGTCCGAGAGCGGACAGGCCATCGTCGACGGCGTGCAGAAGGCGGCGTTGCAGAAAGGTGTCAAGGTCAAGCCCGTCACGGCGCGCTCGGACCTGGTCTCCGACGCCATCATCGCAACGGCCAAGAAGCACAAGTGTGACCTGATCGTGATGGCATCCCATGGCCGCAGGGGCATCAAGCGCATCCTGCTCGGCAGTGAAACCCAGCTGGTGCTGACACACTCGCACATTCCGGTACTCGTGCTGCGCTGAACTGCGCAGGCTGCACGCGGGGCGTTGCCCCGCGGTTCAGGCCGGCACGAAAAGCTGACGGTACGCCTCACGCAGCAGGTTCTTCTGAACCTTGCCCATGGCATTGCGTGGGAGCTCGGCAGCGACGAAACAGCGCTTGGGAATCTTGAAATTCGCAAGCCCGGCCTTCAGGCTGGCGAGCACGGCGTCGGGGTCCACGGCGGCGCCGGGCTTGGGCGTCACCACCGCCACGCCGACCTCGCCAAAATCAGGATGCGGCACGCCCACCACAGCACTCTCGGCAACGCCGGGCAATTCATTGATGCAGGCTTCAACTTCGGCCGGGTAGACGTTGTACCCGCCGCTGATGATGAGGTCCTTGCTGCGGCCCACGATGCGCACATAACCGCGTGTGTCGATCAGGCCGACATCACCAGTCCGGAAGTAGCCGTCGGACGTGAACTCCTCGCGCGTCTTTTCCGGCATGCGCCAATAGCCCATGAACACATTGGGGCCCCGCACCTCGATACCGCCGATTTCGTCCGGAGCGAGGGGGCGACCATCGTCGCCACACACGCGCAGGTCGACACCTGGCAGGGGTATTCCGACCGTGCCGCCGATGCGTTCACCGTCCAGCGGATCGCACGGGTTGGAGGTCAGCATGGCCGTCTCGGACATGCCATACCGCTCCAGGATGGTGTGGCCGGTGCGTTGCTTCCATTGGGTGAATGTCTCGACCAACAGCGGCGCGGACCCGGCAATGAACAAGCGCATGTTGCGACAGGCAGCGCGGTCCAGCCCAGGCTCGGCCAGCATGCGGACATACAGTGTCGGGACGCCCATGAATACCGTGGCCTGCGGCAGTCGCCGAATGACGGCGCGCGCATCGAAGCGACCGAACCAGAGCATCTTGCTGCCGTTGATCAGCGCTCCGTGCAATGCCACGAACAGGCCATGCACATGGAAGATGGGCAGCGCGTGGATCAACACATCACCGCCCTCCTGGGCGGAACGCCAGCACCAGTAAGATTTCAGCACCCGGGCGTTGCTGAGCAGATTGGCGTGGGACAGCATGGCACCCTTGCTTCGCCCGGTGGTGCCGCTGGTGTAAAGGATGGCCGCGAGATCATCCGCCTTGCGCGGCGCCACGACGTGGCGATCGCTGCAGTGCGCGGCACGCTGCAGCAGCGTGCCGGTGCGGTCGTCGTCCAGGGTGAATACATGGCGCGACCCGGCTGCGAACGCGATCTTGCTGACCCAACCAAAATTCTTCGTCGCGCACACCACGACCGCCGGTTCGGCATTGCCGATGAAATAGCCGATCTCGCCACTCTGATAGGCGGTGTTCAACGGCAGGAATACATGGCCTGCCCGCAAGGTGGCCAGGTACAGCAGGACCGCCTCGACCGACTTTTCAACCTGCGCGGCAATGCGCGACGCGGGCGGCAGGGCCAGGCTTTCCAGCAGGTTCGCCAGCATCGCGCTGGCCCGCTCGATATCGCGCCAGCTGTAGAACAGGCCGTCGTCGGTCTCGATGGCGGTGCTGTCGAGGTCGGTGGGAAAGGCCGCCCGCAGGGCCTCGAACAGGTTCATGCCGTCATCGGTCTCGTTCATGGTGGTACAGATGCGACTCTCCCGGGTATCCGCCGAGAGGTTGTCATGGTCGTTTGTGTGGTGAAGCTTGCGCCCCAGGGTGTTGCGCCGCCTGGCCAAACCACCACCACAGGGCAGCGCCAGCGAGCACCATGGGCACACAAAGCCATTGCCCCAGGCTCATGCCCAGCGCCAGCAGCCCCAGATGGGCATCCGGCTCCCGGAAAAACTCTGCCACAAAACGGAACACGCCATAGCCTCCCAGAAATACGGCGGCGACCCGTCCTCGGGCACGCTCGCGGCGGGCGTACAGCCACAGGATCACGAACAGCAGCAGCCCCTCGAGCAGGAACTGGTAGACCTGGGAGGGATGCCGCGGCAGGTCCCCGGCCCCCCGGAACACCATGCCCCAGGGCAGTTCGGGGTCGCTCAGGCGTCCGGGCAGTTCACCGTTGATGAAGTTCCCGGCACGTCCCGCCGCCAGCCCGGTGGGGACGCATGGCGCGACAAAATCCGCCACCTGCCAGAAAGGGCGCTGGCGGGACCGTGCAAACCAGACCATCGCGGCCACGACCCCCAGCATCCCGCCATGAAAACTCATGCCGCCCTGCCAGACAGCGAATACTTCCAGCGGATGCGCGAGGTAATGGGCCGGCTTGTAGAACAGGCAATATCCGATGCGCCCCCCCAGCACCACACCGAGCACGCCAAGAAACAGGATGTCCTCGACATCCTTGCGGCTCCAGGCGCCTGCGCCTGCCAGCGACACGAAGGGGGGATGCCGCAGGCGACGGTTGCCAAGCCACAGAAACAGGCCAAAGGCCGCCAGGTAGGTGAGTCCGTACCAGTGCACGGCCAACGGCCCTATCCGCAGGGCCACCGGGTCGATCATGGGGTGAATCAGCATGCCGGCATTGTGCACGGCCGGATGGGTGGCGACTCAGCGCCGCTTCTTGAAGTTCGTCCCCAGTGCGTTCTTGTTGCGCTCGATGCGCGCATCACGACGGGCATTCTCGCGCTCCATCGCCTTGCGCTTGGTGTAGCCGCTTGCATCCGCCAAGGCCCACCATGCGACAGTCAGCGCAAAGGGGGCCATGACCAGCCACCAGCTCCAGGTGGCCACCGGCCCGTACTCCAGATACTTCATCGCAAGAAGAATGAGCCCCAATCCCAGAAAATACATGGCGCCGCTCCCGAATGGATATACATCTGCTCACAAGGACGGTCAACCACCGTCACTACAATCGCGTTGGAATACTGTAACCCAAGCCCGAGACCCACGATGAAACCTGTCACCCTGACGAAACTGGCGATCGCCCTGGCAGCAGTCGCTTCAGCCCCCGTTTTCGCCGACCAGGCACTCGCTACGGCCAAGAATTGCATGGCCTGCCATGCGGTCGACAAAAAGGTGGTGGGGCCAGGTTATCGGGAGGTCGCTGCAAAATACGCTGCCCAGAAGGATGCCGTCGACAAGCTCGCCGGCAAGATCCTGAAGGGTGGCTCAGGCGTGTTCGGTGTGGTTCCTATGCCGGCCAACACGCAGGTCAGCGAAGCGGAAGCCAAGAAACTCGCTGCCTGGGTTCTGAGCTTCAGGTAACACGCCCCGACCCGCGAGAAAAATGACCCGCCGTGGCGGGTCTTTCCGTTTGCAGATCCTGCCGGGCTCAGGCGCTCAATGCGCCGCAGTGGCTACCAGGCCTGTCCCAACTGGTCCAGGATCGCCGGATTCTCCAGGGTCGATGTGTCCTGCGTCACGGCCTCCCCTTTGGCGATCGAGCGCAGCAGTCGGCGCATGATCTTGCCGGAGCGCGTCTTGGGCAGATTCTCCGCAAACCGGATTTCCTTGGGTTTGGCGATCGGACCGATCTCCTTGGCCACCCAGTCCCGCAGCTCCTTGGCCATCGCCTTGGCGGCATCCCCCGTCGGGCGCGCGCCCTTGAGCACGACAAAGGCACAGACTGCCTCGCCGGTCAGTTCATCGGGGCGGCCCACCACGGCGGCCTCGGCAACCAGAGCCGCATGCGACACCAGTGCCGACTCGATTTCCATGGTGCCGAGGCGGTGGCCCGACACGTTCAGCACATCGTCAATGCGGCCCGTGATGCGGAAGTAGCCCCTGTCGGCGCTGCGCACTGCACCGTCTCCGGCCAGATAGAGCCTGCCGCCCATTTCTGCGGGAAAGTAGGATTTCTTGAACCGTTCCGGGTCGTTCCAGATGGTGCGGATCATCGAAGGCCAGGGCCGCTTGACGACAAGGATGCCACCCGTGCCGTTGGGGATGTCATGGCCGACCTCGTCCACGATGGCGGCCATGATGCCGGGCAATGGCAGGGTGCAGCTGCCCGGAACCAGCGGCGTGGCACCAGGCAGTGGCGTGATCATGTGGCCGCCAGTCTCGGTCTGCCAGAAGGTGTCCACGATCGGGCAGCGCTCGCCACCGACGTTCTTGTAGTACCACATCCAGGCCTCGGGGTTGATGGGCTCGCCCACCGAACCCAGGATGCGCAGGGACCGCAGGTCATGGCGATCAGGGTGGACCTTCGCATCACCCTCGGCAGCCTTGATGAGCGACCGGATCGCCGTGGGCGCCGTGTAGAAGATCGTGCACTTGTGCCGTTCGATCATCTGCCAGAAGCGGCCGGCGTTGGGATAGGTCGGCACACCTTCGAAGATGATCTGCGTGGCGCCGGCTGCCAGCGGCCCGTAGGCGACGTAGGTGTGGCCGGTGATCCAGCCGATATCGGCGGTACACCAGAACACGTCACTGGGCTGCAGGTCGAATGTCCAGTCCATCGTGAGCTTGGCCCACAGCAGGTAGCCTCCGGTGGAGTGCTGGACGCCTTTGGGCTTGCCGGTGGAGCCCGATGTGTAGAGGACAAACAGGGGGTGTTCGGCGCCCACCGCCTGAGGGGGGCAATCCGTGCTTTGACCAGCGAGGACTTCAGAGAACGTCTTGTCACGCCCGGCCACCATGTTGCAGACGCTGTTGGTCCGCTGGTAGACAAACACCGTCCGGATCGACTCGCAGCCGCCCATCGCCAGACCTTCGTCGACGATCGCCTTGAGCGGAAGCTCGCGCCCGCCACGCATCTGGAAATTGGCGGTGATCACCGCCACGGCACCGGCATCGATGATGCGCTCCTGAAGGGCCTTGGCGGAAAAGCCGCCAAAAACCACGCTGTGCGTCGCGCCGATACGGGCACAGGCCTGCATCGCGATCACACCCTCCAGCGTCATCGGCATGTAAATCAGAACCCGGTCACCCTTTCGGATCCCCTCGGCCTTCAGGGCGTTGGCAAACTGGCTGACCTTGGCGAGCAACTCGCGGTAACTGGTACGGGTCACATTGCCGTCGTCGGACTCGAAGATCACGGCTGTCTTGTGCTCGACCGGCGTGCCCATATGCCTGTCGAGACAATTGGCGCTGGCGTTCAGTTCACCGTCGTCAAACCATCGGTAGAACGGCGCATTGGACTCATCGAGTGTGCGCGTGAAGGGCTTGCTCCAGACCACATTGCTGCGGGCCAGGCGGGCCCAGAAGCCCTCGAAATCGGAACCCGCCTCGGCACAGAGTGCCTCATAGGCCTGCATTCCGGAGATGCGTGCTGCCTGAACCATCGCCTGGGCAGGCGGAAAAACGCGGTTCTCGACCAGGACTGACTCAATTGCGCTCATCGACCCGTCTCCTCAACTTGGTTGGACAAAAACTCTCACTCACCCGCACTGTCCGCCTGACCACTTACAAGGCACTGACGTGACGGGCAGTCGCTCCCGCCACCTACAATTATTGCCGTACTCCGGCTACAGCCCTGGCAAACCATGAACGAACAACAACCGAGACCCATCCGCAAACTGGGCCCCATGTCGGCCTTCATCTTTTCGAGCCGCTGGCTGCAATTGCCACTGTATCTGGGATTGATCGCCGCGCAAGCCGTGTATGTCTACCACTTCTGGGTCGAACTGGTGCATCTGCTGGAGGCGGTGTTCGGCAGCCAGACGGCATTGCAGGCACTGGTCACCAGCATCGGGTACAAGGCCGATATCCAGGTCACGGCGCTCAACGAAACCATCATCATGCTGGTCGTGCTCGCGCTGATCGACGTCGTGATGATCTCCAACCTGCTCATCATGGTGATCGTCGGGGGTTACGAAACATTCGTCAGCCGCATGAACCTTGAGGAACACCCGGACCAGCCAGAATGGCTCAGCCATGTCAATGCGTCGGTATTGAAGGTCAAGCTGGCCACTGCGATCATCGGCATTTCATCCATCCACCTGCTCAAGACCTTCATCAACGCCGCCAACTACGACGTGAAGGTGCTGATGTGGCAGACCATCATCCATGTCGTGTTTCTGCTGTCGGCACTGGCCATCGCCTACACCGACCGCCTCATGGCCCACAACGGTACCGGCTCGTCGGAACGCCAGCACTGATGATTTCCACTCCGAGAAGCACCATGTCAAGCACCACCATCCGCCAAAGCGATCTGATCGAATCCATTGCCGCCTCGCTGCAATTCATCAGCTACTACCATCCCGCAGACTACATCGCGCATCTGGCACGCGCCTACGAACGCGAACAGAGCCCGGCCGCCAAAGACGCCATCGCACAGATCCTGACCAATTCCCGGATGAGCGCGGAGGGACACCGGCCCATCTGCCAGGACACAGGCATCGTCAACGTGTTCCTGAAGGTCGGAATGGACGTTCGGTTCGAGGGATTCTCCGGCACGCTGGAAGACGCCATCAACGAAGGTGTCCGGCAGGGCTACAACCACCCGGACAACACCTTGCGTGCCTCGATCGTGGCCGACCCCCAGTTCGAGCGCAAGAACACCAGGGACAATACGCCGGCGGTGATCCATGTGGAGATCGTCGCCGGCAACAAGCTCGACATCACTGTGGCAGCCAAGGGCGGCGGCTCTGAAAACAAGTCCAAGCTGGTGATGCTCAATCCGTCGGACTCGGTCGTCGACTGGGTGCTCAAGACCGTCCCCACGATGGGCGCCGGCTGGTGCCCGCCTGGCATGCTGGGAATCGGCATCGGTGGCACAGCCGAGAGGGCCGTGCTGATGGCCAAGCAGGCGCTCATGGAGGATATCGACATGTACGAGCTGCTGCAGCGGGGGCCGAAGAACAAGCTCGAGGAACTGCGCATCGAGCTGTACGAAAAGGTCAACGCGCTGGGCATCGGCGCGCAGGGACTTGGCGGCCTCACGACGGTGCTGGACGTCAAGATCAACATGTACCCGACCCATGCGGCAGGCAAGCCCGTGGCCATGATTCCCAACTGTGCCGCCACACGGCACGCCCACTTCGTGATGGATGGCAGCGGGGCCGTCTACATGGATCCTCCCTCACTCGGCCTGTGGCCAGAAGTTCACTGGGCGCCCGACTACCAGAAAAGCCGCAAGGTCGACCTGAACACCCTCAGCCGCGCGGAGATCGCGAGTTGGAAGGCTGGTGACACTCTGCTGCTCAGCGGCAAGATGCTGACCGGCCGCGATGCCGCGCACAAGCGCATCCAGGACATGCTCGCAAAAGGTGAATCGTTGCCCGTGGACTTCACCAACCGGACCATCTACTACGTCGGGCCCGTCGATCCCGTCGGCAGTGAAGCGGTCGGGCCGGCCGGCCCCACGACCGCCACGCGCATGGACAAGTTCACCGAGATGATGCTGGAGCAAACGGGCCTCATCAGCATGATTGGAAAGGCGGAGCGCGGGCCGGCGGCCATCGAGGCGATCCGCAGACACAAAAGCGCCTACCTGATGGCCGTGGGCGGCGCCGCCTATCTGGTCAGCAAAGCCATCAAGTCGGCGAAGGTCGTGGGCTTTGCAGACCTAGGCATGGAAGCCATCTACGAATTCGATGTCGTGGACATGCCGGTCACGGTTGCCGTGGACTCCGGGGGGACCAGTGCACACATCACCGGCCCGGCCGAGTGGCAGGAAAAGATTGCAACCGGGCGGTTCAAGGACATCCCGGTACGCGGCGCCTGAGGCTGGCCACCGCCTGACCACCCGGGCGCAAGCACCCGGGTGCGCGACCCCTAGCCGCGTGCCAGAAGCGCCTGGCCCAGCGCAAAAACCGAGTTGGGTGCCTTGGCATGCAGGACTTCGGCCTGTGGCTTCTTGAAGACACCCGGTTTCGAAGGTCGGCGCTCCTGCACACTGACACCTTTGGCCCGTTGGTCGTTGACCAGTTTCTGCAGCGTGATGGACTGCATGTAGTCGACGATCCTCGAGTTCAGGGCGTCCCACAACTCCTGGGTCATGTCCTGGCCGAGCGGCTCGTCCTCAAGCGCCCCGGCGCGGCCATCCCCCGCACGCTTGCCATCCACCGCCCGGATGATGTCGGCCACGGTGATGCTGGTGGGGTTCTGCCCGAGGCTGTAACCGCCGCCAGGACCACGGGTGCTTTCAACGAGGCCGTGCTGACGCAGCTTGCTGAACATCTGCTCCAGGTACGACAGCGAAATCTGCTGGCGCGCAGCAATGTCGGACAGTGGCACGGGGCCCTGGCGCTCGTACAGCGCGACTTCGATCATTGCGGTCACGGCAAACCTGCCTTTGGTACTCAATCGCATGGGATTTACTCCTGTCTGTGTCACCCAGTGTGACATGACGAACTCTACGGACATATTCACTTCGCGTAAATTCGCATTTGTAACTTTTTGACTTCGCATAAACCGAATAATGAACTTCAAGCACCTGCACTACTTCTGGGTCACCGCCAAGGCAGGCGGCATCATGCGCGCCGGCGAGCAACTGCACACCACGCCGCAGACACTGTCAGGTCAGATCAAGCTGCTCGAAGAATGGCTGGGACACAGGCTGTTCCGCAAGAATGGCCGCCAACTGGAGCTCACGGAGGACGGCCGCCTCGCACTGGGATATGCGGATCAGATATTCACCCTGGGCACGGAACTGGAGAACGCGCTCCGACAGGCACGAGGCGGCAAACCGGTACTCGACTTCCGGGTCGGCGTCGCCGACTCGGTGGCCAAGTCGGTCGCCTACCGGCTGCTGGAGCCTGCGCTGTCGGTTGCCGAACCCGTGCGCCTGATCTGCAGCGAGGGCAAGTTCAGTGATCTGCTGTCCCTGCTTGCACTGCATCGCCTGGATCTGGTGATCGCCGACGAGCCCCTGTCGCGCCGCATCAGCGTCAAGGCATTCAACCATCCGCTGGGCAGCACCGCCATGAGCTTCTTTTGCGCTCCCAACCTGCGCAAACGCCTGTCGGGTCGATTTCCGGAGTGCCTGAATGACCAGCCAATGCTTATCCAGGGTGCATCCGCGTCCATCCGGCAACAACTGGAAGGCTGGCTCACGCGCCACCAGATCCACCCCAGAATCATTGGTGAATTCGACGATGGTGCATTGATGACGGCATTCGGACGCGAAGGCCGCGGCGTGTTCATGGGGCCCGAGGTCCTGGAAGCAGAAACCGTGGCGCAGTTCGGCGTCGAGGTGATCGGGCGCAGTTCTGAACTGGTCGAGGAGTTTTTCGCCGTGTCCATCGAGCGCCGCATCACACACCCGTGTGTTGTCGCGATCACCGACGCTGCGCGCGGCCAGCTGTTCAGCGCCTAAAGCGCCTCAAGCTTCGCATACAGTCGCACCAGTTCGTCATTCAGCGCGCGGCGGGCATAAGGCAGCATCTTGGCAACCTCTTCAGACGACATCCGGGATTTGGCCAAAGCCTGCTTGAGGCAGGTGAGAAGTACATCGCGCTCGTAGTTGCGCAGACCGCGGACACCCAGGGACTTGCCTTTCGCGAGCAACTTGTCAAACGCCAGGGCCGCAGTCTGGAAGTCCGCCTTTTCTGAGGCGACATCGTCCCCGACAGGTTCGATCGCCAGCGAGAACCCGGTGGCGGAGAAAGTGGGCCCGGCGTCGCCGGAGCGCAGCGCGTCCATGGACTCGCGGATCGAACGCTCGAAACCGCCAGCCAGATCGTCGGCGGCCATCTTGAGCAGCAGGACACAGTAGCCCGCATCGGCGAGTTGACCGTCCTCCGAGATCGACTTCTGCATCACCGCAACCATCCGGAACATCATCGAGCTGGCATTCTTCACCAGGATTTCGGGGAACCGCGCAACCGTCTGCTTAAAGAGCTCACTCATGGAATGACACCCATCGTTTCGTTGGGGTCGATACTAACGCGCGCATGCGCAGAGGCGCGGAGACGTACGCACAATACGAAACGGGTTACGGCATTTGAGGATGGGCTTTTCAAACGCCCTTTTCCTGCTCCGCGGCACCCCGAATACGGCAGAACAGGGGCGGGACGCAACGCCCGACGTGCTTGGATCTGTCTTTGGATGCAGGCTGAGATCTGCGGGCGAGCTGTCGGGCGGTTGACGGTGCGGCACAGTTGCTCCAGCGCATCGCGGTCGTCGGCCGCGCAGCGCACGGCGGCGTGCTGCTCTGTTTCCATTGATATCGGCGCACAGGGTCTGCTTGAACTCCGTCTGCCTGGGCATGGCGCCCTGCACCGTCAGCACCTTCTGCCCGGGGCGCGGGCCGAAGGCGATGCGGCAAGTACACGCCGCCGCCTGCAGCGGCCTGAGCGTGCGGGCCTCGTCCGAATCGCCGCCGTTGTCGGCCACGTAGGTCGAACCCTCCTCTTCGACCAGCACCTCCCGACGGGTGAGCAGCCTCATCAATCGGGCGATGATCCGGTGCAACACCGCCTGCAGCGCCACGTCGCTCGGCGCGGGGGCTTCGACGAACTCCAGCGTGCCGTCGGCACTGCGCCGGTACACGCCGTCCAGCACCGGGCAATGCAGATGAGGGTTGAGGTTGCGCCATGCTGCTGCACCAGGCGGTACAGCCTGGTCTGCTCCGGGCGGTGGCGCGCGTAGTGGACCGGGGCGCCATCGCAATGCGCCCTCGCGGTCTGGCGTGGCGCGCGCCGGCGTCTCGCAGTTTCGAGGTGTGAGCTCCAGGTAAGGGAACAAGCCTGCAAGCGCTGCGTGTCGTGCCTCGCCTTGATATTGGCGCGCGTGATGTTGCGGCCTTCGCCACAGACGTCCATCTGATGCTCGCCACCCGGCCCTTCGCAGTACGTCAGGTCGTAGCCCGGCGCGAGCCGCCAGGCGCAGTCCCGCTCCATGCGGTAGGAAAGGCTCTTCGCATGGTCGTCGCGGTTGTTGAACACGACGTTGAACACGGCGCGCTCGAACGCCTTGTCCACCTCGACCTGGCTGCGGGTGTTGAACCGCGTAGCACGCAGGAAGGTGAGGTAGTCGACCGAAGAGGGCAGGCGGAAGTTCGCATGCATGAACCCCGCGAGGGTGTGCACCGGCACGCGCATCCCGTCTTTGACGTCAAAGCGCTCGATGCCGAAGCCCGCAAGCTTCTTGTCCATGTTGAAGTAGCGGGTCGCTGGCATGTCGAGGCCGAACGCACCGGCGAGTTCCGCATACAGCACCTCGATGGCGCAGACCTCCTTGTGCTCGTCCTGGGCCTGGAGCTTCACCAGCCATGCCGCAGAGCCCTCGAACGGGGTGGTGCTCATGTAGCCGCTGGCCGGGTTGTAGTGCACCAGGACTTTGGGGTGCGCACCATGGGGCGAGCCACCCATCACAGCCAGGGCCCGCAGCGCGTCACTGTCCCTGTCCGCAATGATGACCAGGGCCTGCTGGGCCAACTCCAGCAGTTGCACGTCCTCGGCCGGCAGGTCCATCTTCTGCGAGGGCTCGAAGGTCAGCGCCCCGAGCGCGCGACCATTGATGAACGCCAGCCGGTCCAACGGTGACACGCTGGCGGGATCGCGGCCATTCTTGCGGAACAGCCGGTCCATCAACAGCAGCCCCCAGCCATCGGGCAGGGCATCCGCCACGAGCCCGGGCAGGCGCATCTGGTGGGCGGGGAAGTCGCCATAGGCAAGTGCGCGCAGGGCCAGATTCCGGGGAGACAGCTCCAATCCTCGATGCAGTGCTTCGGAGAAATACTCGCACAGCAGGCGCTGACCATCATAGGCCAGCGTGCCCAGCAGCCAACGCTCTCCCCAGCCTTCGCAGTAAACGGAAATTTTCTTCACGCCTCAGGCCTTGGTGTTCCGCACGCTGCCGGCACGGGCAGCGCGAGTGCCGCCGGCGCCACCCGGGGCCCTGGGCTTGCGTGGCGCCCGCTGGCGCTGCGCGCGATGGGCCTGCTCCATCTGAGCAATCGAGCGGACCTCCAGCACGAATGCTCGCTGCAGGTCCTGGGTCAGCCCTAGTGTAGTGCTTCGTTCTGTTTAGAACTTAAGCGGTTGTTGGCGCGAATGACCTTTGCGAGGATGTCCTGCGCCTTGGCGGTCCAGATGAAGGGCTTGGGGTTTTT
>Ga0247831_1000118_pt1 | contig 166727 bp, 150 predicted proteins | sample LaCruzMarch2015__9_FD_192406 | JGI IMG/M metagenome (GOLD analysis project Ga0247831, IMG submission 192406) | Freshwater microbial communities from meromictic Lake La Cruz, Castile-La Mancha, Spain - LaCruzMarch2015_1m | ecosystem: Environmental > Aquatic > Freshwater > Lake | place: Spain... | reverse complement strand
GCTGGGATCTGAATGTGCCAGAGTTGCTGGAAACCTTGACGTACCCTGGTTTTTTGCGCCTGGCGGCTAAAAACTGGCGCTATGGCCTGGGTGAAATGCAGCGCTCGTATTCCAAAAGTGCATTCGTTAAGGCACTGCAACACCTCATTCCCGCCGTGGGATTCGACGATTTGGAGCGAGGCGGGGCTGGAGTGCGGGCAATGGCTTGCGACCGGGACGGAAAATTGATTGATGAGTTTCTCATTTTCGAAGACCACAATATCATTAATGTATGCAACGCTCCTTCTCCGGCTGCTACCGCCTCTTTGGCGATTGGCAAAACGATTGCGGAGAAAGCGCTTCTTAAGTTTTAGGTTCTTGGAAATTTTCTTAGAACTTAAAAACCAAAACTTTACAAAGTATGGACGCCATCCAAATGGTAGACTTAAAGCGGCAGTACCTTAAAATCAAGTCTGAAATAGACCAGGGTATACTAGAGGTATTGGACACTACCGCGTACATCAACGGCCCTAAAGTCAAAGCATTTCAGGAAGATTTGCAGCAGTACTTGGGCGCGGCACATGTGATTCCCTGCGCCAATGGTACCGATGCTTTGCAAATTGCCATGATGGCGCTTGATTTGCAGCCCGGAGACGAAGTGATTGTACCTGCGTTTACGTATGTGGCTACGGCAGAAGTCATTGCCCTGTTGCGCCTGAAACCAGTGATGGTTGATGCGGATTACGATACATTTAACCTCACTGCCGATATTGTAGCCGCTGCTATAACGCCACGCACCAAAGCCATTGTACCGGTCAATTTGTTTGGACAAAGTTGCGACCTGGAGCCGATTATGGCACTGGCGCAGGAAAAAGGTCTGTGGGTGATTGAAGACAACGCCCAGGCCATTGGTGCCGATTATACCTTTAGCGATGGCAGTACGGCCAAAACCGGCACCATTGCCCACATTGGTTGTACGTCTTTTTATCCCTCCAAAAACTTGGGGGCATACGGCGACGGTGGCGCCATCAGCACCAATCGTGCTGATTTGGCCCAAAAGATGCAAATGATTGCCAATCATGGACAGGTACGCAGATATTACCACGATGCAGTAGGGGTCAACTCCCGTCTGGATGCCATTCAAGCTGCGGTTTTGGGCGTCAAACTCAAACACCTGGACGAGTATGCTGCTGCCCGCCGGGCTGCTGCAGATTTTTACGATCATGCCTTTGCAGGATTGGAGGGCATTCAAACCCCGGTGCGACATCCTCGCTCTACCCACGTTTTTCACCAATATACTTTACTGGTCAAAAATGGCCGCCGCGATGCATTGCAGGCACACCTGCAACAAAAAGGCATCCCAAGCATGATTTACTATCCCGTGCCGCTGTATGCGCAAGATGCGTTCAAACTCTTTACGGAGCTTACGCATTTGCCCGTATCCGAGCTGCTGTGTCAGGAAGTAATTTCCTTGCCGATGCACACGGAATTGGATCAGGAACAATTGAATTATATTGCTGAGGCTGTTAAGTCTTTCTAAGTAATTTTTGCGCCATACTAAGGATTCATTGTAAAATACACGCAAGATGGAGATTGAAGATTTTTTGCAAAAGAGAAAGCTGGTTTCGGTCATAGGCTTGGGCTATGTAGGTTTACCTCTGGCCCTGGTTTTGGCCAAGAAATTTCGCGTGATCGGTTTTGATATCAATGCGGCAAGGGTTGCCCAGATGCAGCAAAGCATTGACCCTTCACAAGAATTGAACTCGGCCGCTTTTGAAGGGGCGGACATCACTTTTACCCATCTGGCTGAAAACTTGCAGCAAGCGCAGTTTCATATTGTAGCAGTACCTACTCCGATAGATGAACACAACAATCCCGATTTGACTCCTTTGCTCAAAGCCTCTCAAACCGTGGGCAAACAATTGAAAAAAGGCGATTATGTGGTGTTTGAATCAACCGTGTATCCTGGATGTACAGAAGAAGACTGCGTACCAATTCTGGAGCGTGAATCTGGATTAAAATTCGGACTCGATTTCAAGGTAGGCTATTCACCCGAACGAATCAATCCGGGAGATAAAGAACATACCGTTGAGAAAATCCTCAAGGTAGTATCGGGTAGCGATGCCGAAGCCAGCGCTTTGGTGGCCCAAATTTATGGGGCAGTTATCCAGGCTGGCGTATACCAGGCCAGTTCCATCAAAGTAGCTGAAGCGGCCAAAGTGATTGAAAATACCCAACGGGATTTAAACATCGCGTTCATGAATGAGCTTTCGGTCATTTTTGACCGGATGGGCATCGATACCCAGGAAGTGCTGGAAGCTGCGGGTACCAAATGGAATTTCCTGAAGTTTTTCCCTGGATTGGTAGGTGGGCATTGCATTGGCGTTGACCCCTATTACCTGTTGCACAAATCGAAAGAAATGGGGTATACCCCTCATGTGATTACCAGCGGACGCAAAATCAATGATGAAATGCCCGCTTACATAGCCAAGCGATTGGTGCAAATGCTGATCCAGAATGGCAAAAATCCCGGACAGTGCCGGGTACTTGTATTGGGCATTACTTTTAAAGAAAATGTGGCTGATATCCGCAACTCAAAAGTGGCGGATTTGGTACACGAACTACAACAATACTCTATTGCAGTGCACTTGGTTGATCCTTATGCATCTGCTGCGGAAGTTGCACACGAATACAACCTGACCTTGTTTGACGCACCTGAAAACAACTACGATGCGGTGATTGTCGCGGTAGCACACAAGCAATTTGCAGAGATGAATCTCGAATCATTGCGCGCATTGATGAATGGAAAACCCTTGCTTCTTGATCTTAAGGGAATTTATACCCGAGCGGAAGCCACCGAACGGAAAATTGCCTATTGGAGATTATAGGGGCAATATCCATTAGCTTGACCGCCTTGATGAGAGATTAGTTGAGCATTCGTTACTTCATCCTATTCGCAAAAAAAGACTGGTAAGAACACCAAGATGTAAAAACTGACACTATGCTTCACACTTCAGAACCCCGCTGGTTTGCGGTTTGCACCAGGTACAAAAGGGAAAAATTGGTGAGCAAGTATTTGCAAGACAAAGGTATTCAATGCTATTTGCCTTTGCAGAAGGTGACTCGTTTGTACACACGCAAGATCAAAAAATTGGAAATCCCATTGATCAATTGTTACGTTTTTGTACAAATCATCAAGGAGCAGTACGTTCCAGTTCTCGAAATCCCCGATGTCGTTCAGTTTTTAAAAACCGCCAGGGAATTGATCGCCATTCCAGAAAAGGAGATTGAAACACTGCGGCGGATCACTGGTGAAATTCCCAATGTAGAAGTCGATCAAGGGGTATTGAAAATTGGTGAAGAGGTTGAAATCATCAGCGGAAGTTTGTTTGGCATGCGCGGTAGGTTATTACAAGGATTAGGCCCCAAAAACTTCGTTGTTGAACTAGAAAACCTGGGGTATTCCCTCCGCATGCAGATGGCGCCTGAAATATTGCGGCCATTGTCCAACAAACGGGGTGCTGCATAGACAAACGATTGAATCAAAATGGTGATTTTGGAGAAAAGATTTACTTTCACAAAATTCACTGATCATAAAGATTTTATACTCAGACATGAAACGTATACTGGTTACCGGAGCTGCAGGATTTATTGGCTTTCACCTGTCAACAAAGTTGCTCGAACGAGGAGATCTTGTAATCGGGCTGGACAGTTTGAATGATTACTACGATGTAGAGTTGAAATATGCTCGCCTGGCACAGTTGGGGATTGCCCGCAATACCATTGAAAAGGGGCAGCTATGTACAGGCGCTCAACCCAATTTTTCCTTTATTCAATTGCAATTGGAAGATCAGGCTGGTTTGGAAAAATTGTTTAAAGAACAAGCCTTCGATGTGGTGGTCAATCTGGCCGCCCAAGCGGGCGTTCGGTACAGCCTGACCCATCCGCATGCCTACATCAACAGCAACATTATTGGCTTTGTCAATATTCTGGAATGCTGCCGCTATCAGGACGTCAAGCATCTGGTATATGCAAGTAGCTCCAGCGTATATGGCCTCAATTCTGCAATGCCCTTTTCTACCGCAGACAATGTAGACCATCCGGTGTCTTTGTACGCAGCCAGCAAAAAAAGCAATGAATTGATGGCGCATACCTACAGCCATTTGTTTGGATTGCCTACCACCGGATTGCGCTTCTTTACCGTATATGGCCCTTGGGGCCGGCCGGATATGGCGCTGTTTTTGTTTACCAAAGCCATCCTGGCGGGCGAGCCGATCAAGGTATTCAATGAAGGCAAGATGATCCGCGATTTCACATACATAGATGACATTGTTGAAGGCATCATTCGCGTAGCTGATCGAGTGCCAAGCTCCAATCCAAATTGGAATCCAGCGGTGGTTGATCCAGCGCATTCAAGTGCACCTTACCGGATATACAATATTGGAAACAACCAACCCGTTCAGTTGGCCGAATTTATTGAGGCCATAGAACAGGCATTGGGTAAAAGTGCCATCAAAGAATTGTTGCCCATGCAACCTGGTGATGTGGCTGCTACTTTTGCCGATGTAAGCGAGCTGGAGGCAGATACTGGATACAAACCAGCAACTACCGTAGATACAGGAATTCAACGCTTTATTGATTGGTACCGGGTTTATTATCAAGTTTGAGGCTATGTTTGGAAAACTGTTCTCCCGCACACTAGGAACGGATGCGCTTCCTCCGCAGAATTTTTCCGTATTGAAAACGGATATGCACTCGCACCTCATTCCAGGAATTGACGATGGCGCCAAAACGTTGGAAGAAAGCCTTGAACTAGTGCGTGGACTAATCAAATTGGGCTTTTCGGGTGTAATTACTACACCACATGTAATGGGGGATTATTATCCCAACAATGGTGCCATCATCAGCAGTGGATGCATAAAACTGCAAAAAGCCATTCAGGGAGAAGGGTTAAACTTTCGGTTGGAAGCTTCTGCGGAATACAATATAGACAGTTACACAGCGGAGCTATTTAACCAAGGCGATATCCTTTTTATGCCAGGTAAACGCATCTTGGTCGAATTGTCTTTTTTTGCGCCTCCGCCAGACCTCGAAAACCGCATTTTTCAGATGCGCATCAAGGGGTACTATCCCATTTTGGCACACCCTGAGCGCTACAGTTATTACATGGGCAGCAGATCGGATATCGAACGCATCTGTGATTTAGGATGTGATTTACAGGTCAATATCTTGTCGCTGGCTGGATATTATGGCAATTCAATCGCCAAATGGGCCAAAACTTTAGTTGAAGCGGGAATGGTTAGCTATTTGGGAACCGATATGCACCACATCCGGCATTTAAAAGCGTTGGAAGATGCCCTCAAGCACAAGGATATTTTGCGCTTGTTGCAGCGGTATTCATTCAAAAACAAAGACCTTTTTAACGAATAATCCACATGAAAATTCTCAACATCGTTGGCGCTCGGCCCAATTTCATGAAGGTAGCACCCTTGCACCGGGCTTTCCAACGTCACCCAACGCTGGAATCAAAAATTGTACATACTGGTCAGCATTACGATGCCAAGATGAGTGATGTGTTTTTTGCCCAGTTGGAGATGCCCAAGCCTGATTATTTTCTGGGTATTGGCGGAGGGTCACATACCCAGCAGACTGCGAAAATCATGCTGGCTTTTGAGGAGGTGTTGGAAAAAGAAAAACCCGACCTGGTTTTGGTTGTTGGCGACGTCAATTCTACCATCGCCTGTGCTTTGGTTGCGGTAAAAATGAATATTCCGGTTGCCCACGTCGAAGCGGGTTTGCGCAGTGGCGATCGTGGGATGCCTGAAGAAATCAACCGGATCCTGACCGATAGTATTTCTGACTACCTTTTTGTGACAGAAATGAGTGGCATGATCAATTTGGCCAAGGAAAATGTTCCCGACGAGCGCATTTTTTTCGTCGGCAACTGTATGATAGATTCTTTGGTACATTATCAGGCGCGGGCAAGGCAACTGTCCTATGCAGAAGTCCTACCTGGAAAACCAGCAGTAGAAGATCAAAGCTACATCCTGATGACCATGCACCGGCCCTCCAATGTTGATTTTCAGGAAGGCTTATCGTCCATCCTGAGTATCATTGAAGATGCGGTGCAGTATAAGCAAGTGGTTTTTCCGGTACACCCGAGGACACTCAAAAACATGGAAACCCATGGCTTGCTGGCGCGTTTTGAGCGCATCCCCAACCTGATCACTGCCGAGCCATTGGGCTATTTGGAGTTTTTGCGCCTGATGGAAGGAGCAGCCATGGTGATCACGGATTCGGGGGGCATTCAGGAAGAAACCACTTTTTTGCAAACGCCCTGTCTTACGTTTCGAAGCAGTACCGAACGCCCCATTACGGTGGAATTGGGTACCAATACACTCTTGGCAGACCTCAATCCCCAAACCGTGCACGAGCACATGATGGCGGTTTTGGAGGGGCGATCTAAAAAGGGAACCATCCCTCCATTTTGGGATGGCCGGGCCGCAGAACGTATTGCCGAAGTTTTGCTTGGCATTAAAAAATACTAAACAACGCAGAAAAATTAACTTCCCGATTTTGGGTTTTGAATAGGAAGTCGAACGGTTCATTTGAAGTGAGTTTCCTATTCAAAAGCCCCTCAAAAAATCGGGAAGTAATTTTTTGCGTCATACTAATAATTAACTTGTTGCAAGTTTGCATCAGCTCAAAAGTTTACCCATGCGGATTTTGTACTTCTTGACCCTCATCAGTTTGACTTTTTCTTGTGTACAGCACAAGCAATTGGTCAATTTCAATCAAGGCCCATTGCCGATCAACAAAGTTGAATCGATCGTCAACTCCATCGATTTGAACATCCAGCCTGAAGACCTGATTCAGATCAACCTGTCTAGTTTTGAACCCAAAGCCTTGTTGGCATTCAATGCCCGAGCTGGTGCAGCGGGCCAACAAAACAATAACCTCATGCAGCAGAGCACCAGCGGAACAGGTGTTTCTACGCTGGAATTGTTTACGGGGTATTTTGTGGACAAGGATGGATACATCGATTTCCCCGTAGTTGGCCGGGTTAAAGTAGGTGGACTTACCTTGAGCGTCGCACGAGATACCTTGCTCAATCGAGTGCTTCCCTATGTGTCTGATGCCGTGGTCAGTATGCGATTTCTCAACCTGAAGATCACCATTTTAGGAGAAGTAATGCACCCAGGGCTAGTTCGACTTTCAAACAAAAGGGTCACTGTACTGGAGGCCATTGGTATGGCTGGTGATTTGACGCCCTATGCAGATAGGACAAACATCTTATTGGTTCGAGAAAAAGATGGACAGCGGCAGTACGTTGATATAAATCTGCATGATCCGGCCATTTTTGCATCAAAGTTCTTTTACCTTGAGCAAAATGATTTCATCTACGTCAAACCAACCAAAGCAAAGGTTGGGGGGATTACCGACCAGACGAGCCGAATTTTCTCTTTTGGATCAGCCGGACTATCTTTGGTCACCTTGCTCATCGCCATTTTTAAAAATTGATGCTACCCATCCATATAGTCGGTTCAGGGCTGACCGGAGCTACGATGGCCCGGTTGCTGGCAGACCAGGGGTTGCCTGTAAAAGTGTTTGAGCGACGCAAACATGTTGGAGGCAATGTGCATGATTTTATGCATGAAAGTGGCATTCGGGTGCATACCTACGGCCCCCATTATTTTCGTACAAGCTCTCCACTCATTTGGGACTTTGTGCAGCGTTTTGGCAGTTTTTATCGGCATGAAGCAGTTGTAAAATCTTGGGTAGAGGGGCAATTCGAAAACTGGCCGGTTTCCGGAGAATACCTGCGCAGAAAGGGACTTTGGCCAATGTCTAACCCGAAGTCAAAAGCATTAAACACTCCCGGCGATACTTTTGAGGCTGCGGCCTTGCGCATGATGCCGGAAGCGGTGTACGAAAAATTTGTAAAACCCTATACCCACAAGCAGTGGGGGATCCCTCCTGATCGGCTCGATGCAGCACTGGCCAAACGTTTTGAAGTACACCACGATGATGATCCACGATTGACTCCTCGCCACCGTTGGCAAGGATTGCCGGAGGATGGATATGCAGCCTGGATGCTCAAGATGCTCGAAGGGATAGAGGTACATTTGGGCGTAGATTATCTGGAGCAGGCTGATGCATTGGGCAAAGCTTCGTTTACGGTTTTCACGGGTGCTATCGATGCTTATTTTGGATTTGATCTGGGGCGTTTGCAGTACCGTGGCCAGCAACGGGTGCATGAATTTTTACCCAAAACAAGCTGGTATCAGCCCTGCGGACAGGTGAATAACCCGAGTCTTGACGCAGGGAAACACATCAGAACCCTGGAGTGGAAGCACCTGATGCCAACTGCGACACAACAACAGATCCAGGGAACCGTGATCACTCGGGAAACGCCATTCAGTCCTCAGGATACCGATCAATGCGAATATCCTTTTCCTGATTCCTACAACCGAAAATTATTTAAGCAATATCAAAAACGAGCCCAACAAATTCCCAACTTGTTGATTTGTGGGCGACTAGGCGAATATTGTTACTACGATATGGATCAGGCCATCGGCCGTGCTATGGTGTTGGTAAATCAACACATACTTCCTGTATTGACTGTAAATACTGAATCGCAATTAATAAACCTTTCGTATTTTTGACCATGGACACTTTACAATCTACACCCTTTAACAATGATGGTTCTCTCTCCTCTCCAAGTGGAAATAAAGAGCTGGATCTCAAGTATTTTTTCTTCCTTTTTCTACGAAATTGGTACTGGTTGCTGTTGGGACTACTGATCGGTTATGGCATCGCCTGGCTGAATTTGCGCTACGCAACCAATATTTATCAGGTAGGTGGAAGCATCTTGCTGGAAGACAACGCCAAAAGCAGCATCTCAGAAGAGATCATTACGGAAAAACTGGGACTGGAACAAGAGTCAAATGTAGATGACCAAATTCAGGTACTCAAATCGACTACACTGATGCGTCGGGTGGTAGATTCTCTGCACTTCAACGTCACTTACTATACGGTAGGACGGGTCAAAACCAGTGAAATGTACAGTCCAAATTGTCCGGTTGTGCTGGTAGATGCCGCCCCCAGGGTGCTCTCTTATGGTTCTTCGATTCGACTAAGAACCCTCAATGACTATGATTTCATTTTGGTAAAAGGTGAAAATGACACCCTGACTTGTCATTACGATACGCCTTTTGTACTGAACCAAATCCAGTATGTATTGCAACGCCGATCCAGTACACTTCCCGGCACCGAATTTTTGATTCGGATCAGTTACCCAGAGACCACTGCTGCGGATTACGCCAACAAATTGGTTATTCAGCCTGTACCTGGTTCGAATGTGCTCAACCTGAGTATGCGCGATCCAGTTGCTGAAAAATGCATCGATTTGTTCAAAACCCTGGTGTCTGAATTTGACCACAGTCAGATTGAAATAAAAAATGAATCGGGTCGGAAAACACTTCAATTCATTGACGAGCGCTTAGGCTTTATTACCAAAGAACTCTATAGTGTAGAAAAAGATGTAGAAGGGTACAAACGCAGCAGGGATTTGCCAGTTGCCATTGAAAGCAAAGCGAGTGAATACCTGACCAAAGTCTCGTCTGCCGACGAGCAGATGATGGAACTTGACCTGCGGCTCAGCATGCTCAATGCCATTGAGAAGCAAGTCAATGATCCTACCGGACGCTATCGGGCCTTGCCGCTTAGTTCGGAGTTGCTGGCCAATAGTGCAGCCTCGGAAATCATCAAAGCCTACAATGAGCTGCTTCAAGAACGGAGCTCACTGATTGTAACGGCCAGTGCCTCCAATCCTGCTGTAAAAGCACTGGACAAAAAATTAGAAGAATTGCGTGCGCCCATGTTGGACAATTTTGTCGTTATCCGCCGCGAGCTCAACGAGCGCCGCAACCGGGTGTCGCAACGATTGGCGCCGATTCAGCGCAAAATCAATGCCATTCCAACTTACGAAAGGGAATTGCTGCAAATACTTCGACAACAACAGATTAAAGAGCAACTCTTCCTGTTTTTATTGCAAAAAAGGGAAGAAACCGCGTTGAGTGTAGCCGCCCAAGTATCGAATACCCGTACACTCAATCCTCCTGTTGGGTTGGGGCTGGTTTCTCCCGATCGCCGCCGGACCTATACCCTGTATTTGTTTATGGGATTCTTGATTCCAGGCATCATCGCTTTTTTGTTCGATTATTTCAACAATCGGGTGTATGAAGAATCGGATATCAAACGGCACACCAATGCACCATTTTTGGGGGGCATCATGCAATCATCTGCCGGAAAATCGATCGTAGTTAAGCAGAGCAGCCGATCGGCAATAGCGGAGATGTTTCGGATGCTGCGAACCAATTTGCAATATGTGGCCAAGGGAGAATCTAAAAAAGTCATTTTAGTAAGTTCGAGCGTGAGTGGAGAAGGCAAAAGTTTTATCACCATAAATCTAGGCATTAGTATTTCTCTTTCGGGGCAAAGAACCCTTTTGCTTGGTTTGGACATCCGCAAGCCAAAACTCAGTCGTTACCTCACCGGGGTGCAATCAGAAACGGGGGTAACCAACTACCTGGTGGGTCAGGCTACGCTTGATGAAATCATCAAACCCTTGCCAGACAATCCGATGGTCGATTACCTGGATTGTGGGCCGATTCCTCCAAACCCTGCCGAATTGTTGATGAGTGATACCACCCGTCAGTTGTTTGTCGAGCTCCGCAAGCGCTACCAATACATCATCGTGGATACCGCTCCAATTGGATTGGTAACCGATGCCTTATTGCTCAATCAACACATCGATCAAACCATTATCGTTACGCGATTTGGCCTGAGCCGTACCCCTTTCTTGCGCATGATTCAGGATATTTACAGCAATAAAAAGTTGCCGCAAGTAGGAGTTGTACTCAATGGGCTTAAGTCCAGGGCTGGCTATGGGTATGGTTACGGCTATAGTTCGTCTTACGGTTATGGCTACGGTTATGGTTACGGGAGCGAGTATTTTGACAAGGAAGCCCCTCGTCGTCGTGGGGGTTGGAAAAGCATCAAAAGATGGTTTAAGCTCAAATAAAAAAAGTGGGTTGAAGAAACATTTTCTTCAACCCACTCTCGTGTATGTCTATTCAAGTGTAAACGTGCTATTTTATACTTACATTAAAAGAAACTTCATTGTACTTGGCGGTGCGCTGCTGGTTTTCATTCCAACTTGATGATCCGTGCAAAAGCCGCAAGTGCAATGATTGCCATTGAATCCCTGTAACAGTCTGAAAACCATTGTATGGAACACCAGGACAGCGAGCTACGAAGCCTTTGCTTACACTGGAGTAACCATAGAAATTCACCTTAGACGTAGTCACGGCAAAACCCAATCTTACGTCTGGGCCAATACCTGTAGTCTTGCCCTTGTTGTTCAAGGACTGTGGCTTGTTTTGGTTGATGCGTGCAGGCATATAGGCTTGTACAGACGTACCGACACCTGTGATCAAGCGCATTATGCCATTCGTAAACGGTACTTCTGGACGATACTGAAATGAAACACTACCCCCAGCTAACAGGGATTGAAATCCGGCTTGGCTGCTGCCTCCGTTTTCACCACCATTAGGGTTGGTTCCGTTCATTTTAAAAGAAGCCCAAGCCTCCCATTCTGCGCCCCAAAGCTTGTTGTAGTTGGGAGCGGTTCCTACTCTGATCAGTGTTGCAGTGGTACTATCAGGAGCTTCGTCATAATAAGTGGCGAACAAAGATTGAAAACCAGCGCCTACTTCAAGGTCACCAAAATCATTTAAGAGAGAATTGGCAACTTGACCAAAAGACCGTTCATTGGAATTGTTGGATACTTTCAACAATTCATCAACATAGTTTTGATACAGAACAGATAGTGCATCAATGGCTTCAGTCGATGACGCACTGTAACTTGCTTCTGCTTCAGCCAATGCAGCTTTGTCAACCTTCAAACTGTCACTGTATTTGTCGAACCCGGATTGCAAGGTCGTCAAATTATCAATCCAGCCAGCATCTACCCGATCCAATCCTTTCTTAATGGTCTCTGCGTCATTAGCAGGAACATCAGTCAATAAACCCTCAAGGATAGAACGACCAGCTTTCCAGACCTGCAAAATAGAGTCGATACCTGCAGTTGGATTGGCGGTAGGGATTCCTGCCTTTAAGTCTTTAAAAAGGTCGATTTGTAACTCATCGCCTTTTTGAACACCATCGATGATGCACCTTAAGTCGGCAAGAAGTTGAACTTTTTCAGACTTACTCAGACTTTTGAATACCGACTCATAGTCTTTTGTGATTTGGGCTTGCAAGGGTTTAACAACACCTAGTGCCACCATACACAAAATGGCAATTAATAGTTTCTTCATGGTTTTAAAATTTTAATTTGTTGATGCCAAAAATGAATATTGCCAAAGGACATAGCGCTGCCAGGTTGATATAGGGATTAATCTATACCAAATGCCCTTGAAAACAAAAGCGATTGAGAATTGCAAAAGCAAAGCCACTTGCATCAAAGACTGGTGGATTTCCAGTTGATGCAATCCCAATTTTAAAAGTTACTGCCTGAATAAAAAATGCTGATCTGAATGCTGAGGGGGGATAAATAAGTATTGGCTTGCCAAAAAAAATGACAAACCTCAAGCATCAGAAATAAAATGTAGATAGAATTAGCTCTCGAAAAAGTTCGAAATACCATTGAGTTGGAAGAATATTGGGAAATTAAAACAGGTGTGAATAAAGTGTAGTGATTAGATTCGGAATGTTGCTTCCCGATAAATTCTTGTTCAATAATACCCTAAGTGATTATGGGTTCGATATGTCTAATGATATGTCACAAAGATAAAATCAATTTCTAAAAGAATCAAGTTTAAATAAATATTTAATGTATTTTTTTTAACAACTACCACCCATCGGGTATCTCAAATGAGGGGAAGCTGCAAAAAGTAGTACATTTTTTTTAGCTTTGCGGCAAATGTTGTGAAACGCATTGGAATGACGCCACAGAAAATAGAAGCTGCGCTAGCAGAATTGTACGAAAACTGGGCTGGAGAAAGTCCTACTTTGATCTTGCCATTGGCTCCTTCAGGCTCCGAACGCATCTATTACCGTTTACAAGGCCTCGAACGTGCTGCGATTGGCACCTACAGCCCCAACGATAAAGAAAGCAAGGCTTTTTTGGAGTTCAGCCGCCATTTTCATGGCAAATCGTTGCCTGTACCAGAAGTTTACGCCGCTGATTTAAAGGCCAAAGTGTACTTGCAGGAAGATTTGGGCTCTACAACCTTGTACAGCTTTTTGCTGCAAACGGATGATTATTTTCCGGATTACCTCGCTCAAATTTACAAGCGGGTAGTGGAGCAATTGGCGCGCCTGCAAATCATTGGCGGAAAGGAGCTGGATTATACGCACAGCTACCCCAAACCTTCATTCGACAAAGAATCGATGTTTTGGGACCTGAATTATTTCAAGTACCATTTCCTGATGCTCACCAAAGTGCGCTTTGATGAGCAAGCTCTGGAAAAGGACTTTCATGCGCTGGCAGATTACCTCCTTACCGCCGATGATCAATACTTCATGTTTCGCGATTTTCAGTCGCGCAACATCATGATCAAAAGTGGGGAGCCTTATTTTATCGATTACCAGGGTGGTCGGCGTGGCGCTTTGCAATATGATTTGGCGTCGTTGCTGTACCAGGCCAAGGCCAATATTCCAACAGACATCCGTCAGGAAATTCTACACCATTATATAAAGGTAGCAGGAGAGCTGACGCCGATCAACCCAGATACTTTTGTGGAGCATTACAACGGCTACGTGTTGATTCGCAACATTCAGGTGTTGGGGGCGTATGGTTTTCGGGGCTTGTTTGAGCGCAAGGAGCATTTTTTGAAAAGCATCCCCCATGCTTTGCGCAACATCAAAGGCTTGTTGGAAAACTGGCAACTGCCCATCGAATTGCCCCACCTGCGCGAAGCACTGCAACGCATTCTGGATTCCAAGAAATTTGAACCTTTCAATAAAATCAAGAGCAGTACCAGTTTGCTTACTGTGGGCATCAACAGTTTTTCGTACCACGCCAGTGGCATTCCTGAAGACAACAGCGGCAACGGTGGCGGTTTTGTCTTCGATTGTCGTTTTCTTCACAATCCAGGGCGGTACGAGCCGTACAAAAAACTGACGGGCAGAGACGAGTCGGTCATCAATTTCCTGAAGCAGCACAGCAACATGGACGAGTACCTCCACAATGTGTGCCGAATTGTAGATGCCGCAGTAGAAGATTACATCGAGCGCAGCTTCACCAACCTGACGGTCAATTTTGGCTGTACTGGTGGACAGCACCGTTCGGTTTATGCCGCGGATACCTTGGCCAAACATTTGAAGGAAAAATACGGCGTCAGGGTAGTGTTGCACCACATCGAGCAGGAGAAAAAAAACTGGGAGAACTAAACCCGTTTTCCCAACTAGGTCAAAGCGCTAAAGCATGAGTTTAATCAAGAAGTTGGCTGGAGAAACGGCGATTTATGGCATGAGCAGCATTTTGCCGCGCTTGCTCAATTTTGTGCTGCTCACTCCGTTCCTTACCCGGATACTCAGCAAAGCCGATTACGGAATTTTTAGCGACTTGTTTTCTTATGTTGCCCTATTCAACATCCTGCTGACTTACCGCCTGGAAACCGCCTATTTTCGCTACGCGCAAAAATCGGAAGATGCCCCACGGACTTTTTCCACTGCGACTTTATTTCTACTGGGATCTACGCTGTTGTTTACTTTGATTGCGCTTTTTCTGGTGCAACCTATCGCCAATTTTCAGCGGTATCCAGATCATCCTGAGTTCATCGTCACATTGATTTTGATATTGGCCTTGGATACCCTTACCGCTATCCCTTTTGCGCGCTTGCGATTTGCCAACCGGCCCTTGCGCTTCATGGGCATCAAGTTGACAAACGTGATTGTCAATGTGATTTTGGTGTTTTTTTACCTGTATTTCTGTCCGGTGCTGGAGCAACAACCGGCCTGGCAGTGGCTGCAAATTCTGCATTTCAAAGACAATATGGTGGCCGATGTGTTTCTGGCTAATGTTGTGGGTAGCGCCGTAAATGTGCTGCAGGTTTTGCCCAGTTATTTCCGCATCAGCATGCCCCTGGATTGGGTTTTGCTGCGGCAGATGTTGCGCTATTCCTTTCCGCTGATCATTGCGGGGGTGGCGGGCGTGATCAATCAGCTGATCGGTACACCTTTGCTGAAATACCTGGGCAGTGGCAATTTGAAATCCAATCTGGCCGATGGGGGTGTGTATTCAGCCGCCACCAAAATCCCGGTGATGATGAATCTTTTTACCCAGGCTTTCAATTACGCCGCGGAACCTTTCTTTTTCCGCAATGCCAATGAAAAAGGTTCCGAAAGGGTGTATGGCCAGGTGGCGCAAGCGTTTACGCTGTTGAGTTGTGTGGCTTTCCTGTGCATCATGCTGAACATTGATTGGGTGGGCTTGTTTTTGGGGAAAAGCTTCCGAGAGGGTCTGGATACCGTGCCCGTATTGCTGCTGGCCAATTTGTTTTTGGGTTTGTTCACCACTTTTTCGATTTGGTACAAACTCGTGGATCGCACTGCGGTGGGCGGTTGGATTGCCCTGGGTGGATCGCTGATCACCATCGTGCTGAACGTGGTGCTTATCAAACAAGGTTTCAGCTATTATGCTCCAGCCTGGACGGCTCTGGTTTGCTATGTATTCATGACCGTTACCAGCTACTGGGCTGGTCAAATATACCATCCCATCAAATATCCCTTGGGTCGGATGGTGGCTTATCTGTTGCTCGCAATCCTGGCATATGGATTGAGCGAAGTGCTGCGTTATTGGGCAAAAGACAACTTGATGGTGATTTTGAGCATCAATTTTGTCATACTCCTTGCTTATTTTGCGGCCATTATTTGGATCGAAAAACCACTGGTTCTGCGCCTGCTGGGGCGGAAGAGTTAACGGGCTTACGCAAATACTATGGAAAAAAAATTCACACTCATTACTGGTGCCAGCATGGGCATTGGCCGTGCGTTGGCAGAAGAATGCGCCCAAAGGGGCCGCAATATTTTGATGGTGGCATTGGAAGGGCCGGAGTTGCAGACTGCTGCTGCCGAAATTGCCCAAAAATACCAGGTGGAGGTACATCCTCTGGGCATTGACCTGACTGCTCCCGATGCACCTTTACAGGTATACAATTGGAGCCAGGAAAATGGCTACAGTGTAGACATGCTCATCAACAATGCGGGGTTTGGAAAGGGCGACATCATGGAAAGGGTTCCGTTGGGCGTTTACCAAACCATGCTGCGCCTCAACAACCAGGTGCCGTTTGAACTGACCTATCATTTTCTACCACACCTGAAGCAGCAAAAACAAGCCTATATCCTCAATACCAGCAGCATGGAAGGCTTGATGCCGATGCCTTTTAAAGCGGCCTACACTTCCACCAAGCATTTTGTGACGGCATTTTCGCTCTCCTTGCGCGAGGAGCTGGCCGATACCAGCATCAGCGTAAGTACCTTGTGCCCAGGGCCCGTGGTTACCAACGAGGATGGCCTCAAACGGATTCAGCGCAGTGGCCCCAAGGCCAAGCTGGTGGTGATGTTTCCACACCAGGTAGCCCCCATTGCGATCAATGGCTTGCTGCGTGGCAAACGCATCATCATTCCGGGAGTAGTCAACCAGATTATGATCTTGTTGAACAATGTATTGCCCCTGGCTTTGCGGATGCGGATGTTGCGAAAAATTGGATCAGGGATCATTCCGAAGAAGGAGGTCTGAGTTGGGGATCAACTCAGACCTGATGTTTCTATTCCGTGTCTATTTCCAAGCGGAGGCCCGCCTTGTCTTGTCGTTTGGGCGTAAGTGTTCCCTCATAGTAGTAAATCACCACGTCTTCAAAGAGGGTCATTTTGGTGATTTTGGTAATATCGATTGCCGGTATGGATGATTTGAAAGGATGGCCGTTGACAATCACAGTGAATGGCTTTTTGGCATCAATATAGGTCTGGATGCGCTCCTTTACCCCTTGAAAAATTTCACTTTTAACCGGAATGCGGTAGCCAGTGCTTCCTTGGGATCCAATTTCCATCCAATTGTTTGCAGCTAAGGAACTCATTTTTTCTTTGAGGACATTGGCTTCTACTTCACCAATTTTAATGCGGTAAGGCTCCAGTTTTTTGAAATCTGTAGGTAAACCAGCCGTAATGATTTTGGTGCCTTTCGGCCAATTGTTTGAAATCATTTTGTCCAGAAAAAAAGTGGAGAAGCTGATGCTCCCGCAGCCATTTTTTTCTGCACTAAACACTATAGGTAATTCGTCGCTGGACTCAAAAGAAGAGGTGCATTTTCCTCCACTTTCATTGTTCATGGTGACTCCAATGAGTTTGCCGTTTTCAGACATGATGAATTCGATCTTTTTGCCCAGCGGGAGTTTTTCATTTTTCAACTTTACCAATTCTGCTGCGCTCATGTTGGGGTCAAAAACAAGGTAGAATTGCTTGATGGTGTCTTCAACTGGTTTTGTGTCTTCTGGTTTGGACAAGGCTATTGAGGTTTCAGTTGCTGCTGCATTCGTGCTAATTGAACTGATTGCCTTGTTCTCGGCAATTCCTCGGAGTGTGATTGGTTCACCTTTTACTTGACTATCCAGTAGTGCAACTTGTGATTGACTCGTTTCCGAATTGATGCTTTGGATGGCTTTCAATGGCCGATTAAAAATGGTCAGTGCAGGCAGCGCAAATGCAATCAATGCATACCTCAAAGCATAAGCTCTTGGTGAATTTTTTCGATTCATCATTTTGATTCTTTCTTTAAGGAGTGAGTAATTGAAGGAGGTAGAAAGGGAGTTGGAGGGCTCTGTGTTCAACCAGTTGAGCAGGCTCAGTTGGTAGCGTTTTTTATTGCCATGCTGATGCAATACGCTGCGATCAGCCAGGTATTCGAGGTTGCATTCCACCAAACGGCGGTACATCCAGGCAGCAGGATTGAACCATTGCCAAACCAGATTCAATTCGGAGAGTAAAATATCGAAAGTATGTTTTTGACGAACGTGCGCCAGTTCATGCGTGAGGATCAGCTCGCTTTCTGCCTGGTCATACCAGGATTGTGGGACGAAAATGACCGATCCAAAAGCAAAAGGCGATAGCTCCGTGGGGCAAATTGCCAGTTGGTAGCCATCCCTTTGCTCAATGCGTGCTTTGCGGTATAATTTCAACAACGATAGTACTTGCAACAACATCCGAACACTCATCAACCCCACGCCGAGTAGGTAAATGCCCAACAACACTTGTCGATAGTCGATTGGGGGTGGTGGGGTAGGTACCACTTTCGGGGTAGTCACTTCCTGAGTCATTGGGCTTGCCTCAAAAACTGCACTATTTTCTGGCAGATTTGTATCCGTTGAGGTGATGGTGGTTCTGGTGGTTGGCGTAGTTGGAACAGGCTTATGCCAAATCGTCCACTCCGCTGGCAAGTGGATCAGCGGCAATGCAATAGATCCAAGCAGGATGCTCAAAAGTAGCACTCGATTCCAGTTGAGAAAAGTGCTGCGCCAAAACAAGAACCAGTAAACCAGGGTACCTCCCAGGAGTAACCCCGCAGATTCCAGTAAGTAGAGTGGAAAGTGAGCTGACATGTAATTTTACAATGTAGGGTGTTGATAAGATCTATTCTTCTCCGCGTTCTATCGCCTTTAAGATATCTTTCAGTTCTTCCGGGGTAATTTTTTTCTCGCGGGCAAAAAATGCCACCATGTTCTTGTATGAGTTGTCGAAGTAAGCCGCCATCGAATCGCCCAAAAATTGCTTTTGGTAGGCTTCCTTGCTGATTTTGGGGAAATAACGATGGGTGCCTCCAAAGTCTTCGTGCGCCAGATAGCCCTGGCTTTCCAGTTTCCGGATCACGGTCGATACCGTGTTGTAGTGCGGTTTGGGGTCAGGAAGCAGCTCAATCACGTCTTTGACAAAAGCATGTTCCAGTTTCCAAATCGCTTGCATCAGTTCTTCTTCTTTGCGGGTAAGTCGCTTCATCGTATTGGATGTTTGTTTTACAAAGCTATAACTATTTTTTTAGTTTACAAACTATTTTTGTAGTTTGTTTAAGCAAAAAAAATAACTCCCTGATTTTTTGCGTCATGCTTAATAAAAAAAACACCAACGCAAATCAATGCATTGGTGGTTTCTGATTTTTTAACTCACGTTACACATTATAACCGCAGAGTAACGGAGTTGACGCGGAGTTTCGCGGAGTTTTTAGTATTCAGGAGTTTGCCACCTGCGGTGGCTGGAGATCGTGCTCCAGAATAATCTTGCCTAAATCAAGTATACTAATGGGACTTGATTTAGGGCAACGAACCAATCTTCAACAACGGCGACCTCTGTGGTCTTTCCGAACCGAAGGTGCCCTAAAAAAACTCCGCGCACCTCCGCGTCAACTTCGCTACTCTGCGGTTAAAACATGTGCTGAGTGTGATAAACACATGTTATCTTTTACATCGCGCCTCTTTTCCCGTTTTGATCGATGCGAAAAAACTTCCCTTCTTCAACCAGCAAAGCCGTAGAATAAGGATCATTGTGTCGGGTATCGATGGCAATTACTCTTCCGCCGTAGAGCATTCGCACAGCATTGACCAAAGTATGGCCGATGACGATTCTTTTGGCGTTGAATTTTCTTAAGGTATCATCGATGTCTGATTCTACTGCCTTTGCCAGCACGTAGTCGCGGTACCACAATGGGCCGTTGGCATCGTACAAAAACTGGAGTACCTCATCGTTGATGCGGAACACATCTTCCTTGATGAAATAAAACGGACGCATCATATTGTTGATATCGGTCAGTGATTTGTCAAGGCCGTTGAGGTCGGGGGCAAGTCCGCCATGTACAAAAATCAGATCACCAATTTTTTCCACAGTATTTTTGGTACCCAACCAGCGCCCCAATTCTGAGGAGGGTTTGTACCAATTGCCATAAGGTTCCTTGATCAAATCCGCATTGCGCATGTACTTGCTTTGCACATATCGGAAATCGTTTGACATGTTCAGGATTTCGTGGTTGCCCAAAATCAAATGGACGTAGCCGCCCGCCGCTTTGGCTTTTTCTTCCAGGTTATAAATGAGCCACAAGCATTCGGTGACATTTTGTCCCCGATCCACAAAATCTCCCACCAGAACTAGGTGCCCCTTGCCAAAAATCCAGTTGTATTTTTCGTCTATCACTTTTTGGGAAGTCAGAAAACGCCGAAAAGCTTCAAAATTGCCTTCGATATCGGAGATGGCAATGAGCTTATCCACTTTGGGGTATTCTGTATTTTCATTTTTCAGCTTGGCCTTCAGCTTGGTGCTGAAATTCCATTCAGGATGCTTGGTAAAGTGACATTCTACTTTAAGGTCTTCCCGATGTTTGGCATCTATGGAGTCAATTTGAGCAACCGCAACGGTATCTTCCATCCGTACTTGCTTGATGAAAATTTTGTTTTTGCGGTAAAAGATATGTGGTCCATCGGTATCTGCTTTACCCGGAGTTGCGGGAAAGGGCGTTTCTGATTGGGCAAAAATGCCGTTTGAACCAACCCAAAAGCAGAGTATCATAAATTTTACAAAAAAAAGGGCTGAATTTTTCATGCTCATTTAAGTCGCTTGTGATCAATAAAAACGCTCACGTAGCTAAAAAAGCTTGTTTGGCTTTCTGTTTTCTTTTCAAAATAAAAAATTTCTCAAGGACTGTATTTCAAGTCTACAGCAAGCGTTTTTCATTATGACGAAATATAGTATAAATAGCTACATTTTTCTTTGTCTCAAAGCTTCAAATAACAAAATAGCCGTTGAAACCGAAACATTCATGGAATCTACCCTGCCGTACATTGGGATGATGACGCGTTTTTGGGCGGCATTTATCCAAAATTCAGAAATTCCATCGGCTTCTGTGCCCATTACAAATGCCACCGCCGCGCTAAAATCGCATTCAAAATAGGGAAAACTGGCCTCTAAATGCGTGGCAAAAATGGCAATGCGTTGTTCCTTCAACCATTCCAGCGCTTCACTTGCCGTGACCGTAAATGTAGGAACTGTAAACACTGCGCCCAAACTGGCGCGAATTACATTGGGATTGTACCAATCGGTTTGGGGGTCGCACAACAGTACCGCATTAACCCCCGCTGCATCGGCTGTGCGCAAAATTGCGCCAAGATTGCCTGGCTTTTCTACGGTTTCGAGTACCAAAATGAGGGGCTTTGGATCGGTTTTAAAATCAGCCAGTGGACGGTCGGGTATTTGCAAAACGGCCACTACATTGGGCACATTGGCGCGGTAAGCAATTTTTTCCATGACCGGGTTGCTTACTTCTATCAGTTTGGAAATAGCAGTAGGCTGGTGTTGCAGTAATGCCTGAAGATCGGCCTCTGAAGTAAGGTTGGGGTCGTAAAGCAGGTGCTCGATGCCATACCCCGCCCCGAGGGCCATGCCAACCTCAATGAGGCCTTCGGCCACCAGCAAACCCTGCTTGCGGCGTTCGCGTGCCTTATCCAGCAAGATTCCAATGTTTTTAATCAATGGATTTTGCAGGCTGCTGATTATCTTTGTCCCTGACATATCTAAAATACTTACACCTCCATAAATCAAGTGTCAAAACTGCATAAAATCATGCACTTTGCATACCTGACACTCGATTTATTTTGAGGCATTAGCGACTATGCTGGCATTACCACTTCCCTCATTTGAGGACTATGCGCTGATCGACAGCGGAAATTTTAAAAAACTGGAACGGTTTGGGCAATTTATTTTGTCGCGTCCCGAACCTCAAGCCATTTGGTCGCCAGCATTGAGCGAAGCGGAATGGGCTAAAAAAGCACATGCCACCTTCAATCGAAAAACCGGCGCGGCAGCTACTGCTGAAGATGGCAATTGGGAGCTCAAGCCGGGCATGCCCGATCAATGGTACATTCGCTACGATTTTGAGGACATGCACCTCAATTTTCGCCTTGGACTCACGTCCTTCAAGCACGTGGGAATTTTTCCGGAGCAAGCCGAAAACTGGAACTACCTCTACCATGGACTGCAAAAGATGAGCGTAGATCAACCGCTGGTGTTGAACCTTTTTGCCTACACCGGAGGAGCATCTTTGGCAGCCAAAGCTGCCGGAGCAGATGTGGTGCATGTAGATTCGGTAAAACCAGTGGTGAGTTGGGCGCGCCAAAACATGGAAGCCAGCCAGTTGGACAACATCCGCTGGACGATAGAGGATGCCCTCAAGTTTGTGCGCAAGGAAGCCAAACGTGGCCGCAAATACCAGGCAATCATCCTGGATCCTCCAGCTTATGGTCGTGGCCCGGAAGGGGAGAAGTGGTTGTTGGAAAAGCATTTGCCAGAATTGATGGAAATGTGTGGGCAAATCCTGGACCCTGAGCACCACTTATTGATCCTGAATTTGTACTCCATGGGCTTTTCGGCGCTCATTGCTGAAAACCTGGCCAAACAATACTTTCCTTTTGCCCAAGACATCGAAAATGGCGAATTGTACATTCCTGATCAAGCGGGGCGAAAATTGCCACTGGGCGTTTTTGCGCGCTTTTGGAAAGCGTAATGGCGTTACTTCACTGCTTCAAACACCATGTCCAAACGTGTTGAAATTGCAGTAGGCGAAACGGCTCCAGACTTCACATAAAAAAGAACTTCCAATCTGAACCGGTCGCGAATCAAGGTCCTGCGCAAGTTGGGCAAGGACGGATTCATGTTGATGCGCGAGCCGATGCGGCGATCGTCGTAGTACGATATATTGAAAGCTTCATCGGTGGCATAGCATTGCTGCGACTTACTGCGGCAAACCCGAATGGCCACTTCCCGCAAAAAGGAATAATCACCATTGCCTTGAATAGAACTCAAAGTTGCCGCAACCGGGCGAATTTCAGTGATCAGCGCGGTATCAACGTTGGCATTTTTGGCCAGGGCGATGGTACCGGTGGTCAGGTTGTCCAACTCAAACACCCTGGGCAGCACCCCACTCAATCCAGCCGGAATATCAAAAGTGATATTGGGAATCTGGATCTCAAAAAGCCGCTCGCGTTTGTCCTTTTTGCAAGTGGTCAAAAGCAGGATCAGCAGAAAAAACGGAACTATTCTAAGCATAATGGATGATTGTCTTGGTAAAACTTCAAACGCGGATTGGGCTTTTAAATTTTTACAGCAACGACGAATAACAACAATCCTTATTTTGTGCCAAACAATCAACCAAGATGGCTTCAATAGCTGAGTCTCCACCGATGCTGACTTTTATGCGTGCCTTGCTCACCGACATCGAAGCCGTAGAATACATGCTCAACCACCAGTGGTTTGAAACGGGGGTGTCCCGCATTGGCGCAGAACAAGAGATGTGCCTGGTGGATGCCAAAACCTTCAAACCCCTGCCGCTGGCCGTTGAAGTGCTGGAATTGATGAAAGATTGTCCTTGGCTGGATTACGAATTGGCGCGTTTCAATCTGGAAGTCAACCTCAATCCCCAGGATTTTACTGGAAACTGCTTCAATACAATGGAGCAGGAAATCCATCAGCGACTTCAGTACATTCGCGATCACATCGGAGGGCTGGGAGCCGATTTAATCCTGACGGGCATTTTACCTACCATCCGCAAATACGATCTGGAACGGCACAACCTCACTCCCCGCGAACGCTACAACTTGCTCATTGATGCCATGACTGCCCAGCGCAACGGACAAGCTTTTGAGTTCAAACTGCGGGGCATCGATGAATTGCAGGTGCGACACGATACGCCATTGCTGGAAGCTTGCAACACCAGTTTTCAGGTGCATTTGCAAGTCAATCCCGAAACGTACGCCCAATCCTACAACCTTTCACTGGCTTTATCTGGCCCAACCCTGGCACTGGGAGCCAATTCTCCCATTGTTTTTGGCCGCAGGTTGTGGCATGAGAGCAGGATTGCCCTGTTTCAGCAAGCCTTGGACGTGCGAACTACCCACGATCATTTGCGAGAGCGCAGCACTCGGGTGAATTTTGGGAACAACTGGGTGGAACATTCCATCCTGGACATTTACCGGGAAGACCTGGCGCGTTTTCGCACCCTCATCGCACGGGACATCGAGGAAGACGCTGGAGAAATGATCCGCAATGGGAAAACCCCGAAATTGCTGGCTTTGCGCTTGCACAATTCTTCGATTTACCGCTGGAATCGGCCCTATTATGGCATCAGCCCCAGTGGAAAGCCCCACTTGCGGATTGAAAATCGCATTTTGCCAGCTGGTCCCAGCGTAGTGGATCAAATGGCGAATACCGCATTTTGGACGGGAGCCATGATCGGTTGCCAACTCAATTATGCGGACGTTCGCCGTAAAATGACCTGGGAAGACGCCCGGGGCAACTTTGAGAAAGCGGCCGCTTTTGGGCTGGAATCCAAGTTTACCTGGTTTGATGGAAAAAAAATAAGTGCCCGTGATTTGTTGTTGCAGGAGCTCATTCCTTTGGCTCGATTGGGTTTACAGGAACGCAAAGTGGCCACCAACGACATTGACCATTACCTGGGCGTTGCCGAAGAGCGGGTAAAACGACATACCAATGGGGCGATTTGGCAATTGAATGGGTATTCCCAATTGCGCCGTCAATCGCGGGAAGACGAAGCACTCGTTACCCTTACTGCCGCTATCCACAACCGCCAAAAACAAAACATTCCTGTGCACGAATGGACATCACCTGGCTTAGAAGATTTGCCACACTATCCAGCCCGCAGCCTCAAGGTGGAAGAATACATGACCACCGACTTGTTTACGGTGCAAAAAGACGATTTGATCCACCTGGTAGCCAAGTTGATGGATTGGCGGCGCATCCGCTATATGCCCGTTGAAGATGCCAAGGGGCATTTGTGCGGATTGATCACCTCGCGCCTGGTCTTGCGTTTTTTGGCACAGCAAACCGATTTGGGACAAAAACAATCACCTCAGGTGCAAGACATCATGATCGCACAGCCCATTTCCGTTCACCCTTCCATGCTCATTTTGGATGCCATCAAATTGATGCGCGACAAAAAAATCGGCTGCCTACCAGTGGTACAAAACGAAGAATTGGTGGGCATCATCACCGAAAATGACTTTTTGGACATTACGGCAAGGTTGATTGAGCAGTTGGAGCGGAGCTGAAGCCGAAGTTGCGGCACTTCGGCTTCGCTCAGTGACCGCGACTTCGGCTTCAGCTCCGCTCCAACTGCTCAATCAATCAACCGTCATTTAAGCAGCGCTATCGCCCGCTCCAAAATCGTATCTACCCCTTTCGCCTCATCCACAGGGCTCAGATCCAGTTTAATGTCGGGCACAACACCATTCTCGATGAATTGGTTGTCGATGCTGAGGAGTAGGGTTGTGGAAAAGGTATAGCTCCATCCATTGAGCAATTGGCCAGAATAGGGCGCTCCGCCACCGCCTCCCGTTTGATCCCCCAGAATGGTTACGTTGTTGAGCACCGACATGGTGGAGGTGAAAAAATTGGCGGCGCTGTACACTTTGCGATTGGTCAGCACGATGATTTTTCCAAAATACTTACCTCCCTTTTCTTTGGGTTCCACGAAATAGGGAAAGATTTTACTCAAATCCTTGCGATCGGGGCCGATTTTGTACTGCACTGCTCCTACCTTGGTTTTGCTATCAATAAAGCGACTCATGATGGCGTCTACATTGCCCAAACTTCCGCCAGTATTGTCGCGAATGTCGATGATCCAGCCTTTGGCTTTGCCGTAGTAGTTGTAGAGTTGCTGCATGGATTCACTGGAAACGGCGTCGCCAAAACTGGAGTAACGGATGTAAGCCACACTGCTGTCGACCCACTGGGTACGAAACGGCAGGATGATGCGGCGGCTTTCCTTCAGGTAATTGCGCTCGATGATGTTTGCGTTATAGTTGGGAGGGTAGTTTAAATACCAACTGCGGTTGCTGGCTGCATTAAACGGCGCAATCAGGGATACGTGGCCATCTTTGAGCTCATTCAGCATGGCATTCAGTACGTTGAAAAGGTCTTCGTCGGTGGTTTTGTCGCTTACCTGTGGGCGGTATTTTTGGTATACGGCTTGCCAATCAATGTTTTTATACTCAAACAAGGTGTATTTGTCGTTGACCTCTTTCCACAACAATTCAAAATTTTCGACGGGACTGTCTTGGGGATCGGCTTCAATCAGCAGATCGGTGCAGGCGGTAAAGGAAAACAGGCCAAGCAGGAGAAGAAATAAGCGGTATATTTTCGTGGCGTTCATGGCGCTCAATGTTTGATGATTTTAGAAATGGTAATGGTTTGAATGGCGGATTGAGCAGGATTGGGTTTGCTGTATTGGTCGTATTGAAAGGAGTACGAGATTCGGTAAGGTGTTTTCGCCACCACTTGTTTTTTCTTTTTGCGATTTCGGTAAAAATCCAGGCTGGCCTTGTACACCCAACCGAAGCGCCGATTCAGTGTGCCGATTTGCATTACGCTTACTTCCTGGTCGGTTTCACCCACAATGGGGCCGGTAAAGGTGTAAAGTGGCCGTACAAAAGTACCCACTAGAGGTACGCTGAGTTCCTGGCTGAGCATGTACTCTTTCCTGCCAGCTTTGAATTGGTATTCCAATCGGCCTTTGGTCCCAAGTTCGCCCCCTGCATCATACCCGATTACGTTGTTGACGTTTTGTAAGGCCAGGCGAAAGTTGCCGTACCCTTGTAGCCAAGGCCCGACATACCCGCGCCAGGCTTTGCGCTGCCAGACGGGGAATTGCCAACTGTAGTTGACCGCAAAGTTGAGCACGGACAAGTTGAAGTCTTGTGCACGATCAAACGCTGTACCAGCAAGAAAACTACTATTTAGTTCTTTTAAAGCGATCGGTGTATATAGGAGTTGGCAGAAACTGGCTTTAGCGCCCACTCCATCCAGGCGCAGGGGGGAAACATAAGCATCACGCAATGCAAAAGAGACCAGTTCTATGGTGTTGATGTGGTAATCAGCATATGCATTGCCATAAACAGGGTCTACATTGATTTTTTCAAATAGTGGGGTTTGAAACGCAGTACTTTTTTCATTCTGCGCGGGCAATTCGGTGACAACCAGCAGTACGATTCCCCAAAAGAAACCAAATAATGTGAAAGGTTCAGGTTTGAACATAGGTACAATGTAAATTGTGGGTTAATATTTTGGACTTGTTTCTAAAACGCAGAAAACTCAATTTTGGTCGTACAAAAATAGTGCTATCTTTCGGCAGTTTATTTCTTAACACCTAATTGGATAATCGCCTAATCCTAGCTTATGAATGTTTTTGATCTCTCACTTTTGAGCTCAGGTGGAGCAATTTTGCTGATTCTGTTTATTCTGGCAGTTTTGGCTTTTGAATTTGTAAACGGTTTTCATGATACAGCCAATGCGGTTGCTACCGTAATCTATACCAATTCACTGAAACCAACCGTTGCGGTAGTCTGGTCTGGTATTTTCAACTTTTTGGGGGTAATCACCGGAGGAGTTGGCGTGGCCATGGGGATTGTGAAACTTTTGCCCGTGAACGATATGATGACCATGCCGCTTTTTGAAAGTGCCAGTATTGTTGCGGCGGTATTGTTGGCAGCGATCTTTTGGAACCTGGGAACCTGGTATTTGGGTATTCCTTGTTCCAGTTCTCACACCTTGATCGGTTCTTTGCTGGGCGTAGGTATCGTCTTTTTCTGGACGCATGGCGGAGAGGGGGTCAACTGGGCTAAAGCGCAGGAGATTGGTCTGGCCTTGTTGTTTTCACCGCTGTTTGGTTGTTTTGCAGCTCTACTGCTGATGTGGCTTCTTGCCAAAATAATCAGAAACAAAGCCATCTTCGAAGAACCAGAACGTGGTAAAACGCCCCCAGTCTGGATTCGGGCAATTCTAATTACCACTTGTACACTGGTGAGCTTCTTTCACGGTTCCAACGATGGACAGAAAGGCGTTGGCTTATTCATGATTGTATTGATGATTTTCCTTCCTACCCAGTTTGCGTTGCACAAAAGCTTCGATGCAGATGCTGTGTTGACTAACCTGAATAAAGTAGAAGTAAAAGTAAAAGCAACCGAAGCACGCATCGGAGAAAACGAAGCGGCAGAGGAAGTTGTGGAATCCATTGAGAAATTGAAACCCATGTTGGTTGCTGGCAATTTGGACCGCCCTAAGATTCGCAAGGAATTGCAGCGCTTGACCAAGTACCTGAAAGAAACCACTGGCGACAAGCCGTTTTTTAATAAATCGGATAAAGAAGAGATGAAGGCAACAGTAAAAAGCCTGACGAACTATTTCGAATTTGCCCCTCGCTGGGTGGTCTTCTGCATTTCTATTGCATTGGGTCTGGGTACCATGATTGGCTGGAAGCGGATTGTAGTGACCATCGGTGAAAAAATTGGCAAAACCCACCTTACTTATGCACAGGGTGCTACTGCCGAATTGATCGGGGCAAGTACCATTGCCTTGAGTACCATTTTCCATGCGCCAGTGAGTACCACGCACGTACTTTCTTCAGCCGTTGCCGGTACCATGATGGCCAAAGATGGGCATCAAAACTTGCAACGCTCGACCTTGATCAATATCCTTACGGCCTGGATTCTTACTTTACCAGTTACGATTATCGTTTCAGGTGGCTTATACTACTTGTTTGCTTCAATCTTTGGATAAATTGTGTTAGTTATGAGTTATGAATTATGGCACACAATTCTGCACCATGTAGGATTGTGTGCCACTCATAATTCATAACTAACAATTCATTCTTTATAAAAAATCCACTTCGCAAATTCCTTGAAGGTGCCTTTCTTTCCGTACAGCAGGATACCCACCCGATAAATCCGGCCAGACAACCACACAAAGAAAATAGACGTGCCGATCAGTACCAATACGGAAGTGATGATCTGCCAGGCCGGTGGCTTGGAGGCCAGAATCGCAGGCATTACAATTGGAGAAAATAAGGGAAAAATCGAAGCGAACACCGACAAACTCGAAGTGGGCGTTTCTACCGCTTTAATCATGATGTAGATGGCCAGCACTACGGGAATCACAATCGGGATCGTGAGCGTTTGGGCTTCGCCCATGTCATCGCCAACTGCAGAACCCACCGCAGCAAACATAGAAGAATATAGGAAATAGCCACCCAGGAAGTAGATGACGAACAATGGCAAAATTAGCCACCAGTTCACGTTGCCAATTTCGGCCATTGCGGCAATAATCATGGCTTGGGTATCTTCGGGGTTGAGATTGGAAGTTCCCTGGCTCATTTTCATTTGCTGCTCCGCGTCAAAGCCCATTGCAACCTGAGCAATGGTCATCAGTACTGGAATCATAATGGCCCATATTAATACCTGAGTCAGTCCTACTGCACCAACGCCAATGATTTTGCCCATCATCATTTGGAAAGGTTTAACCGAGGAAACCATCACCTCTACAATTCGGTTGGTTTTTTCTTCCATTACGGAGCGCATCACCATGGTACCGTAAATGAATACGGCCATGTACATGAAAAAGCCCATGATGAATCCGATTCCAGCGCCAATGGCACTGGTTAGGCTGGTGGCATCCCGTCCGCCTTTTTCAATGGGTTCGGGTTCTACATCTACAGAGGTATTGAGGGCTTCCAACTGTTTGCGATCCAGGTGCAACTGGTCAATTTTGTGATCCCGCAGGGCATCGCTAACTCTATCCTTGACGTGAACTTCCACATCCAGGGTAGGTTGTCCATTAGAGTAATAATAAACGATGTAATCCTTGCTGAATAGGTCGCCGATTGGAGGTAAAACCAAAATGGCGTCGTAGCCGCTTGATTTAAAATTACGGCGCAAGCTTTCGATAGATTGATTTTCAAATTTGAAGAAAATCCCTTTCTCGTCTTTGAGCGCTCCCTTGAGGATGCTGCTTTCATCCACTACCGCAATTTTTTTGGTGTCGTCGCTTTCATAAGAAAAAATAAAACCGACAACCACAAAGAAAAGTACAAAAACCAAGGGCGTTATCAGCGTGGCGATGATGAAAGAAGGTCGCGTTACCCGGGTGAGGTATTCGCGTTTTATGATGAGTAACAGTTTGTCCATGATTGTTAAATTGTGGATTTTTTAAATGGAATTAAGCCTGGACAATTGTATGATTTTTTTCTACCGCCTGAATGAAAATTTCATTCAGCGAGGGCATGATCTCATTGAAGGCACTGATTTGAACACCTTGTCCCAACAAGTATTGCAACAGCGCAGTAGAGTTGCCGCTTTTGCCCAACCCCACCACCAGTGAATCTGGATTTTGGGCAATGACTTCAAATTCAGAGGGCATTGTGCCCGCCCATTCTGAAGCAAAATCTACCTGGAAACGGTTGAGTTTAAAACGGTTGCGGATGTCTTTCACCGGGCCATTCAGAATATTCTCTCCCTGATCGATGAGCACGATGTTGTTGCAGATTTCTTCCACTTGCTCCATGCGGTGCGTCGAGAAAATGATGCTGACACCTTTGGCACTCAATTCGGCGATTTCATCTTTGAGCAGATTGGTGTTGATGGGATCCAGGCCAGTAAAGGGCTCGTCGAGGATGATCAGCTTGGGATTGTGCAATACAGTGGCGATAAACTGGATTTTTTGTTGCATCCCTTTGGACAACTCCTCGATCTTTTTGTTCCACCAACTGGTCACCTCAAATTTTTCCATCCAATATTCAAGGGCAATTTTGGTGTCTTTAGCCGAGAGGCCTTTGAGGCGTCCCAGGTAAGTGAGGTGATCACCAACTTTCATTTTTTTGTACAAACCCCGCTCTTCCGGCATGTATCCGATCTGTTCGGGATGTTTGCTGTTCAGGGGCTGGCCATCCAAAAATACTTTGCCGCCATCGGCACGGGTGATGGTGGTGATGATGCGGATCAATGAGGTTTTGCCTGCGCCATTTGGTCCTAATAGTCCAAAGATGGAACCTCGGGGTACTCCAAAACTGACGTCATTGACCGCAATTTTTTTGTCGTAGTTCTTCACCACGTGTTGTAAGTCAAGAATTAAATCCATGTGCTACTAGATGAGTTCTTTTGAAAATATGTAGGAATATTAATAAATTTACAGGTCAGTTTTAAAGATTTCAGATAGACGATTTGGTTTTTAGGACAAATGTGCCAATTGTATCCGTGACCTCTTCCCTCAGACTACGTCAAATGAGTATCAAAAATCAAGTGATTTTTTCATCCAAGTATGACGCAAAAAATTACTTTCCGATTTTTCTGCGTTACTAATCCATTTTTGCCATGAAAAAAATTGCGCTTTTTTGTGCAATCTGCTCTATTGTAAGTTTCATCCCATTGGTGGGTCAAGATACTACAACCCGTCCCGATTTCAATGTCAAAGGAGTAGACATTCCAGATGATTACGCCATCGCTCAAACCAATTCCATGCGGGTAGTATTGCCCAATGTAGACGATCGATTGGTCAAGCGGGTTTGGTCTTCTTTTGCCCGTACCCAATTGCGCAGCAAGGTGCGGTACGACCGCAAAACCAAGCAAAACCTGGCTGAGCAAGCCAATATCAAGTCTTATGGCCCTGCCGATTTGGGTTTTGAAACCCGTCAGATGGGCAAAGATGTCAGTTTTGAAATTTCCTTTCGGGAAACCAGTTCGGTAGAAGTGGAAGTTGGTGGCACTTTTGCGCAGCGCAGCGTCAATGTAACCAACTTGCAACGCAACCGCGCCGCCAGAGGGGTATTAGAAGATTTTGCCCGGGAGGTTCGTCGCGAACAAACGCGATTGGAGCTTGTTCAAGAAGAAAAGAACATGCGCAAACTGGAAAGCCAATTGCGCTCGCTAAAAAGTGCCAATACGCGTTACCATCAGGAAATCAAGAATGCCGAAGAACGCATCATCAAGGCGAAGTCCAACATCAACCAGAATGAAAAAGATCAGGTAGATACCCAGAGGCGAATCCAGGATCAGCAAAAAATGCTGGAATTGGTCAAAAAGAAAATGAGCAATATTTAATTTTTGATGCACGGCTTCGGCTGACATCTACCCGTACAATGTATTTAGAGAGAACTTTACAAATGGCCTGTCACTGGAGTGGTGATGGGTCTATTTATTCCTCCATTGTATCTTGAAGTTGTCAATAACGATGACCTTAGATCTCATTTAAAAAATCTTCAAGTGAAGTTCCTTGTTTCTGCCCGTTTTGAATTTGGCGAATTTCTTTAAATGCGGTAGTAAGACGTTCTTTGAAAATGAAAAGCGTTTTTAATCGCTGATATTCATCAAAGAAACGTTCCCACTCTTGTACTGACAACTGTACAAAAATTGGTTTTCCTTGATTGTTTACAACATAATTAACATCTGGTGACATAATGCAGAAATTTAAGATATCCGTACACCAACAAATATACAAACATTTACTTTTCCACAACCTAGTTTTTCCGCTGGAAATCCTTTAGATTTGTCTTCCGTCCACAGTGTGACGAGACAAGATTATGGCAGACTCCAAAGACCCTTCGATCAAAAAAAATGCTGGTTTTACTGGCCGCAAACCACGCCCCAAAGGCGAGGAATTGTCGAGTTTTGTCTTTGGCAAAGTTCCGCCACAGGCCATTCCGCTCGAAGAAGCAGTACTGGGTGCGCTGATGATCGATAAGGATGCGCTGACCTCAGTCCTGGATATTTTACAACCCGAAAGCTTTTACCTGGACGCGCACCAGTTGATCTACCGCGCCATGCTCCGCCTGTTTGAGCGCTCGCAGCCCATCGATCTGCTTACGGTTACCGAAGAATTGAAAAAGACGGCCCACCTCGAAGCCATTGGTGGCCCTTATTACCTGGTGGAGCTGACCAACAAGGTCGCCTCCTCAGCGAATATCGAATTTCACGGGCGACTCATTGCCCAAAAATTCATCCAGCGGGAATTGATCCGGGTCTCCAACGACATCATTCGCAATGCTTACGAAGACACCACGGATGTATTCGATTTGCTGGACGATGCCGAACAGGGCTTGTTTTCCATCGCCGAAAAAAACATGAGCCGCAGCTACGATACCATGAGTTCGCTGGCAGCCAAGGCACTCAAGCAAATTGAAGAACTAAAGGGGAAAGAAGACGGCCTGACCGGGGTACCTACGGGTTTTACGGATCTGGATCGGATCACTTCCGGTTGGCAGCCTTCGGATTTGGTCATCATGGCCGCTCGCCCAGGTATGGGTAAAACCTCTTTGGTGCTTTCGCTGGCCAAAAATGCGGCGGTGGAATACCAAAAAGGGGTAGCCATCTTTTCACTGGAAATGGCCTCCATCCAGTTGGCCCAGCGCTTGATTTCGATGGAGTCAGAAGTGCCCCTACAAAAAATGCGCAATGGCCAATTGGAAGAAGACGAATGGAAACGCCTCAAGGAAGCCATCGAACGCATCAGCGACGCACCTGTATACATTGACGATACGCCCGGCATCAACATTTTCGAATTGCGCGCCAAGTGCCGACGCATGAAACTCCAGTACAACATCCAGCTCATCATCATCGACTACCTCCAGCTGATGAGTGGCGGCGGCGAGGCTGGAAAGGGCAACCGCGAACAGGAAGTATCGGCCATCTCGCGGGCGCTCAAGGGCCTGGCCAAGGAATTGAGCGTGCCTGTGATTGCGCTCTCGCAGTTGAGTCGAGCGGTGGAGACACGGGGCGGGAGCAAAAGACCGCAGTTGTCGGATTTGAGGGAATCGGGCTGCTTAACGGGTGACGCGAGGCTTCAAGATGCCCATACCGGTCAGTTTTATACCATCAAGGATTTAGCAGAACGACCTGAGCAAGACCCCGTATGGGTGGTTTCGATGGATAAAAACTATCAACTGAAGCCATTTAAGTTACTCCGAGCTTTTTCATCGGGACAAAAGCAGGTTTTTGAACTGGTGACCCGTACTGGTCGCAAAATTAAGGCTAGTGCTAACCATCCATTTTTAAAATTTGAAGGATGGGCTCCTTTGGAGAATTTAAAAATTGGGGATAGAATTGCTGTACCAGCCCAAATTCGCATTGAAAAACCAAGCAACATTCTTGGGGATGAAGAATTGATCCTACTTGCTCATCTGATTGGAGATGGATGTATTTTACCAAAACAGCCTTACCACTACACCAGCGCAGATACCAACAACCTGGAAGTAGTAAGCAACACCGCTGAACAATTATTTGGCATAAAAGGAAGATACGTTCAACAAGGCAATTGGGCGCATGTTTATCTTCCTTGCCCTTTCAGATTGACTCACGGCAAAAAACATCCCATTACTGCCTGGTATGAAAAATTGGGCATCGAGCGGGTTCGTTCCTATCAAAAACGTATACCTCAGGGACTTTTTGAGTGTGATGAAGCAAAAATCAGTCTTTTTCTACACCATTTGTGGAGCACAGATGGAAACATTAGTCAAAAAATAGCTGAGGGAAGGAAAAATAGTGCTTCAATATATTATGCATCTTCAAGTCCTGTACTTGCTTGGCAGGTTCAGCATTTGCTTTTGAGACTAGGTATTCGTTCATCAATATATATCATTGCTCAAGGTAAGCACCGTAACATGTACCAGGTGGCTGTACAGGGCGTCGATAATCAGTTGAATTTTTTAGAAAATGTCGGCTGCTTCGGTGAAAGAGGGAGTATAATTCCTCAATTGATCTTTGATTTGAAGCAAGTGAATGACAATCCCAATTATGCTGTTTTGCCTAAAGAGTCTTGGGATTTATTGATTTATCCTGCCATGAAAAGGCAAGGGTTTACCTATCGAAAACTCTTTGATGAGCTTGATTTAAGTTACGCTGGAAGCATCAAAAAGAATGGTGTTTCAGTTGAAAGATTGAAAAGAATTAACAATGTTCTTAAGGACTCAGAGCTCGAAAAACACATTCAGTCTGATGTGCTATGGGATGAAATATTGGCCATCAATTCTTTAGAGGTTGAAGAAGTTTATGATGCAACCATAGAAGAATCGCACAACTTTGTCGCCAACGACATCATTGTTCACAACTCGATCGAGCAGGATGCGGACATGGTTACATTTATATATCGCCCGGAATACTATCAGATCCTCGAAGACGAGCAAGGGCAATCCCTAAAAGGCATTGCCGAAATCATTATTGCCAAAAACCGCCACGGCGCCCAAGACACTGTACGCTTGAAATTCACCGGCGAATTTGCGCGCTTTAGCAACCTGGATGACCCGGATTTTGGCAGTTTCCCCAGCGATGTCTTCACCAATGCGCTGCCGAATACCATCATTACGATGCCTTCCAGGTTCAACGACGAGGAAGATATTCCGTTTTAACTTTAGTTTCTCACTTTACGCTCTTCCAGGACAAAAAGCCGGTGATAAAATTGAGGTGATCGAAAAGGAGGTGATTATGCTTCGGGAAAAGTATGAGTCGATTTCGGAAACATATAAGAAGTCATTTTGGGAGATGGTTAGTTGAAAACAGGCGTTTCATCGAACCTTATCTCAGCTCAGTAGTGTCCGGTTAACATAGAAAACATATTTCAACAACACTAGTAAAATCAAGGGCTACAGCATTTTTTTGCTTGTGTACGATTTGAATGAGAACTTAGCTGCCAAACAAGGCAGGAATCAACAAAGGTAAGTACATTTTGACACAATTGATCGATCTGATCCATCATGAGGAGTTTATGCGATGTGTAGATCGATACCAAGGCAATTACCGGGTTCGAAGTTTTACTTGTTGGCATCAGTTTATCTGCTTATGCTTTGGGCAGCTGACTCATCGGAATAGTTTGCGAGATATCGTGGTGTGTCTGGAAGCCCATCAATCGAAACTTTACCATTTAGGAATAAGCAAAGTTTAAGTTTACTCAAACTCCCTAATACCCTAAAATAACCCGAAACTCCTCCAAGCTTACAACTTTTACTGTAGGAAAGGGTAAACTTTTCAGCACATTAAAATGATGATCGTTGGTTACTAAATAGTTTGCATTCGCAGAAATTGCTAAATCAGCAAATTTATTATCATCTGGGTCTTTATGGATCAAACCCCAATGTAAAAAAGGCTCACTGAAGCTTACATTTGAGGCAATAGCCAAGATATTCAGCACTAGCTCTGCCGTAAGTGGAGAGTAAAATTTGCCAAGTTGCTCTTCATATTCCAGTAAAATCTCGTTGCTGATGACCCACTCAAATATTTTTTCAGAAAACGCCTGATACAACCAGTATTCAGGGTTTTTCCTGGGTATAGAGGCAATTAGGCAGTTGGTATCAATGATGACTTTCAATGCTTAACCCTATTGATTGGTAAGAATCCTTTCGTAATCTTCTCTGGTGATGTTTTTTTCTGCTATCACCCGATCCAATTCTTTTTGCAAGGCATTATTGTAATAGTCAAGCAAAATATTTTGAATGGCATCTAAGTCTTGAGTAGAAACTGGTCGACTAAACAAGCGCAAGAGCATAAGTTGAACCTCATTGAGTGGCTGAGTTGCAGCTGCTTGTTCAAGCATGATTTTTCTTTTTGATTGCAAGTTAAATAAACCTAAAGAAACAATCAACCCGTTTCAGATTTTCAGTTTTGTCGCTATTCGTTTCTTGGGACTCACCCCAACACCTCCTGCAAAATCTGGTGCGAATGAATCTCCGGCAAATGCTCCAAATGCAGACGGTAGTAATCCAGCAATTTGCTCAGCAACAATCGCCGTTGGAAGGAGTTCATGCGCAAAAGGTGGCAATCGGTATAATTGGTTTGCAGCAGGGCATAAAAAGCTTTGCTCAATTCCAGATCCAGACAATACCCTGCGCTGGGTGAGGTGTCACAAAATACACCTTCCTGAAGGTCAAAAACTGGCGATTCCTCACTTAAATCCCCTCCAGGCATGAAGCCCAGGAAACCACTCAATTCCACCAAAAAATGCAAGTGCAAATTCGCTACTGGGTAATTCGTTTGATCCAGAAATAAAAACGTGTTGTACAAAAAAGCAAACAATTCAGAATGGGATTCTGCTTCGCGGATGGTCTTGCGGGCTACTTCAGCCATGAACATGCCCACGGCGCTTTTGCGCACATTAAAAGGAAGGGAACTGTAGATGAAAGCCGTTTTGATCTCCTTGATTTTGTTCAATCCACGATCTTCCCGCACGCCTGCTACCAGATCTACCAAGGTCATCACTTGATAAACACTCGCATTTTGTCTGGATCTTTGGCTGCGCACCCCATTGACAAAATAGCTTTGCAAGCCTTTGGCTTCGGTGTAGATGTCTACAATCAGGCTGGTTTCAGAGTATTTGAGGCTCCGAAAAACAATACCACGGGTTTCGATCAGCATTTAAAATTCATTTTAACAAACGTTTGCAGGTTCAAAAAGGAACAAAGCAGGCCTGAAAAAACACCACTTTATCGGCAAATGTTAAGATTCATCTAAAGTTTCAAGAAAGTTATCGATTTCTAGTTGACACAGCCATCCTTTTGCCGATAAATTTGTCCTTGGGTGAAAGAATGATTTATTTTTTATACCCGACTTTAAAACCTATTGACATGAAAATCCTTTTTCTTTCTCTGCTGTTTGTGTGTACCCTGAAACCTGCCTTCGCAGGAGTACTTTCCGCTGAACAATTGCGCAATAGTTTGATTACCAATACCTGGTGTGAAGCAGATGCAACACAATGGACTGGTTTCGGACTGATGATGGAGTTTTACGACAACGGCGTAGCCAATGTGATCAACAATACCTACGCTGAATGGCCAGCAATGGCCCGCTACAATTGGAGTGTAGACATCAAGCACGAAAACCCTGTCGTAACCTTCCGGGATTATGCGGGTTCTAGTTTTCAGTATACAGCCATTCCTACCGCCCATGGATTAGATCTGGTGCCTTTTGCCAGTGAAATGCGTTCGGTTATTCACCTTAGCTACGGCAAAAAAGTTACCCCAGCTCAGTGGAACAAAAACAACCAAATGCTGATGGGCGCATGGGAAAATACAATATTGGCTACCCAGCGGGACAGCAAAATTCCCCAGCTTCGTTTCAACAATGATGGTTCTTACACGCTTTCACTTGCTGCCAGCAACGCCGCACCGGTGCAAAAAGAAACAGGACGTTGGATGCTTTCGAAATGCACCGACTTCATCATCTTGATGCCCCATGACGCAGATACCCTTGAGTATGCCAAAGCTCGCCTCATCAGCGCTGATGAAATGGTGGTGGAACAAATGGTGGTGACCAAAGGCAGCCTGATCGTAAGCAAGGAAACAAAAAATATGTTTTTTAATAAGCTTTAAGAATAATAAAAAAAGAACGGCACTTCGGCTTCGCTCAGTGACCGTTCTTTTTTTATTATTCTTAAAGCTTAAAAATCCATCCCCAGCGACAAATACAATATCGGTTTTTGTACCTGCTGGGTTTCTACTCCCCAAGCGTAATCTGCCCGGATGAAGTAGCCAAAAAGCGTTGTTCTTGCTCCAAAACCATAGCCTGCCACAATCGGATCCCGGAAATAATTGACCGTAGTAGTAATAAATGGCCCATCCTGAAACTTGGAGGTATTGAGTGGATTGTCGTCGCGATAAGGGGTTTTTCCTTCCCAGGCCGTACCCAGGTCAAAGAACCCAATCACTTGGAAATTTTTGAACAACGGAGCCTGAATGCGTCTCGAAAAATAACGGAACAGCGGAATCCGCAATTCGGTATTGATCAGCGCAAAAGAGCTGCCATTGCGAATATTGGTGGGGAATCCACGCATATTGGCAGCCAGGGTCTGAAAGGCAAAATTGCCATTTGGAACAGGGATGTCGTTGTTCTGTTTGGGAAACAACCAGTTGTCTACTCCACCTAGGTAATAGAGCATGCGCTCAGACCCAAAGGAAGTTGCTGCCGCAAAACGGGATGCCAATATCGAGTGCCTCAAAACCCGCTGGTAATTCCGGAAATCTGCAGCTACAATCGTCATGAAACCCTTGTTGAAATTGACGTCAAAATTGGATTCGTCACCCACCGAAAACTTCTTTTGGGATTCTACAAAGACCCTGTAGCGAGTACCTGTGCGAAGGTTCAAGGCAATATCTACCGTATTGTCAAAAACGTATTCCAGGCGCAGCCCTATCCGTTGGCTGGTCTGATCGGGAACGTTATAGGTAGCCCGGTCGGTAGCCAGCTGTACCATGCGGTCTCGCCGCAGCGTTGTTGTAGCCCGAATGCTGCGGAATACATCCAGCGGATACCTAACGCCGTATTGACCCAGCAGGATATTGTACTCTCTGCGGCGGGGCACCAGGGTCGGGCTGTCGTCGTTGAAGCGGGTATTGCGCATGTATACCGCGTAAGTCTGATCCAGGCGGTGTTTCTTGTTGTTGAACGTTACAAAATATTCTGCCCCGTTAAAAGTGGTCGGGATGCGAATTCCACCTTCAAACTCGTAATCTTCAAACAGGTCTTTGATATTGGCCTTGAGCAAAATCCCTGGAGGCGGTTGTTGAAACCCGTCGGGATTGGCCGCAGTGCTTTCCATGCCCTCAAAAAGCAGTGAATTGTCTATTTGTGAAGTCACGAAATCCGAACGGAATTGCAAACGATAAGGAATCGCGCGGGTCGGATTGAGGATGTACAATTTCTTATTTGGCGACATTAGAAATGGAAAAACAGAACTGGTCACCGGAGCCAAGGTTTCCGTTGGTCGAACTGGTACAGGAGTTGGGGCAACCGTTATCACGGGCTCGGGTTGAACCGGCTTGGGTTGTTCCGCAGGTTTGCTTGGAGGAAGAGTGCTTGTTTTGGGGTTTTCAAACTCACTCTGGAACAAATAAGGCTCGTCCTGAGTCACTTCGGCAACCACTACAGCAACAGTATCTTTCTTCCCGGCAAGCAAAGCTTCCACCTCCACATCTGGGGTGTCCACCACTGGCTGGGGGGGTAAAATTCGATCGGTCTGCATGGGCCCAGCTGGCGGAACCGCAGCAACTGTATCCCTGCGCACCTGCTGCATTAATTTTTCAAGGTATTGTTCTCTTGCCCGAAAAATAGTGATAGCGGGTATGCTTGAATTGGTTGGACTCAAGGGGTTGATGTAAAAAGATTGTTTTCCCAATGCCGCATACGCTTCGACCACCTTGCCACTCAACGGAGCACTGTGTTGGTTGCTGAGGTGATAAGGCAAATTCGTTTCTACATGCGTAATGGCGCGCTCCCTGATTAATGGCCTGAGTACGACCGAATCGATTTGGGTAGAATCTAGTTTTGCTACGGAAGAATCCATTGGCCACACCAATTCAGAGCCATCTTTCAAATAAATGTGTCGTTGATACTCCCGGATGTATTTTTCCAAAAAACCAGATTCCCGGTTGTAAATGCCCTGTCGATCACTTAGGTAGGAAAAAAAAGTCGTATCCACCGCCATCGGGTGGCGCTCACTCGCCAATGGCGTATTGGTTACTCGAACCAGCTCGCGGATTTCTCCTTTCAAATCGTAGTAAAACACATCAAGCGACCCCACAGGCAAAATACTGTCCGGTTTGATGGTACGCAAGAATATGTCTGGCCGATTGGAGGTAAACAGAATCCCCTTGCGGTTGCCCACATTGACTACGCTTACATCCAGGTCGTCGTAAATATCGGCGGTAATCCGCTGGCTTTGACGCGTACGCATCGTGTACACGAAAATATCAGATTGGCCACTGATTTCTGCTGAAAACACCAAGCTAAAATTGTCCACATAGTCTATGCTGTATACGCGCTGGTACTGTTCAGAAAGCAGTTCCGTGGTGTACTTCTTTTTGCGCAGGTCATAGGTGGCCAACTTGAGGTTGTCGCGGCGTTCATACAGGATCGACAATTGTTGCCCGGTAGGATTCCAGGCAATGAGCGGATAATTGAAATCAGTAGCTTGCAATGCGTTGCGGTAGCCTTCCCGAAATATTTTGGTTTTCTTTTTTTGCTGCAAATCATACAAATACACCGTAGTCCGTCCTAAATCATTGAGGACATAAGCAACTTTGTTGCCATCGGGGCTAAGTTTGAGTTGCGTCAAGGGAAGTTGTTCCTTCTTCTTTTTGAGGGTTACAATCTGCGCAGGTTGAGGTACCTGCCGCCCTTTGATGTCAATTTCATAGCGGGTGCGGTAAAACTGTTCCCACTCCAACATCACAGATGTGAAAGATTGATCGAGGACGTACAAAAAACCACTCTCTACACTGCGGTTCATCCGGGTCAGGTAAAGGAGGTTGGAAACCGCTGTACGGCCATATTTTTCACTGATGAAATACCACATGGATTGACCTGCCAAACGCGGAAAATCATCGGCAAAACGCTCAAAGCGCTTGTAGCGTCGGCTCAACAGGATATTGCGCAATTCATTGTCGCGGTCTACATTCCAGGCTTGTCCGGCATAAGCTACGAGTCCCTCTTTGAACCAGTTGGGCAAATTGAGCATTACGGCGTTTTGTACAATTTCCTGAATGTTTGCCCCAAAAAGCATGGTGTTGAGGTACACCGCAGCGATGCCCTCGCGCACTTGTTCCCGCAGATTTTTGTGGTTGCCATCAAAATAAACGAAGATGGTGGTGCCCGAAACCTTGGTTTGGTTGTTGCTGCTCACAAACAAATCCTCTGAGCCGATGTTGCTTTGCTTTACATCAGTAGCATCCGCGTAAACAATGATTTGGAGTTTTTCATTCATGCGGTGTTCCAGCAATGCCTGGATTTCGTCAAAATCATACTCCGCCATCTGTACCACCTTGTGGGCAGCATTGCGCGATTTTCCGTAGTAATACACGAAAAAATTGTCGCTTTCGTACTGCGACCATTCATCAAAATCGCGGTGGTATTGAACCCGGTTTTTTCCAAATTTAACCTGGTTGCTGCTTTGTGCAAAGGCTCCAATAGAAAAAAGACATATTCCAATGAAAACCAAGATGTAACGACAACTGCGCATGTTCAACTATTTATCTAATTAGGACATATGAAAGGGGTGGAGAGTTCAAAATGGGTGTCAAAATTAGATGCTTAAAATTATTCTTGCTTATTCTCCACAACATACCTCTCAAATTAACCATTTTTGTGAAAATCTACAACCAAAACGAAAAAAACCATGGCAAATGTTCTCCAGCTTACGTTCAATCCTTTTCAGGAGAACACCTACCTCATCTATGATGATACGCAAGAATGCATCATTTTGGATCCCGGCTGCTCCACTCCAGAGGAACAAGCAGAACTGATCACCGAAATAGACCGTCTTGCCTTGCGTCCGGTGCGGCTTATCAATACCCATTGTCACATCGACCACGTGTTGGGCAATCGGTTTATCGCCAATACTTTTGGCTTGACCCTGGAAGCCCATCAAGGCGAACAAACTGTGCTGGACAGCGGCTTACAGGTTGCCTCCATGTACCACATTCCCTACGATCCATCTCCTGCCATTGGCAAATTTTTGACCGCAGGCGATTTGATCCAATTTGGAAATACCACCTTGAAAGCCATTTTCACCCCAGGACATTCCCCGGCCAGCCTTTCTTTTTACTGCGAAAAAGATCGTTTTCTGATCGCAGGCGATGTGCTATTCAAAAACAGCATTGGCCGTTATGACCTTCCTGGTGGTAATCTCAATACCTTGATGAAAAGCATCAAAGAAAAACTGATGATCCTGCCCGATGAGGTAAAGGTGTTTTCTGGACATGGCCCCTCCACGACGATCGGTGAAGAACGCCGGAACAATCCGTATTTGGTCGACTAATTTTGCCGCATCACTTGACCCTACATCCCGCACCGCAATGCATACCAACCCATACACCACTTGGCAACATCGAGTTGCCTTGGTCAGCCTTATATCTTGCACGCCGCTGCTCAATTCAAGCACTTGGGGTGAAACTTTGAACACTAAAACCTGAAAATATGCGTCAGTCCTTCCACCTTTTCGGCATGTTGCTTTTTGCAGCAGCACTTCAAGCTCAACCTGCTCGTGAATGGCCTGTGTTGAAGCATTATGACCAAGATCACCTTTTGAACATTGCTTTGCCATTGGGTGGCATTGGCACCGGAACTGTCTCATTGGGTGGTCGTGGCGAACTGCGCGATTGGGAGATCATGAACAAGCCAGGCAAACGTTTCAGCACCATTACCGACGGCAATCAAGCGCCATTTTTTGCGGTGTACGTTAAATCCAAAGACCTGCCCGCCCAAAGCAAAGCCTTGCTTGGCCCATTTCACCCCAGCGAATACCAGCATTATGAGGGCCGCCCGGTCAACCACCATGGCATGCCCAGGTTTTCGAAGGCATCCTTTGATGCAGCTTATCCTTTTGGACAAGTCAATCTCAGCGACGATGCCCTCTCGATTTCGGTAAAAATCAAAGGGTTCAACCCCTTTGTTCCCGGAGATGTGGCCGCAAGTAGCATTCCCTTGGCGGTACTCCAATACGAAGTGACCAACAACACCGATGCAGCCATGGAAGTGGCCGTATGTGGTACCATGCGCAATTTTGTTGGCATCGACGGCAGTAAACAAAGCAAAAACTGGAAAGGTGACCTGGTCTATCAGGGTGCCAAAAACAACCAGAATGAATACCGGGAAAGCCCTGAATTGAAAGGGATTTTTATGTCCAGCACTGGCGTTAACCCGCAAGATCCTGCCTGGGGAACGATTGCCCTGAGTACTGCCGATCGGGAAACGGTCACTTGGAGGCGATCCTCTACCCCCAACGATTGGGAAAACTCCATCTTGGATTTTTGGGATGACTTCAGCGCGGATGGCTTGCTCAGCGACAAGGATAAATTGGTCGATGACAACCCCATGGCCTCTTTGGCGGTTAAAAAGAGCATTCCTGCCCGGAGCACCCGAATTTTCACCTTTTACATCAGCTGGCATTTCCCCAACCGCCTGGACTGGAACAATGCCTGGTCTTTTGGCTACCAGGGCAAGATCATTGGCAATCACTATACCACGGTATATAAAGATGCCTGGGCCGTAATTGCTCAGGAAGCCCCGCGCCTGGCCCAACTCGAAGCGCGCAGCATCCAATTTGTAAATGCTTTTGTAAAAAGCAACTTGCCAGAAGTAGTCAAGGAAGCAGCTTTGTTCAACCTCTCTACTTTGCGCTCGCAAACCGTTTTTCGCCTTCCCTCCGGACACCTGATGGGCTGGGAAGGGGTCATGAATGAGGCCGGATCTTGCTATGGCAATTGCACCCATGTTTGGAATTACGAAAACGCCACGGCTTTCCTGTTTGGTGACCTGGCCAAATCCATGCGTGAAGTAGAAATGGTGTACGGTACCAAAGACAATGGCAAAATGATGAATCGCGTCAGTCTGCCCCTGGAAAGCAACCTTAAAATAGACCACGTTGCGGCTGCCGACGGGCAAATGGGTTCGATCATGCGCTTCTACCGCGAATGGAAACTTTCAGGAGACAATGAGTGGTTGAAAAAGCATTGGCCTAAGGTCAAAGCGGCCATGTCGTATGCCTGGATACCCAATGGCTGGGATGCCAATCAGGACGGTGTAGAAGAAGGCGAACAGCACAATACCATGGATGTCAACTATTACGGCCCCAATCCGCAGATGCAATTTTGGTATTTTGGTGCGCTCAAAGCCAGTGCTGCGATGGCCAAGGCAATGAACGACCCCGTTTTTGCACAACAATGCGAGCAGATTTTTGCCAAAGGCAGCAAATGGGTGGATGAAAATCTCTTCAATGGCGACTACTACGAGCACAAAATCACCGATCCCAAGACCCATCAGTACCTTGATCGCAAGAATCCAGCTACGGTTATTCCCGAGTTTCAGTTGGGTGAAGGCTGTTTGGTGGATCAGGTAGTGGGACAATACATGGCGCACATTTGTGGACTGGGCTATCTGGGTAAAAAACAAAACATCCAAACGGCCTTGCAGACGGTGATGAAAAACAACTTTATCCCCCGCTTCGACAATGTATTCAACAACATGCGATCTTATGTGATGGACAAAGAGTCGGGACTGATTATGGCCAGTTGGCCCAAGGGAAGACTCAAAGTACCCTTTCCTTATTTTGCCGAATCGATGTCGGGCTTTGAATACGCCGCCGCGGTAGGCATGTTGTACGAAGGACAAACCGAGGCAGGCTTACAGTGCATTCAAAGCATTCGCAACCGTTTTGATGGCGAAAAGCGCAACCCTTTTGATGAACCCGAGTGCGGGCATCACTACGCCCGGGCGATGGCCAGTTGGTCAGCAGTTTTGGCGTTGAGTGGGTTTCAATACTCGGGAGTAGAAAAATCAATGGCATTTGATGCCAAAGACGGTCAGTATTTTTGGTCGAATGGTTATGCCTGGGGTACGGTCAACATTCAGCGCAATGGCCAAAGCGCCAGCGTGGATCTAAAAGTGCTGCAAGGAGAGCTTGAGCTGAATACTTTTCAGTTGAAAGGTTTTCAGTCGTATGTTTTGAAAAAAGGAGTCCTGCTCAAGCCCAACGAAAATTTAAAAATGACTGTACAACCCTAGAACCCTATGTTGATCCTTACCAATGCGCAAATTGCTGGAGATTGAATACTATTATTGGATGTTTTTCGTAAATATCCGTGGCAATCATTCAAAACAACACCCATGCCTAACGTAAACATTACCCAAACGGACGTGCTGTCCAACAATTGGTATACCCTTCGCAAAATTACCTTTGACTACCAAAAGAAAGACGGTAGCTGGGAAACCCAGAGCCGGGAAGCATATGACCGGGGCAACGGCGCGGCCATTTTGCTGTACAACACCGAGCAAAAAAACGTGATCCTGACCCGCCAATTCCGCATGCCCACCTATGTAAATGGCAACCCGGATGGCATGATGATCGAAGCTTGCGCAGGTTTATTGGATCAGGACAACCCGGAAGATTGCATCCGTCGAGAAACCGAAGAAGAAACCGGTTACAAAATCCACGATGTGCGCAAGGTGTTTGAAGCTTACATGTCGCCAGGCTCAGTGACCGAAATTTTGCACTTTTTCGTAGCCGAGTACAGCCCCCACATGAAAGTAAGCAGCGGCGGCGGCCTCGATCACGAACAAGAAAACATTGAAGTGCTGGAATTGCCCTTCTCCCAAGCATTGGCCATGATCGAATCTGGCGAAATCAAAGACGCCAAAACGATCATGTTGTTGCAGTATGTGCAGATTTTGGGGGTGATGGGGTAATGAAAGTGAAACTACCGTAGATTTTTCATTTGTAGCGGCATAGGCATAAACTTCTTACTTGAATCATTCCCATTTTTTTTCGTAATTTGCTTTAAAATCATTTTTCAATGACTTATCCTGCTCCAAGCAGCCCAACTTACATTTCTGCCGAACGATTGAGTCGAACCCTCGACTTGTCGCGCTTAGCCTTAAGCGATGATGAGTTTTATGCCTTTTGTATAGACAATCGGCACCTCAAGTTGGAGCGCAATGCAGATGGAACCATTACTGTTATGTCTTTAACCGGAGGAAAAACCGGAGAATACAACTCCGAACTAACCACCGAGCTAACCCTCTGGAAACGCAAACATGGTGGTCACACCTTTGATTCTTCGACCGGGTTTCGCTTGCCCAATGGAGCTGTACGTTCGCCAGATGCGGCCTGGGTCAGCTCCGAACGTTGGCAAAACCTAAGTGCAGAACAACAACGCAAGCACCCGCCGCTTGCTCCTGATTTTGTGGTGGAACTGATGTCTGAAAGCGACGACCTACGAGAAGCCCGACAAAAAATGGAAGAGTACATCGATAATGGGGTGCAATTGGCCTGGCTGATCAACCGCACCCAAGCTCAAGTCCTGATTTTTAGAATAGATGGAACGGTGGAAAAGGTTGATGGATTTGAGCAATCGTTGAGCGGTGAAGGGGTTCTGGAGGGGTTTGAGTTTGATTTGGGGTTGTTGAAGTGAATGGACGAGACATATGAAAGGCGCGACAGTTTCCTAATATACTATCAATTGCAACCTATCAAAAAGCACCAATTCCTCACCATTGTTAAACAAAGCCTTAATATTTGAAATCTCGTTGTCAAAAAAAGTAAGCAATTCCTCATTTTTGATATTCCCAAATTGAAGTAACAATACTTTTGGTGGTGCACCATGCGCAAGGTAACCATCAAAAAAATCACTATCTTTAGTAATGATGATTCGATTTTCTCGTACAGCTATTTCGCTGATTTCTTTGTCTTGCAATAAGTGTCCGTCTGGAAAAAAAGTAGTGTGAATAGCATCGCAACCTTTCTCAGTCAGAAATTTTGCTAATTTAGGTGGGAGTTGCGTATCAATAATGAATTTCAACATAAGTTAAGCGGCAGCAAGCGGAATGATGGATTTGGTATTTGCCATGCGCGCTGCAAACAATAAGCAAGCGTAAATATCCTCTAGCTCTAAATAAGGATAATCCTCCAGAATTTCTTCGTGGGTCATACCTGCTGCAAGCAACTCCAGTAACTGCGCTACTGTGAAACGCATATTGCGAATGCTCGGTTTGCCATGCGAGACTTCAGCATTAATGGTGATACGTTCGATGCTGTTTTTCATATTTACAAAAATACTGGAAAAATTGTTGGAAACAAAGCACAAATTCACCCTATGGACATTTTTGCATTATGCTAGCCAACCGTAAATTTCAGCTATCGCCCGTTCCGCATTCTCTTCTGTCAGCACCAAACTAATCACCAACTCCTCCACCTCTTCTTCGTTCACCTCAGTCAGATTCACCCAAGTGCCAAAATCCGCTGGCAACAATGGTTCCTCTTGAATAATGCGCACCGCTTTTTTGAGTTCTGGAAAATAAGCCTGATAAATCGGATTGCCATCCTGAAAAGCCACACCATTAACCATGGTGGTATTCAGATAGCTTTGTTTGCTAAGCACCAATTCACGAAACAAGGGGTCAAGCTTCACTTGCCAAAAATCGGAAGCAGCTTGATAGCTGGTGATGTCCTCCAAAAAATCAGGATACAATATGGTATCCATCGTTGTTGGTTTAGGAGCAATTTAAGCCGCTACAGATTGCAACCAGTCTTGCCGCTCAAACAGTTCCTGCACATCCTTCACAAAGCGTTGGGCGTCAAAATTGGGGATTTTTTTCTTGCCTAACCACTCCTCCATCGTTTCAACATACTTGGCAGCCATTAGGTGCAATACCTCTTCCGGGCTGGATTGCTGGACTACAGCGTAAGGCAGTCGCATTTGGGTGTAGATTTCCTTCCGCTTGGGTCGGTAGCTGAAGCTGTCTTCATGGGTATGGTTGTCAGTTTGTTCGATGATGTAAACAAAGGCAACTCCGACAATATCCCCGTAGTCGCTCAGCTTTAAATGGCTGCGCAAAGCATCTTCAAGCAGGTTGATGTTGTCAATGGCAACTTCATCGGCTACTTCGTGCCAGGTAATGCTGGATACGACAAATGGATCACGCATGGTTTTTGTTTTTTATCTGTCTACCTTGTTTCCGGGAGGCCGAATTAGAGGCGTAGCTCGCTTTACGTTCTCCGGGAGGATAGCATAGTTGTATATTTTGTATGCTTCTTGAATGAGGCATTCTTCAACTGTCCCTCTGTATTCTGTCTGGTACAACAAATTCATTCGTTCAAGCCAGGCGTTTCTGTATCGCCGTTCGGCGTAAGTGACACCATACTTCCAAACTTCCCCTTTGTACAAAAAAATCAGGGAATCCTGACCGCAATTGTAACAGGGAAAATTGCCATCACGTGCAGCACGCAATACATACTGGCTAGCCCGCTTTAGTCTGTTTAGGCGTTCTTCCAACTCCTGCTGTCGTTGTGGTGAAAGCTCTACATTGCCTTCTGCATCTAGGTTGAGAAAGTCTAATTCCTCCCAGTGCGTATAAAAGCCCAAGATAGTCACCATGAGGAAAAAAAGCAAGATTGCCTGCTTGCGTTTTTGAGGAGGCTCAGATGGAGCTTCCGTTGGTTGGTATTTGTTTGATACCGCATTCATAAAACGGAGGAATTTAGTTGTTTATAGGATTGGGAATCCGACAATAAATGGATTACTTTGGAAATTGGTTCCTTGCAAGGCCAAAGGTATAAAAAAGTTTTACAACATTCCTTTTTATTGTAAAAAATTCAAATGGCGTTAGAAAAAAATATCGATTCTTCCATCTATCATCAAGTCAAGGCGGTGATGAAGTCTCTCAACATCGACCAAGCGCAATTGGGTGAAAAGCTGGATTTAACCCAGGCTTCTGTCAGTAAAGCCTTGAATGGCGGCAATGAAAAAACCTTTAAGCGCATTGTGGAACTGCTTGGAACGGAATACGGTGTCACCTCCCTGAATCAACACCTGGAATCAGTTGTTGGAAATGATATTGCTGAAATCAAAAGTGATTTGCAAGAGATTAAAGAGGAGTTGAAGGAATTGAGAAAGATGATTGGGCGGTTGGAGAAGTGAGACCACGCACCAGCGTCATGCCTTGGAAGGTAGGGAATAAGACTTGGGCGTTCCTGCTCATCAGGTGTTGTAATTCATGAAATCACGGCGGGAAAGAAAGTATACTGGACGGCCAATTCAGTAGTAATAGTCTCGGATATTCTTAACTTTGGATAAAATTATTGAACCATGACAAAACAAACCATTATTGAACGAACCATTCATGCCATCAACCAACTTCCCTTAAACAAGGCAGAGGAAATAGTTGACTTTGTAGACTTTATCATAAAACGCTATGAAGAACAAATGCTCACTCAGGGCATCCAACAATTGGCTTCAGAAGGTCAAACGTTTGACTTCTTGAATCAGGAAGAAGATTTATATACAGTAAGTGACTTGAAGGAAGTTTACAATGGCTAAGGGGGATATTTTACTCATCAAATTTCCATTTACAGACTTGAGTGGCAACAAACTCAGGCCTGCAGTTGTCATTTTTGATAACAGCCTTGATTTCACCGTCTGTTTTGTTACTACACAAACGGGCTGGCAAGAGGCGACAGATGTTTTACTTACGCCAAATCCAATAAATAGACTAAATAAGCAGTCCTTAATTCGTACAAGCAAAATTGCTACTTTGGACAGATCCTTGGCTAAAGGACTTCTAGGTAATCTTACTTCAAATGAGTTGACAGAGTTGGATAATAAACTCAAAATTCTTTTGCAACTCACCTGAATCGAAAAGATCTATCCCGGCAGCATAGACAAAAATGCTTCAATGTTCCTGATTCTTCGCTGATTTAAGTCTAATCCGCGAATTGAAAAGCCAAAATCGGTTGGGCTTTCAAAATCCGAAATGATCCATATTTTAAACAAGAAACCATCAACTATGAAATATTTGCCAGCAGAAGACATCTCCTTCCAATCAAAATTAAAAGCAACAGAACTCATTCAACGGCTCAAAGACAGCGTTGAACCTGAAAGAGCATTTCGATTCGGGCTGTTTCAGCGGCGCGAGACAAAACCCTATCAAGGCAAAGTAGTTGGAAACAGCTTCAACATTTCAAGAATCATCAGCTACCGAAACTCATTTTTGCCAAGAATCAGCGGAAACATTGAAGATACCTTTGACGGAAGTTTGATCAAGGTAAAAATGAGGCTACATGTGGCAGTGATTATTTTTCTATGCATTTGGAGCGGGATTGTGGGAACTGTTGGTGTCGCCTTTTTATCCCAAGCCTTTGGTAGTACTCATTTTGACCCAATGACTTTAATTCCTCTTGGAATGTTAGTGCTGTTTTATGTAGTGATGATGCTTGCCTTTAAATATGAAAGCACACAATCCAAAGCGGACCTGCAAAGCTTGTTTGAAGCGGAGATTGTTGAGGAGTGAATACAATACAGGATATTTTGCTCCGCTGGTGTGGGTATGGATTTATTGAGCTTAAACCGTATAAATGTACCTCAACCGCTTCAATGCCGCATTGCTTCTTGTTTTGACCGTACCCAATGGCAATTGCAATTTTTCAGATACTTGCACCTGGCTGTAGCCATAAATATAGACGAGATCTATAATGTCTTTGAGTTTAGGGTCTAGTTTTTTCATAAGTAGTTCTAAGTCAATACTTATCTCTTTATGATTTGTCGTAAGAGGGATAAATTTACTTGGGATATGGTCTAATTCCTCTTGCGTGATCAATGTTTCATAGTGATAATGCCTACTCCGAAAATAGTCTTTACAGGTATTGCGGGTGATGTTGACCATCCACGTGAATAAACTGCCTTTCTCGATGTCGTAGGTATGAATATGCTTCCATACCTTGACAAAAACGTCTTGTAAAATCTCTTCAGAAGCGGGTTTATTATTCACTATTTTATACGTAACCCCCAAAAGAGATGTCGCGTAGTTATCATACAAAGTAGAAAAAGCTCCTTCGCACTTGTTTCGTAAACCGATCACCAATTCGCAGGTGTCCCTTTCTTTTGGATAGATCATTGGATTTGAATTTGATTTAAATGAGTGAATGTTTTAATGATAGGACAAAGTTAGAATGTCGCATAAGGGTAGGCAATAGTGACAATCGCTATTTTATTAAGAACACAAGCTAAAATTTATTAAATTAACATCTTTCGAAAACCAAAGTGCTGTTTTTATGAATCAGACTACCCTTTCCCAAAACCTACTTGGCCTTCGCAAAGCAGAAGCCATTTATGACCGTGTCGTACAATTATCAGATTTGATTTTCAGAGATGAAGCCTTGGGAAACAAGCAGAAACACTTGCAAGAGTTAACATTTCTGCTCCAGGGAGTGAAGGGAACAGATACCATACTCACTATATTTAATCACAGAACCTATTTGCCTGAATTGGAGGTTGGTCAGGAAGAATTCTGGGGTTTGCTACCGAATGAAACCAAAGATGAACAGATGAAAAACATCTTAAGCATCTTGCACAAAGATTATGCTGCCTTTCCTTATGAATCGGTGAACTGGTTAGCCGATATTTTCCCCAAAATACCTTATGAAGAACGTGTGAATATGAAGGTTCACCACTGTTGTATGCGGTTTATCCGTGCAGATGACAAACAAATCCGTTTGTTTTCACAGGGGATTCCGGTACAAGTAGATGAAAATCGGAATTTTAGATATACGCTCAATTACATCCAAAACATCCAGCACCTCATTAAAAAAGATTTCACAAATTATTGGATTAGAATTTCTTACGGACAAAACAGCGAACTGGTTCAAACCTTTCATTCTGGTTCAAAAGATTCTTCCAAACGCGATTTATTGTCTACAAGAGAAAAAGAAGTGCTCTTATTGATTGCGGAAGATCTGGACACAAAAAAGATTGCCCAAAGATTATTCATCAGTGTCAATACCGTTGGCAACCACCGCAGCAACATGATTCATCGATTGGGTGCAAGGGATACAACCGCGTTGGTTCAATTGGCTAAAATGACCGGGATGATTTAGGCTAGCGGGTGGAAATTAGCTAACTTTTCTTCTCCCCCATAAAAAAGGCGTTAAAGCCACCAATGCAAATCCGAGTAGCGAAAACCACTCCCGGCTTTTGAAATTTTGAATCAGCTGTCGGTTCAAGCTGCTAATCTTTTTGAGATCGGCAGCGTTCAAATGTTTAACATCCAAACTCTGGATGTATTGATTTATGGGCATTTGCTGCGTACCTGTTAATACGACATCGGCCATAAACAAACCAAAAGCCGCTAAAAGTAGCCAAAAAACGGGACTCCGCCATTCGCGCACAAAAAGGATCAGGGTAATGATGTAACCATACATAATGATGGGTCCACAAATTCCCATGCGAACCCGCATAAAGCCATCCGTCCATTGCCAAGCAGCGGCAAAAGTTTCAGGAGGCATTAAATCTCCGGCTGGATTAATGACACCAAATACGGATGGATCCAAAAGGCCAGAAACGTGAAGTCCACCATAACCGCCAGCAATGAGCAGAATGAGGTAAAGGGCAATCGTTTGGATTGGGTAAAAGATTTTTTTCATAGTTTATGCTTGTGCTAATTTTAATTCTTGCGCGCGTTGCCAATAAATAAGAACGGCGCAATCAGATGCCCCTTAATGGGCTCATCAACAGCGTGTAAAAACCAAAAGGGGAAACCAAAACAGAGTAAGCAAAAACCGGCAATTCCATAGGCAACGGCAGCTCGCTTCAATAGAGAAATTTGGGTTGGGTGCATCATATTTTGCTTTAGAATTTGTTTGACAAACCTACAACCCTACCTTGAAAAGTACTTAGTAAAAAAACGACATTCTGATTTTTCATGATAACAAGCCCTAGTAAATAAGCGCTTGTTCAAAATCAAAATTTGAAGGAACTTTGGAGGTGAAATGTTTAAAATCTCTGAGTAAGTGCATATGGTCATGGTAACCACATTCGTAAGCGATGGTCATCCAACTGTATTCAGGGTGTTCCTGTTTTAGTTTCATTGCCTGACTAAACCGCACTATCCGACTAAATCGTTTGGGAAGTATGCCTACCCGCTCGATAAAATTGCGCTCAAATTGCCGAGTACTCAAATAGGCGTTTTTGGCCGCTTCATCCACTGAAGAAAATACAGTCAATTCCAACATGGAGTGAATAGCAGCATCAATAGCCAAGGTATCCTTTAGTGGTGTTTGCGCTTTTTTCAAAAAAAATGCATCTAGCAGGCTCTTCATTTGCTCAAAGCCCGCTGACTCTTCAATCCGCTCATACAGCTCTTTGAATTCCGAGCCAAAAACCTCAATGGTTTCTATTGCTCGGCTCCCAAAACTAGACATAGGTATGCCAAAAAGACGAAAAAATCCAGTAGGGTGAAACAGCACCTTTAGCATCACATAATGCCCATTCCACGACATAATCGGTAGGTCTTGGTTGGGAATACAAATGATGGTTGAATGAAGTTTAGTGGTATTATCGGCATAATCTGCGCGTACTTTGGCTTTTGGGTAAAAATAGAGGGCATGTTCTGGCATCACCGTTGTTTGCAATCCAGGATTAGAAAAAGGTGCGTCTAGATACCAATAGGACTTGATATAGGATTGCAAAAAAGGGTGTGGCGGTTTTGTGATATGGATCATAGTCGGAAACAGGGAATTAGGAATACGATAAAGCCAATAATAAAATGATTCAAGCTTTACTTGCCAAAAATCGGAAGCAGCTTGAAAGCTTGTGATGTCTTCCAAAAAATCAGGATACAATATGGTATCCATCGTTGTTGGTTTAAAAGCCAAATTAAGACAAAAATAATTAAGAGTATGGCTCCAGCGTTATGCCTTGGAGGTTAGTGGATAAGATTTGGGCTAGCGGGTTTGGGGATGGGTATGATTTTGATTCCCATCCATGGCCCTTTATTCCCACGATTACCCCGCCAACCCATGGATTTATCCGTGGGAGGCTACCTATGATCCCAACCCGCGAATTTATTCGTGGGAAGACCCTGAGAAAAACCACCTGTGGATGTGATCCACATCACCAAAACTAAACCCCAAAAGCGCAAGCTTTGAGCCAATAAATCAATCCCTCATGGCCGCATCTCGCACATTCAAATTTTGGGTCTTCGCAGGCAGCACCTTTCTGCTCTTACTCAGCGCTTGCACAACTACCCAAAAAACAGTTGAGCTTAGTGAAAAAGAGCAAAAGGATTACCTCCAAAAGGGGCAAATGTTGGCTCAACAATCCTTTGCTGCTCTGAGTGGTCGTTTGATGGCGGCTATAGAGCAAGGCGGCGTACCTCATGCTGTCAAATACTGCAATGTTGCGGCTTTGCCTTTGATTGATAGCCTCTCCAATGCGCATCAAGCCAAAATTAGGCGCACCAGTTTGAAAGTACGCAATAGGCAGGATCTTGCCCAGGGTTGGGAAAAGGAAGTACTGGAAGCGTACCAAATCTTGCTTGCTGAAGGCAAAAAACCTGCGCCAATGGTCAAAAAACTGGATCAAAAGCGGGTTGCTTTTGCAATGCCAATCTTCATGGCTCAATCTTGCCTCAAATGCCACGGCAAACTCGGGGAAACCCTCAACGAACAACACTATACCACCATCAAACAACTTTACCCACAAGACCAAGCCATTGGCTATGTAGACGGAGATTGGCGAGGCATGTGGAGCATTACTTTTTTTACCAAATAGGACTTTTAATTTTATGATGAAATCATTCTGGGACGAACGTTTTTCTGCGCCTGAATACATTTATGGTGAAAAACCCAATGCCTTTTTTGCCGGGCAATTGGCGCAACTAAAACCAGGGAAATTATTACTCCCCTGTGAAGGTGAAGGCCGCAATGCAGTATTCGCCGCCGAATTGGGCTGGGAGGTTGAAGCTTTTGACCAAAGTGACGCTGGCTGTACCAAAGCCATGAACCTGGCCGAACAGAAAGGGGTGAGCATTCAGTATCAGATTGGCGATTGGTTGGGGCTAAGCTATCCACTTGCTTCGTTTGATGCCATTGCGCTGGTCTTCGCCCATTTGCCGGAACCGCTGCGCCGAGTCGGCCACCAGCATTTACTGCCCTTTCTCAAGCCTGGCGGACTGCTGATTCTGGAAGGGTTTAACAAAAACCAAATCCAGTTTAACTCCGGCGGCCCCCGCGATCCACAAATGCTTTTTGCACCGGCCGAGCTCCGGGAGGATTTTGCGGAGCTCAACATCGTGATGTTGGAGGAAAAAGAAGTGGAACTGGATGAAGGGGCCTATCATCAGGGGAAAGCGGCGGTGATTCGGCTGCTGGCACAAAAGCATTAGTGTCAGAAAATGCCCCACCTTAGGCCAAATACCCAACTGTTGAAATACTGGGTTGATGCCGAACGGTCTACACCTTCTGTAGAATCCGAGTTAAAAATACTTAAAGCCCTGGGGGTATAATGAATAGAAATACCTATTGCTTTGTAACTCAATCGACCAACTGCACCCCAAAGATAGGGGTTGGAGATAAGTGTAGCGGGTGTAGTGATGACTTGTGGTCTGGTGGGGTGGTCAAGAATACTCAGCCACTGGAAGCTTCTACCTGGACCCTGTATGTTTGCAATTCCACGTATGCCTAGTCCAAGCCGCCACGTTGGTTTGTTTTGTTCATTTTGTAGCTCGATTTGTGGCATGAATTGAAGGTAAAATTGGGAAAACTGCTGGTAGTTATTGGAGTTCCCGATGTTTGACCCACCGGCGATTTTATCGTAGTAAAGACCAAGGACTTTGGTTTCTAATTCATTGAGCTCACGGGTGCCTTCAAAAGCGTACTGGATACTTCTGGAAAAACTCTTTTGAAAATCTGTCCGTTCATATCCCAAACTCAACTTGAATTCTGTAATCATACGTGGGCGACTCTTGAGTAAAATCCCACCATCAACGCTGAGCCCCAAGGTAAGCAGTGCAGGTGCCAATTGTAAAGTGCCTCGATGTTCCAAGAGGATACGTCCTTGTAATTCGTCAATGGTATAGGAGTGTGTAGTCAGGGGTAATTGGATGTTTTGGCCAAGAGCAAAACCAGCGTAAATACCATAATTGAACCGCAGGAAAATCTCTTTTACGTTTTTTGCTGGGGCACTAAATGCTTGAGTATTGGCAAACTTTTTACTTTCCAATAAGCTGATCATGTCAGTTGCCGCAGTGTCTCCAGTGGCTGCGCGCAGCAACAACTCCTCAAACAGCTTATTCAAATCATAACGCTTGATGAGTTCAAAGTCGGCCTTTTCTTTGGCCTGAAAGAGAATTCTAGCCTTGCTACCAATCTCGATTTGTAGTGAATCCCGATAGTAGTCGTTTTGAGCGAGGCAATAGGTACCCAGTAGCATTGTGAATGCCATGATGACAACTTTCATATGGAGTGATTTAGTGGTTTTTAGTGCGCAAATGGATTTCAGTATCCTGGAGGTTTAGTGTGTCGCGTGAATGGTGTGTCAAGGTAAAAGCAGTACCCGATTCCCAATGTAACTGGAAAGCCATCCAGCCATTATGGGGTGCCGGAACAGATTTAACTTGCTGTTCCAGTCGCCTGACAAAACCTTCTTTCAAATCCCAGTCATAGGGCGTCTCGGGTACTCTTAAGGTATAAAGCGTGCTGTGTTTTTTGCGCCAGGGTTTGGGTGGTAGTTGAACAGGGGATAGCGTGGTGGGGTAAACCTGCCGAACCCATGCCAAATGACCAATTTGGGGCAAAGGACTGAGGTTTGTTTCGATGGCTAGTGCTTCATCAACCAACGAGTCTAGCAAAAAGGAGTCGACAGTTGCACTTGGTTGCGAATGCGGCAAAGCTATTTTTTTGTCCGACATACGCCTGAGCATTTGGATGTCAACAGGTACAATTTTTTGTTTTGACGGCAATTCGATACGCGCAACTGGGGCTGTTTTTAGTGGCTCTACTGCTCGACTTTTCTGGGCATCAGCCACACGATCTGTCCCTGAGGCACTCCAACATAAGCCTAGTAAGATGATCCAAAAACCATATTTTCTTCGCCTCGAATTTGTTGTCGATGCCGATAGCTCACTGACTTTATCCCACATTTTTTCTTCCTCCCATACCGGATACCACTGATCCGCCCCTGGACTTTCCAGGGTTTGGGCGAGTCTGGAGGGGCGATTATTTTTGGTAGTCATGCCGATAGAGATTACTGAGTTTTTTTTGCAAAAAAGACCTCGCTTTGCTGAGTTGGGATTTAGAAGTGCCTTCGCTGATGTTCAATAGTTGCGCAATTTCCGAGTGGCTGTAACCTTCAATCATTGCGAGGTTAAATACAGCACGGTAACCAGGAGGTAAACTGGCGATCAACTGCAGTATTTCTGCCACACTTAGCTCACTCAATTGGTCATCCCATTCGCTGGCTTGGTCTTGTATTTCCTGTAACTCAGTCCAATTCCAACGTTTTTGTTCGCGTAGAATACCCAAAGCTTCATTGACAACAATGCGGCGGAGCCAGGCTTCCAGTTTAGCCACAGATTCGAATTGGCACTTGGCCATTTGTTGGAACGCTTTGGCGAAAGCTTGGGCTACGGCGTCTTCTGCGGCCATCCGCTCATGTAGGTAGCGCCAAGCCACCTTGAACAACAGCTCACCATAGGCCGCAAAGACCTTCCGTTGGGCCGAAGTTTCACCGTTTTGGCATTGTTCAATGATGGCTTGGGTAATCAAGTGTTGGTTTTACAGGGATAATGGGATTTGAAGGCAAAGGGTTGCCTGGGGAGGAAAAAATGGTAAATTTTCTTATCCTTTTTCATTTCCAGCATCAAGGCTTCAATTTTAGCTGTACTAAATCGAAAAAACCTGCTCCGGTTTCATCGACAAAAAAGCCTCAATGGGTATTCCCGATTCTCCAATCAATAACATCTTGGCATCAGGAAAAGCTTTTTGGAACGCTCCAATACTGGGTGAATGTTGCACTTTACCACTTTTTACTTCCAGTCCAATCACCTGACCATTTTTTTCTAAAACAAAATCAATTTCACTTTCTGCATGATTCCAGTAGTATAGCTTGTAAGTATCATCAGGTAAGCAATTCAGCAAATGCGCCCCAATTGCGGATTCTGCTATCCTTCCCCATTCGTTCGGACGAAGGACTGCTTCTGAAAAATACACTTGGCTATGCGCGCTAATCAAGGCGGTATTGTAAACCATAAACTTCGGACTTGAAGAACGCTTGCGAATTAAATTGGGAGAATATTTTTCCAAACCACCCAGTAGATTGGCGGTGTCCAGTAAATTCAAATAATGGGCCAGCGTAACCGTATTTCCCGCATCCAGCAACTGTCCCAGCATTTTATTAAAGGATAGAATCTGGCCTGAGAAATGGCAACCCAATTCAAACAATTGCTTCATCAAGGCAGGTTTATCCACCCTGGTCAGCATTAAAATGTCTTTAGAAATACTGGTTTCAATCAGTGCTTCTCGGACGTAGCGTTTCCAGCGGTCTTCTTCTTCGATCAGGCTTGCCGCTCCAGGATAACCACCAAACCAGATGTACTGCTGCAAACTGAATCCAAACGCTGCTTGCATTTCTGGAAAAGTCCAATGCCCCAAATGAATCAATTCGAAGCGACCTGCCAACGACTCGGTAAGGCCTTGCTGCAACAAAAGCCGGGAAGAACCTAAAAGTAAAATTTTGATGGGTGTTCCTTTTCGGGTGTCTTCATCCCAGCATTTTTTAACGATTTCACTCCAACGTCCAATTTTTTGAACTTCGTCGATCACCAGTAAAAAATCGCTCCCTTGTTGTTGTTGAGTCAGTCTTGCCAGATTCCATTGCTGCTCTAGCCAGGGGCTTTCCCCAGCCGGAACGCCATCTGCAGCCGCAAAATGATAAGGTATGCCCAATGATTCCACCAATTGCAGTGCAAGCGTGGTTTTGCCTACCTGCCGTGGCCCCACCAATACCTGAATAAACCGACGCGGCTCTTTAATTCTTTTTTTAAGTGTCTCAAAATGAGATCGTTGGAATGTATTTTTCATTTTACTCAGTATGTTGAGTAAAATTACTCAATACGCTGAGTAAAAAGAAAAATACACACAAAAATATTCAGTCGCACCTCACTCCGACTTCAACCCCTCCGTCGGATTCCGCACTAGCGCTATTGACCATGTCAGTCCAGCGCCCGCATTACCTGGCCGTATTCATAATCAGAAGATATCGTTTTGGCTGCATTCCGATAAGCCTTTTCGGTACGCTCATTTCTAATCATTTTGGCCGCCACTTGCAACAAAACATTACTTTTTTCATATTCAGACTCAATGCCACTGGCCGCGTTGATCAAACTGATCCATTGCGTTTCAGATTTCAGGTTTTGGGAAGCCAATAACTGTAGAACTCTAGATGCTTCGTAATCAGAGTCAATGTTGCCCAAGGTGCTAACCAGTTTGTCGAATTCAGCACTTTGGGGGATGTCTTTTTCAAAAAGGGCCTCAAGTACATTGGCTTTTTCAAAATCGGAATCCATTCGCCCGACAACACTCAGGAGTTGATTAAAATTATGTGCAGCTGGAGCAGATTTTTGGAGGATTGCCTTTAATACCTGGCCTTTTTCAAAATCAGAATCGATGTTATCAACCACATTCAGGAACGACTCAAAGGCGATTTCATCCAAATTCCCTTGTTTAACCACAGCCTGGAGCACATTGGCTTTTTCAAAATCCGAGTCGATGCTGCTTGCTGCCTCAAAATAAGCCTTGGCCGATTCTGGATATTTCAAAAACGCGACAGTATAATTCCTCAACAGTTGGGCTTTTTCAAAATCAGAATCGATGAGGTTACCTGTTTTTTGAGCGATGGAGGTCAATTCAGCAGCGGTTGCGGCCTGATTTTTTAATAAGTAATCCAGGTAAATGCCTTTGGCATAATCACTGCTCAGTTTTTCTACCCGCATGAAGACGGCCTCGCTGCCTCCCTTTTTGTACAAGCGTATTACACTTCCTTTTGCATCAATGCCATTAAGAATCATCTCATTGACAATTGTGGCAATAATTTTTTTGCCTTCCGCGCTATTGGGGTCAATCGTGTTGCCCTGCTCAGACAATATGTAGGTAATCTTTCCTTGGGCATTGCTTTCTACACTGAGCTTTAGCCCATTTTTGCGATAGTCTAAGTAAGCTCTAGGAGAGAGACTTTGAATCGCGGTTTCCTCTTCATTAAATACGATGTCTCCTGAATATTTCAAGTCTATGAATTCTCCATTGCTGTTGTAGTTGTAGCTGACGGTACGTTTTACGTCATCAATGAAGGTACTGAAGGTACTGGTATTTCGGTCTCTTTGACAAGCTACTGATAGGAGCAACACGAAAGTCGAAATAAAGATTGGTATCAATTTTTTCATTAGATGGAAATTTTTATGATCAAAATATGGTGATTGGACGAGTATTAAGTGCTGAAACCAAATCAGCCAAAAAATAAATCAAACTTGCAAATGATATTTTTAAAATCGATAAATCGCGGATAAAAATTGACGTTATATACGCAAATCTATTTCCCCATGCGAAAACTCCTTCATCACACTCTACTCCTTTTACTCATGCTGAACAACCTCAACTGTAGCGGCCAGGTGAATACCAGCAGCATCAGCGAATTCTTCGAAGGCGATAGAGTAGCCCATGCCCGCGAATTGGTAGGCGAAAAACTCATCCAAGATTTGACCCAAAAGGGACTCAAATCGGGGGCGCCCATCTTTATCCGCGCCTTCAAATCCGAACAAGAGTTGGAGGTATGGGTGCAGGATTCCGTGCAGTTTCGCTTGTTTCGCACTTATCCGATTTGTACGGTGCCGGGGGTATTGGGCCCCAAGCGCAAAGAGGGCGATTTGCAAGTACCAGAAGGCTTATACTGGATCGAGGTGTTCAACCCCAAGAGCAATTACCACCTCTCGCTGGGCATCAATTATCCCAACGCTTCGGATCGGGTGCTTTCAGATCGGAAGAAGCCAGGTGGCGAAATTTACATCCACGGGGCGTGTGTATCGGTAGGGTGTATTCCGCTGACGGATGCCTTGATTCGGGAAGTGTACCTTCTTGCTCTGGATGCCAAAACGGCGGGGCAGGAGCAAATTCCTGTGCACATTTTCCCATGTAGAATGACGGCAGAAAATAAGACGAACCTACTGGCGCACAACAGCCCTCAGTTGATGCCTTTTTGGGAGAATCTGGCCGAGGCGTATGATTTTTTTGAGGAAAAGAAGATGGTGCCAAAGTATGGGGTGGAATTTAGCAGTGGTCGCTATGTGATCGGGCACTAAAACAACTCGATCAAAACTTGCATAATTTTTCAAAAGACAGTATTTTGCTACAAAAAGAGACCGATGGAAACTACTGAATTTCTAGAATACGAAATAGACAAACCAATGTCCAGTAAGAATCATTCCCGAGTGGAGGGCCGTATTACCAGCACCCTAATGACCCGATATGAAGATCATTACGATATTCTGCCGCAAATCAGCCTCCAATTCAAAGAAAAATATACACCAGATATTTCTATTTTCCCATTAATGGAGTATGATTGGACCAATGATGAAATCAGACTGAGTATCCCACCAATAACGACCATTGAAATCATTTCTCCGAAACAGGCACTTACCGACGTAACTGACAAAATATACAAAGATTACTTCCCCTCAGGCGTTCAATCGGCTTGGGTGGTGATCCCAACACTACGCAGCATCCATATTTTGTTGCCAGATAATCGCATTTTGACTTTTACAAGTGGACTTTTACAAGATCCGGTGACGAGTATTGAGTTAAATGTGGAGGGAATTTTTAAATGAGGCTAAAACGCCCCCAAAACCTCCTCAAAAAAGCGCTTGTCCTCAAAATTGTTGTAGCCGGTACAGCCCAGTCGCACCACAACCAATTGCTTGGAAGGCACGATCAGCACCCGTTGGCCTTCAAAACCATCGGCATAAAACAGATCAGCGGGCATGCCGTCTTTGCGGTAGCCGATCCAGAACTGAGCGGCGTAGTAGCCATCCGAATGCGGAGTCTCTTTGGCAGAATAGGCCGCCCAACCTTTGGGGAGAATCTGTTCGCCCTTCCAAACGCCGTCTTGCAAATACAACTGACCAAACTTGGCCCAATCCCGCGCTGAAGCAAACATAAAAGAAGACCCCACGTAATTGCCCGAGGGATCGGGTTCGAGTATGGCGGTACTCATGCCCAGCTTGTTGAACAAACGCTGGTGCGGAAAAGCCAGGTAATCATCCAGGCTTTTGAATTGGCGGCGAATGATTTCTTGTAAAATATTGGTCGTGCCGCTGGAGTAATACCATTCACGCCCTGGCTTGGCCCGCATTTTGGATTGCAGCGCATATTGCCCTGCATTGGGTACCCGGAACAACATTTTGGTGGCATCACTCACGTTGCTGTAGTTTTCTTCAAAATCCAGGCCACTGTTCATGCGCAACAAGTTGTCGAGTTTGATCGCTTTCCGTTCGTCGTTTTTCCATTCTGCAATCGGGGCTTGGGCATCTACCTTGAGTTTTCCATCCTTGACCAAGAGGCCAATCATGGCATTGGTCACGCTTTTGGTCATCGACCAACCCAGCAGCGGGGTAGTGCGACTGATGCCGGGCGCATAGCGTTCGGCTACTACTTTACCACGGTGCAGGACAACCACTGCACGGGTCAGCACCGGGAAACTGGTGTCTGGCTCGGCAAAAGCCCAATCGAGGGTCTTTGCCAGGGTTTGGCGTTGGCCTGCGGGCAAGGTAGAATCGGGTAACTCTTGAATTGTTTTTGCGGTAAAATCCAGTTTGGTCTGCGCTTTGAGTTCCTGCGCCGTTGATGAGTTGACCAAGGTACAACCCAATCCAGGGCGGTACAGGGCCGTTTGTGACACCAAACCAAACAAACTGGCCGTAGCCGTGTGGGCTTTGCGGTCTATGGTTTGGGTGCCGTAAGGAATGGCGTACAAATCTTCTTTTTCTACCGAGGCCAAACTGCGTCCCGAAACAAACACACAAGAGCACACCGTTTTGGCATTATAGGCCGCCCCAATTTGAGCGTATTGGTAGTAGTAAGGACCAACATAGCCGATGGCAATGACCAAAACAAGCAGGATGCCAAGGAGGATTTTTTTGCGTAATGACATAGGTGTTGAAGATTGTGGAGTTAAGTCTCGTTTAAAAAATCTCGTTTTGATTGACGAATATAAAGTGTAATCTTTCAACAAAGTTTAAAAATTTTTTAAAGGAAATCCTTGACGTGATCAAAACCAACTTTTCCCAACTTTTGAGCGTTCAGTCCATTGCAAATCCTTACCAACTGATTGCCAACGAATAAGTACTTTTATAAGTGAAGCCCTTGCCTAGGCCACTTTAGCTACCAGCTCACTAATCCATTCATTCCTAATCAGCAACAAAAAAGCCTTACTCCCCGGTTATTCCGCGAAATAAGGCTTGAAATGTGGTCCCTGTAGGATTTGAACCTACGACCCCCTGATTATGAGTCAGACGCTCTAACCACTGAGCTAAGGGACCAAAAAAGAATGCAAATATAGCGAAACCTGCCACAAAGGACAAGTCTTACAGCACCATATTGTGGAAAATATTGACTACATCTTCGTCTTCTTCCAGTTTGTCGATCAGTTTTTCCACATCGACTTTTTGTTCCTCGGTCAATTCTTTGCTGACATTGGGGTTGCGTTCAAATTCGGCGCTTACCAGTTCTACGCCCCGGTCTTCGAGGGCTTTTTGAATGGCGCCGAAACTTTTGAAGCCTGCGTAGATGACGATACAATCATCTTCGGGAAAAAGTTCCTCTAGGCCATGGTCGATCAAGTCCAGTTCCAGTTCTTCGATATCGATGCCTTCGGCTTTGATTTTGAATACGCTGTCGTGCGAAAAGATGAAATCATGGCTGCCCGAGCTGGCCAGGGTGCCGCCGTATTTTGCGAAGTAGCTGCGCACGTTGGCCACGGTGCGGTTGAGGTTGTCGGTAGCCGTCTCTACGATGAAGGCCACTTTGTGTGGGCCGTTGCCCTCGTATACGATCTCTTTATAGTCGGCAGCATCCTTGCCCATTGCCTTTTGGATGGCGCGATCTACGTTGTCTTTGGGTACGTTGAGGGCTTTGGCGTTTTGGATGGCAATCCGCAACTTGGCGTTGGTCTCTGGGTCAGGCCCTGCCTCTTTTACCGCAATCGTAACGTCCCGGTTTACTTTGGTGAAGATTTTGGCCATACTGGCCCAGCGCTTTAGCTTACGACCTTTTCTGAATTCAAACGCGCGACCCATATCGTGTTTAGTTATTTGACTTGATAAACGGATGCAAAAATATCATCTTGTTGCCAAGGAGTAAAGGAAAGGTCGATCTTTTTTTGCAATCGGTATATATCTTTGTCCCTAAGGAACAATGAAGAAATGCAAAAGCGACAATTATGGGAACGCGATGACGCGGATTTGGCGGATTTACGCGGATTTGCTTTTGCCTTCGGCAAAGGGTTCTTTAGCCACAAATTTTCACAAATTTTCACAAATTAAGGCCACCAACGAAGTTCGTGAAAACTTGTAGCTGCTTCATCACGCCAAAGGCGGGATAAAATCCGCGTAAATCCGCCAAATCCGCGTCATCGTACGTTCCCATTGAGCTCCCGCTACAGAGCCGAAGGCTCCAATCAAGGGGTACAGCATTGCCAATCGGAGGGAGTGTCGAGGGGAAGTTTTTATTCAATAGTTATGCAGCCACAAATATTACCATTGGGCGATCAGGGTCTCCTCATCGAGTGGGGCAACAGCCTGGATTCTGCTATCCAGCAACAGGTCTGTGCTTGTTGGCAACGGCTGCAGAAGGTACCATTGCCCGGGATAATCGATCTGGTACCGGCATACAGCAGTTTGGCACTTTTGTTTGATGTAGATTTTTTGCTAAAAAAATTTCCCCGACACCTGCCATTTGAATTGGTAAAAGACTGGTTGGAACCGATCTTGCAAGAAAATCCTGGCGAAGCGGCAGAACTTTCACTGCGTAAAATCCAAATTCCGGTCTGTTTTGCCCACTCTTTTGCCCCCGATCTAGAGGAATTGGCGGCGCTAAAAAACTGCACCGCAGCAACTTTCATTCAGGAGTACTGCGCACAGACTTACTTGGTCTACATGATTGGCTTTTTGCCCGGTTTTGCCTACATGGGCAAGTTGCCACCCCATTTGGCAACCCCCCGCAAAGCAAATCCGCGCACCCGTATTCCGGCGGGCAGTGTGGGCATTGCGGGTGCTCAAACGGGCATTTACCCCCTGGAATCCCCTGGAGGATGGCAATTGATTGGGCGTACGCCCTGGCGCATGTTTACGCCCGAAAAGGATCCTCCCGTACGGCTCCACATGGGCGATGAAGTACGATTTTACCCCATTTCCGAATCCGAATTTTTGACCCAAAATGAGTATACTGATCGCGAGTAAAGGCTGGCTAAGCACGGTACAAGATCTGGGCCGACCAGGGTATGCCCAATACGGCATCAACCGTTCTGGCGCGATGGATCAGCTGGCCTTAGAGGCTGCCAATATGCTGTTGGGAAATCCTGCCCATACCGCTGCATTGGAAATGTGCTTTCCGGCACCTGCACTTCGTTTTTTGACACCTGCCCTGATCACCCTGAGCGGCGCCGATTTTGGGGCAAAAATTGGCGATCGAGCTTTGCCCCGCTATACGCCAATCTGGGTGGAGGCAGGCACTGAATTACAATTTCAGCATAAATACTGGGGCCAATACGCTTACCTGAGCATACAAGGAGGGCTGGACATTGCGCCCTGGCTCAATAGTCAAAGCACCAATCTGAAAGCCCAATCCGGCGGCTGGCAGGGCAGATCGCTCCAAAAAGGAGATGTGATCCCCCTGAGGAAGTCCTTTTTGGAAGGAGTAGTACAAGGGCTGAAAATTACTAAATTCCACACTCAGGTGGATCGCTTTTATGCGCCACAAGACCCGATTCGTTTTCTGCCAGGGCAACATTACGCACAGTTGTTGCCCGACAGCAGGGAGCAATTGCTCACCCAGTCCTGGCGCATCGGCAATGCCAGCGACCGCATGGGGTATCGACTGGAAGGGGAGGGGTTGCAGCTTTCAAGCCAGGAGAGTTTGTTATCAGCGGGGCTTACGCGGGGCAGTATCCAGTTGCCACCCAATGGCCAGCCCATTGTGTTGATGGCCGATCACCAGACTACGGGGGGGTATCCGCTGCTGGGGCAGGTGATCCAGGCCGATTGGCCGCGCTTGGCGCAGTTGGGGCCGGGCAACAGGTTTCAGTTGCAAGCTGTCGGGATGCAGGAGGCAGTGGAATTGTACCGGGCAGAGTTGGAGTTTTTGGCACGCTTGAGGGTAGGAAGTAGGCATGCATTGGTTGCATTTTTTTAATTGCTGTTCTTTTTCTCATGATGACGCAGCTTCGCTGCTTGGTTTTTTCACCACCTCAGACACCTCAGACCTGTCAATTACCCACAAATTACTAAATCAGATTTGTATTTGAAATTCAGGCATTAGAACTGTTAAAGGCTGGTAAAATTGATTCTAAGAAAAGCTGAAGACCAAAATCAAATATGTTGAACAAACTTTTAGCTTCCGAAAATCTAATCGCGTAGCGATGGTGCAATTGTAGCGGCGGGTGTAAGCCCGCCGTCATTGGTGTAACCTGGTGGTTGGAGTGCCGTAGGTACGACCCATTTTGAACCAAAGAATGTCGTACCTACGGCACTCCAATTTTGATATTGCGTTGAAACGGCGGGTTAACACCCGCCGCTACAAATGTGTCATCGCTACGCGATTTGTCGTTGCAGTTTGACATTTGTGATTTGAACCAATCTCCTCTACCTTTAGGTCAGGATAGAAAAGCACTAATTCGCATTCAATGTGCGGTTTTGTGGGTAATTGACAGGTCTTAGGTGGTGGAAAAAAAAAGCAGCGAAGCTGCAATATTTTCCTAAATTAAAGCACTAAAAACGTTCAATGCTGTTGCTAAACATGACCACTTTAATCGGGCACCTGCATCCACTGCTGGTGCATTTGCCGATCGGCTTTATTTTGATCGCCATTTTGCTGGATGTATTGGCCTATCGCCCTGCGTATGTACACTTTCGGTCGGCGGTACAACTGACCTTGTTGTTGGGCTTTGGGGCGGCGACAGTCAGTTGCGGTACCGGCTATTTGTTGTCTTTAAGTGGCGATTATGCACCGCAAGACCTCTCGTTGCATCAATGGGGAGGCTGGGCAGTGGCCGGACTGAGTGGGGTTTTGTACTTTTTTCGGAGTTGGATTTTAAGCACCAACGCGCCAAATGCACCCCGCATTTTTAGTGCTTTGCTGTTGCTATTGGGTGGGCTATTGCTGTTTACGGGCCATCAAGGGGGCAGCCTTACCCATGGGGGGGATTACCTTTGGTTGCAAGCGGGGAAAGATTCACCGACTAAAAAAACGGCAAGTTTGGCCTTCGACTCCACCGCAATCGAGGTGCCAAAAGTCAATCCTGAGTTACCACTGGAGGCCGATCCAACGCAGATCCAAAAACTACGTGCCTTGGGTTGCAATGTACGCATCCTACTCAAACGCCCAGTAATGCTGGATGTGACCTTGCCTGCCCAGTCTGGCAAAAGCATGGCCGAGTTGGCACCGCACCTGGAAGCACTGGCAAAAAATATAGTATGGCTCAATTTGGCAGACAATGGATTTCATGAAAAAGACCTGGCTGTGCTCAAGCAAATGGCCAATCTCGAAAAATTGCGTCTGGAGAAAAACCCGCTCGGAGATGGGATCGTACCAGTTTTGATTGGCTTGAAACACCTGGAAGCCCTGAATTTGAATGAAACCAAAGTAACTAAGGCTGGGGTCGAAAAGTTGAAAATGGATTCAGGAATCAAGCGGGTTTATGATTGGAAGGCGGGGTAGGCCAATCCTACTCCTCAACCGGATCATAATTGTTGATCCACATGTTTCCGGAGGGGCTTTGAAATTTCTTGATCAGGTTTACCTGAAAAAGATTTTCCAGCAGGACTTTTGACTCCGTATCACTTTCGTCGCGCAGGAAAGCAAATTCCTTGGACGTAAAAGTTTGAAAAGCTTCAAAGAGGTATTTTGGCGTTTTATCGTAGGCTGATTTTTCGATGCCAGGTGCCAATTGCTGAATGATCTCTTCAAAGTTTTTGTAGGGCTGTAAACCAGACAATTTGAGTTGATTTCCAGATTTATTGGAGAAAAACAGGGTGGGCAGCTCTTTTATTTTTAACCTGTCCGCTAGTTCCAGATCTGCTCTAAACATGTCTTGAGCCCGCCCTTCGAGGTCCCTCAGCAATCTTGCCGCATCCAGGCCTACTTCAAATGCAGCCCGGTGCAAAAATTCTTTTTGAATGATGTTCTTTTTCTCTAAAAACACCATTTCCCTGATTCTCCGCAGGAACATCACTGCTTTGCCCGTATCCTGAAGTTGGGCTGCCTTGAAGGCAATCGAGGGTGGATAAGAGGAAGGCAAGGGGTCTTCGAGCCAAATGTCTTGATTTACCGGCATTTCATAAAAAGAACAAACCTCTTCCCAATGGGCTGCCACATCACTGGGTTTTTGGATTCCCCCACGCGAAAAATTGTCCCAGGAGGGCAGCAAGCCGCCCATTTTGTATTCGATGTTGACATGGTCGGCGTATTCCAATTGGAGTTTCCTCAATTGAGGCTGAATGACCCAACAAGTAGAACAAATCGGATCCGTAAAGTAAATGATCTGGATCTCTTTCTCTTCGGCTAATTTGACAAGGGGTCTGCTTTGCTTGCTGATGAGTGGAATAACCATTTCATCGTCTATCTTATCAATTGGGTTCAGGAAGTCCTTTTTGATGTCTCTGCCCAATTGGACTTGTTTGGCAATGTGTTCGCAACGCAGGTCATAAAAGCGTTCAAAGGCAGTCTGATGGTTTCTTTCGCCAATCAAACAATGAAACAAGGTATAGGCATCTACCAGCGCATTGGTAGTACCCGCACTGGTGAATGGCAGGGCCAGGTGTGCCGCATCGCCAATCAGCACCACATTTTCTGAATGAAAAGCCGGGAGCAAGTCAAAATCGCGGGTATGCCAGATGTAAGAAGATTTGAAATCATCGGCATACATGACTTGTTGCACAATGGGGGGGAATCCCTCCAACAGGGTACGGCAAAATTGACCAATAAGTTCAGGCGTCGCATCATCTGGCAAATCCATGATGCGCACATCGTATTGGATGTACCAAACCAGATCGGTAGCGGAAGTAGGGATCATCCCAAAAGAGATGCCTTTAGACTTGTGCTGAAATTTGGTGAAGCGGTGGCTGTACTTTTTACTGATGTATTCATTATGTAGCAGCCCCAGGATTTCCTTGACTTCTACGCGAGAATACGCCGTTGGGCCAAAAAGTTGTTCGCGCACCTGCGAATTTCCCCCATCAGCGCCGATGAATACATCGCCGTATTCGATTTCGCCATTTTTAAAAACAGCAGCAACGGCTTTTTTGTCTTCAAAAAGAAAATGAGAAAATTCCCGACCGTGCCTTATGAGCTTGTGTGGAATGAGTTGGTACAAAAATTCAATGATGTCCTTCCGTTTGATGCATTGCCAGGGGTCGAGTTTTTGAAATTTCACCTCTTCGTCATCCGGCCTTTTCAAGCTGAATGTATCAATGACCTTTCCAGGGATTTTGTACTCGATCAATCCTTCAGACAGGCCTTTCAGAATAGAAATTCCCTCCGCATGCATGAGGAATGCATTGCCCCGCACCGGGATTTGCGTAGATCGTTCGTTGATGACTACCTTTTTTCCTTTTCTATGGAGGAGAATACCCAGGGTTAAACCTGCAATACCTCCGCCAATAATTACAGCTTTCATTTTACAGTAGGTTCTTATTTATACGAAATAGTGCTTCTTCCAAGATTTCAGCCGATGTGGCAAAACTTAATCTGATGTAACCTTCTGCACCCTCCCCAAACCACTGCTTGAGGCCGGGCACAACCGCCACTTTGGCTTTTTCCAATAGTAATTTTTGCAGATCAGAGCTGTTCATGCCCGTACCGACTATGTTCACAAAAGCTACATAACAACCCTGCGGAGGAATGCAGCTAAACCCTTCTATTTCATTCAATTTGGTGTCGCAAAGATCCCGCATGGCCTGGAGGTGTTGAATAAATTCGGTCAACCAGCCACGGCATTCCTGCAAAGCAGTTGTTGCCGCAATCTGTCCAATTACGTTACTGCCATGTATGGTAGATTGATGCAGAGAAGTATGGTATATTTTTTGAAAATGGGCGGCGTTGGAAACCAGGATGGCACCAATTCGCAACCCTGCCAGGCCGTAGGATTTGCTGAATCCGGTGATGGTGATGGTTCTGTTTTTCGCTTCCTCATTTAAAGAAGCGATGCTGGTATAAGCAAATGGCTCGAACACGATGTCGCTCCAAATTTCATCGGAGAGAATGAGCAGATTGTGCTTTTCAGAGACAGCAACCAATTCAAGCAATTCTGTTGGTGTAAAAACTTTCCCGGTTGGGTTGAGCGGATTACACAAGCAAATCATTTTGGTTTTGGGGGTAATCAGTTGCTCCAATTGGCTGAAATCAACTTTTTCAGTACCCGGAGGAATGGCAAAAGGTACGGCAATTGCACCAACCGCCTCGACGGAATAACGGAATAAAAAATCAACGGGATCGAAAATAATGGCCTCGTCACCAACTGCTGAAAAAGATTGGCAGGTCAGGAAAATGCCAAATGCGGCGCTATCGACTGGTAAAATGTAAGATGGCAAGTAATTGACCCGCTTGATTTTCTGGTAGTGCAGCGCAAGTGCCTCACGGAATTCGGGCAATCCCTCCGGAGGACCGTATGAAAAGTAACCGTCTTTCGCATATCGTGCTACCGCTTCCTGGATAGGTTCGGCACAAGGAAAATCTGGATCTGCGGCAGTCAAAGGAATGACACCCTCGGGCACAGTAGCCCAACGCAGGTTATATGCACGCTGCTTGAGCAGTGCCAGTTTTACAGTGTTCGAAGTAAACATTTTGAATGGACAATTGAATCTATGCTGCTATCAACTACCTACAAAGCGCTATCCAATGACAAAAATGCCATTCAAAACGAATACAAACGCATGTAGATATCTCAAAAACAGCTCAATGCCCAAATATAAAAAAGAATCCACTACTTTAATAGTGGGGCAAAAATAAGTGTTCATTTTTCTTAGCCAAATCATTAGATAAGACACTTAAAATGAACCGTTTACTTACCGAATGCTTTGGCAAAATGAACACTTATTTTTTTATCGCTCCTTAGCGAAGTGGATTGCTAAATTTATTTTTGATCATGGCCATTCTGCACTACAAATCAACGATTTAAACGTGCATTCTGGCAAAAATTAACCCGGCTATCATTGCCTGGAAAAAACCATAGACCAACCAGGTTGCAATGATGGCCAAGGAAATATCAAGTGCACTGAAAATCAACACCATGATGGGTAAAGTGGCAATAATGACGTATACAAAGCCAAATTCTAATCCGCGGAAAAACAGGTTTCCTACAAACAAGTCTTTGAACCTGTTCCAGAACCAAGCCAACGCAAAAGCCAGAATGACCGGGTGGACAAAATAAAAAATTTGCCGCGATTCATCGTCTACAAATACTGGATTGAAGTATTCCAATGCCACAGCTGGAAGCAAAATAGGCGTAAGTTGTAAACACAAAAAAGCAAAGGCCAGCAAGAGAATGCTCGCCACCAGGCCCGAGGTGAGGACTTTTTTCATTCAATGGTATTTTTGGTGAAAAAATAAATATTGAATGAAAGTAGGCCAGTTCAGGATTATTGGCTATGATATCGGTCACTGGAAAGATTGGAATAAATCAGTCTCAAAGCCGCTCCAACTCAACTCCATAATCATACTGGAGATCTTCGTGCAACATCGGAATCACTTTGCGGATCCTTTCCAATTGCCTTTCGTAGAGATGTTGTAGTATGATGATCTTTTTGATAGAAGGACGGAAGGCCTTCATTTGGGCGCAAAAGAAAAGCAACAGTTCCACTTCGGTTTCTTTTTTGCCGGAATACCGAATGCTGGTTTTGACCTGGCGCAGAATTTTTCCTATCCCTTTTTTAATGTAGATCGAAGATTTGGTATTGATCTCGGCAAATTGTGCGGCCATCTCCTCCTGGGTTCTGAGAATGTAGGCTGTTTCGTCATCGGCCTCAAAGAGCAGGTAACTGAGCAATTCCTTGGTCTCTTTTTTGAATTTGCTCAAACGCAAACACAACGCAACCAACTCGTAAGGCGATCGCTGTTCCAATTCTTTTTTTAAATCTTTTACGCTGGCCGCTTTCATTGATCTGGCTGTTTTCAACGATTTCCAACAAAGATAGGCAAAACAAAAAAAATAGACCTGCGCTAAAGAAATGAACATGAGTTGCCCCAATCTTTTCAAGCTCAGACCAAACCCCAGGGGAACTTTCCCCGCTCAAAGCTGGTTCTGCGCTTTGACAAAACCGCCAAACCGTGGAAATCTGTTCCGAAAAATACCCGCGTACCTATCATTTCCCTTTCTCGGAAGGAGCCGTCAATGATGACCGCATTCAGGACGAATGGCAGGCCTTGTTGGCACAGGAAATCGTCGTGACCGAAAAACTGGATGGCGAAAACACCTGCATCAAATCCAGCGGGGTGTATGCCCGCTCACACGGCGCAGTAAACCGCAACCCCTGGGCCAAACCCATCTGGGAAATCTGGGACCGCGTAGGCAAATCACTGCAAGATCTGCATCTTTTTGGCGAAAACCTTTACGCCATCCACAGCATCACCTATGAGCGACTCGACAGCCATTTTTACCTATTTGCCGTGCGAGACAATGGCCTCTGGCTGTCCTGGGATGAAGTAGAGTGGTATGCCCAATTGCTAGACTTGCCCACCGTACCCTTGCTGGAACGCGGCACCTTTACCGCAACACAATTACAAAAAATCATTGCGAACCAACAAGCCCAAGGCAGTTGCTTTGGCGGCGAAAGTGAAGGAGTAGTGTGCCGCAATGCGGCTGCTTTTCCCGAAACTGAATTCGCGCAGCAGGTGCTAAAATACGTTCGCAAAAACCACGTACAAACCGATGAACATTGGATACGCAACTGGAAAAGAGCCCCTCTTTGGTTTGAACGGCCAGATCTTCAAGCATCAAACCCCGAATTGGACGCTCATTGAGTCGCTGGATTGGGTACAACCCATGCGCGACTGCCCACAGGAACCAGACTACCACGCCGAGGGCAATGTATGGACACATACCCGCATGGTCATGGAGGCACTGCTGGCACTGCCTGCTTTTCAAACCCTAACCGAGCGGGAGCAATCGCTGCTTTTTCACGCGGCGCTGCTACACGATGTAGCCAAACCCCAGTGTACAGTTATCGAGGACGGAAAAATCAGTTCGCCGCGCCATGCCAAAGTGGGTGAAAAAGTAGCCCGCGAGATCCTCTGGGATTGTGAGCTGACATTCCGGGAAGAAGTTTGTGCCCTGGTGCGCTTGCATGGTTTGCCGCTTTGGATCATGGACAAGCCAGATCCGATTCGGGCGGCCATTCTGGCAAGTTGGCGGGTGCGCAACGAGCTAATTTTTCTACTTGCCAAAGCAGACGTATTGGGCCGCATCAGTGCTACCCAGGATGAACTGATGTACCGCGCCGAGCTTTTTCGGGAGCTTTGTCTGGACAATCACTGCTTCGAGCAAGTGGCAATTTGGCACAACGAGCACAGCCGATACCGCTACTTTTGGTCGGAGGAGACCTATCCGGTGGAAGTTTTTGACGATACGGTTTTCGAAGTCATCGTGTTGGCGGGTATCGCGGGCAGCGGCAAGGATACCTACTACACCAAGCATTATGCCCATCTGCCCACGGTAAGCCTGGACAACATCCGCAAGGAGCTGAAAATCAAACCCGACGACCGTGATGGACAAGGCAGAGTAGCCAGACTGGCTTACGAGCGTGCCAAAGAGTTCTGTCGGCGCAAGCAGTCATTTGTATGGAACAGCACCAATCTTACCCAGGATCTCCGGGCTCGCTTGTTCAATGCACTGCGGGTATATGATCCCAAATTTACCATCGTTTACCTTGAAACTTCTCAGGCAAATATTTTCAGTCGGAGAAAAGAAGACATCAAAACCAACATCCTGGAGCGCATGATTCAGCAATTGGATATGCCTTTGGTGGGGGAAGGCCACGAAGTCAAGTGGGTGAAATAGACGCGGAGCAACAAATCAAATAATTTCCGTTATTTGCGCTACGAACCATTCCATACGACCCATGCAAAGATTATTTCTGATTGCGCTGTTTTGTAGCTGTTTTGCCTGCCAGAGTCGGCCACAAAAAGCAGAACCTGCGATTTCTCCCAATGCCGAGCGATTTTATGAAAAGCACCCTGCTTACCGGGCAAGCGGACTGGAAACCCGCCGCTTTAAAATCGAAGACATTGAGCCGATGATCAAGGCATTGCCCGCGCCATTCAAAGTTACCCTGGCGGGAAAATCCTTCCAAAGCCGCAACATCTATCACGTGAGTATTGGTACCGGCCCGGTGAAAGTGCTGATGTGGTCGCAGATGCACGGCGATGAATCGACGGCAACCATGGCCTTGATGGACTTGTTTCAGTTTTTGCAAAAAAAGGACGAGTTTGATTCCTTGCGGCAGGTTTTGCTCTCCAAACTGACCCTGCATTTCATCCCCATGCTCAACCCGGATGGCGCCAACCGTTTTACCCGCCGCAGCATGCAAGGCATCGACATCAACCGCGACGCCATGCGCCTGCAAACCCCCGAAGCGCGCATTCTTAAACGCATTCGGGACGAAACCAAAGCCGATTGGGGCTTCAACCTCCACGATCAAAACATTTACCTGGGTGCAGGGGTAGGGCCGTATCCTGCCTCCATCTCTGTTTTGGCGCCCGCTTACAACCTGACCAAAGACGTAAACGAAACCCGTGGTGACGCCATGCGCCTGATCGGCGCCATGAATCAGTTGTTGCAACGGCATATTCCCAAGCAAGTAGGGCGTTACGACGACGATTTTGAGCCCCGTGCTTTTGGCGACAACATTCAAAAATGGGGCACGCGTACCATCCTCATAGAATCGGGTGGTCTCAAAGACGATCTTGAAAATCAGGAATTGCGCCGGCTCAATTTTTCCATTTTCCTGACCGCGCTGGAAGCCATCGCCACCAATAAATACAAGGAATGGGACTTCTCGGCGTATGAAGCACTGCCCGAAAATCAAAACAATGGATTACACAACCTCGTCATTCGGAATGTACAGGTGCAACGTGCCGACAAGTGGTACAAAGTAGACCTCGCTTTCCGGCGTGAGGAAATCAATACCGAAAACAGCCGCAAGTTTTTTTACCGCTCCACCATTTCTGAAATGGGCGATTTGTCCAACAACTTTGGTTACGAAGAATACAATCTGGAAGGCTATCAGGTCGTAGCTGGCAGTATTCAGGCCGGAGTAAGAACTAGTTGGGAAGAAGTGGCCAAAGCCGATCACATGGCCTTGTTGCGCCAGGGCATCACCGATGTGCAGGTCAGTAGTCGTTGGCCCGAAAGCCTTGAATTGAGCAAGTTGCCCGTGTTGTTGATCCGTCCTCGCGACAATCCGGCCAATCCAGGTACATCAGGTAGTATCAATATTGGTTCGAATGCCTCCTTGCTGTTGCAAAAAGAGGGCAAAACCGAGTATGCAGTTGTGAATGGGTTTTTGTACAAAATCCAGTAAGCTGAAAAAAAATACTCAGCTCTAATTCTATGCTGTCTTGGAAATGGAATGCGCAACCTTGCTGGCAAAACGCTGAATGGAAGCATCTTCCCAGCTCAATAGCTCGGCAATGGGAATCCATTTGAAGGCTGCTTCATCAAATTTGGCCGATAAAATCATTTTGAAAACAAAGCGAAAATCGTGGTGAGGGTGAGCCGGAAATTCGCCGCGTGCCGGAATCAGGTGTACATCCAGATCAATTGGTTCGCCCGTGACAACACTAAAAGCCGTTACGCTCAATCCGGTTTCTTCCATCAATTCACGGATTGCGGCTTGCAAAATATTGAAGTCCTGGTCTGGTTCTACATGGCCACCAAATTGAAGCCAACGATCCAGTTTCTGGTGGTAATGGAATAAAATGTGCTCTTGCGCCTGATCCAACAGGATTGCAGACACCGTAATGTGCCCAGCCTGCAATTGTGGATCAAAAGGATTCTCGTGTGCCTGGATGAAAGCTTTGGTGGTTTCAACGTGCGCATGCTCCACTTCATCGGCAGCCAAATGAGCTGCTAAAAATTCCAGCGTAAATTCTTTTTGCTGTTCTACCTTCATCATCGGCGATAGGTTTTAACTTTCAGGGGTAAAAGTAGCAGAAAATATTTTGTGCGCTTTTAAACCTTTGTAGAAAGACCTAGTCTAATTTTCAAATCACCAAACGCTGATGCAGCAGACCAAAACCAGCGATGAACAAATCCTGGGACTCATGCGAAACCCGGTCACCCTGGAAAGGGGGTTTCGGCTGTTGATGGATGCGTACCAGGATCGATTGTATTGGCAGGTGCGTAGGATGGTAACGGATCATGAAGATGCCAACGATGTATTGCAAAATGCCCTGGTGAAGGTATTTCGCAGCATCACACAATTTGAAGGGAAATCGGGTATTTATACCTGGATGTACCGAATTGTGACCAATGAGGCCATCACTTTTCTCAACCAACGCAAGCGCCGCAGTGCAACCTCGATTGATGATGCCAACATCAACTTGGCCAATCGTCTGCATGCAGATTCGTATTTTGATGGGGATGAAGTGCAAATTCGTTTGCAACAAGCACTCCAAACCCTGCCCGAACGCCAGAAGGAGGTGTTCAATTTGCGGTATTATGAAGAAATGAGCTATGAAGAAATGTCTCAGTTGTTGAACACAACTGTGGGCTCACTCAAAGCGTCTTTTCACCATGCCGTCAAGAAAGTAGAACAGTTTTTTGCAGAATAAATTCAAGCTCAATTGACTTGTTGTAACGGGAGCGCTTGAGCTAAGTAGTCTCCCGTTAGAACAAGTTTAATTAAAAAAACACAAATGGAACGCCCTGATGATGATGTAAGAAAAGAGTTGGAGGAGCTTTCGCCTCGCCTGCTCAAACTAAAAGAGCAGGGGGAGGTATTCAGGCTGCCCGACCATTATTTTCAAAGCCTGCAAGCTCAGGTTTTTGAAAAAATTCAGGCTGAAGAAAGCGCTGCTGGCAACAGACAGGCTTTACCCCGATCGAATTGGTTCAACCAGATCATGGAGCAGTTCCAGTGGTTGACGCAGCCACGCTGGTCGCTAAGCTTGGCTACGGTGGCATTGTTGATAACGGTAGGCATTGGCTGGATGTACCAACAAAGCCAGGCTACCAGCCAAAACCTGAATACAGAATTGGCCAAGCTCGATCAGCAAACCCTGGATGCGTACATTCAGGAAAATCTCTATGAATTTGATACAGAAACCTTGATGGAATTCGCTTCCAAAAAAGAAAGTCAACTGAATTTTGAAGAAATGAACCCGGAGGAACTCGATCAATACCTTGATGAAAACCTTCAGGAATTGGATGAAGAAACCATCAAAGAACTACTCTAAACCGGCAAACGAATACAACAAAATGAGAAACTTGATCATCGCATTGGTATTGGTAGGTGCATGCTTGCACGCCTTGCCATCGCAAGCACAACAACAAGACCGAGGGGAACGGATTCGTGCACTGAGAGTAGCCTACATTACCGATAAGCTGCAACTCACGCCCGAAGAATCCGAAAAATTCTGGCCAGTGTACAACCAGTACGAGTCTGAACAAAAACGCATTCGTCAAAAGTACAAGGCCGATTTGGATTTGAGCATCATGAAGGATGAAGACGTAGAGCGTTCCATTACCGACCGGTTTGAAATGGAAGAACAACTCATCAAACTCAAACGGGATTACTTTCAACGGATGAAAAGTTTTATCGCTGTACGCAAAATTGCACAACTGCAACGCAGTGAGCAGGAATTCAACCGCGAGTTGCTGAAACGCATTCAGGAAGCCCGCTTAAAAAAATAAAATCAAAACGCCAATTTCAGATCCCGGAGGGCACTCCTGAAATACTTCCTGGATCTGAAATTCTATTCGCAAAAAAATAATAGCAAAATAATCATAATTCGTTTTTGTGGCTTGGCATTTTTTTTGTTCGTATATGTCAAAAGATAAATAATCGAAAAGAATAAACTATTAAAGCACAAACAGTTAGATAATTTACCGTTTCCTCAAAAACAGCTACCGTTCCATTAATGCCTTTCATTTAGTTGAGCTAAAGTTCGGAGATCTGGGTTGCTTTTTGTTACCTTTAGCAACAATCCGCTTAAAGACTACAACTGTATCTTATGAGTAACCAGGCATTGAATGATTTAGTTACCGAATACGAAGCTTTATTGGAGCAAGGAGAAGCGTTTTTTCTTGACCAGGAAGCCTATCGCCATTTGATTGAACATTACCTTCACGACGAAGCTTATGAACTGGCTTTGGAAGTTGTAGAACGCGCCATTGATTGCCATAGCTATACTGCAGAGTTCCTTTTGCGCAAAGCAGAAATCCTCATTCACGCTCATCAGGAGCGTCAGGCATTACTTGTACTTACCCAAGCGGTCAAATTCGCACCCAACGAAACCGAGATTCGCTTGTTGCGGGCACAAGCACTTACTTATTTGGGCGATCACCTTGATGCCCATGAGCAACTGAATTACCTGCCTGAAGTACTGGATGCCTCCATGTTGGCAGAGGTGTATTTCGTTAGAGCGCTTATTTACGAAAACCAACAAGAGTACGATGCAATGTTTTTGGCGCTCAAGGAAGCAGCGGCTTATGATTCAGAGATGCAGCATTGCCTGGGAAAATTGATGAGTGCTGTTCAACACACCCGCAGTTATGAAGAGAGCATAACCCTGCACGAGCAAATCATTGACGAAAATCCTTATTCTACCGTTGCCTGGCAAAACCTGGGGCTTTCTCATGCCTATTTGGGCAATTACGATGAGGCTCTAGAAGCCCTGGAATACGCTTACCTGGCGGATGAAAGCAACGAACAAGCTTATCGAGATAGGGCTGATCTTGCTTTTGAGTTGCAGCGCTATTCCCTTACGCTGGAGATTTGCGAAGAAATCCAGCAACTCTTTGGAGAGGAGGGCGACCTGCTGTTGCGCATGGGGCAATGCCACCTTCGACTAAAACATCTGGATGACGCTAAATCTTTTCTGAAGCAAGCCTTACGACAGGATTCTCATTGTGATGAAGCATACTTCCACTTGGGAGAAGCGGCAATCCTTGAAGAGCAATGGCAACTGGCGATCCATTATTGCAACAAAGCCATCGAAATCGAGGATAACCGCGAGGAATACCACGCCGCCATTGCAGCGGCATACGCCGAAATGGGCAATTACGAGTTGGCCGAAGACCATTACAGACTGGCTACCGATATCGCTCCAGAAGAGGTAACTTATTGGCAACAATATGCCTTATTCCTTGTGGAAACCGAGCAATTTGATGCCGCAATGGATGTGTTGGAATTGGCTGAAGAGAGCAGTGTAGGCCCAGAATTGAGCTATTGCCGGATTGCCTGCCTGTTTGAAGTGGGCGACAGACAAGAGGCCCTACTTCAGCTCAGCGAAGTGCTGGAAGAGGATTACGATTCTTATTTTTTACTCTTCAAAATGGCACCACAACTGCAAAAAGATTCTGAAATCGTTTCCCTATTGAGGGCATATTCTTGACGGCGGTCAGCTGTGAGCTATCAGCCTTCAGCTAAATCCGCACCTTGCTGATAGCTGAAGGCTCAATTCTGTGGTGCAATTTGAATTGCGGTAATTCTTCAAAAAGAGCAATCACCCCACCAACACCTCCGCCACCCAATCCTTGATGTTTTTAGTTTTGCTCGAAAAATTAACGCCCACACCCACCACTGGTTTGCCCACATTCCAGTAGGCCTCATAGTAGCGTTTTTGTTTGATCTGCTCCAGGGCAGCTTTGGCACTTTTATTCAGTTTGTACTCCAGGATATAAATGTGGGTATCGGTCTCCACCAGGCTGTCGATGCGCCCGTCGCTGGTGCACACCTCGCTGTGAATGCGTACTCCAAGGTAGGAAAATAACAAGTGAATGGCTGCGTGAAAAAACTTTTCTGGATAGCGTTCGTGCAGGAAAAAAGGCAATTTTTTGAAGACCTCCTGCAAAATCTGGATCACCCGCTCCAGGTCATTGGCCCGAAAAGCATTGCGCATTTTGATGATCAGCGCTGCCGATAGTTCAGTATCTACCCCCACAAAACCCTCGATGAGTACTTCGAGCATGGAGTCGCGTACTTCCTTGTTGGGGTAATCGAGGCTAACCAGGCCATCTTCGTCCTTGCTTTGGATGGTCAGGTAGCCAGTTTGAAAAAGCAGCGCGATGGGCTTGATTTGATCGAGTTCGAAGCTTTCAAAACCTGCGAGGCTGGTGGCAGGAAAATGCAAATCAAAAACCCCTTCGGCCTTGAGGATATTGACCAAAAAGGAGGGCGTTCCGGTGGCAAACCAAAAATTCTGAAACTCCTGTTGTTCAAAAAATAGATTACTCGATACCGGATTGTACACGCTATCTGCATCGGAATGAAAGCGGTATCCATTGTACCACACCCGCATTTGTTCCAACAGTTCAAATCGAGACAGTTTTAATTTTTCCGCTGCCAATTCAATTTCTTCCACAAAATTGCTTTCCAACTCCTCCTGAGTATAGCCCAGCATAGTGGCGTATTGAGCATCCATGGTTAGGTCGCGCAGGTTATTGAGCCCAGAGAAAATGCCCACTTTGGAGAATTTGCTGACGCCAGTCAAAAACACCAACTCAATGTATGCATCCAGGTCTTTGAGTACGGTATAGAACTCTCGGAGGAGATTGCGATTGTGAATGGCTTTTTCCAGGTCTCTGCCCAGAAAGTTGATGATGGGTGCATCGTATTCGTCGATCAATACGACTACTTTCGCTTGCTTAGCCAGGGTTTCAATGATTTCCTTAAACATTGGGCCTATGCCTACATTGTTTAGGCTGATCTCGCTTTTTCGGGCAAGTGTACGCAGTTCTTGTTCCAGCGCAACCGCTAAGCCCAAACTTTCGTACCCTATCGAGGTAAAGGAAATCCTTAGCACGGGGTGTTTTTTCCCCCAATCCCACTTGTCTTCAATCCATAAACCCTTAAACAATTCCTTACTCCCCAAAAACAGCTCCTGCAACGTGGCGATAGTGATCGACTTCCCAAAACGCCGGGGGCGAGAGAGGAAAAAATATTTGCCGCTCGTAGCCATTTTGTGGATGTAGCGGGTTTTATCGATGTACTTATAGTCCCCCTCAATGATTGAGCGGAAATCCTGTAAGCCTATGGGGAGTCTCTTGCGGGCCATGGTTTATTTCTTTGTACACAAAGATAGCGAAAACTGAGGATTGAGATGAAGTCTATCCTCAGCTACCCAGTTTGGTTATACAACCTGTGACAACCTGTGACATCCTATTCACACTACTATTCATTTTTCACTTTCTATTCCTTTCCCCATTCCGTTCCCTCTTTCCCGTCTTTCAGCACAATCCCCACCGCTTTGAGCGCATCCCGAATTTTATCCGCTGTAGACCAATCCTTGCGTGCACGTACATCCGCACGCATATCGATAATCAGGTGCATCAGGCCATCGAGGGTTTTGAAACCGTCATCGCCAGCCGCTGCGGCTTCGTCTTGCAGGCCAAAAACATCAAAAAGAAAGGAATGGAAAGTGGTCTTCAGTTCCGCAAAAGTGGCCTCACTCAATCCCTCCATGCTAATCTGGCCACCTTTCCAGCTATTGATCCGACTCACAATTTCAAACAAACGCGCCAATGCTTTGGGTGTATTGAAATCGTCGTTCATTTCTTCGTGTACCGAAGCGATGGATTCCCGAATTTCTTGATCTTGCGCAGCTGCCTCTGCATTGCCACTGAAAGGTAAAGCTTGCAAAGTTGCATATGCTTCCATCAAGCGGCGGTAACCTTTTTCGGCGGCTTGCAGCGCTTCATCCGTCAAATCCAGGGTGCTGCGGTAATGTGTTTGAAGCATAAAAAAGCGCACCGCCATTGGGCTGTATCCCTTCGTGATGTGTGCACTGTTGCCGCTAAAAAGCTCTTCTGGCATGATGGAGTTGCCATCTGATTTGGACATTTTTTTGCCGTTCAGCAAAAGCATGTTGCAGTGCATCCAGGTCTTAGCCGGGGTACAACCGCAAGAGCCGTAGTTTTGTGCCACTTCGTTTTCGTGGTGTGGAAACTTGAGGTCGTTGCCACCACCGTGGATGTCAAAGGTTTTACCGAGGTATTTGGTGCTCATCGCCGAGCACTCCAAATGCCAACCTGGAAAACCCACCGACCAGGGCGAATTCCAGCGCATGATGTGCTCTGGATCTGCTTTGATCCAAATCGCAAAATCAGCAGGGTTGCGTTTTTCGTCTTGCTTCTTGAGGTTGTCGCGCGATTCGGAGATGAGTTCTTCGATTTTTCGACCCGACAACTGACCGTAATGGCCACTTTCCTCTGCAAACTTCAGGGTATCAAAATAAACCGAGCCATTGGCCACATAAGCATAGCCATTGTCCAGGATTTGCTGCACCATTTCGATTTGCTCAGGGATGTGTCCGGTAGCACGGGGTTCAATACTGGGAGGCAGTACATTGAAAATGCGCATCATCTCATGGAAACCCACCGTGTATTTGTGGGCGATCTCCATCGGCTCCAGTTGCTCCAGGCGCGCGCGTTTGCTCAGTTTGTCTTCTCCACCGGTATCCACATCGCCTTCCAGGTGCCCTACATCGGTCACGTTGCGCACGTAGCGTACCTTGTAATCCAGGAATTGCAGGTAGCGGTAGATGATGTCGAAGCTAACGAAAGTGCGACAATTGCCCAAATGAACATTGCTGTATACAGTTGGCCCACATACATACATCCCGACCCTACCTGGGTGAATGGGTTGGAAGACTTCTTTCTCTTTGCTGAGACTGTTGTAAATTTTTAGTTCACTGTTCATTGGACTTATTTTGGCCGCCGCAAAAATAAAAAATTGTAGTAGCTCTTATAGTTTTATTACTGCAATTACAGGACGATGGTCAGAAAAACGCACTTTGCCCCGTTGACAGTAAATCGGCGTAAATTGAGGATCGGTAAAAATATAATCGATGCGCAAACCAGGAATACGGCCAGCATAGGTAATGCCTATCCCTAAACCTGCGGATAAAAATGCATCCTTCAAAGACTTGTGAATGGAATGATACGCGTAAGATTGAGGAATGTCGTTGAAATCTCCACAGACGATTACGGGATAGGGGCTATTGGACAGATGAGCAATCAGCTCTTCAACCTGACTGGCCCGATCTTGTGCAGCCCGTTTGAATTTTCCTAAAATACTCTTTACCCTTGACCAGGTTTCTTTTTCGCGGATATCACCTGTTTCTACTACTTTGTCGGTAAGATTGGTGATGGAGTTGGAGCGGAGGTGTACGTTGTATACCCGAATAATGCGGTCACCCACCTGAAGATCAGCATACCGATAGCCATTGGTTACGCCAAAGTAGCGTGCCTCAGACCTCAAAATGGGATAACGGGAAAAAATGGCCAGTTCTTCCCTTTTTTTCCAGGCAGCATGCACCAATCCATTTTTTTGACTCAATGCATCGAGGTAGGCAGGGCCACGTTGGTCGTTGAACAAAAATTCCTGCATGCACAATACATCCGGCTGTTGGGAATAAATCAGTGATTCGAAATCAGCAGGGTCAGCGGCGGTATTTTTTTTGTGAAAATTTCCAAACCCATACACGTTATAGGTCATCACACTAAGGGTGGGGCCGGCAGCATTGGTTGTTTGCCCCAAATGCAATCCAATAATGCCCATAAAATGGTTGAATCCTACCAGGATTACCCCCAACGAGAGCAAGGCTTGCCATTGTCGGCGAAAAGCCCAGTATGCTATAAACAATAAATTGATGACCAACAGGACAGGATAAATCAGGCCAATAAAAGCAAATGGCCAAAAACGCGCCGGGCTAACGAATGGCGCAAGGTAAGTCAACAACGTAAGAAAAATGGTCAGCACATTGGCCCAGCGGATTAGTTTTTGCACGGGTTATTTTTTGCTGGCTTTGAATAAAAATTCTTTTTCTTCCGTACTCAAGTTTTCGTAGCCGTGCTGTTTTATTTTATCGAGTATGGCATCCAATTGTTCCTGGTGGCTCATGTTGTCGTACTTCGGTTGAGTAGTGGTATTGGCACTGCTGCGCTTGCTGGAATCCTGACGTCCAGCAGTGGTTTTTTCGCGAACCTTAGGGTTTTTATACGCTACTTTGGGGCCACGGGGTGGGGGAGTTCCGTTTTTCCATTTTGACAAGGTCGCATTGATCCAGTCAAAAAAACGAATGAAAGGAAAAGCAAAATCATTTCCCTTTCGCAATTGCCATGCGTATACAAATCCAAACACATCGCCTCCCAAATGCGCGAAAAGCCCTCCTGAGTTGCTGTCTCCCATGGCAATGAAAGTAAGGTCTACAAAGATCAAAGTGATCACAATGAATTTGAGCTTTACATCGCCAATGAACAGCAAGCGAACGATGTAATCAGGGGCAACAACTCCAGAAACAACAACGGTAGCCATCACCGCAGCCGAAGCGCCTAATGCCGAAGTAGGACCTCTGCCCGCAAGTACGATTGGATCAAGAGAGTTTTCGAAAATGAAAAAAAACAAAGCACCAACCAAGCCCCCCAACAAATAAATAGGCAACACGCGCTTATTGCCCAATAAGTCGCCCATGATGCGGCCACACATTTGATAAAAAAGCAGATTCCAGAGGATGTGTCGAAAGTAAAAATGAGAAAACATATGGGTAACAAGCACCCAGGGATGCAACAAATTGAACTTCCAATCGGACGACATGGAAATGTACTTTAGGACAGTGGTGTAAAAAAAGTCCTCATTTGACCCCACACCGCGGTACAAGAACAATCCAATGTTCCAAAGATTAATCAGTACAAATACACCAACGTTGACCAGAATAATGCGCGTCACTGCATTTCCGTAACTGAATTCCCGCTTTAAATCATCCCAGATCGACCTTAACATGTTATTTTCTGCTTATGCGAATTTTTTCCAAAAATAATACGTTTTATCTTCATTTGAAAGGGCAGATTTTGCCAATTGGTCGGTTTATAGTCTGCTGCCGTACTTTCGCCAGTACAGAATCAATAAAAAACCAAAAAGCGCCCCCCCGAGGTGGGCAAAATGGGCAACTCCTCTTCCAAAATCAACGACTCCAAGCCCAAAAAACAATTCTGCAGCTGCATAAATGAGCACAAAATACTTGGCGGGCAAAGAAATCGGAGGAAAGAGCAAACTGATGATGTTGTTGGGAAACAGCGTGGCATAACCCGCCATTAGACCAAAAATGGCACCAGATGCCCCAAGCATAGGGGTATTGTCTACATTTAAACCTACTTCCAGGTACCGCACTAAGAGGTACAAAAACATGCCCCCAAAACCACAGAAAAGGTAATAGAACAAGAATTTTCTCGATCCCCAAAATGCCTCCAAACTGCTCCCAAACATGTACAAGCCCAGCATGTTCAGCAAGAGGTGGTTGATGTCGGCATGCATAAACATGTGGGTAACCAACTGATAGGGATGAAAAAAATCAGAAGTAGGATAGAATAGGGCCAAAATATAACGATCAGGATTACCCCACAGGTACCTGGTCGCAAAATACATCAATACATTGATGATCAATAAATTCTTTACAACATCGGTGATGCGCATCATGACGTAAAAGCTTCAGCAGCTTGGGTCTGGGCAAAAAATGCAGTCGACCTCAACAGCCTTGTGTTATTCAAAATGTTTTTGTAAATCATCCAGTTCATACGTAACAAAGCATTTTTTGCCAAAAGGACTACGAAACGGCAGTCCACAAGCAAAAAGCTGATCGATTAGCGTTTGCATTTCCAGCTCGCTGAGCAATTGCCCACGTTTTGCAGCAGCAGTACGCGCCATCGAACGAGCTATGCTTTCGCGGGTATTCAGTTGCAATTCCAGACCAATTTTATGCTGTTCCAGCAAACTTTCCAAAATGCTGCGTTCGTTTTGTTTTCCCGCCAATTCTGCGGGAACAGCATTGACCACAAAAGAATTGCCCCCAAACTCCTGCACATCGAAACCCAAAAGACAGATTTCAGGGAGCAGGTCTTTGAGTATTTCTGTATCGTTGGGGCTAAAATTCAGCGTCATTGGAAACAGTTGATGCTGCGATGCGGGCTGTCTTTCTTCCATCGCACCCAGGTATTGCTCGTACAAAATGCGTTCGTGCGCCGCTTGCTGATCAATGAGCATAAAACCAGATTTGATCTGGCTGACGATGTAGGTGCCATGGATCTGATAAGGGGTTTTGCCCTTTTTGGCCAAAGGCTCATTGGGGTTGGCGCTCGAAGTTAGCTCATCGTTGCTCCAAGTACTTCCAATGGTCAGGGTATGGGTGCCATCAAGATTGTCGGTTGATTTGTCCGCATCGAGCTCTTCATCGGTACCCCCCAAATCCTTGTACAGCGATTGCCAATTGCGCAGGTTGTTTGCTTCGCGGCGCTGTTGGGAGCTGTCCTCATCCCGGTCTCCACCAAAGCTAAATTGCTTGGGTTCGTCGGTTTGCCAGGCAGCACTGTTGCGGGCTGGGGTCACGATGGGTTTGTCCTGATCCATCTTGTTGGTGATGTAGGGCAATTGTAAGCTCAATTCCTGCTCGAAATCCAGCGAGGGCATCACTCCGTGTTGGCCCAGACCATGGCGAACGGCTACTTTGAGGTAATTGTACACCAGGCGATCGTCTTCAAACTTGATTTCCTGTTTGGTAGGGTGCACATTGACGTCAATCCTGGCGGGGTCTATTTCCAAAAAGAGCAGGTAAAAAGGATACATTTCTTTGGGCATCACCTCTTCATAAGCACTCATTACTGCATGGTGCAGGTAACTGCTCTTGATGAAGCGACTGTTGACAAAAAAATACTGCTCACCGCGTACCTTTTTGGCAAATTCGGGTTTGCCCGCAAAGCCTTTGATTTGAATGATATCCGTATCCTCGCTCACCGGAACCAGGCGGGTATTGATCGAATTGCCAAATACGCCCAAAATGCGTTGCCGCAAATTGCCCGGCGGCAAATGAAACACTTCCGAACCATTGTGGTGCAGCGAGAAAAATACATCGGGATTGGCCAACACAACACGCTCAAACTCATCCAGAATGTGCCGGAATTCGACAGTATTGGCTTTCAGAAAATTGCGGCGGGCGGGTACGTTGTAAAACAGGTTTTTGACGGCAAAACTGGTGCCTGGTGCGGTTTGACAAGGCTCCTGAGATTTTACTTTAGAGCCTTCGGCCAACAGCAGGGTACCCATCTCGCTAGCGTGGCGACGGGTGCGCAACTCCACTTGTGCCACCGAGGCAATGGAGGCCAGTGCTTCACCCCGAAATCCCATGGTGCGGATGGCAAATAAATCATCGGCACTGCGGATTTTGGAAGTTGCATGCCGCTCAAAAGACATGCGGGCATCGGTTTCCGACATGCCACAGCCATCATCGATGACCTGAATCAAGGTTCGACCGGCATCTTTTACAATCAGTTTAACGTTCTTGCTGCCTGCATCTACTGAATTTTCCATCAATTCCTTGACTACTGAAGCAGGACGTTGAATGACCTCGCCAGCAGCAATTTGATTGGCAATAGAGTCGGGCAGTAGCTGAATCACATCAGCCATAAGTTTTTTATCTTTTACTACGTGTTAAAATGCAAGGGGCGATTAAAAAACAAGTGTTCCTTTAGCCAAAGGATTAGATAAGTAAATGGTTCATTTTAAGTGCCTTATCTAATCTTTTGGCTCAAAAAAAAGGAATACTTATTTTTGCCCCACTGCAAAGATAAATTTAAACAATTTTTAGCAGGAAAAAGGTTCTGACGAGGTAGAAATTAAAAGCCCCAATCATCCAGCTTGGGAGTTTTGTAGGTCAACTTGGTGATGGCGCGTTGTTTTTGCCGCTCCAAAATCAAGCGCCCCAGAGCAACATGAGCAGGCTCGTTGGCCAATGGGCTAAGAGCAAAAAGAATTTTTCCCTCATCAATGTCCAGCCGGTACATGTAGCTGAGGAGCAGGTCTTTGTTTTCCTCGATCATCTCGGCCACCCGATTGGCAATGGCTTCGAGCAACTCCGCTTCACTGAGGGAGTTGGTCTTGACCAAATCAAAGTCCTTTGCGATCAGGCTCCTGGTTTGTTCTAAATGCTCTTCTTCCATGCTGAATGCCGATTGATACAGTTCTACTACTTACCGCAAGTGTTTAAACTTGTTCCTTAGCTTTTAACAGATTTTTGGTCGCGCAGTTGTGGGCTTCGAAAGAATAACGCAAAAAACAGCGCTGTGCATATTCCCACGTAGCCCGGCACCAACCAAACCGCAGACCAAGTAATTTTATCACCAAAAGTATGCCAACTGACCACTTCGCCTGCAATCAGTGACCCCAAAAATGCGCCCGTCCCGGAAATGACCAGGGCCATGAATCCCTGTGCGGTGCTGCGCAAGGAAACCGGTACTTTTTCGTCGATGTAAATTTGACCGGCCAAAGCAGTAAATGCCCAAGCCAGACCATGCATGGCCAGCCCAATCCACACCAGGGCAGGCAAGTCAATGCCGCCCCAATGCAGCAGCATATACCGGATGCCCCAGGCAGAAACACCCAATAGAATCACCGTTTTGATTCCAAAAATACGCCGGGCATAGGGTAGTAGCAACACAAATAGAATCTCGGTAGCCTGACCAATCGACATCATGGCCGCGGCATTGTGAAACCCCTGGTCTTTCAAGTACGAGTTGACAAAACTGTAGTAAAACGCATTGGGGATACAAACCAGGGTCAGGGTAATGATCAGCACCAGAAAACTGCGGTCGCGCAGCAGCGTTCGGCCAGTAGCCCAAAGGTTGGTTTTTTCTTTTTTGCCCGGAGGTGGTGTCGCGGGCAGGGTCAATACATAGATACTTTGCAAGATAGAGGCAGTGGCCGATAAGCGCATGGGCAAGGTGGTGGTCTCCAGATCCAGTCCGCCTACACACAATCCAGTTGCAATCCAGCCCAGGGTGCCCCATACCCTGAGTCGGGGATAGTCGCGGGATGGTTCCGGGATGTTGTGAAAGGTCATGGCCGTAGACAAGGCAAAAGTGGGCATGTAGCAAATGGCGTACAGCACCATAATCGGGTAAAAAAACGCAAACTGATGCACAGTGCTGAGGGTAAACATGAGCAAGCCCCCCGTAAAATGCAACACAGCCAGGATGCGCTCCAAACGGAAATGCTGATCGGCGAGGCGCCCCGCCCAAAAAGGGGAAACTACGGCAGCAATGGCCGTGGTGCCATACACCAAACCGACTTCGCGCCCACTGAAATGCAGGGTTTGGAGTAGGTAAGTTCCAGTGGTAACGGTCCAGGAGCCCCAGATGAAGAATTGAAAAAATTGGAAAAGAGCGAGACGGAGATAGAGCGTGGTTTGCAAGGTGTGGTGTTTTGCGGGGCGAAGGTAGGGATTTTTTTTAGCTGTCAGCGATGAGCTTTCAGCTTTTAGCTATCAGCGGTCAGCCATCAGCCAGAGCCGAAAGCTGATAACTGTCGAAGCTTTGATCAAAGCATACCAGCAACTACCCGAAACCGAAAAACTAACTTATTTTCAACACCTTACTGAGTGCGATTTCTATAGCATCCATTTGAATAGCTGGTACTTCCCCGATTTTTCGGATCATCCTAGTTTCAGATAATGAACGTACTTGAAAACAGTCAGCCGCAGAAGTTTTGGAGAGCTTGTTCGTTGAATCTGGTATCAGTTGTACCATCCAATCAGCCTCAGAATAGTGGCTTTTCCAGTCCGTAATCGGTACTATAACTTTTAATGGCAGAATACCCAATGCATCATCACTAACAATAATAGCTGGTCTGATCTTTTTAATTTCTGCACCAACGGTAGGATCCAAGTTTATCAACCAAATTTCAGTTCTTTTCATAAAAAGCTTCGTGATCTATAGCCGTAAAAGCAATCAATTCCTCATCCTGCTGATAATCCTTTAACAGCAGTTCTGCCGCAGCTTTTCTCTGCGCAGTCTCATCTTCAGCAAGTATGTTTTCTTCTTTGATGTTTTTAGAAATCAACTCCATTACCTCCAGTTTTTCACTGAGCGATAAGCGTTTGATGATGGCTAATAGTTGCAATGCTTCAGCGCTCATAGGCTAATTTTTACAGCAAATTGGTATTGTTGCGAAAGATAAGAACAAAATGTTTTGTAGTCAAGTTTTAGTGGGATTCTTTTGTGTGGAATGTTGAAGCGAAATTTCAGTTCTACCGCTCCCGCTCCATCCACTCATATCCCTGAATGAAATAGTCCTAGAGGATTTTGTGGAGGGACAAGCAGCGCAACATCGATACCGTTGCGCTGCCCGCCCTTTGCAGGAAAGCCCCAATCCTATTTCTTAAAAATAAACCGCGTCATAAAAATCCCCTGTGATTCTTTGTCGCCGCCAAAATTGCCGGGTACAACCTCTACCAGTTCGTAGCCATCGGCGGTATTGCGGGCCAGCAGATCGGTGATGCCCCGGTTGTTGTCTTGCAGGTTTTTGAAGTTGATCCCGGTAAGGCTGAAGAGGTTTTTGATGTCTTGCTCGGTAGCGGCGCCATCGCTGTCCATGGTGGTGATTTTGGAGCGCCCCAGGTTGCCGGGTACTACAGATTCAACTACGGTGACTACGCGCCATTTTGATTCAGCGGGTTTCTCCGCTTTGGGGCTCAGGGCCATAAACATTGGAATCGATACCAATAGGGCAAGAGCAAGGATTACAGACGTTTTTTTCATTGGAAATGGTTTTAATGTGAGAGATGAGTTTATACCTGCGCTACCCCTACGTTAGGAGGATGGCCTTTGCGGGCAAATTCCCTGGTTTGCCCATGCCCAGCAAAAAACCACCGCCACCTGCGCCGCAGAGTTTGAGGGCAAAATGCCCCTCGTCAAGCCCTTGTTGCCACAAATCCTGGAAGGGCAGGGGAATCATAGGGTGCATCAGTTCTTGTTGGAGTGCACTGATTTGTTGCCAGTGGGAATACAATTCTGGCCAGTGTGCTTGTTGAAACACCTGAATGGCTGACTCGGTCACCGGATTGAGTTGGGATTGGATTTTTTGCTGGTAGTCGCTGGCTTTGCACCGATCCAAAAACAAATTGACCCATTCTCCGGTGCTGCGGCTGAGTCCGGTATCCAGCAAAAAAAATTGAAACCCATCTTCTACATTTGGCCAGGCGGGCAAAGGGATGGATGCTATTGTTCCGGTTGCGTTCAACAAAACTGGGCGATTCAGGTAGATGATCAGAGGATCGGTGCCGGAGCTTGCGCCGTGGAAAAAAGACTCCATTTGCCCCAGCATTCGTTTCAATGCGGGATAGCGGATTGCATCTTCCCGATCGATCGGATCCAGTGCGTAGCGGGTATACAAAGCGGCGCAAACTGCCCCGGAGCTGCCTGTGCCATACCCATCGGGGATGTTGCTGCGGAAATACAAACCCGCTTGCAGATCGCTTGCAAAACGGGTCAAATCCAGCTTTGCTTCCAGTGCACCAGTTGCTTGCTGACCGGCCAAATACTGACCCCATTGTGGCAGACTGCGTTGCAAGTTGGGCGCATCTTCCACCGCAGCCCAATCCCATTGCCCCTGAAACAAAGGCAAAGGCAGAGCCAAGGCAGAAGAGCCTTGCAAGATGGTATGTTCACCGAAGAGGAGGAGTTTGCTGGAGAAAATCATAGGAGTCAAAAGTAAAGATTAGTGGGTTTGGATGCAGGAAATTAACTTTTTGGAAACAAAACTAGGCATTATGCTATTGCTTATTCGAATTTAAATCTTCCCAAACGTTTAACAGTCGCCATTTTGAAGAATTGGCCTGGTGGAGAAAACAAACAGGAATGCCTGAAGAAGATTTATTTCTCGTGTATCTGGGCGAGCAAAAATTTCAAACGGAAAACGGGGTATTGTTGCCCTGGAGGGAGGCATTGATGGACTGGGCGAAATAAAAAGAAGCGACCTTCGCATGTGCTACCAGCCGCTTCCAGTTTCGATGCATTTATCTCATCCGAAGACAAGACAGGATCAATCTCGCGCTTTCCCTGGCACGCTCCTGCACGTTAAAATACCTACAGAACTCTGGCCCGAAAAATTGGCAAGCGCCGGCACACTACTCGAAAACCGATATTATTGTTGCGGTTGTTCGGATTGTTGTTGTTGCGGTTGGAAACCTGGCAATTGTTGTCATTGTTGTTCCAGGACCCGCCACGAACCACGCGGGTGTACGTGCAGATTGACCCCATGATTGCGAAGGTACCAAAATCTTTTGTATTCGGTACGCTTGCTTTGCCCAAACCGCAAGTGCCCCAGCCAGCTATTCAGGCTGTCTTCCAGTTGTTGAGGCGATCTTTTTCCCGCTTCTTTTAGCAAGACCATTTTGCGCAAATGCCTGAAATGCCGCTTGCTGTTTTGTTTGCGTACATAACGGTATTGTGGAAAAACGGTGAATCCTAAAAAGGGGACACCGTCCTTTACTTGATAAATGCGCGTTTTTCCAGGATGGGGGACTAAACGCAGTTCCGCCAATTTTTCTTTGATGACTCTTTTCCATTCCCGCAGTTCCTCGTTGCTTGTCGCAAACAGCACAAAGTCGTCAACGTAACGGATGTACCCGGGTACACCCAATTCCTCTTTGATAAAATGGTCAAAACGATTGAGGTAAACATTCCCCCAAAACTGGCTGGTCAAGTTACCGATGGGTAATCCTCGCTTACGTTCCTGAGGGGAGAACAGGTCATCTCCGGGGAAGTAGATCAGGTGTGGTTCCTGAGGGTTTGAAGCATCGATGATGCTATCGATGAGCCATAGGGTATCCTTGCAGCGAATTTTCCAGCGTAGTTTTTCCTTCAGGATTTGATGGTCTATACTGGCAAAAAACTTGCGGATGTCACATTTGAGTACGTATGGATAACGCTGGGCGTAATACTGATACCTCTCGATGGCTTGATGAGTGCCTTTGCCAAGCCGATTGGCGTAAGTGTCATAGATGAAGGTACGGTCAAAAATGGGTTCGATGACCTGGCATAAGGCATGATGCACCACTCGGTCGCGATAAGGCGCTGCACTGATCATTCTTTCTTTGGGGTCGTAGATTTGGAAAGTTTTGTACGCGCCAGGCTGATAGGTATGTAGGGTGAGTTCTTCGTGCAGGTGCAGGAGTTCATTTTCCAGATTGAAATGAAAACGTGCCATTTCAGTACTCATTTTTTTGCCTTTGCGTGCCAGCCTAGCCGACTTCAACAAGTTGTCAAAGTTGTTGATTTTGGGAAAAAGTTTATCATAAGTCTTCATTAAATCTCGTGTGATGAGTTTACCTAAAGATGCAATTGTACTCAAAGCTTACGACCTGCTCAAAGCTGCTATTCCTGTAATCAATCATTTTCCGCGGAACGCCAAATTTACCCTTGGCGACCGCCTGGAAAACCGCCTGATCGACTTGCTGGAACTGTACATCCAGGCGTATTATGCCCCCGCAGCCGAAAAAAGAACTCTGCTGCGGCAGGCCAATATCTGCCTCGAAACCCTGCGTTACTTCTTTCGCCTGGGGTTTGAACTGGGACACTACAACTCTACCGTGTACAAAGCTTTTGCCGAAAGCCTGCAAGAGATCGGGCGGATGACTGGCGGCTGGCTGAAAAGTTTGGGGACCTAGCAGTAGATACCCCCAAAATTAAAAAAAAATTTTGCGCTTCGCGCCCCCTTCCTTTCCAATTAGACGTGTAAAGGGTAAAAGGGTAAAAGTGCTAAAGGGTAAGCCGCCGGCACACAACTCGAAAACCGAAATAAATGTAGCGGTTGTAAGGATAGTAGTAGGAGCGGTAGGAAACCTGGCAATAGAAGTCATAGCTGAACCAGGACCCGCCACGAACCACGCGGGTGTTTCCCTCTAGCCCACCATGCGGGTTTTGGGCGGGGGCGCTTTTGTCATAACTCAGGTACCAATCCCAGCACCATTCCCATACGTTGCCACTCAGGTCGTACAAACCCAGTTCGTTTGGCTTTTTTTCGGCTACGGGATGGGTGCGGCAATTGTTCTTGGTTATTTTATCATAATCCCATTTCCCGGATAATTTTTTATCCCCCGAATTTTCCCAATACCAGCCTACTTCATCCAGGTTATTGCTGCCTGCGTATTTGTAGCCTTTGCTTTGTTGGCCGCCGTGGGCGGCGTATTCCCATTCGGCTTCGGTGGGCAGGCGATAGCCATTGGCGTTCCAGTTGGGGCTGACGATCCATTTTTTTTCGTCCTTTTCATTGGTGTTGTGGGGGTCTTTATTGTCTTTATCAATGGCATAAACGGGTTGCTTACCGCTTGTGGTACTCAGCCAATTGCAATATTCAATGGTGTCGTACCAATCTACATTGATAATGGGGCGATTGTCGCGTCCCCAGCCTTCATCCCTCGGCAAATCTCGTCCAGTTGCCCTACAAAAGGAATCATACATGGCAAAGGTTACCGCAGTTTGGCTGATCTCAAAGTCATCCAGGGATATGGTATGTTTTTCGCCCAAAGCGAAGGACCCACCAGCCACCCGAATCATTTGGGGAGCATGAATAATCTCGCGGGTAAAATCTGCTGGATCAAGCTCGATAGGCGCTTCAAATGGTGGTGATGCTTTGTGGGGTATTTCTTTATTTTTTTCTTGTTCCACAGCTTCCACTGCATCATTGGATGGAGTGGAAGCAGATTTCCGCCTTATTTTCTGGAGTTGTTGGCTTGCCGTTTGCAATAGTTCCTCTAGTAGCCTTTCGGGCAAGAAGGGATCGTGTGCGTCTTTCAGAATGTCCAATACCAGAAAATCACTTACCTGCCCCTGATCGGAGGTGGATTCCAGGTACCTTTTCAATTCCGAAGCTTTTGCTGTGCCCGCGGCTACCTGTTGCACTACGATTTGCAGTTCCATTTCCCGGCGGCTCAGACTGAAATGAGATTTGCCATCCTTTAGTTGCTTGTCCAACAGCTCTACAATCCATTGGTGTACTTTGGGCTTGATGCCCTCGTCCAGTTGTGCGTACAGCAATTTGCGCATTTCTTCGGGGATGAAGCCATTGTGAAACCAGCTTAGGCGGGTCAGCAGCCGCAGGTTGTCGTAATGGAGCAGGTATACTCCTCGGTTGATCGAAAGCCAGGAACCGATGTACAGTGTGAGTTCCCAGTTGAGCTTGGGAAAGCAAGCCAGTGCACAAAGCCATTCGCGCAGGTGTACATCTGGGAAATGGTGTTGCAGAGCTCCTTCGAAATTTTGTGTGGTGATGATTACTGGTTTTTCTCGCCACTCAGGGGCTTTGGAAGCGCCGTTGTCCATATGACTGGCATAGGTGTAGCTCCAATACCGCAATCCTTCTACGGAAGCAGGGGCCAGCACAAAAAGCTGGGCCAGGTTTTTTTCTTTGGTGGTCCAGGCCTTGGGTACAATGGGGGTAATGAGGTTGCGGGTGTCCCATTGCGTGAAGGTTTGTGCCCAGGTGGCCAATTTTTGGGTAACGGGGTTGAGCAATTGCCAGCCATCGCCAAACAGAAGCAGTCTGCTTTCGGGATAGCGCTGGGCCAGTTGTTCGAGGGGAATGCCCGTGGGGTGGGCCTCATTCCAACAAGAACGGGGGTCATTGCGAAACCAGAAACGGTCTACTTCGATATCTTGTTTTTGCATCCACTTGTACAATTCCTCGGCCAAATGAAAGCGGTGGTTGGCAGCCGAGGTTTGGTTGATCAGCATCAAATAAGCCGGAGTTTTGCTGCGGTAACTGTATTGGGGCGTCAAAAAGCCCCCCTGCCGGATGCTGCTGCGAACGGTGGCTGCTGCGTCCAACACTGGTTGATCAGTAGGCAACCGCTGGCGCAAGCTGCGGGCAATGCCCTGAAAAGAGCGACCAAAACGAATTTCCCGGTGCGGGGGAATGTGGATGTCAAAAAGACCACCGGGGGGAGTGTCCAGTTTTTCTCTTTTGAGGGTGAACGGACGGGCGGGGCGCTTCAGCAAACGGCGTAAAAGGAATAGGACCAAAAAGGTATACAAAGAAAGCACGAGCACCCACTTCCAAAGCACGCGCTCTTGCAAAGCTGAAATTTGCAGTGCTACGGCGGTTAAGAACAAAATGACCAGTGTAATGATTTCAAGGAGGGTGAATGAATTAGGTTTAGTGGTCTTGCTGCCAGCCTTTCTTGCTGCGATCTGCGCCGCCAGTTCCTGATCCAAAATTTCCTGGATGCGCTGACCTTGGATGGGTTTATTTTCAGGGTTATCCTCTGCAAGAATCTGATTCGTGGTGCCACTACCGGGGTTGAAAAATTGCTCAAACCACTCTCCAAACTGGCGCTGCTGCTGGGGCGAACTGCTCAAGAGTGCCCTGAGTTTTGATCCTAATTCCTCGGTATTCTCGCAGCGTTGCGCAATTTGCAATACGAGGTCATACCGCTCGGGTAGCAGGGCAAATCCTTGTTCTTCCAGGGTACGGAGAAAAAGGGAAAGTTGCGGCCAAGTGATGTTCATCGCATTGTGTTTAGTCCGATGTAGCTCATTTTTAGCTTAGATGAATTTGCGCTCACGATTCACTTAAATCTTCATAATCTCCGTTTTCATCACGCAATTCATCCAACAATTCAGTATTTTTCACCAGCACTGAATAGGAAGCTTGCCAGTCCTGGGGAGTGCCCATATTCCGATCGGTGATGCCCATTTGGTGCAACACGATCAACCAACTGATAAGCTCGGCAGTAGCGGGTCTTTTTTTGCTTATTTCGCCAGCTCGGTCGCGGATTTCGAGAAAGCGATCAATTAGACGGCGCAGTCCCTCTTCTGCAAAGCCATTCAGTTCGGGGTGTTCCTGCAATTTGCCCAATACAATTTTGAGGAGTCCTTCCGAATCCGGTGCTGGAATGTGGTAAAAGATACAACGCCGCAGAAAGGGTTCTGGCAGGTTTTTTTCAGAGTTGCTGGTGATGATGATTATCGGTTTGAAAGCAGGATCGGCAGAAAACGGCTCATCTCGTCCCAATTCAGGCACATTAAAGCTAAAGGTATCGCCGTCAAGTTCATTGAGCAAATCGTTGGGGAAGTCGCGAGGGGCTTTGTCGATTTCATCGATCAATACTACGGAACGTTTCGGATTTTCTACACTGGCAGCGATGATGGCTGCGCCCAAGGCATTGAAGCGGATGATCTCGTCCTTCACCAAATCAATGTGCTCTACCCTGAGGTTTTGTACCAGGTGAAAGTGCTTGAGGGCGTCGTAATGGTAAAACAGGTCGCTGGCTTGAGAGGTCGTTTTGGCATTAAAAACCAAAACTTTATCTGTTAGTTCCGGAAAACGAGCTGCCACATGTTGGGCAAAGCGGGTTTTGCCAGTACCAGGCTCTCCCATGAGCAAGAGGGGCATGTTCAATTCAAGTGCAACATCCAAGGCCGCGATCAACCCGGGATCAGGATCGTAGAAGTTGCTCTTTCGTGGGTTGAGCGGGGGCAATTTGCCGGAGTTGTAGTGGTTCATCATGGGTATAAGTGTTGTTTATTAGGGTTGTGCTGTTTGATCAAAACTTCTAATTTTTCTTCAATATCGGTCATTTTTAACTGTTGCTGGTCTTTTAGCCAGGTTCGATACACATTATTGGCGCGGGCAATATTGCGGCAAAATTGATCAAACCAATCCTCTAGGTTTCTTTCCGTTATATCGTTCCATGTTTCGAGTAAGCAATATTGGGTAGTCGTTTTGGCAAGCAAGTTTTTCACTTTTTTACTGGCGGGACATATGTGTTTTTGCCAAAAAAACAGGCTTTTTGAAGGAGAAACCTTCTTTGGCTTGAGCCAATAAACAATCATCAATCGATGCTCGGAGGCATATTTCTTTAATAATTCGCCTTGTAAAAGTCCCTCTAGGAGTTTGACCTGGGTTTCGTTTTTCCAAATATTACCAGGTAATTCCCAAAAGAATACATGGTAATCCTGTTGTTTATTGTGTAATTGAAGACGCTCGCCCAACTTCTTCAACAAATCCTCTTCGAACTTTGGAAATGATTGTGCGTTGAAATAGTCGTACAAATCATCGTACCGGGTAAATGCAGTATTCAATTTCAATTGTGGCGCATTTTCTCGACCTTGCAACTCTTTTATAAAACGAGTGACCAAACTGTCGGGTTTGTCCTTAGTATCTGCAAAGAGAAAGATGTGCTGATGGGCTCGGCTCCGGTGCTGGGTATCAAAATAGGTTTTTAAATCGTCAAACTGGTCTTCCCGGTTACAAGAAAACAAATCAATATCCAGATTGGGGAGCTTTTTATCGAAGAGTTTGTTCTTGTATCCTGTTGCCTCGATGGATGGGAGAAACTTTATAATCCGGGTTGCCCCAACCCCAAAAACGGCAACTCCCTTATTTTCAATTAAAATGATTCCCACAACCCCTTGTGATTTGGGGCAATAAATGGGGGATCCACTAAATCCTGGTTCAATGAATCCGGGGTCTGCTTTTAATGAAATTCCCCAATCTCCATCTCCCAATAATTGCTTTGTTGCTCTGATTTCTCCCTCCATACATGCCAGACCGTTGTCACGGAATTTAGGATCATTCGGAAATCCATAACAATCAAAAGTTAGTCCAACTTTATCTATTTCTGAATGCAAGGGGAGAAAGCGAGATTTGAATTTTGTTTTATCATCCGGGACTAACTCATAAATGATGAAATCACCACGGTTTTTATCCATATACTCCACCGGTTTTGATCTTACGCTTACCTCAAGATCAAATCCAGTACCTCCTTCATTCAAAATACAAAAACTTGATTTTCCGCTTTTAATATTATGGTATGCAGTGAGAACATAGCCGCCCTGTAAAAGAACGCCACTTCCTTGTCCTTCTCCAGAGATTACTTTTACAATTGAATTTTTCAGATCAATCATACTTTGGGTTGTCCAGGCTTACTGTCTTCTTTATTTGTCCATTTTAAAGTTACTTCAAACGAAGTCTCTGCCCCGGCTTTGGCCAAAAGCCCAATCAATTTGCCTTCAGAAACCTCTAGGGTCAAGCCGACTTTGACTTCAACTTCGTCTGGCTTTAGGTCTGCTACACTTTCCATTACCCCCTTGCCAAAAAGGCGCAGGGATTGGAGGGAATCTTTGAGTTTACCCGTCAGGGTCTTTTTTTCTTCACCTGAATTGATGTCTCGCCATCCGCCATTGGCAGGTGCCTGGATATAAACAATACCCCCTAATTCTTCGTCGTGAAATTCGATCATGTCCATATACTGATGATTTAAATTTGACTTAGCAGTAAACAAACTTAACCATTATTTTTCAAGAGAAAAAGAGAGGCTAAGAATATATTGAGTTAATCTGTCCTCTTCAATTCACTGGAATTTTAACAATCTGAATACTCCCGTTCAAATGGTCAAAATCTCCATCACCGGTTATCAATGTAGCGTTGGCTACCATTGTAGTTGCTGCAATCCACAAATCATTTTTTCCCATCCTTCTGCCTAGCACCTGGGAGCTTGTATCGATATCGACATAACGCGCCAAGAGTTCATCATCGTTGAGATTGATGTCGATCACCATTGCAGCGGCGATGACCTGTTCCATTTTTTGTAATTTGGGATTGCCCCAATTGCGGCGGCGAGCCAATACCCTGATTTCGGCAACACTCACCACTGAGAGTATAATGAGGCTGCCAGGATCGTTGATGCCAAGCTGTGATGCCAAAGTTTGACTAGCTGGGGTATTCCGGATCAAGTTGAGCAGAAAGGAGGTATCGAGTACAAATCGGTTCATTCCTACAACATTTGAAGGTCTTCTTCCAGGCTGGTTTCCCAGATTTCATCGGCGAAGGCATCTACCAAAATTTTCAAGGCGTTGCCTCGCCCTTTCCCTTCTTGCAGTTGTCTTTCAAGTTGTTGCGCTGCGGTTTCGCGGCGAGGCGTACGCGAGAAATAAGCATCCGTTTCAGTTGCCAAGGACACTTTAGTAATTTCAACGTAGGCCATCATACCATTGGGTTTGAAGTGTGCGGTACCGCGAATGGTAGCTTTTTGTCCCCAGAATTTGGCCATTTCGGCAGGTGCTACTTTTTCACTCAAAAAGCCTGTAAAGGGTCTACCCTTGTCAGGAATGAAAGTGACTTTTGCTTTGGAAAACTTAAGTTCTTCTACTCGCCCGGATATCATGACCAACTGTGGCTGAGGGATAGTATCTTCGATTTGTTTGAGGCGTCCAAAATCGCGCATGTGAAGCTCTATATCGAGCATACTGCCTCGATTGCTCAGTTGTAAGGTTTGAGCCTCATTTAAAAACACTTTTTTGAAACCTTGTAAATCCTTGATTAGTTTTTTGTCAAGCATTTCACCATTGCCATCGGGATTTAGGGCCTCATTGAAAGATTCCATAACCAGTGCCATTGGGGTTTGTGTCGGCAAGCGATTGAGAATTTCTTGTTTAAATAAATCTCCCTGGATATTGGTTAAGGTGTCTCGAAAAGGAGAACATTCTAGATGTAGGACAGTGCTTCCTTTGCTCAATCCCTTCAAACGAATTTGCAAGGCATTATTCAATTGCTGCGTTTCTCGCCCTCTTCTTACACTTGTTCCCAATAATCGCATATACAAAGCTCCTCGAGCGATCTCTTTGAGGTTTTGCGCAAGCAATTCTAGCTGATCAAGGCTTATCGATCCGTCATCAAAGGTTGTACCCGATAATTTGATTTCGTATTCCATGACAATTATTTAAACGGCAATGAAAATCTGAACACAAGTGCTGGCTCAATATCATCCCTCGGGGCAATAGTTTTCAAATTTAGGGAAAAAATTGGATACTTGGAAATTTAAAACAAAAAACAACCCCAATATCAAACAAAAAAGCCCCATCGCAGATTACCACGATGAGGCCTTTTTCACTTCCATCAGGATGATTTTATTCCTGATCTTCTTTATTAGCTTGATTCTGCTGTTCGAATTGCTCTTTCAATGCAGCCAATCCTTCCAGGTCACCAAGAGTAGAACGTTCGATGCTGTCCTGCTGTTTTTTCACGGCAGTACGGGTTACTTTGCGCTCATCGTCTTTTACTTTCTTCACTTGCTCATCGGCCTCGCGACGGATGTCTTCGAGGTAACGCAAGTGAGAAACGAGGATACGCTTATCGTCGCGGTTGAATTCAATCACCTTCACAGTCAGTACTTCGTCTACTTCAGCGAGGTTGTTGTCATCTTTGCGGATGTGCTTGATCGGAGCAAAAGCTTCCAAACCGTAAGGCAATTGTACGATGGCACCACGGTCGTCGCGACGCAGGATGGTAGCCTCGTGGTAAGAACCTACAGGGAATACATTTTCGAAAGTATCCCATGGGTTTTCTTCCAATTGCTTGTGGCCCAGTGACAATTTGCGGTTGTCTTTGTCGATATCGAGGATTGCCACGTCAATTTTCTCACCAACCTTGGTAAACTCGGATGGGTGACCATAACGCTTCGTCCAGCTCAAGTCGGAGATGTGAACCATGCCGCCGATGCCTTCTTCCAGCTCGATGAACACGCCATAAGGAGTGAGGTTTTTGACCTCGCCAGTGTGGCGGCTGTTGAGTGGGAATTGGTTTTCGATTTCGCTCCAAGGGTCTTGCGCCATTTGCTTCAGCGACAAAGACATCTTGCGCTCATCGCGGTCAACGGTAACCACTTTCGCAGAGTATTCTTGGCTCAGTTTGAAGAATTCGCGTGCGTTGATTGGTTGATTGCTCCAGCTTACTTCTGAAACGTGGATCAGACCTTCTACGCCCGGTTGAATTTCCAGGAATGCGCCGTAATCTTCGATGTTGACAATTTTACCTTTAACGATAGAATTCTCAGCAATGGTATTGTCGAGTACTTCCCATGGGTGTGGTTGCAATTGCTTCAAGCCCAAAGAGATACGCTTCTTGTTTTCGTCGAAGTCGAGTACTACTACGCTGATTTTCTGGTTGAGGCCCAATACTTCGCTTGGGTGGCTGATGCGACCCCAGGAGATATCGGTGATGTAAAGCAGACCGTCTACGCCGCCCAGGTCGAGGAACGCACCAAAGTCGGTGATGTTCTTGACGATACCTTCCAAAACCTGACCTTTTTCGAGGCTGGCAATGATGGCTTCGCGTTGTTCGGCGAGGTCGCTTTCGATGAGTGCCTTGTGAGATACGACGGCGTTTTTAATGGTTTCGTTGATCTTAACGACCTTGAACTCCATGTTTTTGCCTACGTATGAATCGTAATCAATGATTGGCTTGATGTCGATTTGTGATCCAGGAAGGAAGGTTTCCAAACCGCTGCAGTCTACAATCAGACCACCTTTGGTTTTGCTGATAACCGTACCTTTGATCACTGTACCATTTTCGTAAGAATCCACGATGCTTTCCCAAGCGCGGAGCAGTTTTGCTTTGCGGCGAGAAAGTACCAATTGGCCACGCAAGTCTTCCTGCTGTTCTACGTACACTTCTACCAGATCGCCAATTTGGAGGTCGGGCATGTCGCGGAATTCAGAAAGCGGTACCAAACCATCAGACTTGTAGTTGATGTCCAAAACCACGTCGCCACCGTGTAAGGAGGTTACGCGACCTTTTACGATCTCGCTTTCTACCACCGCATTCATGGTAGATTCGTACTGAGTCAGGTATTCTTTGGTGGTATCCTGAGTATAAACGGCGCCACCTTTGTTGGTGATGCTCCAGTCAAACTCATCGTGTGCAGTGTTGGGGTCGAATTCTGTGTTGAAAAGCAATTCGATGTCCAATTCATCTTCGTCATCGTCTTCCCCACCAGTAGTGGTTTCAGGAATCAAATCAACGTTTTTGATGATCACTACTTCGGCAGGAGCAGCTTCTACTTCTGGTTCTACCTCTACTACAATTTCCTCATTGCCTACTTCTGCTACCGCTACTGCGGCCAGTGTTTCAACAATTTCTGGAGCAATTACAGGCTCTACTGCCTCCACTGCAACCAATACTGGAATGGTTTCTACCACTTCTTCGGTTTCTTCAACAGCAGCAACCACTTCTGGAATGGTTTCTACTACTGTTTCCGTTTCTTCAATGGCAGCAACAATTTCGTTGCTGGTTTCTGCCGCAATTTCTTCAACTTGCGCCTCGGTATCGAGTTGTTCTTCAACCTTCTCGATCTCGTTTGTTTCGTCAATCATAAATAGCATTTCTTCCCACGAAAGGTGGGATTTGGTTATAAATTAAAAATTTGAGCCGCAAAGGTAGAATTTTCAATTGATAATCAAAAGGATTGGACGCGAATAATTACGGCGGGAAAGGCTATTTTGACGCGAAATTTTACTTGTAGAATAAGTTATTTTCAAGCAGGGGGGAATTTTGGGTAAATTTCTATTTTTTACCCATCTTTGCACGCGCAAGTTTTCATTCACTCAAAACTGCATAAACAATGTCTGAAATAGAAAACGTTGGCCGGAAGGGATACTGTGTACTGTATTTCTTTATCTTCTTCGTATTGTTCATGGCGATGCTGGTTTACCTGTACAATCGCAATGCTGATTTACTGCCGCCGCAGTAGTGCGTTGAAGGGAGTGCCTAGTTGAAGAGTTTAAAGTTGAAAAGTTGCCGGTAATGCAGCATTAGGGTTCTAATCTTGAACTGCCGACAACTTTCAACTTTTCAGCTTTCAACTTTTGACTTTATTCTCCTGCGTAAATCTCTTCGATTACGCCGCTGTATTTCTCTAAAATTACCCTACGCTTGAGTTTCATGGTTGGTGTCAGTTCAGCCTCGGTTCCGTCGGACTTGACAGGCTCCCATTCTTTGTCCAAAAGGCGGAATTGCTTGATCTGATCAATGTGACTGAAGCTTGGATTGATCTCATCTACAATTGCTTGAAACTTGGCGATCACTTTGGGGTGATGGATTATTTCGGAAAAGGTAGTCCAGGCAACTTGATTCTCTTTGCACCAATCCTTTAGGGCGGGTTCTGCTGGAACGATCAGGGCCGCTACAAATTTGCGTTGTTCGCCAAGAACCATCATTTGTTCAACCAGGAAATTTTCCCGAAACTTACTCTCAATCGGGGTAGGAGCCACGTACTTGCCACCAGAGGTTTTGAGCAGTTCTTTTTTGCGATCGGTGATTTGCAAAAACTGCTTTCCATTGGGCCCTTCTACCAGTTTGCCCACATCGCCGGTACAAAACCAGGTTTTGCCATTGATGGTTTTCATCACGGCATCGGTAGCCACGGGTTTGTTGTAATACCCCATCATTACGTTAGGCCCGTAGGCCAAAATTTCTCCTTCACCTGGGCGGTACATGCCATCGGATTCATCAATAAAAATGTCAACCTCGTCAATCATGCCCCCTACCGTGCCCAGCAAGGCACCTTTGGGCTCAAAAAGATTGAGGGTTAGTACAGGGGATGTCTCGGTCAGGCCATAACCTTCCCGAATCGGGACGCCTGCGGCAGAAAACACCTGGGCAATTCGCCGAGGACAAGCAGCTGCTCCGGTGGTGATGCCCTTGAGGTTGCCACCCAATGCAGCCCGCCATTTGCTGAAGATGAGTTTATCGGCAATTTTCCACTGAATGGCTTTCCATCCTTTGGGCTGGTATTCGTAGTGGTAGGCTTCGGTAAGTTCCAATGCCCAAAAAAACAGTTTTTTCTTGAGGCCAGTCAGTTCGAGCCCTCGGTTGTAGATGCGTTCGTACACTTTTTCCAACAAACGAGGAACTGTGGTGAAAAAATGAGGCTTCACCGTCGCTAAATCGCCAGTTTCTCCGCCCAGATTGTCTGTGCCGGTGAAAACCACGGAAATTCCGCTGAGCAAATACAGGTAAATTACTACCCGCTCGTAAATGTGGCAAATGGGCAAAAAACTCAATGCCGTATCGCCATGTGTGAAGGGAAAGGCATGGCGCCCCGCCTTGATGTTGCTGATGATGTTGTGGTGCGACAACATTACCCCCTTGGGTACACCGGTTGTCCCTGAGGTATAAATTATGGTAGCCAGATCATCGGGTTTGACCAACGCTGTCAACGCATCTACCTCAGCTTGTCCTTCGTCGGAAAAGATTTCTTCCCAGAAAGGCTGTCCGTCTTTTGGGTCAAAAGAATAGACGTTTTGCAGCGAAAGCACTTGCTCTTGCGCTTTTTTGACTTTCTCGTACAAATCTCCTCCTCCGACAAAGCAAAGAAGAATCTCTGCATCGTTGAAGATATAGGTGTAATCCTCGGCAGTAATGGTTGGATAAACGGGTACGTTGATAGCTCCGATCTGTTGAATCCCTAAATCCAAAATTGTCCATTCCGGGCGGTTTTGGGTAACGGCTACTCCGATGCGGTCTCCTTTTTTGATGCCCAATTTGAGGAGTCCACGACTTACCTTGTTGCCCAGGTCAATTATATCCTGGGTACTGAAATATTTCCAGTCCCCATTTATGCGGTATCCAAAAGCGCGTTCCAAAGGAAATTTTGCTGCCTGATAATGGATCAGGTCACTCAATCTGGTAGGTTCCATGAAAAAAAGTTTTTCAGCTGTTTGGCAGAATTATCCTCTAATATAAACCAAATATTAAAAGATTGTTTGGATTTTCTGGATAAATTTGAACATTAAGTAAAAAGCTGCAAATGTCTTGCCCCTGGAGTGGGAATCATTTGCAGCCTTTTACGTGAGTCAAGTAAAGTCGGTTTAAGGATTTAGGATGCGCAAAAAGCGCTTTTCATCTTCCAATTCGCGGTAGAATTCGAGGATGAAATCCATCACATCTTGTTGGGTGAACTTGTCGAAATGTGGAAAATTCTTGATGCAATCCAGGACGGCTTGTTTGGAATCCAAAAATTGCTTGCGCAAAATCATTCCTTCGGGGGCATTCACCACACCTCCTTTAAAATAGCGCTCGCGAACATTTTGGATGGGCAAGGATTCGTGTGGAATGGCATAAGGCGCATTGACCAAGCCAGAGTAATCAAAATCGTAAGGTACGGGGATTACTTTTTTACTGGTGATGTGTTCAAAAAAACGCGTATTGTGCATATTGCCAAACGCCCAATCGGTGTTGCCAATCATGTATTCAAACAATACGAAATTCAAAAAATGTTGCCGGGCAAATTGTTTGGAGTCTTTGGGTCGTTCGGCCATTTCCAAACTTGCCAGGCGATCTGCCACCTGGTCTTCATCTTCCACAATAAACCCAATTTTCTCAATGACCTTGGTCGGTGAATTGGTATCTACAAGGTTGATTTTGAGAAGTTTGGCTCGGAAGCTTGCCGGTGTCACACGGTTATACAAGCGATAGGCCATAAATTCTTTGTAAATAAACTGCTCAAAAGAACCGGAGGGTTTGCATTCCCACACAATTTTCATTTCATTGAACGGGAGCATGCCTGCATTGGTGAGATCCGCCTTTTTGATTTTCAGTTTAAGAGGAGGGTGTACGCAGATCTCTTTACGGGTTTTCCCGCGAGGCTTGACTTCTGCATTGTAGATTTTCTCCTCTCCAGCTTTGTTTTTGTACTTGAATACAGCAGGTTGGTATTTCTCGTCGGCCTTAGTTCGCATTAAGTGTTTAAGATCCGTTTCAAGGCGCACTTCCAGAATGCCAATGCTGTCTTCTAGCAACAATTGATCCAACCAACTGATGGAATCACCATGGAGTCGGGCAGGTGTAGCTGTTGATTGGGCAAAAATCAGCACAGGACAGCACAGTGTAAAGGCTAATAGGCATAGCCATTGGGTTTTAAGGTGTTTTAGATTTCTCATACGTCAATTATAAATAAAGTTCATTAATGGCTTTTTCATGTGTGGCTAAAATGCGCTTGCGGCGCAGCTTCAGGGTGGCAGTCATTTCTCCACTTTGCTCCGTCCAGGGTTCGTACAGCAACAAGAATTGCTGCACCTGCTGATAATGAGGCAACTGCTGATTGAGTCGCTCCAATTCCTCCTTAAAAAAACGTTGTACCCTTGGATTCAATACCATGAATTGCGGGGCAGTCCAATGTACTTTCTGGGTTTTGCACCAGGTTTCCAAGCGATCAAAGCGCGGCACAATCAGCGCAAACGGCGCAGATCGACTGGCTCCTCCAACCAGGCACTGGCCAATGTACTCCGAGCCGTAAAAGGTTTTTTCAACGGCCTCTGGGGCGATGAATTTCCCTGCTCCGGTTTTAAACATGTCATCCTGACGGCCTTTGAGTTTCACAAAACGTTTGTGCACCCAAAATCCAATGTCACCTGTGCGGTACCATCCATCGCTGGTCATCACTTGCTGGGTGGCTTCCGGTTGGTGGTAATACCCCAGCATGACGTTTGGTCCTTTCACTTGCAGTTCGCCAGCGCCATCCTCATCTGGATTCACAATGCGCACTTCTACCCCTGGAATGGGTATTCCAACTGTGCCAAATCGAGCACCACCAGGTTCGAATCGATTGAACGCAATCACTGGTGATGTTTCGGTCAGGCCGTATCCTTCTCTTACTTTTATGCCTGTTGCTGAAAAAAGCCGCCCCAATTCTGGGTTTAGTGCTGCTGCACCCACGATGATGCCTTCCATATGCCCACCAAAAGCCCTGCGCCAATGATTGAAAACCAATATTCGTGCAAGGGTCAAACGCAGCCAATACCCAAAAGGTTGCCGAATGCCATCGTGGTAATTTTTGCCCAGTTTAACGGCCCAGTTCATGATTTTCTTGCGCAGCAAAGACCTATTTCTTGCATGCGCTATAATTTGTTCGGCCAGCCGTTCTACAATCAACGGAACTGCCGTAATGAAGTGGGGCCGAACTTCCCGCAAGCTGGGCATGATCTGGTCTTGTCCATCTGCATAAGTCACCGAAGCGCCTACGGCAATATACGTGTAAATCACCATGCGCTCAAAAATGTGGCTCAGGGGCAAAAAGCTGAGTACCCTTGAGTCACAATTGACAGGTATAAGCGCGATGGTCGATTTGATGTTGCTGATGATGTTTTGATGTGAAAGCATAACCCCTTTGGGTCTGCCAGTAGTTCCCGAGGTATAAATAATTGTTGCCAAAGCTGTTTCGTCGATGGATCTGCTTATTTTTTCGATTCTATCCAATTCAGCACTGGTAGGCTCTGCCATGAGCTCCAGTACACAAGGATTGATTTCGGGCAGGGGATGAAAAGGTACAATCCACTTCAAATGAGGCGATTCGGCCTGTAATTCATGGATGCGGGAATACAATTCTTCTGTATCGGTAAAACAGGCAGAGATCCCCGCATCCTGGAGGATAAAGCGCAATTCATCCTTGCCTGCGGTGGCGTGAAGGGGTACTACGATGACGCCAACTTGCTGCATGCCCAAGTCCAAAAAATTCCAGTAAGGGCTACCATGTTTGGCAATGATGGCCGCCCGGTCACCTTCTTGCAAGCCCATTCGCAACAAAAATGCGCTAACTTGATTTATCTTGTGAAGGCAATGCTGGGTGGAAAAAGCGACGCGCTGCCCCTGCCACTTATAGGTCAAGGCTGCCCCGTTGGGAAAACGAGCATCCTGGTATTCGAAAAGGTCGAAAAGGCGGCGGTAATCCATAGTTGGTGGTATAACCTTTTTTCTAGCGTAAGAACAAAACAAAGTTCTTTTCCTTGAATATACAAAGTAAGAAAATTTTCAAACATAATCCCAATTTGTAATAAAAATGAACCATTTGGAAGAGCTGCAAACCGTGTTGATTTTGGGAACGGATCGATCGCCACTGACCGATGGGCTACGGACCTATTTTCAAGAGCTTGACTTAAATGGACAGGAATTACCAGAAGAAAGTGCTGCCGAAGCACTGGTTTTGCAGCGACAATGGATAAGAGCAGGTTTTTTGATCCCGGTTTGGACGGAACCCATTCCACAAATGCAATTGCAGCAAGCAGAAGCCGAGTGCAGTGCAGAAGCTGCACACTGTTTGCAAGCCATTTTGGACGGTAGGTACCCGGATGCCCTCCCCGAATGGGTTAAATTGTTGCTGGCGGCCCAACAGGTATTGCCCCGCCAAGCCCTGCCAGCTTTGTTGCAACGCTGTATCCAAGATCCCACCTTGTGGGAAACCATAAAACCTGCACTAGGGGAGCGCGGCCACTGGCTGATGCCGCAACACCCCCTGTGGATCAAGCTGTGTACGCCTATCCCAGATTCGGGAGCCTGGGCAACCACTACTGGACCTGCAAGGCTTTCGTTGTTGCGCAGCATCAGGCAACAAAGCGCAGCGCAGGGTTTACAGTTGTTGCAATCCACCTGGCTAGACGAAGACCCCGCCCAAAAGGCTGCATTGCTAGAGGGCTTGAGCATAGGCCTAAACCGCGAAGATGAAGTTTTCCTGGAAGCCTGCCTGCAAGAGCGCCGCAAAGAAATCCGACAGGTAGCTGCGGAGTTGTTGGCCTGCATCCCAGGGTCGGGTTTGGTTGATCGATACCTTCAATACTTGCAGGAATGTATTGTGGTGGAAAACCAAAGAATACACCTCCGTTTGCCGGAAGAAATCCCCGAAGAGTGGCGCAAAGATGGAGTAGAACCTGGAGGCAAAAAGCCATACACACTGATTCAGCGCAGTGCCTGGTTGTTTCAACTGATCCGCAGATTGCCTCCAGGGCATTGGCAAACCCATTGGGGCTTATCGCCTCAGGAGGCAATTGGTTTATTTGCGCAGCAAGACCGAGAAGAAAGTTGGGTACAAGCCTTGACCGATGCGGCATTGTTGCACCAGGATCTTGTTTGGCAAGAAGCGCTGGCAAGCTGGTGGCTCCAAAACGAGCAAGCCAGCAGTTGGCAAACTTCCACTGGCCGGCATTTGTTGCAACAGCTGCCCGGGGCGATTTTGCAAAAAATACTGGTTCCTTATTTGCAAAAGCGCCCGTATTTACTGGAAGATGACCACGTTGCTACCTTTATGCTCTGTGCCACCGACGAAGCCTGGAGTGATGAACTGAGTTTGGCGGTTGTCCAGCCTTTGATGCGCTATTTGGCCGGGGGAGACAATCCGTTTTGGAACATTTGGCATTATGCCCGATTGCTCAAAGCCCTGGCTTACCATTGCAACCCTGGGCTATTTGAACAGCTCAACAACAATTGGGTCATTGATTCAGCATTGGGTCAGCGTTGGCAAGCGGAAGTAGAACGCATGTTGGCCGTGATCCAGTTCAGGGCTAAGATGATTGCAACATTTTATAGAGGTTAATTCTTCGTTAAAGTAAAGCGCCTCCGTTACAAATCGGCTAATTTTGCAAAAGGTTGATTTTAACATTTGAAGCAATCGTTGCACCAAGATACAGGAGTGCTTCGTAACTTGTAACCCGGGACTCAAGGTCTACACTATTTTGTACAAGGATGAATAAAAGAGCAATTTGGTTAATCATTGGTTTGATGAGCGCGGCAGTATTGGGCGTTATATTGGTTCAAATCGACCTGATTCGTACCTCCATGTCTGTAAACGAGGAGCGGTTTGACAAAAACGTACAAGAAGCATTGGTGAAAGTGACTGAGCGTTTGGAAGATTTTGAGCGGGAATACTTTTTTCGTTCTTCTGTGAATGGCTTCATGATGGCCTATCAGGCAGAACAGATAGCGACTGCTCGCCCCAATGGCGATAAGTTGAAAGAAATTGACAATGCAGAATTGGAAGGAATTCCCAGCTTTGAGCGCCAGTTTTACATCCACATCATGACCAACCCTGGACTTACGGAGTTGTTTAACCAGGAAAAAAACATGCGTTCGGTAGAAGAGCGGATCAAAGCAAAAGATCTGGACTTGGCTATTTTACAAGAATTCGGAAAAAGAGGCATCAATCCCCAAAACAGCAAATTCAAATTTCACTACGGAATTTGGTCCAATGAAAAAAATGGCATGGTCATTGTAGATGGCCACTATGTGTTTGATGACTTTGGCAACAAAGAACCGGTACCAACCCTTGGAACGTCCAATTTGTACAATCCAGATTACTCTGTACCTGTTTTTCACAGCGTCAAGATACCTCCAGGCGAATTGCGCGTTTTTTTTCCCAATCGTACCAATATCATTTTGAGTTCATTGTGGAAAAATGCGGCGGGAACTGCGCTGTTTGCGGCCATTATTTTGTCTTGCTTCGCCTATACCTTGACGGTCATTTTCCGCCAAAAGAAATTGTCGGAAATGAAAACGGATTTTATCAACAACATGACCCATGAATTCAAAACGCCAATTGCGACCATTTCACTTGCTTCCGATTCTATAGTTACGCCCATCATTTTGAACAACCCTGAAAAAGTCCAACGCTTTGCCAACATAATAAAACAGGAAAATAAGCGTATGAATAGTCAGGTGGAGAAAGTTTTGCAAATGGCCTTGCTGGACAAGCGCGATTTCTCCCTGAAAATGACCGAGGTAAACGTACATGAAGTCATTCAGGCTGCAGTTGAAAACATAACTTTACGGGTAGAGAAACGGGACGGAATTGTGAAAACTGCACTCAATGCAAGCAAGCCGATCATCGAAGGAGACCTTACCCACGTGGCCAATGTGATCAACAACCTCTTGGACAATGCAGATAAGTATTCGCCCGATAAACCCGAAATCAGCGTCAGTACGCGCAATGTTTCCAACGGGATTGAGATAACCGTGCAGGACAATGGGATCGGAATCAGCAAAGAGGCAAGAAAACAGATTTTTGATAAATTCTACCGCGTGCCTACGGGCAACTTGCACGATGTCAAAGGCTTTGGACTAGGCTTAAGCTACGTCAAAGCCATGATGACTGCACACAAGGGGGCGGTAGAGGTTAAAAGCGACCCTGGAAAAGGCAGTAGTTTCATCCTGACTTTTCCATTTCGAGTTGAAGCATGAAAAATTTAGGGTTTAAGGTTTTGAGCGGTCGCCTAATTCGGCACTTTGGTCACTGAGCGTAGCCGAAGTGCCGAAGTGCCGAATTAGGCGAGCGAATTCAAAAACCTTAAATCCTAAGCAAAAAAATACGCTTATGGCAAACAATAGTATTTTACTTGTAGAAGACGATCAGAATTTTGGCGATGTATTGCGTTCCTACCTGGAAATGCACGACTACGATGTGACCCTGGCCAAAGACGGTGTAGAAGGATTGGAAAGCTACAAAAAAGGGCGTTACGATCTTTGCATCTTTGATGTAATGATGCCCAAAAAAGATGGCTTTACCCTGGCCCGGGAGATCCGGGAAAAGGATCGGGAGATGCCCATTGTTTTCCTTACCGCAAAAACCATGAAAGACGATGTACTGGAAGGTTTCCGCATTGGTGCCGACGATTACATCTCCAAACCGTTTAATTCAGAAGAGCTGCTTTTTCGGATTCACGCCATTTTAAAGCGCAGCCAAAGCAAGCTGGAACTGAAGGATGAAGTCAAAGAATTTTACATCGGTAAATACCACTTTAATTTTCCATTAAGAATTCTTACATTTGCAGAAAGTGGTGAGGAAGAGAAACATAAGCTCTCTCCAAAGGAGGCTTCGTTGTTAAAAATGTTTGCTCAAAACGTCAACGATATACTTCCTCGCTCAGAAGCTTTAACCAAAATTTGGGGTGAAGACAATTATTTCACCGCCCGCTCTATGGATGTATTTGTGACCAAGTTGCGCAAATACTTACGCAGAGATGACAACATCGAAATCGTTAACATTCACGGCAATGGATTTCAATTGCTGGTGAAGTCGGATCAAGAAGCATAAAATAGTTTTTGGGATTATGATTACGGCTGGGAAGTCATTTGGACTTACCCAGCTCTTTTTTGTAAAATAAAAAAGGGTTATCTTGATTTTCAAGACAACCCTTTTTTATTTAAAAATTAAGCTTCGTTTTTACAACTTCTGCTTGATCTCAACAATTTCGTATGCTTCGATCATGTCACCTTCCTTGATGTCGTTGTAGTTCTTGATGGACATACCGCATTCCAAGCCAGATTTCACTTCGCGCATGTCTTCTTTGAAGCGCTTCAAGGAAGCTACTTCGCCGTGAGCACCTTCGCGGGTCGGGAACACTACGATACCATCGCGTACCACTCGGATGTGGCTGTTTCGGGCAATTTTTCCTTCCGCAACCAAACAGCCGGCAATTGTACCAATCTTGCTGATTTTGTACACCTCGCGAATTTCCACCAAACCAGTGATTTTTTCTTCTTTGGTGGGTTCAAGCATCCCTTCAATGGCCGCTTTAACCTCTTCAATGGCTTCGTAGATGATGGAGTAAGTTTTTACTTCAACACCTTCCCGCTCTGCCAGTTTGCGGGCAGTCAAGGATGGGCGCACCTGGAAGCCAATGATGATGGCGTCTGAAGCGGAAGCCAACAAGATATCGGATTCGATGATCTGACCCACCGCTTTGTGGATCACGTTCACCTGTACAGATTCGATCGAGAGTTTGATCAAGGAGTCGGCCAAGGCTTCTACAGAACCATCCACGTCCCCTTTCACAATCAAGTTCAATTCTTTGAAGCTTCCCAGTGCCAAACGACGTCCGATTTCGTCCAAAGAAATCCGCTTGGTTGCCCGGTTGGCTTGCTCACGGGCAATCTGAGAACGTTTGGTTGCGATTTGGCGTGCTTCCTGGTCGTTTTCGTATACTTTGAACAAGTCTCCCGCTTGCGGGGCACCACTCAAACCCAATACCATGACTGGAGTTGCTGGGCCTGAAGCGGTCAAGCGCTTGCCACGCTCGTTGAGCATGGCCCTTACTTTACCAGAAAACTCGCCAGCTACAAAGGTATCGCCCACTTTGAGGGTACCATTTTGCACCAGCATTTTGGTTACATAACCCCGGCCTTTATCCAGGGTTGCTTCCAGTACGGTACCCGTAGCTTTGCGATTTGGATTGGCTTTGAGTTCGAGCAATTCTGCTTCGAGCAAAATTTTCTCCATCAGTTCAGCAATACCTGAGCCTGTTTTGGCCGAAATATCTTGAGATTGGAATTTACCACCCCAGTCTTCCACCAGGATGTTCATACCCGCCAATGCTTCTTTAATCTTTTCAGGTCTTGAGCCTGCCTTGTCCACTTTGTTGATGGCAAAAACCATCGGTACGCCGGCAGCTTGTGCGTGGCTGATGGCTTCCCGCGTTTGAGGCATGATGCTATCGTCCGCTGCGATAATGATGATCGCAATGTCCGTTACCTTGGCACCCCGTGCGCGCATCGCAGTAAAGGCTTCGTGACCAGGAGTATCGAGGAAGGTAATTTTGCGGTGATCTTCCAGTTCCACTTCGTAGGCACCGATGTGCTGGGTGATACCCCCGGCTTCACCAGATACAACGTTGGCTTTGCGGATGTAGTCGAGCAAGGAAGTTTTACCGTGGTCGACGTGACCCATCACCGTGACGATTGGTGACCGATCATGCAGATTTTCAGGAGCATCTGGTGCTTCAATTTCTTCACCCACCTGGTCTTCAACCGAGATGAATTCAACTTCATGGCCAAATTCTCCGGCCACCAATTCGATGATTTCAGCATCAAGACGTTGGTTGATGGAAACGATTACACCGAGGCTCAAACAGGTAGTGATTACCTCGGTAACCGCTACGTTCATCACGCTGGCTAATTCAGACACCGAGATGAACTCGGTTACCTGCAATTTGCCGCCTTCTGCTTCTTGCTCCAGGATTTCCTGGCGCTCACGGAAACGATCGCGTTTATCTCGCTGCAATTTTTGGCGTTTTTTCTTTCCTCCACCGGAAAGACGCGCCATGGTTGCCTTGATCTTTTCTTCTATCTGACGTTGAGAAACTTCACCGCTTTCCTGAGGTGCAGGTCGGTTGCCCGTTCCGCTACCCCCTTGTTGGTTTTGAGGCCGTGGGCGGTTGTTATTGTTATTGTTATTGTTATTGTTATTGTTATTGTTATTGTTATTGTTATTGTTATTGTGGTAGTTATTGTTGTTATTGTAGTGACCACCACCTCCTTGTTGATTATTGGGACGCTGACCGCCCTGTCCACCACCTTGGTTGTTGTTGTTGTTATTGGTGGTATTGTTGTTGTTGTTGTTGTTGTTTCCACCACCTTGGCCCTGACCTTGGCCTTGTTGTCCTTGGCCTTGACCCTGTTGGCCTTCCTGACCTGGCAAAACCTTTTTGCGTTTGCGTTTGCGCTTTTTCTTGGCGTCTTCAGCCGCTGAACCACTTAATGGTGCTCCGCCTTCTGTTTGAGGCCTACGGTTTTGGCCTTCACCAGCAGGATTAGGTTGTCCAGTATTGGGTCGGTTGCGGTTATCGCCACCAGTATTGGGTTGGCCGGTATTGGGTCGGTTGCGGTTATCGCCGCCGGTATTGCCCTGTCCATTGTTTGGACGGTTGCGGTTGTCTCCCCGGTTGTCGCGGTTTTGATTGCCACCGGGATTGTTTCCACCAACTTGACCCTGACCTTGTCCTTGTTGACCACCCTGACCTTGAGGCGCGTTGCCACGGTTTGGATTTTGGCCCGGTTGATTTCCTCCTCTGCCACGAGGTTGTTCTTTGGGTTTTTCTTTTTTACGAGGACGCTCAAACTGGTTGGTATCGATTTTTCCTAAAATCTTCAGACCGCGCAATTCTGGTGTTTCTGCCCGAATAAAATTCCCTTCCTGAACCACCGGTGGTTGATCCCCTTCCACCGCTGGTGGGGTAGTCGGAACGCCAGGAGCAGTACTCTTTGGTGTTTCGCTTGAAGGCGTGTTGATCACTGCTGCTTGTGGTTCGAGATTTTTCTCTTTAACGGGATCTGGAGTTTTGATCTCCACTACCGGAACAGCAACATTCTCACGTGGAGCAGCTTTTTCCTCGACAGGCGCGGGCGTTTCTTCCTTGCGCTTATTTGCGGGTTCATTGGTTTTTTCAATGCGCTGCTTTAAGCGTTCGCTCAAGTCAATTTTCCCAAGCACGGTTGGTTTTTGCAGCTTAACACGGAAGTCTTCGCTTACCGGGTCATTTTTAGGTTCGCTGTCCTCTTCATGGACAGCCTTTTCTTTGGCAGGAACAGCTACCTCAGCCATTTCAGGCTTGGGACGCGCAGAGCCAATATTGACATTTTTGGCGGCGTCTTTGATTTCGATTGACTTTTGGAACTGTTTTAGCAATTCATCATACATCGGATCGGTAATCTTGGCATTGGGCTTATTCTCAATATCAAACCCCTTACTATTGAGGTGATCCACAATAGTTGCCGTACCGACATTCAAGTCCCTAGCAATCTTAACTAAAACTCTTGACATTCGAAAGATTTAGAAAACTGGCACAAAGATAAGGGAAAACCATTGAAATTAAAGCAAATCCGATTTTTTCACAGATTATCTTACAAAAAACGCCTTTGAATGGTTTTCCCAGAAAAAAACGAGCCTCCCTCACAAGGATCAAAGGCTGCGTTTACAGAAAAAGTTCCACAAAAATCAATTATTCTCTCCTTCTTCAAATTCAGCGGCCAGAACTCGGAGCACATCTTCGATGGTTTGTTCTTCCAGGTCAGTGCGACGCAACAATTCGGCTTTACTCAAATTGAGTACGCTGCGTGCGGTATCACAACCGATGGCTTGAAGGGCATCGATGATCCAATCTTCAATTTCATCGCCGAATTCGTCGAGATCAACATCGTCAATTTCGTATTCTTCAGTATTGTTGCGGTATACGTCAATTTCGTATCCGGTCAGTTGGCTGGCCAATTTGATATTGGTACCACTCTTGCCGATGGCCAATGACACCTGTTCCGGTTCGAGGTAAACGTCGGCGTGGTTGGTCTCGGTGTTCAGTTCAATCCGCGTTACTTTGGCCGGAGTCAAAGCACGTTGGATGTAAAGGCTGGCATTGTTGGTGAAGTTGACAATATCGATGTTCTCATTGTTCAACTCGCGTACAATACCATGGATGCGCGACCCCTTCATACCAACGCAAGCACCAACCGGGTCGATGCGATCGTCGTAAGATTCTACAGCTACTTTGGCACGTTCTCCAGGGAGGCGTACAATTTTTTTGATGCTGATCAAACCGTCTTCAATTTCAGGTACTTCTGCTTCCAGTAATTTTTCCAGGAAGGCATTGTCCGTTCTGGACATCACTACGATGGGCGAGTTGTTGCGCAATTCTACCCGGCGAATAATGCCTTTGACCATGTCTCCCTTGCGGAAAAAGTCCGCTTTGATGGTTTCTGTGCGAGGCAATACCAATTCATTGCCTGTAGCGTCATCTACCACCAAAAATTCCTTCTTCAGGATTTGGTGAATTTCACCAACGATAACTTCTCCTATGCGTTCAGAGTAACTCTTGTAAACTTCGTCTTTCTCCAGTTCCATGATCCTGGAGATCAAGGTTTGGCGGGCGGCCATGATGGCGCGGCGACCAAAATCCTCGAGTTGTAAACGCTCGTAGCATTCTTCTCCGATTTCGTAATCTTCATCAATTGCAAAAGCTTCCGAAATGGAAATTTGCGCCCGATCATCCGTTACTTCTCCATCGGGTACAATTTCGCGTACCCGCCAAAGTTCCAAGTCACCGTTTTGGGTATTGACAATAACGTTGAAGTTGTCGTCTGACCCAAATTTCTTTTTAATCAAGGTACGAAATACGTCCTCCAGTACCCGCGCCATTGTGGGGCGGTCAATGTTTTTCCCGGCTTTGAACTCCGAAAAAGTGTCCACCAGATTCATCTCGAAAAAGTTTATGTGCTTCGGCTACACCGGCACCTCGATTCCATCGGCACCTCGGCTTCGCTCGGTGACCGATGGAATCGAGATGCCGACACTTCGACTACGCTCAGTGACCGACACTTCGACTACGCTCAGTGACCGGTGTAGGTAAAGCACAATTTTATGAAAAACTAATCTTTACAATTGCTTTGGAAATGTTTTCAAACGGAATGACCGTTTGTACAATCCCTTTCATGTTCTTTTTTCCTTCTTTCCATTTTATTTCTTGTTCAAGAACAATGGATTCAGGATTCACTTCTTTCAAAATCCCTGTTTTATCCTCGCCTACTTTTAGGCTTACTTCCAGGGTTCGACCTAGGTTGCGTCCGTATTGACGGATAAATTTCAGTGGCCGGGTAATTCCAGGAGAAGAAACTTCTAGGGTATACTCTGGGCCGAGCCACAAATTCGTATCCAGGTGTCCTTCCAAAAAACGACTGATGCGTTGGCATTTTTCAAAGGTCATTCCTGAATCACTGTCCACGAATACTTCCAGTAGATTTTCTGGTTGCAGGTTGATTTCCACGGTAAAACAGTCTGCAAATTCAGGTTCCTGGTATTTTTCCTGCAACAAGGCTTCAATTTTCTCGGTACTCATTTCTTGCTCGTATTTTTTTCACAACTTTCTGCAAGCACAAACTTTCTAAAAATTGGTATCAGCCAGAAGTTATAAGTATGACGCAAAAAATCGGGAACTTAATTTTTCTGCGTTACTAAGACGCAAAAGAGGGAACCGTTTTCGGTTCCCTCTTTTGTAGTGCTTTTTCCAACTTGGGTGCAAATATAAGCAATGTTTTTGATTATGAACAGTTTTTGTAGCGACCTGGTTTATTTTTTGTTTTTCAGTGTTTTCAGAAAAAAATGAAAAATAAATCTTGTCTTGCAAAACCGACGTTTTGTAATTTTGTTTCAAAGTTGTGCTTAAACGTTTCCCAACTTAGGGCACACCATTTCATCGCAATGCAAACCATTGTCCATGCATACTGAAGATTTATTGCAACGAGCGTTACAGTTCGATTTCTTATCCGCTGCGGAAGGTCAATTTTTATTCGAAAATGCGCCTACTGCCGATCTGATGTACGTTGCGCATCAATTGCGCCGCAAGCAAGTGCCAGGCAACCACGTCACCTGGATCATTGACCGCAATTCGAATACCACCAATGTGTGTCTGGCGAATTGCAAATTTTGCAATTTCTACCGCCGTCCGGGTCATGGTGAATCTTACATCACCTCGATAGAAGAGTACAAGCAGAAAATCGAAGAGACTTTTGCCTTTGGCGGTGAGCAATTGCTGCTGCAAGGTGGCCACCACCCCGATTTGGGACTGGAATACTACACAGGCTTGTTTCGGGAGTTAAAGTCCTTGTACCCCAACCTAAAATTGCACGCACTCGGGCCACCGGAAGTAGCCCACATCACCAAATTGGCCAAGTCTACCCATTATGAAGTGCTAAAAGCGCTGAAGGAATCTGGCCTGGATAGTTTGCCAGGAGCGGGTGCTGAAATTCTGGACGATCGGGTACGTCGCCTGATCTCCAAAGGAAAGTGCGGTGCACAAGAGTGGCTCGACATCATGCGGGCTGCGCACCAGTTGCATTTGACCACCTCTGCTACCATGATGTTTGGCCACATCGAGACCAACCTGGAGCGCATGGAGCATTTGGTGAAAATTCGGGAGGTTCAATCCGAAAAACCCGCCGATGCCAAGGGCTTTCTGGCCTTCATTCCCTGGCCATTCCAGGATGAAGATACCATCCTCAAAAAACTCAAACGCGCCCGCAATACGGTTACCGGAGATGAATATGTGCGCATGATTGCCATCAGTAGAATCATGCTGCCCAATGTGCTCAACATCCAGGCTTCCTGGTTGACGGTGGGTAAGCAAGTGGCACAAATTTGTTTGCACGCCGGTGCCAATGACTTCGGTAGCATCATGATTGAAGAAAATGTGGTTTCGGCAGCTGGCGCGCGCTTCCGCTTTACGGCGCAAGGCATTCAGGACGCCATTAAAGAAGCTGGTTTTGAACCCAAATTGCGCAACCAGCAGTACGATTTCCGGGAGCTTCCTGACAATATCCTGCAGCAAGAACTGAATCGGGTAGAAATGATTGTGGATTAGGTTGGAACTTTTCAACATAAATCGGATAGTATGAAAAAAACACTTTTACTTTCTGCCTTGCTGCTGCTGGGTGGGAGTCTTCTTTTTGCGCAGCAAAAAAACCTTAAAGCCCTGGTTGGCGGTACGCTTATTGATGGATATGGCAGTACGCCATTGCGCAACAGCGTGATCATCATTGAAGGGGAAAAAATTGTCAAAGTTGGCCAAGTGGGACAAATCGAGATTCCGAAGGATGCCGAAATCATCTCTACGGAAGGCATGAGCCTCTTGCCTGGGTTGTGGGACATGCACGTTCACTTGATGATCAATGGCCACAGCGATTATACCCATTGGGACAAAACCTACCCAAAACTATTTGGTAGCGTGATCATGCCTGCATCGGCCAAGCAGTTGCTGATGGCCGGGGTTACTTCGGCCCGCGATTTGGGTGCGCCGCTGGAAGAATCCATTGCCGTGCGTGATGCCATCAACAAAGGAACCCTGGATGGCCCTACCATATATGTATCCGGACCATTTATCCAAAAGAAGCCCTACCCCGGCACCGAACTGTTTCGTTGGGGAATTGAAGGCGCTGAAGACGCCCGCAACAAAGTGCGCAAACTGGCCAAAGCAGGCGTAGATTGCATCAAACTGATCGACCATGATCAGATGACCATGGAAGAAGTTGCCGCAGTAGTGGATGAAGCCCACAAAAACAACTTGAAAGTAGTAGGACATGCCCACCGCCCGGAAGAAATTCGCCGAGGATTAAAGCTAGGTGTAGACTGTTTTGAGCATACCGGACTGTCTTCCGCTCCAGACTACCCCAACGATATCCTCAATCAAATCAAAGAACGTACGGCTCAAATGAACTTGGGCCCGCTGTACTGGACTCCTACTATTGAAGGACTCTACAATTACACTTACAACCGCGATAATCGGGAGAAGCTGGATGATCCTTCCTGGCATTTGGGACTACCCGATTCCATTATTGCCGACATTCGGGAATCCATTGAGCATCCCGATCGTTTGTCTTATTTCCAGCTTACGCCTATTCGGCAGCCTACGTTGGCCAAGAAATTCCAACAGCTCAAAGAGTCAGGTGTAGTGCTATTGATTGGAACCGATAGCGGAATTCCTATGAAATTCCACAGCCAATCTACCTGGAATGAACTGGACGTGTGGGTGAATCACCTCGGCGTGGATCCGATGTATGCCATTCGTGCGGCAACGTACTGGCCAGCTTTATTTCATGGGGTAGCGGATAAGGTAGGAACCATTACCGAAGGAAAATACGCCGACATCATTGCTGTGCGAGGCGATGTGCTCCGCTACATCAATTTGCTGCAAAATGTAGACTTGGTGATCAAGCACGGAAAACGGTACAAATAAACCAGCGAAAAGAGATAGGGCAGTGGATCTAAATCGATTGCCCTATCTCTCCTTCTGGTGTTTCTGGGCGCTCGATAGGGGTTGCCTCTACTGTGGCCACTGTTTTTTCTTCTTCTTTTTGGTAATACCGGAAAAAATCCCTTTGAAAAATCAGGATATTCAATACCCCGCAGGTAATCGATACATCGGCGATATTGAAAACAGGCTTGAAGAAAAAATATTCTTTTCCTCCCAACCAAGGCATCCATGCAGGGTAAATGCCTTGCCAAATCGGGAAGTACAACATGTCTACCACCTTGCCGTGCAGAAAACCTGCATAACCACCTTCAGCAGGAAACAAGGTGGCAAGCCCACCATGGAAGTAAGAAGGTGAAAAAATAAGGCCATAAAAGGCACTGTCGAGGATATTGCCAATGGCTCCTGCCAGGATAAAACCAAAACTAGCCAACACACCAAAGCGAATGCGCTCGCGGATGAGTTGACGAATGAAATACACCAGAAAGAAAACAGCAGCAATGCGAAACAGGCTCAGGGCCAGTTTGCCATATTCGCCGCCCAAATCCCAGCCAAAGGCCATGCCATTGTTTTCTACAAAGTGCAAAAGCGCCCAGTCGAGGCCGAGGATTTGGGTTTCAGCCCCGTACTCCATATGGGTTTTTACTCCGATCTTGAGTGCTTGATCGATGAGTAAAACCAGAAAAACCAGAATACTAACTTTAATAGATGGTTTCAAGGCAACAGTTTTAGTTTTCGTCCTCTTCCTCATAGGATTGATCGCCCTCCAATTCGTCGATTTCATCCTCCAAATCCTCTTCCTCTTCTATTTCTTCACCGATTTCGTTCTCCGACTTGATTTTGCTGCGGCGTACCAGGGCATTGGCTCGATCAGCAAAGTATTCCTTGCGGTTCTTGGCTATTTCAATGGCCATAAACAGTGCTTCCCGGAAAGAATCAGGGTCTGCTTCATTCTTCCCTGCAATATCGTAGGCCGTGCCATGATCCGGAGAGGTGCGTACCGCACTCAATCCCGCAGTATAATTTATCCCATTTCCGAAGGCCAAAAGTTTGAAAGGAATCAAGCCTTGGTCGTGGTAAATGGCCAAGATGCCGTCGAATTTTTTGTAGTACCCAGAGCCAAAAAATCCATCAGCTGGATATGGGCCCATGGCCAACATGCCACTTTTTTTGGACTCAATGATGGCCGGACGAATGATGCGATCGTCTTCATCACCCAAAACGCCCCCGTCACCAGCGTGCGGATTCATGCCCAAAACGGCAATCGTAGGGCGGTCGATTCCGAAATCTACGCGTAGGGTTTCTTCAAAAGTGCGCAGTTTGCGGGCAATGAGTTCTTTGGTGACTTTACCAGCTACTTCGCGCAAGGGGAGGTGGTTGGTGGCTATGCCGATGCGCAAACCCTCGCTTACCATCAGCATCAGGCTTTCTTTGCCATTGCCCAGTTCCTGGGTGAGGTATTCGGTGTGGCCTGGGAAAGGGAAATTGGCCATTTGCATGGCTTCCTTGTTGATCGGAGCGGTCACCAGGGCATCGATGTACCCGGCTTTCAATTCTTTGACGGCACAATCCAGTGCCATGTAAGCATATTTGCCACTGACATCGGTTGGTTTGCCCAAAAGAATATTGACGTTTTCTTGCCAGCAGTTCACGACGTTGACCCGGTCAGGGAAAACGCGTTCTGCATTGCGAATCTGTTGAAACAGAAAATCAATTCCAACGATGTTTTTGTGGTAAGAAACGATCTTGGAAGACCCGTACAAAACGGGTACGCAAAAGTTGATTATTTTGGGATTGGCCAGGGTTTTTATGATTACCTCCAAACCAATGCCATTGATATCACCGATGCTGATGCCGATTTTTAGTTTGTCCAGGTTTTCCTGGCCTACTGCTTGTTCATTCATCACAGTTAAATCCTATGGGTTGTAAGCACTGAGAACGGGTCTCTATACTTATTGCTGTAAAATTTGATAGTTTTGCAAAGTAATGGTAAAAAAATCAGAAAATTGTTTTGAAAGCTAAAAAATCCTTCGGGCAACATTTTCTCAACCGAGAAGACATTGCTGAAAGCATCGCCAGCAGTTTAAAGATAATCGACAATGTCGAGCATCCTGTTTTGGAAGTAGGGCCTGGAAAAGGCATGTTGACCAAATATTTGCTGGAAAAGTATCCCAAGCTGAAAGTAGTTGAAGCCGATGAGGACATGGTAAGCTACTTGCAGAAATACTATCCGCAATTGGAAAACCGGATCATCTCGGGAGATTTTCTAAAGGTAGATCTCGGAGTAGTATTTGAAGGGCAGGAATTCAGCCTGATTGGCAATTTTCCCTACAACATTTCCTCCCAAATCGTTTTTCACATGATCAAATTCCGGGCTTATGTTCCTGAAATGGTTGGGATGTTTCAAAAAGAAATGGCCGATCGCATCATTGCCAAGCCTGGGGGCAAGGATTACGGGATCATCAGCGTATTGGCGCAAGCGTATTATGAAGGCAAAATGTTGATCAACGTGGATAGAACTTGCTTCTCTCCGCCACCCAAAGTGCAATCCTCCGTGATTCGTTTGGAACGCAAGGAAAATCAGGATTTGGGCTGCGACGAAGGGCTTTTCCGACAGGTGGTGAAAACGGCATTTAACCAAAGACGGAAGATGATGCGCAATACCCTAAAGCCGTTGATGCCAGAGGGCTCAAGTGAGTTGGAGGATGTTTTTTATCAACAACGTCCTGAACAATTGTCTTTGCAACAATTCATTGAAATAACTCAAAAGTTGGAAATATTAAGGAGAAGCGAACAATAATTTGGCGCTGTTTAATCTTTGAATTATTTTGAGCGGAATTTTCAACTCCTCTTAAAACCCTTTATAAAATGACCACTTCTCCTTTCTTGGGCGAACTCATCGGCACCATGGTACTTGTATTGCTCGGCAATGGCGTAGTTGCCAACGTGGTACTCAACAAAACCAAAGGCAACAATGGTGGTTTGATTGCCATCACCACGGGCTGGGCTTTTGCGGTTACCATCGGTATTTTCGTTGCCCAAAAATTTGGCAGTGCCGCTGCGCATCTCAACCCTGCGGTAACCATCGCGATGGCGGTAAAAGACAATGATTATTCCAACGTACTCCCATTTATCCTAGCGCAAATGTTGGGGGCAATAATCGGAGCAACCCTGGTATGGTTGCAATATCTGCCTCATTGGGGCGCAACGGAAGATAAAGGGACAAAATTGGCGGCATTCAGTACCAGCCCTGCGATTGCCAATACCACGGCCAACCTGATCAGTGAAATCATTGGCACGCTCATCCTCCTGATTGGGGTCATTGCACTGTATTCCGAATCCGGCTCGGGGATGTCTCCGATTTTGGTGGGCTTTTTGGTGTGGGGCATTGGTTTGAGCCTGGGTGGCCCAACTGGCTATGCCATCAATCCTGCCCGCGATCTGGGTCCACGCATTGCCCACGCTATTTTGCCCATTGCAGGCAAAGGAAGCAGTGATTGGGGCTACGCTTGGATTCCGGTAGTTGGCCCAATTGTGGCTGCACTGATTGCCGGGGCAATCATGAATGGGTTTGGTTTTTGATTCTGATTCAATGTCCAATATCCAATAATCAATGTCCAATTTCCAACGCGCTTCAGGTTTTCGGTAATAACGATTTTAATCCCCGCGTACGGATACTGTGCGTATAGCCAGAACCTAAAGCTTAGTTTACGCGAGCATCCTCCTTGATTTACCTATTACTTTGCATCGCGTTGGATATTGGACATTGATTATTGATTATTGGACATTGAATTACGCGTATTGATTCAGGATATTCTCGTACAATTCCTGTTTTCCGCTGGTCAATCCGGGTTCTGGATTGGCATGTGCCAGGGTGTGCAAGTCTTGCAAGCTCAATTTTCCTTCTTCAAATTCTTTTCCTTTGCCGCTGTCGTAGCTGGAATAACGCTCCTGGCGCATGGCCAAAAACTTCGATTTGGTCAAAATGGCATCTGCTGCGATCAAAGCGCGTGCAAACACATCCATCCCGCCAATGTGGGCATAGAAAATATCGGCCAAATCGGTAGAGTTGCGTCGTGTTTTGGCGTCAAAGTTGACTCCACCACCCTGGAACCCACCTGCTTGCAGGATCACCAGCATTGATTCGGTCAGTTCCATGACGTTGTTGGGAAACTGGTCGGTATCCCAGCCATTCTGGTAATCACCCCGGTTGGCGTCGATGCTACCCAACATGCCAGCATCTGCAGCTACCTGGAGCTCGTGCTGGAACGTATGCAGCGCCAAAGTAGCGTGGTTGACTTCGATGTTGATCTTGAAATCGTCGGCCAAACCAAAACGATTGAGGAAACCTACCACAGTAGCGCAATCGAAATCGTACTGGTGTTTGCTGGGCTCCATCGGTTTGGGCTCGATGAAAAATACGCCCTTAAAGCCCTGGCTACGGGCATAATCGCGCGACATGCTGAGTACGCGTGCTAGGTGTTCTTGCTCGCGCTTCATATCGGTGTTCAACAAAGACATGTAGCCTTCCCGACCACCCCAGAATACGTAATTTTCGCCATTGAGTGCAATGGTGGCATCGATGGCATTTTTAAGTTGTGCGCCAGCATAGGCCAAAACATTGAATTCAGGGTTGGTAGCCGCACCATTCATGTAGCGTGGATTAGAAAACAGGTTGGCTGTTCCCCACAGTACTTTCACTCCTGAAGCGGCGATTTTTTCTTTGGCATAATCCACAATGGCTTGCAGGCGACGCTCGCTTTCCGCGAGGGTTGGGCCTTCGTCTACCAGATCCACATCGTGGAAACAGAAATAGGGCGTACCGATTTTGGTGAAAAACTCAAACGCTGCATCCATCTTGTTCTTAGCGGATTGAACCGCATCGGTGGCCTCCAACCAAGGGAATTTTTTGGTGCCTGGACCAAAAGGATCTCCACCTGTACCGCAGAAGGTATGCCAATAAGCTGTAGCAAAACGGAAATGCTCTTTCATGGTTTTGCCAGCAACCATTCTGTTTTCATCGTAGTATTTGAAAGCCAGTGGATTATCAGATCCAGCGCCTTCGAATTGGATTTTCCCAATGCCGGGAAAATATTCGCGGTTTCCCAAAACAACAGAATTACTCATGATTCTTATTTGTTATACAGTTTATGCAATTGATTTAGCCAACGTTGGTAAGCCTCGGTATGTGCCTCCGCGTTGGGCAATGGCTCATATCCGCCAACTTTTGGAGTGCTCCCGAGGGCTTCGCGCAAAGAAGAATAAATACCAGCCCCAAAGCCTGCGCCTTTTGCTGCGCCAACTGCGCCAGTGGTATCCAGCATTTCGATGTGGCTGTTGCAGAGGGTGGAAACGGTTTCGGCAAAGATGCGCGATTGAAACAAGTTATCGTTTCCAACCCGCATCACCTTTAAATCGAGTCCCATCTCTTGCAGAATGCTCATGCCGTACACAAAGGCAAAGGCAATGCCCTCAAGGCCTGCACGGATCAAGTGACCCTGGCTGTGGCGGTTAAAATTCAAGCCCTGGATTTGAGCGCCCAGATCGACATTGTTCAGAATCCGCTCCGCGCCATTGCCAAAAGGCAGAATCGAAACGCCGTCGGCGCCGATGGGGATTTGGCTTGCCAATTGCTCCAACGCCGGATAACTTACTTCCGAAGCTCCAGTATTTTGTCGCAACCAACTATAAGTAATGCCTGCGCCATTGATGCACATCAGCACGCCCACATTGGGTTGATCCAGGGTATAATTGACGTGGGCAAATCCATTGACTCTGGAGAGTGGATCGTATGCAGCCTGATCGGTCACCGCGTATACTACTCCAGAAGTCCCACCCGTAGCTGCAACTTCTCCAGGATCGAGCACATTGAGGGAAAGGGCATTGTTGGGTTGATCACCCGCGCGGTAGGCAACGGGAATTCCTGCACTCAAACCCAATTCTGCCGCTGCTTCTGGCCGCAATGCACCTTGAATACCAAAAGTAGGTTGGAGCGGAGGCATCAACGCGGGGTCGATGTTATAGTCCTGGAAGACCAGATCGGCAGGTTTTTTCTCCAGAAAGTCCCAAAAAATACCCTCGGAAAGACCCGATATGGTGGAACAGGCTTCCCCGGTCATCTTCAGGGCGATGTAATCTCCGGGCAGCATAAAGTACTTGACCCTTTGGTAAAGCTCTGGTTCATTTTCCTGTACCCATCGGAGCTTGGATGCGGTAAAATTCCCTGGGGAGTTCAAAAGGTGGGATAGTGCTTTTTGCTGGCCGATGCGCTCGAAAGCTGCCGCTCCGATATCTACCGCGCGGCCATCACACCATATAATAGAAGGCCGTAGCACTTGATGTGCTGCATCGACCAACACCAATCCGTGCATTTGGTAGGAAACCCCGATGGCTTTTACGGACTCCGCAGGAATAGGATGGGCTTTTAGCAAGCGCTGAGTAGCCTGTACGATGCCTTCCCACCATTGGTCAGGACGCTGTTCTGCCCAACCCGCTCGAACCGCTTGAATATCCATCTCGCGATCAGGGTATTGGGTGCGTACCAGGGTATTTCCAGTTTCTGCATCCACCAAGGCTGCTTTTACAGAAGAACTGCCAATGTCGTATCCGATGAGGTACATAAATTTCTCGTTTATTTGCTTGGTGCATAGTTGGAAACAAAGAAAGGGATTTTAAGTCTATTCAGAAACGATTTTGGGATAAAATGAGGTTTCTTTGAAGGAAAATTGTAATTATTTTTACTTAGAAAAAAAAATTAACTATTTGAAAATTAAATTTTTAAATAGTATTTAATGATTTTTTTACTGATTCTGTATGGTGTTTTTTTTAAGTTAAATGCAACTTATTTTTTCTTATTTGTACCCTACATTTGTCTAGGAGATGGAGGAAGACTCTCGATTAAAAACTCCCAAAGGGTTTCATAGGGGATAATTTCCAGTTCATAGTCCTGCTTGGCTTTGCTGAGCGGAACCTCGAGTAGCTTTTTGTAATAAGGCTCTGCTTTACGCTTCACAGCGCTAGGATGGAAATCACCTTTGACCAGTTGGAGCAACATTTTGATGAAGCAATTGCTGCGATAGGTTTCGTTTCGCCTCAAGTGACGGTGGGTGTAAGCACTGAGTGCGTCAACCTTATCAACAATGGCCGAAAAGTCTTTGTCCAAAATCAAGAAAAGGATTTGGATGGTGATAAGGTTGATGTTGTTGCCTGCTTTATCGTGATTGGACAAGGTGAATTCATTGACAAATTTTTTGGGTTTAAACTTGATTTCAAGGTCTTTGGGTCTTTGGACTTTGTCTGTCCGAATCAAGTAATAAATCAACGCTTCATTGATGCGCCACCCTTCTTGTATGATAGAAGGCTGTTTTGATAACAATGGATTGTTTTTTACTTCTACAAAAATGGCCAAAGCTTTTTCAAGGTTTTTGGAATGCAAATGCAATCGAAAAAGGCTTTCGCTGGTAACAAACCAGCTTAAATTATTGGTTGGTAGCATACTACGTGACCTTTCGCCAGCTTCTTGACCTCTTTTGTATTCGCCAAGCATAGTCAAGCTTACCATCATCCGATTCAAAAAGATGGTCAATGCGGATCTGGAGGTTTCTTGTTTTTGGTTTTCGTAAAATCGAAGCGCGTCTTCACATGCCTCTACTGTTTTTGCATAATCGGCAAGCATTTCGTAACGAAAAACAAAAATATTGTGGGCAAATAGATTCAAGCGATAGGAAGAAAGGCGGGAAGTATATCCTTTTAATTCATCGGCATACGTGGCAATTTTTTTTGCGAGGATTACATCTGCTGATCGATTTTGCCCATAATGCCACAGAATTTCTGAGTAATACTTCTCAGCAAGAATTTCTGCAATTACCAACTCGCGCATCTGTTCAACGAGGTTCTTAAAATAGGTATATTTTTTTTTGTTTTTTTCGATGCTACTGTAGTGCAAAGTCAAATGCCTGGCCAATGGAAGCGTAACATCTGAAAATTCATTTTTTAAAGAAATTTTGATCGTTTCTTCTGCTAGCCTGATGGCTGGTGCCCTCATGAATCTAACCAAGAGTGAGTTGACCGCCGCATAATTCCGGTAACAGATCAAAGCTTCTTTTTGAATTTGATTCGAAGCTGTTTGGTGAAAATCAATTAAAAAGAGAAGATTGAGCAGTCGTTCTTCCAATTGATTGGCTAACCTGTAGTAATAAAGTTTAGCGTTTTTATTTTGCCCAAAAAAAAACTCCTGCGCTTCTTGCTCCGTCTTTAGCGATCCGTCAGCGAGTTTTTCATAAAAAAATTTCAACTTGGAGTTTTGAGCAAAAACCTCCAGGTGCTTGAACTTATTTTTGGTGAGCAATTGAGCTAACTCGATCAAATGCGTCATTTGGTCAGATAATTTTATTTTGGTAAACTGTAATTATTTTTTTAAAAGTACCAAGATTAACTCATTACTTAGTAGCATCTTAATTATTTTTTTTACCTAAAAATGATAAATCTCTCCTGTAGAGTTCAACAGTGAAATGAAATTGAGCCTGATAGTCGGCCTCCCTAATTTTGTATCAACAAAATCAATGACTTATGGAGGCTTTTATCATCAGTATGTTGCTGTTTCTCAGCAACGTAAACTTCTCTTTTGAGAACTTAAATCAAAACGGCTCACAGAGCCAGGACACTTCAGCAATTTACGAAGAGACACCTGTTTTCGACGAAAACGCACAGGTAGAATGCTCAGCTGGAGGAAAAACGATAATCATGGAATTTGATGGATTGTAGTTTCCTCGCGCATTCAAAAGATTATACGGTTTATTAGTACTGCTTACTTTTTTTCAGCGCTTACACTTGCTTATTTGTATTAAATGCATTAATCTTGTAATATTATTGGTTAGAACGCTGTAATTAAAGCGCTACGGGGTATCGAGCGATCCGGGCAATTTGAGCTTGATACCCCTTTTTCTTTTCCAGAAAAACAAGATGGTCAAGATCCAAATGGTCAGTCACCCTTTCGCCATGAAAGGGTATTGTTGTTTGTAATGGTTAGTGGCGTATTTGGTACTTTAGAAATGGAAAGAAAAAAAGACAACCTCGGACTGATAAAAGATTTTGCTTGAATGCAACTAGTGAGTGTAAGCCGAGGTTGTCTAGCGAATTGTAACCTTAACTGATGCTTGTACGCACAAGGTCATTCCTTCGCTGCCTGAAAAAATTATTTTTTTTCGTAGGATTCGACTAATTCTCGCAATTCTGTCAAATAAGCCACCTTTTTCAAGGTTCTACGCTCAATACTGGTTGAGGTAAAGAAAGTATGCTTTTCCAAAAATGATACCTGCAGGCGGTTCCAAGCTTCTTCATTTTGGAGTACGTTGTAAGCCTTTAACTCTTCGTAGAGGGTTGCGCCAATGGAATAAAAATCATCCCGTCCCAAGTAATCCAAATCTGCATCACAAAGAATGGCTTCTAAATGATTTTGAGGATTTTGTGGAATTTTAGTAGCCATGATCATGCCACAGATTTGTTCGATGGCCTCGTCTGTATATCCAAATTTAGGAAGTTTCAAACGAGCAATCTGACAACCCAGCAATTCGTGCTCTTTGTTGTTTATGGTAAAACCTGAGTCGTGAAATAGAGCTGCAGTTTCAAGCAAGATAGTATCTTTTGGAGCGACAGCTTCAAAGTTGCAAAGCTCTTTGGTAATGTCATACACATCTAAGGTATGGTGCAAACCATGATAAGTCAAATCCGCGGAAAGTTCGCGTTTGAGTTTATCCAGGATAAAAACCTTAGCTGCAATATGGTCCATTCCAGTAATTGAAGGTGAGTATTTTACGGGGTTTTGTTACAAATATAATCAAGAAAATTAAAATCAATCCAAAAGTGCAAGTCTTGTAGTCATAATCTTTTGCTCGGGTGTTTTTTTTCCCAGATCGTAGACTTAATAATGCGCTGGCAGTTCCGACGGTATAAAATTTCTTTAAACCATCACCAGGGAGCAATATGAATAACAAATAACCGGTTAATTAAATTATTACATCTACAAGAAAAAATTATACTGTCTGGGTGAAGCGCTACACTTTTTTTCTTTGAAAATCACTTTGTTTGTAACAATTAACTCAGTTTCAGGTATGAAAATGCTTTGCTGCCTGTGGAGCCTATGTTGGATTCCCCTGCTTTTAAATGCCCAAAATTCGACTTTAAAGTGCCTTAAAGGCAACTGTCAAGACGGATTTGGAAAATGTACCCTCCCCAATGGCTCTGTCTATGAGGGTAGCTTCAAGTCTGGGAAAATTCAAGGATTGGGTACTATGGATTTTCCAAATCGAGACCGCTACAGCGGTGAATGGATCAGCCAAATCAGGCAAGGCAAAGGACGTTACAAGTTTGCAACAGGAGATGAATACCTGGGTGAATTTTATGCCAATGTTTTTCAGGGAACAGGTACCATGACCTACGTGGATGGCTCCAGATACGAAGGACAATGGTACAACAACCAACCTCAAGGCAAAGGAATAATGATTCAGGCGAATAAAAACCGCTATGAAGGGGATTTTCAACAAGGCAAATTTGGAGGCAAAGGTAGCATGCTGTATGCCAACGGCGAAAAATACACAGGCGAATGGAAAGATGGAAAACCCCATGGCAATGGCACCTTGGTCAAAAACGGAGGGTCTCAGATAAGTGGTGTTTGGGATCAGGGGCGCTACCTGGCCGCTAGTCGTTTGGAAATCCTTCAAACAGAAGTAGCAATTCCCAACGATACACTGCAATACCGCAATTGCAACGTAGCCTATTGTGCCAGCGGACTGGGGCAATTTGTTTACCGGAATGGAACCCGCTACGTTGGGTATTTTGCCAACGGCAATCCGGAAGGCTTGGGGAAAACTTTTTACAACAATGGGGATCGTTATGAAGGCGGCTGGAAGAACAACAACCCCCAAGGGCGGGGCATCATGTATTACCGGGACGGACGGATTCTCACCGCAGTTTGGGAAAAAGGCCTTCCCGTGCAGAAATTATTTGAAGAGCAGGAAAAACCCAAACCCACACCCAAACCCAGTACGAACCCCGCTTCAGATGTGAAAATTTGGGCAGTCATTGTTGGTGCTGCACAATACAATCACTTGGTGTCTTTGCGTTTTACAGATGATGATGCGTATCTGGTTTATGCATTCTTGCGCAGTCCCGAAGGCGGAGCCGTTCCGGAAAATCAAATCCGACTATTAATCGATGAAGATGCCACTCGAAGTGGAATTTTGGCCGCAATGAATACACTTTTTCAAAAAGCTGATGATAATGATGAGATTTTTTTCTATTTTTGCGGCCACGGCATAGAGGGTTCGTTTTTACCCATCGATTACGATGGCTACAACAATAATCTTCAGCATGAAGAATTAAAGAGCATCATTGAGAAAAGCCGCGCTAAGCACAAAATCATAATTGCAGATGCTTGCCATGCAGGCAGCATCGGGAACCCTCGGAATCCTATTCACCTCGAGCTCGAAAAATTTTATCGAGCATTTGTAAGCACCAAAGGAGGTACTGCGCTGTTTATGTCTTCAAAAAGTGAAGAATATTCACTGGAAGACAATGGACTGCGATCGGGGGTATTCAGTCATTTTTTAATTAAGGGATTAAAAGGCCCAGCCGATCAAGACCACAATAACATCGTCACCGTAAAAGAAGCATTCGATTATGTACAGCGCAATGTGCGTACCTACACAGCGAATGTTCAAACTCCTTTGTTGCTTGGAACCTTTGACCAAGCGATGCCCTTCGCATTGATTAGAGAGTAATGGCTTGTTGCTGTTGGAGCGACGAGTAATTTTTGAATTAAGCAAATTTTGGCAACTGAACTTAATCCCCACAAATTATTTCCACCATGAAAAAATTCATTTTTTGCTTATCAACAATCGTAACCTTAAGTGTTCAAATTTGCACGGCCCAATGCATTACTGGCAACTGTATTGAGGGTAGTGGCGTCATGTATTATCCTAGTAGTAGCTCCCGCTACGTAGGGGAATTCAAAGGCGGAAAACGCGAAGGTTTCGGCTACTTGTACTTGCCCAATGATGGCAATTACACTGGATACTGGAAGAACAACCGTTACGAGGGCGAAGGGATACGCCTGCTCGGAGACGGTAAAGTAGAACAGGGCATTTGGAAAGAAGGCCAATTGCTCAAACCCATGGCGAATCTCAACCTGCGTTTGGATGGAAATGCCACCAAATTCAAACCTGGCTGTATTTCAGGCAATTGTTTTGAAGGCAATGGGGTTAAGCTCTTTCCTGACGGCATGATTTTTTTGGGCGACTTTAAAAATGGAGTCAGAAATGGGTATGGGAAGGTGTACAACCCTGATAAAACTATTTATGAAGGCCGCTGGGTCAATGACAAAATGGATGGCTCGGGCGTTTTCGTCGATGAGCAAGGCCTGAAGAAATCTGGTGTTTGGAAGGAAAATGCCTACGTAACCACCGGAGGCAACCAAGGTACTGTTCCTCCCGGGCAAACCACCAAAACGCCACAACGCCAGACCGGTTGTATTTCTGGCGATTGCATCAATGGATATGGCACCTATGTTTACTCTGATGGAAGCAGATACATGGGGCCATTTAAAGACAGCCTTTCCCACGGACAAGGTATCGCCATTTATCAGGCCAAAGATGGCACCACCAGTCGCTATGAAGGCATGTTTGAGCGAGGCAGCGTACAAGGAAGAGGTACTTATACATTTGCGGATGGAAGGAAAAAAGTAGGCTTTTGGAAAGATGGAAAATTGATGCAATCAATCGAATCAGAAATTGCCAACCCCACCAGCCAGCCCCACCAGCCATTGGGTTCGGGTATAAAAATCTGGTCGGTCATTATTGGTGTAGCCTCCTATAAAGACATGCCCACTTTGCGCTTTACCGATGACGATGCCTACCGCATTTACGCCTTTCTAAAAAGCCCTGAAGGCGGTGCTGTAGCCGACGAACAAATCAAACTGCTGATTGATGAGGCGGCTACCCGCAATAACATCTTGAATGCCATGCGGGAAGTTTTCTACAAAGCAGGACCAAATGATTTCGTATTGCTGTATTTTTCAGGACACGGTTTGCCTGGTGCCTTTTTGCCGATTGATTACAACGGCACAGACAACAAAATTTTCCACCAGGAAATCAACGACATGCTCAAAAAGAGTCCAGCTAAATACAAGCTTTGTATTGCCGATGCTTGTCATTCTGGCAGTATGTTGGCGACGCGCTCTGGAGTATCTACTCAAAACGCCATCGCTGGGTTTTACAACCAATTGGCACAAGCTCAAGCAGGTACCGCTTTGATCATGTCTTCCAAATCAGAAGAAACATCTCTGGAAGCAAGTGGTTTGCGTCAGGGCGTATTCAGCCATTTTTTGATCCGTGGCCTCAAAGGAGAAGCGGATGCCAATCGCGATAAAAAAGTAACCATTCAGGAGCTTTTTGATTTCGTGTACAGCAACGTTCGGTCGTTTACCGGGAATTTGCAATCCCCGATTATTCGGGGAGATTATGACCATTCCATGATTATTTCGGCAATCGAACGCCCGTAGGGTCGACCCGATACCGACAACGAAGTTGTCGATATAGAAAAAAGCAAGGATAATTAAAAGAAGGGGGCGACCGCCTGGGGTCGCCCCAACAAATATTTTTTTCGCCCTCCTTGTTTTTCGAAAAACAATTCCTACCTTTGCAGCCCAAATTTTTGGTAAACAAATATGTCTGAATCCGATGAGAAATTACGAAGTAACATTCATCGTTGACCCCGTGCTGGCGTCTGAAGAAATCAAGGCGACTGCTCAGACATATGTCGATCTCCTCAAAAGCAAAGGCTGCGAGATCGTGCATATACATGAGATGGGCTTGCGTCAATTGGCTTTCGCCATTGGCAAGCGTCATTCCGGGGCCTACTTTTGCGTTGAATTCCAAGCTGTCGATGGAGCTATGATCAACGATTTTGAACTTGCGTTCCGCCGCGATGAGCGCATCATCCGCTTCTTGACCGTATCACTTGACAAGTACGGCGTAAAGTACAACGAAGACAAGCGCAAAGGCTTGATCGGTACGATTAAAAAGAAGAAAGTAGAAGAAAAGCGTGACGAAAGACAGGAGCGTCAGGATCGTAGAGGAAACAACAACAACAATCAGGGCCCTCGCCGTCCGCCTGCTCCCGCTGCTGAACAAGATGTAGCTGCTGAAACACCAGTTGCAGAGTAATCATTGCTAATCTTTTAAAAGACAACAACCAATGGCAAATAAGGACGATATTAAGTTCCTAAGTAATCCAAAGATTGGTCAGAAGCGCAAAAAATATTGCCGCTTTCGCAAGTTTGGCATCAAGTACATCGATTACAAAGATGGTGACTTCCTGCTCCAATTCATCAACGAGCAAGGCAAAATTTTACCACGCCGCATCACTGGAAACTCATTGAAGTACCAGCGTAAAGTGGCTACCGCTGTGAAGCGTGCTCGTCACCTGGCATTGTTGCCTTATGTAGCCGATTTGCTGAAATAATTTTAGCTCGGTCTACAAACGATTTGATTTAAGAGCGCCTTCTGGCGTTCCACAACTCAAAATAATCAATCATGCAAGTTATTTTGCTTAAGGATATTGATAAACTGGGGGATCGTTTTGAGGTAGTTTCCGTAAAGAATGGATACGGCCGTAACTACTTGATCCCACAGGGTTTGGCTCGGGTAGCCAACAAAACCAACGTAGCTTCTATCGAAGACACCAAGCGTGTTGAAGAAGAACAAGAAGCTGCCCGCCGCGCCGAGTTTGAAGCAATTGCAACTCAACTGGCCCGCCAAACCATCAAGATTGGCGCTAAAGCTGGTCAAAGTGGTAAAATTTTCGGTAGTGTTACCAACGTACAAATCATTGCGGCCATCAAGGAGCAATTGGATCTGGAAATTGAGCGCCGCAAAGTGACCATTCCTGAAGAAATCAAAGAACTGGGTACCTACAAGGCTCATGTTCAGCTTTCTCGCGAAGTGGTAGGCGAAGTAACTTTCGAAGTTGTTGCTGAATAGCGATTATTTCCTCTTGCCTGACTGAATTGTCGGGCGACAAAGGATGCATAAAAAAAGAGCGGTATCGAATTTGTTTCGGTATCGCTCTTTTTCATTTTTTTCATCCGCTTGATCGTGAAACGGATGGTACCTGTTTGGATTCTTTTCAGTTTACCTAATTTATTGCTTGCTGATCTTTTTGGTGGTCAGAACTTTGTTCTTGTCACCCAAGATTCGCACCAGGTAAATCCCTCGTGGTAAGTCACCAACGTAAAACTTCTTGTCAGGGGCAATGTCGTCGAAAGATTTCATTTGGCGACCTGCCAAATTGAAAACCACCACTTTTTGCACGCCTTGAACCTCAGTTAAACTGATGTAAGAAGTAGTGGGGTTCGGAAAAACTTCAATGATGGTTCCTCTGTCTGCCTCTGCTACTGTATACCAGTTGCCAGTTTTAGCGCTTGTTTGTCCTATCGCTTTAGGGATTATGAAAAGCACCAAAGTTAAAAGAAGTAAAGTGTGCTTCATGCATTAGTATTTTAGGACAAAAATTTAACACTTTAAAAATACGTTCTCTTCGAGTCTTATGCAAACCTAAAGATGATATTTGCATTATTTTAACTTTTGTATGATAAAAGCAGCTCAAGTTTGGGTTCACACAACTTTCCCGAAACAGGCAAAATTGTGTGAACTTTTCACTTAAAACCTACTCATCATCTTTGGTCAACTGGGCTTGAAATAGCTCTACAAAAGCTTCCAGGCTTACACTTCCGAGGTCTCCCTCGCCTTGACGGCGCACCGCTACACCGTGGGCTTCCATTTCTTTCTCCCCTACGATGAGCATATAAGGTATGCGCTTCAATTCTGTATCCCGGATTTTTCGACCAATGGTTTCATTCCGGTCATCCACAAAACCACGGATGTCGTGAATGGCCAACTGCTCTTCCACTTTCTTGCAATAATCAACAAATTTTTCGCTGATGGGCAAAAGTGCATACTGCTCCGGCATCAACCACAAAGGGAACTTGCCTGCCGTGTTTTCGATCAGGATGCTGATAAAGCGCTCCATCGAACCAAAAGGGGCACGGTGAATCATCACCGGGCGGTGGGTTTTGTTGTCGGCGCCTACGTATTCCAGCTCAAAACGTTCGGGCAGGTTGTAATCTACCTGGATGGTACCGAGCTGCCATTGGCGACCGATGGCATCGCGCACCATGAAGTCGAGTTTGGGTCCATAAAAAGCCGCTTCACCCAATTCCATCGTGGTATTGAGCCCAACTTCGCGGGTTGCCTCAATGATCGCATTCTCGGCATTGCGCCAGTTTTCGTCGCTGCCGATGTATTTCTCGGGGGTGTTGGGATCGCGCAAAGAGATTTGTGCCGTAAATTCCTTGAATCCCATTTTATACAAAACGGTACGGGTCAGATCTAATACGTTCAAAAACTCGCCCTTAACCTGATCTTCGGTACAAAAGATGTGGGCATCATCTTGAGTGAATCCTCGAACCCGGGACAAACCATGCAACTCTCCGGTTTGCTCGTAGCGGTATACGGTACCAAACTCGGCAATCCGCAACGGAAGATCGCGGTAGGAATGGGGCCGATGCGCATAAATCTCACAGTGGTGCGGGCAATTCATCGGTTTCAACAAAAATTCTTCGCCATCCTTAGGTGTATGGATGGGTTGGAAACTGTCTTTGCCATATTTGGCGTAGTGGCCAGAGGTGACATACAGCTCTTTGCGTCCGATGTGTGGCGTGGTTACGAGCTTGTAACCACGTTTTTCTTGCTCTACTTTCAGAAAGTTCATCAATCGATCGCGGAGGGCATTTCCTTTGGGCAACCAAATGGGCAAGCCAGCCCCCACGCGTTCTGAAAACATAAAAAGTTCTAGTTCCTGCCCCAGCTTGCGGTGATCCCGCTTGCGGGCTTCTTCCAACATAACCAGGTGCTCTTGTAAATCTTTTTGCTTGGGGAAAGTTACGCCATAGATGCGCTGCAATTGCTGGCGGGTATCGTCGCCTTGCCAGTAAGCACCTGCAACGTTGGTCAGTTTTACTGCCTTGATAAAACCAGTATCGGGAAGGTGCGGCCCGCGGCAAAGGTCAACAAAGTTGCCTTGTTGATATAGGGTCAGCGCTTCGTCCGGACCGCGTTTTTCAATCAATTCTATTTTGTACTCGTCGCCTTTTTCCTGGAAAAATTTCAGGGCATCATCGCGGGAAATGTCTTTGCGGACGTAAGTATTTTTCTGACGCGCCAGTTCGAGCATTTTTTGCTCGATTTTTGGCAGGTCATCCAGCGAAATTTGTTTGCTACCAGGATCAACATCGTAATAGAAACCATTTTCGGTAGCTGGGCCTGTACCAAACTTGATGCCTGGAAACAATGCTTCCATTGCCTCAGCCATCAGGTGCGCTGAAGAGTGCCAAAAGGTAAATTTCCCATCTTTATCATCCCAGGTGAGCAGCATCAGGGTCGCATCAGAATGGATCGGGCGCGTGGCATCCCACACTTCGCCATTGACTTTTGCCGAAAGAACCCTTTGGGCCAAGCCCTCGCTGATGGAACGGGCAACTTCCAGTGCCGTTGTTCCTGGTTCGTACTGCCGAACCTTACCATCTGGGAAAGTAATGTTGATCATAGTAGCATCGTTTTTGTGCAATTGCGGCTGCAAAAATAGGCAGGATTAACAGGTTTTTCCATGATTTATTAAAAAAATCGCAACAAGATTGGCCTTTATATAGGTGATCAAAATTAATCTGCGCTATTTTTGGGTTCAAATTAAGGTCTGAAACCATGGCTAAAGGCAAAAAAAGTACTCCGCGCAAACCCCAAACCCCTCAACCACCGTTGCGCCAAACCCCGGTGGTCAAAAGCAAAAAACCTCAAGGGGGCACCAACGTTCCTGCGGAACGCAAAAATGAAGTTTGGATTCCAGGATTGGTCATTGCATTGGTGGCTTTTTTCCTTTATGCTCCTTCTTTGCGCTATGGGTATGTGCTGGACGACCAGATGATGTACACCAACAACCAGTTTGTACAAGAGGGATTCGCGGGCATTGGCAAAATTTTGAGCAAGGAATCTTTTGCCGGATTTTTTGGCGAGCAACAAAACTTGTTGGTGGGTGGGCGTTACCGCCCTTTGTCGTTGGTGACATTTGCCATAGAGAAAGGCCTGTTTGGGCAAAATGCGCCACTCAGTCATTTTATAAACCTGGTTTTGTACGCATTGTTGGGTTGGCTTGCTTACCATACCTTGCGGCGTATTTTTCCCTCTTCTGGCAAGGGTTCCTGGTTGTTTAGCCTAGCTGGATTGAGTGCCCTGCTTTATGTATTGCATCCCATTCACAGTGAAGTGGTTGCTAACGTAAAAGGCCGCGATGAAATAATGGCTGCCCTGGGGGCAATTGGGGCTTTGTATGCCAGTTGGCGGTATGCACAAGAGGGCAACATCCGCTGGAACATTATCGCAGCGGTGGTTTTCTTTTTGGGCTTATTGTCTAAAGAAAATACCTTGACTTTCGCGGCGGTGATTCCTTTGGCCTTGTATTATTTTGGAAAAACCAGCCTGCAACGCATTGGCGTCAATACCGGAACCTTATTGCTGACTTCGGTATTGTACCTGATCCTGCGTTATGCGGTGGTTGGACAATTGCTAGGTGACATCGAAACCGACCCCAACCCGATGAACGATCCTTTTGTCAACCTTTCTGCCGCAAATAAGTACGCTACCATTTTTCTTACTTTGGGTTGGTACCTCAAGCTGTTGGTATTTCCTCACCCTTTGACCCACGATTATTATCCTTACCATGTTCCTGTGGTGGGTTTCGATGATTGGAGGGCCTTGCTTGGCCTTGCTTTGCAGGTGGCACTTGTAGGAATAGCTGCCTGGGGTTTGGTCAAAAAAAACGTGCCTACTTTTGCCGCCGCTTTTTACCTGATCACCTTGTCGATTGTATCCAATCTTCCGTTCACGGTAGGAGCGTTTATGAACGAGCGTTTTGTGTTTTTGCCTTCACTGGGCTTTAGCCTGTTTTCTGCCTGGCTGATTGCAGATGTACTGCCCAAACGTATGGGACTGACCGCTGGACAAAGCTATCCGCTGGGACTCGGATTGATCGCCGTTTTATCGCTGGGATATGTGGTGAAAACCTGGACCAGGCTGCCCGATTGGAAAAACGAAACCACCCTCAATGCAGCGGCTTACCGGGTTTCTACAGGAAGTGCCCGGGCAAAATTGTTCCACGCAGTGGCGATCTTTGAAAAAGAATACAAAGCCCTGCCCACCAATCCAGAAAAATTGGCCAAGCTGGCCGAAATCATGCCTTTTGTAGAAGAGGCGACCCAAATTTTGCCCGCGTACAAATCTGCCTGGGGCTTTCTGGCTGGTCTGGCTGGTGAGCGTTATGTCATTGATCGACAACTGAAACCCATGCTGGATGTCTTTGCCCGTGCCGCAGTGCACGATCCTGATGACAAGTACATCCACCAATTTTTGGCCTATGCCAAGCCAAGTGCTGGCCCTGTCCCTGTAGAAATGGTTGATTTCGCTTACCAGGTAGGGTATGTGTATTTTGCGCAGCAAAAAAGAGACCTCGAACGCGCCAAAAAATACCTGGAATACGGTAAAGGCGGGCAGCCCGTTGATCCAAAAATTGAGGAAGCATTGCAAAAACTGAAATAGACTTTTCAGAAGTAAAACCTCAATCCTATACCGCCGCCTACATCACCGTCCGTCCCTTCAATGAGTTGAAGGCGGGGCGTAACTTGTGCATAAACCTCTAGTTGATCGATAAACACATTTAATCCAAAATTGCCACTGATGCCTAGGCCTAGGTAGTCAGCGTACCGACCTCGCTCTCGAAAAGCTAAAAAAGCTCCCGGCCCGTAGAAGAAATTGGCATTGCGGGCATTGCCCAATGGCTTGTGGTACAATGCGTGGACATTGACAAAAAAATAGTTGTTCAGATCCCACGCAGCCAGGATGTCTGCAGAGGCTCGACCTGGATTGTAAAACTTAAGGGTAAGTCCGCTAGGATCGCCCAGCTGCAAACCAATACCTACCTGGTTGTTTTTTCCCTGCCCAAAGAGTTGGAGTGAGCTGAGACTTATGGCCAATACCAGCAGAGGGAGTAGCAGTTTCTTCATCTTGTTTAATGTTTTGGGTGTAGCTGTCAAACGAAAGAAATGGCAAGGAAGTGTATTCTTTTGGGCAAAAAAAATGCCGACCACAGGAGGCGGTCGGCATTGACATTGGGTACTCTAACTCTTAAAATCTTATGCTTAAGCGTTTGGCCAGGGCCAAGATTCGCTGATGCTTTTTCCAATCATGGGTTTCCATGTTTTCTTTGGATTGGCCTTGATTTGATTGGCCAGTCCGATTTGGCGCGGCGACAAGACCTCTTCGGGTGATTTGCCGTTGGCCATCAGGCTATTTGCCCGTGCTGCCTGCAATTCCGTCATCGGCAAGTAGCGATAATGACTTTGGTACAGGTAGTATTTGCTTTCGGGGTCGCGGCGGTAAGCTGCTGGCTGCTTGATCTTACCTTTACCCAGAATTTTTTCTACTTTGGTTTGTTCTTGCTCATTGTCGGTAAAAACCCCATCCGCGCATTTGACTTTGCTGCTGGACGCCACCAGATTTTCGAAAGACAACAAGCGGGGATTGTATTCCACACTCACCACTTCATGCCCGGCCATGTAGCCTGCTTCCGTGGCGACTACTCCAGGAATCTTACCCAACTCTTTCTCTCCAGTCCAAAAACAATACATCGAAAGTGTGGCCGTTTTGGTGCCCAAGGCCTTACTTTGCAATTCTTCGCGCAGTAGTGCCAGGTAGGAGGGAACTACGGTATTGCTTTTCTCCAGTGCGCTCAACATGGAATTCAAAACACCCAGTGGGCTGTAATTCCCAGCAACCCTTTCTGCGAGGTTTTGCTTATTGGCGTCTACGATGCGTACTACCGGATTGTTCCAGGCAGGTTCGCTGTAGAATTTGAGTACTTCGGCGTCTTTGCCGCCTTTGTTGTTGTATATGGCAACGGGGATGAATAGGGATTCGATTGCTTCAGCAATTAAAGGATGGCTCAGCACTTCTGCACCGTAACGTTGGCAAGTGCTACAACCGGGAACTTCTTGAAAAAGCAAAAAGATTGGCTTTTGCTCTTTTTTTGCACGGGCTAAACCCTGTTCAAAATCACGCGTCCAGTTGACTTTACCCAACTCTGGAGTAGAGGATGTACCCTGCGCAAGAACGCTACAGGACAAACCCAAAAGCAAAGTCAACATTTTAAAGGCGTGTGATAGCATACAACTATTCGATTTACGACCGCAAAATGATTCATTTATCCCAATTGAAATGTAGCGGTGGAGACAGTTTGGAATAGAGTTGTGAAACCGCGATAATTATCTTTGTAACTATGGCGTGTAAAAATGGAAATATACCAACCCAATATTTACACCAATCCAAAAGCATAAACTCATGCTTATTCCGACACCGCAACCCCCACAAACGAATCCGCTGTACCGTAGTACAAAAACCATTTCTTTTTGAAATAAACCAACCCTTCGGAAAAAGTGGTACCCGCCTGGTATTGGCCAGTAACCTCATGGGGCAGGCTGGGTTTCAGGAAAGGTTGATCCAGGCGACGCAAGACTTTCTCGGGATTGTCGGCAGCAAAGGTTACCCGACCTACCGAGTACATGCCTTTGGGCAGCTTGGGATCGGCGTTGGATTCGGTGCTGTTGCGGCCATTGTAAAAGAGGTTGATTTCATTGTTGATGATGATGGCAGGTGGCCCACATTCAGTAAGGCTGCTGTCGAACATACCCGGGCGAGTACGAATCACCGCCTTGAGTTCCCCTTTTTCATCCAGGGTTGGATTCCAGTCGTAGAGATTGTCTGACCAGGCCAGGTTCACAAAATGTTCGCCCCAGTACATCCAGTATTTGCTATTGATTTTGGCCAGTACGGGTTTGCCGTGGACGATTTTGGTGATCATGGAGCCAGATTTACAGGCGATGTCCAAAAATTTCCCGTTGTAGGCTTTCGCAAAGGCGGGGCCTTTTTTCTCCCAATGCTCCAGGTCTTTTGAAAACGCGATGCACAAACGAGGCGTTTTGTAATTCCACGACGTGTAGGCCACTACAAAACGGCCATCTTCGCTTTGCACGAGGCGGGGATCTTCACACCCACCAGGGAAATCGTATCCGACTTGATCGTCGTTGTCCGGGTACAACGCAGGCGTGGGGTGTTTTGTAAAATGGATGCCATCTGTGCTTTCGGCCAGACCAAGCCGTGAGGTGCGACCACCCAAGATTGCGGCGGGATTGTCTTCGCAGCGGTACAGCAAAAAGACCTTTCCATCTTTGACTATGGCTCCGGGATTGAATACATCCGCGCGTTGCCAGCGGACGGTTTGCTTTTTTACGGGACAAAAGAAGGTGAGAGTCGAATCCGCTTTGAGGATGGGATTTTCAACTGGCTTGTAAAAAGACAACTTTTCGATGCTCGTTTGCATCTTTTGTACAGCACAAGTAGACAGCAAAAACGAGGCGATTAGTAAAAGAAATAGATTCCGCATGCAGAGTTGGTTTTATTTTGCTACGAATTTATCACCAAGCACCACGGTAACCTATCTTTATTTTCAAAATCAAAACAATCAGCCAATGACACTGGAACATCTAGCTATTTGGACCAATCAATTAGAAGCGCTAAAGGAATACTACATCCAATATTTTGGAGCACAACCCAACGAGAAATACACCAATGTGCAAAAGCAATTCCAGAGCTATTTTCTAAGCTTTGAATCAGGGGCGCGGCTTGAATTGATGAGTCGCCCCGACATCCCTGCCAACGCCAATGACCCCATTATGGCGCAATACCTGGGCATCATTCACCTGGCTTTCGGGGTGGAAACCATGGCTGAAGTGGATCAAAAAGCGGAAGAATTGCGCGCAGCTGGCTTCCCCATTCTTAGCGGCCCCCGCAAAACCGGAGATGGGTATTACGAGTTTGAAACCCTCGATCCCGACAACAATCGGCTGGAAGTAACCGCATTGTATCGGGAAATGGAGTGAAATATTTTTCGTAACCGTGGTTACCGTAACCACAGTTACGAAAAATGTTTTATCTTTGTTGTATGAAGTTTTACAATCGAGACAAAGAGTTAAAGTCCATTCAAGACATCCATGCGGACAGTCTCAGTCAATCAAAGATGACTGTAATTGTAGGTCGCAGGCGCATTGGAAAGACCCGACTGATTGCTGAAAGTTTGGGTAAGCTTCCTTATTTGTATTTCTTTGTTGCCCGCAAAGATGAAAGACTGCTTTGTGAAGAGTTTACAACACAAATCAAAGAAACACTGGGAATTACCATTTATGGAGAGATTACCAAATTTAAAGATGTTTTTGGTCTTTTAATGGACTATGCTGAACGACAACCCTTGTCTTTGGTCATTGATGAATTCCAGGAGTTCAGCCGCATCAACCCATCCGTTTACAGCGATATGCAAAACATCTGGGATCGAAAAAAGGACCAGACCAAGATGAATCTCTTACTCAGTGGGTCGGTTTTTTCCTTGATGAAGAAAATTTTTGAGAACAGCCGGGAACCCCTCTTTGGACGAGCCAATGAACGTTTGCACATCAAGCCTTTTGGCGTGGATACGCTGAAAAAAATTTTGGCCGAAAATCTACCTGATTATACCGCTGAAGATCTGCTTGCTTTTTACATTTTCACCGGAGGTGTACCCAAATACATCGAACTGTTTGTAGACCGAAAGAAACTTTCTTACAGCGACATGTTGGGTGAAATTTTTAAAGAAAATTCCATTTTCCTCGAAGAGGGAAAAAATGTGTTGATCGAAGAATTTGGCAAAGATTATACGACCTATTTTTCAATCTTATCCTTGATTGCAGGTTCAAAAACGGCACGTAGCGAGATTGAAAGTATTTTACAAAAAGACATCGGTGGTTACATCAATAAATTGGAGCAAGAGTATCAAATCATTCGAAAAGTAATGCCGCTGTTTGGAAAACCTGGTGGGAAAAGCATCAAGTACGAGATCGAAGACAAGTTCTTGAATTTTTGGTTTCGTTTTATCTACAAGAACAAAGGCGCTGTAGAGATTGGAAATTTTGAATACCTGAAAGCAATCGTTGAACGAGATTTTCCGAGTTTTAGCGGTATTTTTTTAGAAAGGTACTTTATTGAAAAACTTGCCCTCTCTGGAGAGTGGTCTGAAATTGGCAGTTATTGGGAAAGTGGTTTTCAGAACCAGATCGATATTGTAGCCCTCAACCACCTGACCAAAAAAGCCCTGTTTGTAGAAATAAAACGCAATGAGCAAAAGTACTCGGAAGCACTCTTGATCAGCAAAACCGTTAATCTCGCCAAACAGCTCAAAGGGTATGCGCTGGAGTTCCGAAATTTTTCCCTGAAGAATATGTAAGTAATTGAATATTAACGAATAAGCTGATAAAACACCACTGACTTACCCGCCGAACGCACCACCACCAGGTACCGCCCGGAGCTCAATTGATTCAGGTAGAGTTTTTTCTGGTACTTGCCTGCGGGCATGGGGGGGAAGTCCTGTTTGACCATTTCTTTTTTCAGGGTATTGTATACGCAAATCTGTGCATCTCCGGCTAAAGTCAAACTAAATGGAACAATGACTTCATTGCTGTTGGGATCAATGGCACAAGGACTCAGCTTGGCCCACTCCTTGTCGTTCAGGGCAGATTCGGCGGTTTCCGCAGGAGTAAGTACCGGGGCTGCAGGCTTGGTAGACGCTGTTGTACCGGTGGTAGGCGCACCCTTTCTTTTGGGGATGATCACTACGTTGCCATTGCTGGGTTCCCATAATTTGAGGCCAACCGGAAGCACAAAAGGGCTCTTGGATTCAACAACACCCTGAAATTGATCGGTAATCACGGTACGTACTTCAACTTTTTCTGCATCGACATAAATGAGGTTGAAATGGTTGAAACTGCCGCTGTTGCGGGTCCATTTTTTGTTGTCGTCACTGGCCCTTAGCGGTGCGCCCCAACAACCCTCGCCTACGTAAACCGTACCACGTTCATCATCGCGGATGAAACCTTCATCGCTGCCCGATTCTTTGGAAACGCGAATGGGGTAAGTCCATTTGGCCACGTGGGTATCTGATTCAAGCGCCAGGTGAACTTGGTGAATCAAAAACAAGGGCGCCCAGTTTTGTACCAAATCGTCGCGTTCTGACTTGCTGGTGGTGTGGGGGCGCATGGCGTGGTGGTACTGGGCAAAACGCCAGGTAAATCCTTTGGCCGCCACCAATTCGCGGTCCAACCAGGCTTTTTGATCACCGCCCGTTGCAGCCAGGGTATTGAGGGTGAGTAGACGAAGTAAATTGCCACCAAAACTGAAGGCGTAATAAGCATCGGGGCTAGGGATGTCAAAAATCTCCTGCAAGCTGCGGTTGTCCAGTTCGTGATTGCCACGGGCAACCACCACCGGAAAAATCCGCCCGTCGCTCCCGATGGTCGCCTGCCAATCATCAAGCCACAGCGCCCAATCGGGACCAGTATCCGTAGCGGTCATGTCACCGTTAAACAAAACAAAGGTAGGTCGAATTTTTGCCACCAGGGTGTTGGCACTGAAGCGCGCTTCGCGGTTGTTGCGCGAATCTCCACCCGAAATGATGGCCAGGCGCTCAGTGGGTACATTGGGTGCCGTCCGAAACGAGTACCTCCGACTGATGCCTTCGCTATCTTTGACCAGAAAGAAATAAACCGTGTTGGGTTTAAGCCCGGTGAGGCGCACAAAATTATTGTTGAGTCCGCGCGAAACCACTACGTGATCGGGCTTGCGTTTGAGTTTATACACCTCAGCTTTGGGGCCGTTGTCCACCTCATCGTAACAAAACAGCGGGGTCGTACCACTCACCTGATCCCAGCCAATCACCATAGATGTGGCGGGGTCTTCTCGCCACATGGCACGAAAACGTATGGATCTGGCCTCCAGGACTACAGTATTCAACAGCATCAAAAAACAAAAAAACAATCGGGTCATAGACAATTATTTAAACAGCACTACATTTGATCGCAATCAAAAGCGAAGATATTGTACTTTTGCGCCTGAATATTCAAAGCGACAATTTATTGTATTATACCATGAAGGATACGATAATTTTTGATTTGATCCAGGAGGAATTGGATCGTCAGCGGGAGGGGATTGAATTGATTGCCTCTGAGAACTTCACCAGCCAGGCAGTTCTGGATGCAATGGGCACTTGCCTCACCAACAAATACGCCGAAGGCTACCCAGGCAAGCGGTATTACGGCGGCTGCGAAGTGGTGGACAAAATTGAACAAATTGCCATCGATCGCCTTTGCCAATTGTTTGGTGCCGAATATGCCAACGTACAACCCCACTCTGGCGCACAAGCCAATGCAGCGGTTTTTTTGGCCTGTTTGACACCAGGAGATCGCGTGCTGGGCTTCAACCTGGCGCATGGTGGACACCTTTCACACGGTTCTCCGGTCAATTATTCCGGTAAGGTTTACGAAGCTCATTTTTACGGAGTGGAGGAAGCTACTGGTCTGATTGATATGGACAAGGTAGAAGCTACCGCTCTGGATGTCAAGCCAAAATTGATCGTTTGTGGTGCTTCGGCGTATGCCCGCGATTGGGATTATGCCCGTTTTCGCGCCATTGCAGACAAAGTTGGTGCACTGTTGCTGGCCGATATCGCCCACCCAGCTGGCTTGATTGCCGCTGGATTGCTCAACAATCCAATGCATCATTGCCATATTGTCACCTCTACTACCCACAAAACCTTGCGGGGCCCACGTGGAGGCATCATCATGATGGGCAAAAACTTTGACAACCCCTGGGGGCGTGCCACTAAAAATGGCGAAAAAATCAAAATGTCGGCCATCCTCAACAGCGGGGTATTCCCGGGCATGCAAGGTGGTCCTCTGGAGCACGTGATTGCCGCAAAAGCAGTTGCTTTTCAGGAAGCGCTGCAACCTGAGTTCAAAGAGTACGCCGTACAGGTCATGAAAAATGCCAAGGTAATGGCCGATGCTTTTGTACAAAGAGGCTACAAGGTCATCTCTGGCGGTACCGACAACCACTTGATGTTGCTCGATCTTCGCTCCAAGAAAGTAACCGGTAAAGACGCTGAAAACGCCCTGGTTCGTGCCGACATCACCGTCAACAAAAACATGGTGCCTTTTGATACCCAATCACCGATGATTACTTCCGGGATTCGGGTAGGTACTGCCGCCATCACCACGCGTGGGTTCAAAGAAGCGGATTGCTTGAAAGTAATCGACTGGATAGACACCATTCTGAGCGACGTCAAAAATGAAAAACTCATCGTTGATACCCGCCATGAAATCAATGCGTATATGGAAAACTTCCCATTGTACGCTGATCAGAGTGTAACTGTTTAATATTTTGGGTTTTAGCGGTCGTTGAGCGTAGCCGAAGTACCGGTCGCTGAGCGTAGCCGAAGCGCCGGCGCTTCGGCTACGCTCAGCGACCGCTGAAACCAACCCCCAAAACCTGAAAAAACATGCTAAAAATAGCCATCCTCACTGGTGGAAACGTAGCCGAGCGCAGTGTATCCCTCAAAAGCGCTGAAACAGTGCGCAAGCACCTAGATGATCAAAAGTACGAGAAGTACGTGATCGAACTGAACGGTACCCAATTTACCGATCAGGCGACTGGCGCTGTGGTCAACCTCAATGATTTCAGTTTGCCTACACCTGAAGGCGTCATCAAGTTCGACTTGGTGTACCAAATGCTGCATGGCCACCCCGCTGAAGATGGTTGCCTGCAAGGCTATTTCGAGGTTCTGGGGATTCCGTATACAGGTTGCGATGTCATGTCCAGCGCCATTACCTTCAACAAGCAAGCTTGTAAGGATTTTTTGCGCAGCCACAAGGTACCCATGGCACCATCAGTAGTGTTGCGCAAAGGGGAAACCATCAACTGGGCTACCCTGGAAAACATGGGCGTTCCGGTATTCGTCAAACCCAACAAGAATGGCAGCAGCTACGGTGCTTCCAAAGTAAACGAACCACAACAATTGGCGGGTGCCATTGAGCATGCTTTCGTATACGATGACGAAGTTGTCATAGAAGGTTTTTTGAAAGGAACCGAATTTTCCAACGGCGTCTTGCGCCGCGACGGCGAGGTGGTGGTGCTGCCCATTACCGAAATCGTGCCCCACAACGAGTTTTTTGACTTCAAAGCCAAATACGAAAACCAAAGCCAGGAAATCACTCCTGCACGCCTTTCTGATGCACAAACCGCTGAAGTGCAGGCACAAACCAAACTGATCTACGAAGTATTGGGCTGTAGAGGGATCTGCCGGTTTGATTACATTCTGGTAGGCGATACCTTCTTTTTTCTGGAAGCCAATACCATTCCCGGCATGTCGGAACAGAGCATCGTACCACAGCAAGCCCGCGCCCACGGTTGGTCGATTACAGAGTTGTTGGACGCTGCTGTGAATGAGGCATTGGAGCGGAAAGCGTTGAAAACAAGTATTGCCAACTGAGAAAAGTTTATATTGCATATCTAATAGTATGAAGTATGCATATTTCTAGTTTTCGGATAGTCAACTTTAAGATTTTTCAGGAAGTCACTATCGATTTCCATCCTGAGTTGTGTATTTTTACTGGTGTCAATAATTCGGGTAAAACAACCGTTTTGGAGGCTCTCGCTCTATGGTACGAATGTTTCACAAAGTATCTTAAACTGGTCGAAGAATCTAGTAGTTCGTATTATTTTGAAAAAGTAGGTAATAGTCATATTTTCTATCCACTTAACCAAGTCAATAGTGTTCGTAGTCCTAATGTTGATGACATATTTCACCAGAGGATACAAACAAATCAAATCACCCTTTCAGCCACTATTAAACATACTGATGAGCGATCATTGGAAATATCTTTTCTGATAAAAGAAGAAGGCTCTGGCTATCTATTTTCTTTGTTGGGCTTTTCCGTAAATCCGTATAAATCCTTTATTGGAAATTTTTTTAGTAATTCTTCCAGCCCTATTGGCTTTTTTTTCGCTTCTCCGATTGCAGCTTTGCTTCAAATCGAGCTATTTTCAACACCACCTCAAGTGAATGAAGCAATTATTAGTCGTTCCTCGGTAAGTGTACTACGCAATCGGTTGTATACTTTATACAGGCATCCTGATCCAAATATTTTTCAACAATTTCTTGTGGATCTATCTTTTATACTTTATCATTCACGGCAAAAGATAGAAATTTATACGAATAGCGATATTCAAAGGGACACTAGAGTGGTATTTAATGTCAAGATTGGATCTAAGGATACGGAAAAGGATTTAGCATTACTAGGTAGTGGTACTTTACAAATTATTGAAATTCTGGTTAACCTGTATCACTCGGATAGTGGATCAAAAGATATGAATTTGATCTTATTGGATGAACCAGATAGCTATGTGCACAGAGATATTCAGAGCAGGTTGATGTTGGTGCTGACAAAATTTTCAAGTAGCAATCAAATATTTTTAACCACACACAATGAGTCTCTTATTCGCAGTGCCGAGGTCACTTCTCTTTTTCACCTGGAATCGAAATCAACAGGTCATTATAGGAGTTTAGCATCGGTACCGCTCCAAAAAATCCAGCCCAAGTTCAAAGGAATTTATCCAACCTCTTTGAAACCCATTATTAGTGAGCTGGGGGCCACCAATGGATTGGATTTTATCAATGCCATAGAAGCCGATGTCTTGATTTTTGTGGAAGGAGAAGATGATGCACGAGTATATGATGCGCTATTGCGGATACAAATACGTCCCAAGAAATACGCGTATTGGATTCTGGGAGGCATTGACCAAGCATTCAAAAATTTGTCGCACTACAAAACCGTTTTTACCGAAATAAAAAATCAGAAAACCCTTTGGGAAAAATCAGTTTTAATCATTGATCGGGATTATTTGACTGATGGGCATACTGCAGCCTTGCCTGCTTTTCTGCAATCAGAGCTTGACCTTACTACATTCATGACCGACGCGTACACCCTGGAATCAACATTGTTGACCAATTTGTACCTACTTGCGCGTTTGTTGTCAAAATGGTTAGACTTTAATGGCGTCGAGATAAGTCCTGAAGATTTATTGTCCAAACTCGAAAAAGGGTACACGGAATATTCTAAAAATAAATCTCTGGATTGGAATCAAGATGAATTCATCGAAAATACGGCTCATGCCTACAAGGCGACCAGAGAAAAACTGAATGAATTGGGCAAGAAGAAAAACAGCCCCGGTCTCATTCGAGAAAACGACATTCAGATTCAAACCCTGGTTCGCAAACACATTAAAAAAATTCAGTTGGAAGGCGCTTATTACAAACTCTTGCGCAAAGACGACGTTGAGGCTATCATTGGTATGGCGATTGAATCAACTGGTGTGGAATTCAGTATCGAAACCAATTTCATAGAGTTGATCCATTTAGTCGATAAATCAACTTGGTTCGATGCCTGGGACTTTTTATTGACCATCTAATCAATTAGTTTGACGCAAAAAATTACTTCCCGATTTTTTGAGAGGGTTTTAAAGAGGAAGCTCACTTGAAATGAAACGTTCGACTTCCTCTTCAAAACCCAAAATCAGGAAGTTAATTTTTCTGCGTTACTTACCACTCTAACGCCTTGCAGATTTTTTGTACTTTTGCCCTCCGAAAAATCGTTGTGCATGAGTTTTATCGAAGAGTTAAAGAGACGCCGTACGTTTGGCATTGTCAGTCACCCGGATGCTGGTAAAACTACCCTGACCGAAAAATTGCTGCTGTTTGGGGGCGCCATTCAGGTAGCCGGAGCAGTGAAATCCAATAAAATCAAAAAAGCCGCAACTTCCGACTTTATGGAAATTGAGCGGCAGCGGGGCATCTCGGTGGCCACCTCCGTGATGGCCTTCGATTACCGCGACCTTAAAATCAACATTCTCGATACACCTGGTCACGAAGATTTTGCGGAAGATACCTACCGTACCCTCACCGCCGTTGACAGTGTGATTGTGGTGATTGACGTTGCCAAAGGCGTTGAGCCACAAACCGAAAAACTCGTGAAGGTTTGCCGCATGCGCAACACCCCCATTATCGTGTTCATCAACAAACTCGACCGCGAAGGCAAGGATGCCTTCGACCTTCTGGACGAAGTGGAGTCCAAACTCGGACTGAGCGTAACCCCCCTCAGTTGGCCCATCGGGATGGGCAGCCGCTTCAAAGGGGTATACAGCATTTACGAAAAAAACCTGCTCCTCTTTCAGCCCCACGGCAAGCAAGAAGAAGAGGAAGTGATCAGCATCCGCGACACCGAAGACGAGCGCCTGGACAAGGAAGTGGGCAAGGATATGGCCAAAACCCTGCGCGACGAACTGGAAGTAATCAAAGATCTGTACCCTGAGTTTGATCAGGAATATTACCTGGCAGGCGAGCTTTCACCCGTGTTTTTCGGCTCAGCCGTCAACAACTTTGGGGTACGTGAACTCCTGGACTGCTTTGTGGAAATTGCCCCAGAACCGCTGCCCCGCGAAACCGAAGAACGCCACGTCACCCCCAGCGAAGACCAATTCAGTGGATTTATTTTCAAAATCCACGCCAATATGGACCCCAACCACCGCGACCGCATTGCGTTTTTGCGCATCTGCTCCGGCAAGTTTGAACGCAACACAAATTACCTGCACGTACGCCAGGGAAAAAAAATGAAATTTGCCAACCCGACTTCCTTCATGGCCGCAAAAAAAACCGTGATCGACGAGGCTTACCCCGGCGACGTAATCGGTTTGTACGATTCCGGCAACTTTAAAATCGGCGATGCCCTCACCGGCGGAGAATCTCTGCATTTCAAAGGCATTCCCAGTTTTTCACCCGAACAATTCCGCTACGTCAACAACGCTGATCCGCTCAAAACCAAACAATTGGCCAAAGGTCTGGATCAGTTGATGGATGAGGGGGTAGCCCAAATGTTTACCCGCGAAATGGACGGGCGCCGCATCATCGGCACGGTGGGTGCACTACAGTTTGAGGTGATTCAATACCGCCTCGAACACGAATACGGCGCCAAAGTAACCTACGAACCAGCCTCGCTGCGCAAAGCCTGCTGGATATCTTGTACAGACGATGTGGCGCTGAAGGAATTTATGGCGCGCCGCAAAAAAGACCTTGCCCGCGATACCGAAGACAAACTGGTCTTCATGGCCGAATCTGAATGGTCATTGAAAATGGTACAGGAAAACCATCCGAAGGTGCAGTTTCACTTTACGAGTGAGTTTTAGAAGTGCAGCAAAATGAACACTTGTTTATTTATCGACCCTTAAAAAATTTATTGCTCGCGAAATGTGGTTAAAAAAGATAGATTTCGCGGGCAATAAATTGTGATTGCTCGCGAAATGTGGTAAATTTATGGTGATTTCGCAACCAATCGCATTTTGCCATGCCAAACCAGACCTTAATCGGGCGCAGTGAAGAAAAAGATATTCTAGAAAAAGCCCTATTGAGCAACCGGGCTGAAATGATTTCTATCATTGGCCGTCGAAGAGTAGGAAAAACGTTTTTGGTCAAATCCGTTTATCAACAAACGCTAGATTTCGAAATCACAGGCATCCAAGATGCTTCCCGTAAAGAACAACTGCGCAATTTTGGCCTACAAATCACCAAATATTCTGAGGGATCATTTCCCATCACGGAACCCAAAGACTGGCTGGAAGCCTTTTATTTGTTGTCCAAGTTTTTGGAACAGAAGCAAAAACCGAGCAAATTCGTTGTCTTTCTGGACGAACTGCCCTGGTTGGCCACTCATAAATCCGGTTTTTTAAAGGGCTTGAGTTGGTTTTGGAACAGTTGGGCGGTGAATGAAAACATTGTAGTGGTCATTTGTGGTTCTGCTGCCTCTTGGATGATCAAGAATGTTGTACACCACAAAGGTGGCCTGCACAACCGCATTACCAAAAGAATTTACCTCAAATCCTTCACGCTCCACGAAACCGAACTCTTTTTAAAGGGAAAAAACATCAACCTGGATCGCTACCAAATCCTGCAACTTTATATGGCGATGGGTGGAGTGCCCCATTACCTGGAGGAGGTGGAAGCAGGGAAAAGCGCCATACAAAACATCAACGCCATCTGTTTTTCCGAAAATGGAGTGCTTTGGGATGAGTTTTCAAAATTGTATACTTCCTTGTTTGAAAATGCTTCCGCACACATCAGCGTGATTCGCGCTTTGGCCAACAAACAAAAGGGACTCACGCGCCAGGAAATTGTGCAGCAGACCAAACTGCCTGAAGGTGGGGGGACCAGCACTGTTTTGGAAGAGCTCATTCATTCTGGTTTTGTATCGCTCTATCTACCCTTTGGCAAGAAGAAAAAAGACAGCCTCTACCGACTCACGGATGAATACTCCCTGTTTTACCTGCATTTCATGGAGCAAAATCGCCAGACGGGCCCCAACATCTGGCTGCAATTGAGCCAAACACAAAGCTACATCAGTTGGGCAGGCTATGCCTTTGAAAACAGCTGCTTCAAACACCTTTGGCAAATCCGCAAAGCACTAGGGATATCGGGGGTATACGCCAACGCTTCTTCTTACCTGAAAAAGGGTAGTGCTGAAGAAGACGGGGTACAAATTGATCTGCTCATTGATCGCAACGACCACGTCATCAATTTGTGCGAGATCAAATTTTACAATTCAGAACTGAGCATTGATAAAGCTACCGCATTGGATTACCGAAATAAAATCGGCATCTTCAAACAAAGTACACAAACGAAAAAACAAGTGTTTTTTACCTTGATCAGTACGTTTGGTCTAAAGCAAAATCAACATAGTTTGGGCTTGGTGGACTTTGTGCTGGATATGGATGATTTGTTTGAGGGGGGAGAGGGATAGGGCTGATGATTTTTGCTAATCTTCTGACATGGATTTTGGTAAGTTCTAATCAAAATTCCTTAAACTAGCGCTCAAACCATATAACCATGTTGCATAGATCGCTTTGCTGCTTACTCTTCATTAGTTGTACAACTCTATTCGCCCAAAACCTGCCCAAGCCCAGTCCGGCTCAGGTTGCCTGGCAACAATTGGAAACCACTGCTTTCCTGCACTTTACCGTGAATACCTATACCGATAAGGAGTGGGGCGATGGCACGGAAAGTCCGAGCATTTTCAACCCCGTCAAGCTGGACGCCCGCCAATGGGTAGCCGCCCTCAAGGCTGGTGGCTTCAAGATGTGCATCATCACGGCCAAGCACCACGATGGATTTTGCCTCTGGCCCTCCAAATACACCGACCATTCGGTCAAAAGCAGCCCCTGGAAAAACGGCCAGGGCGATGTGGTCAAAGAAGTAGCCGACGCTTGTCGGGAATATGGCCTCAAGTTTGGATTCTACCTCTCTCCCTGGGATCAGCACGAAAAAAGCTATGGCACCGATCAATACAACGACTTCTACAAAAATCAGTTGAAAGAATTGCTGACCAATTATGGCGAGGTACACGAGGTGTGGTTTGATGGCGCCCGTGGCCCTAATGCCAGAGACATGCAATACGATTTTAAAGGTTTTTGGGCGCTGGTCAAACAACTGCAACCCAAAGCAGTGTGCTTTTCTGACGCGGGCCCTGGCGTGCGCTGGGTGGGCAACGAGTCGGGCAATGCCGGCGAAACCTGCTGGTCGACGATCATCACGCTGGGCATGGCACCCGGGGTAGCCGATTCCAAATACTTGAATACCGGCGATGAAAAAGGCACCGAATGGATTCCTGCCGAAACCGATGTATCGATCCGTCCAGGCTGGTTTTACCACCCTAGCGAGGACGATAAAGTGCGCTCGCCCAAAAATCTGGTCAACCTCTATTATCAATCCACGGGCCGCAACAGCCTCTTGCTGCTCAACGTGCCACCCAACCGCGAGGGCTTGCTGTGCCCGCAAGATGTGGCCGCCATCAAAGAATACCGCAGTATTTTGGACGAAACCTTCAAGACAAATCTGGCCAAATCCGGGAAAATCAAAAGCCTGGTCGACAATAAGCTGAGTACCTGGGTCGCTTTGCCTGAAAACACGCCGATGGAAATCAACCTGCCCAAAACGGCCACCTTCGACCGCTTCCTGCTCCAGGAAAACATCGCCGAAGGCCAACGCATCGCCGAAGCAAAACTGGAATACTGGAACGGCAAGGAATGGCAACTGATCAAGCAATTCACCACCGTAGGCTACAAGCGTTTGCTGCGTTTTGAGCCAGTCACTACGGCCAAATTGCGGCTTACTGTGTTGCGGGCCTTGGCTCCAGCCCAGATCGCTGAGGTTGGGGTGTACAAGGGATCAGCCAGAGAGTAATGACGAATGACGAATTGGGAGCGCTCCCAATTCGTCATTCGTCATTCGAAAAATTCGTCATTCGAAGAATTCGTCATTTTTTCTCCCCTCGCCCACCATTTTCTTTCCCACCTGCATCTAAGTAGTTGAAAGTTTGTTACACTATCTTTTTCCACAACAAAGCCAATTAGCCACTCAGGTAATTGCTTCGGCGGCGCCCCGAAGCAAGCCTGGGAGGATTTTTGCTAAAAATCAAACAACATGGCCAATTTTCATGCAACTGATCCTGTACAGGGAACTCAGGATGGGAAAAAATTGGGCGCATCCCAGCCCATGCAGGGTTTACCCGTGGGCAGTCCTTTGTTTCAGGTGTCCTGGATACAAGAAATCTTCCGTTACCGCAACCAGAGTTATGGTGCCTATGTGCTTCGCCAACAATATTCACGCCGGATGCTGCAAGGCAGTTTGATCGCAATGGGATTGGCTGGTGTATTGTGCGGTGCTTCATTGCTGGCAGAGGCACTCCCTAAAGACAATGCAGCGGCATACGATGGTACTTTGGACATGATTGACATGCCACCGCCGGATGAACCCATCGCACCGCCGCCACCACCTCCGGTAACGCCGCCACCACCAGTGGCTCCTTCGATTGCATTTATTGCCCCCAAGGCCGTTGAAGACAACGAGGTAAAAGTAGAAGTGGATCCACCAACCCAACAAGAATTGACCACCAGCAATCCTGGTACGGTTACGACCAAAGGTGATCCGGGTGGGGTTGATATTGATGACGATCCCATTTTAGTAGAAGGACCACCAGCAGTGGTAACGAATGATGATGGTGGAGAGAAGGCGAAAGAACCCGAAATTTTTCACATAGTGCAACAAATGCCTGCTTTCCGGGGCAACCTCAATCAGTTCTTGGCGCAGGAAATGCGTTATCCCGATATTGCCAAAGAAAATGGCATTGAGGGTACGGTGGTGATCCGGTTTATCGTCAATGAAAAGGGTGAAATTTCCAACCCCATCATCGTTAAGGATATTGGTGGAGGCTGCGGAGAAGAGGCGTTGCGGGTGGTACGCGCCATGCCCGCGTGGTTGCCAGGTGCCAATCGAGGCATTCCAGTGAAAGTGCAGATGAACCTACCGGTGAAGTTTAAGCTTGAATAGTTTTTTAAGTTGCACACAATTTTACACCGAAATGCAAAATTGTGTGCAACCCAAAAGTTGAAATCTACTTTTCAAAAACCTTCCGATCCAACCCCGGAATAATCCTCAAAGCGTTTTCGTAGTACACTTTTTTCAGGATTTTATCCGGTAAAGCCATGCCGTACATCCGCCAAAAAGCATGGTAACGTTTGTGGTAAGGGAAGTACTCATCAGCAGATTCCAGCACGCGGAAGTAGGTAGGGTATTCTTCGGGATGGTACGCGTCCTTGCCAAACAGGATGCGGTTTTGGTACTTGTCGAAGAAGGCCGCAGCAGCCCGTGGTTGGCGACCCAACTCGGCAATCACCGCGCCAAATTCGATGTTCATATTGGGGTACAACTCCAGCAACTGGCTCAATTTCTTCAAGTCACTGGCGTACCAGCCAAAATGCGCATTGATGAAGGTGGTTTTGGGGTGTTTTTGAAAAATATGGTGCTGCTGTTTGATCAGGGTATCAAAAGGAGCGGGGTCGGTATCGGAGCGTTTGCGGCCCGGATTGAGTTTGAGCTCCAGCCAGCGCTCGTTTTTTTCATCCAGGGGATCCCAAAATTGCTTGGGGTCGGCGGTGTGGATGATGACGGGAATGCCCAATTCGCCGCATTTGGCCCACACCGGGTCGATGCGCGGGTCGTCAACGCGAATCAGGTTACCCTTGCTGTCGCGCTCTGACAAGCCCAGGCTTTTGAAAATCTTCAAGCCTCGCGCACCATTTTTTACATCGTATTCGATTTGTTTTATGGCGTTGCTCGTCCAATCTGCATCGTCAATTCCTTTGAAACTCAAATTGGTGAACACTGCAATCCTGCTCTCCAGGTTGTATTTTTTGATGTTGTCCGTAATGGCCTTGAGGGCAGCTCCACCCCGACCGCTGAGGTTCATACACACGCCCATGTTGAGGGAGTCCATTTCTTTGATCAGGCCAGTCAGGTCTTGGGTAGCCATGTTCCAATGGTGACTGTGCACATCCAGAAATGGGAACTTGGAGCGGGTCAGCACGTGTTCGGGTACAACCAGAGATGATGGTGGATCGTATTTTTCAAAATCCATGGTTTGTGCGCCGAGGCAGAGGGGTAGCGCGGCCAACAGCAAGAATAGGTAGATTAATCGCTTCATTGAGATGGTTGTTGTTTCAAAGATGAAAAATGTTAGGCACTTGTCCAAGACTACACAATAATCCTGATTTTTTTGTCCCAATTTTACCCACAAATTAGTAAATTACTGAACTTTTTACACCCAAACAGATCAATGGCATTTTTAAACAAAGTCATAGGCAATGCCCGTAAATGGCTGGCGTGGAATACCCGCCAGCTTCCTGGATCAATGCTCAGTATGAGAGTGGCCATTGCCATCTTCATCATTGATGTATTGGTGGGCATTACGGGTTTGATGTGGTTGGAAGATTTTGGGGTGATCGATGCCTTTTATCAAACCGTCATTACCATCTCTACCGTTGGATTTACAGAAGTCAAAAGACTGGATGATCCAGGAAAAATATTTGTATCTTTTTACATTCTCTTCAACATAGGGGTTTTTGCCTACGTTCTATCCGTGTTTTCCTATTACATCATCCAGGGTGAAATATTTAAATCGATGTACACCAACCGCGTAAAAAGCGCCATTGAAGGACTCTCCAACCACGTGATCGTGTGTGGTTTTGGGAAATATGGCCGCGAGATTACCCAGAATTTTCTGAAACACAAGATTCCTTTTGTGGTCATCGACATCAATCCCGAGCGCATTGCCTCCATACAAGGATCTGAGCATGACATATTGTACATTGAAGATGATGCGACGCATGATGAAGTCCTGGTTGCTGCGGGCGTTGGTCGGGCTCGCTCATTGATTGCTGCTTTACCTGACGATTCCGACAATGTGTTTATCGTGCTTACTGCCCGACAATTGAATCCTCAATTGGACATTATCAGCAGGGCAAAAGACCCCAAATCGCAAAAAAAGTTGATCTTAGCCGGTGCCAACCACGTGGTGATGCCCGAACAGATTGGCGGTTTCTATATGGCTACCCTGGTTTCCAAACCCGGCGCGGTAGAATTCTTTTCTTTCATGACCAATGAGCACAGCTCGGATATTGGTTTTGAAGAATTGAATTATGCGATTGCGCCGCCCAATTGCCAGGACCGCAAATTGAGTGAATTGATGATCCGGCAAAATACAGGGGCCAACGTCATTGGTTTTCGAGATGCGCAGGGGTATTACAACATCAACCCCTCTTCTGATACAGTGTTATCGCCTGGAACCAGTTTTATCATTTTGGGCGACAAACAACAATTGAAAAATCTCAAGGCTTATTTGGATGCATTTCCGCAACAGTAGCATTCTTTTTACTCCATTTTTCAATCCCTAACCAATGAGAAACGCTGCAATTTTGGTTCTTTTTTTATGCGCAGTTTTGCCTTGTTTTGGTCAAAACGGCCAAGAAATATCGCCCAATCGCCATAAAATCAAAGTTACCCCAGACCAAATCCAAAGCACCAACGCAGAGGCACAACTGCAAAAATCTGCACGCACCGCCTCAATCCTGAAACCCATCAAAATTAAATTTGCCGACGAGGTGGAAAATTTTTTCACTTTGGCACTTAACTGGCTGAAAACGCCAGTAGAGACTAAAGCGGTGAATTTTGAATACCGCGAGAAAAGACGCGGTAAATGGGGAGCCTGGCAAAAACTGCCCATCGATCAGCACGCAGAGGAAGAATCAATCATGGAGGTGACCGAATTGCGACAGATTGATGCCAGGGTGCGGTTTATTCAGCTTAAAATAATCCTGCCTGCAGGAGTTGAAATCCCGACGGATCTCAACATCAATTTGTTCAATCCGGTAATTGCTCCCCAAAAATCGGGCGCAATGCTGATTAAGCCTATCAAGCCAGAGCTGCGCGGATGCCCTTGCCCCTTGCCAGGCATGGTATCGCGCCAAACCTGGGGTGCCCCTCGCCCCTGTGCCTCACCCGGGTATGCTACGGTGACGCACCTCATCGTACACCATTCGGCGGGTGTCAATACCTCCAACAATTGGGCGCAAGTCGTACTCGGTATCTGGGATTTTCATGTCAATACCCGTGCGTATTGCGATATCGCCTACAATTACCTGATCGACCCCAATGGGGTTTTGTATGAGGGCCGGAGTGGAGGCAACAACGTCATCGGTGCACATTTTTGCAACACCAATACGGGTACCATGGGGGTGTGCCTGCTGGGCAACTTTCAGGAAGTGGAACCAACTACGGTTATGCTGAATAAATTGGCAGATTTATTGGCCTGGAAAAGCTGCAATTCCAGCATCGATCCGGTGAAAAGCTCAGTTTTTGCCCGCAGCAACACCGTGCTAAACCACATCAGCGGCCATCGGGACGGCTGTGCCACCGAATGTCCCGGAACCAACGTCTTCGTTAAGCTTGCGGAGATGCGCAGCAAAGTGGCCAGCAACATTGTGGCCTGTGCCCTCACGGTTGCGACCCAAAACCCCGCTATTGTTGATTATTCGGTTGATATCGTACCCAACCCTGCGCAACATTCCTTTCGCTTGCGCCTAAGTAGCGGAGCAAACATCTCTCGCCTGGAATTGTACAACCTGATGGGGCAATCAATCAATGTGCCATACAACCTGCAAACCCTGGAGGTGCAGTGTGGACATCTCCCAAGAGGAACCTATGTGCTGAAAATCACGGATACTGCGCAAAGATCAATCGCCAAGCAAGTTGTTTTGCAGTTCTGAAAATTTTCGCTCATCTTTAGCATTTCCCAATTGATTCTGTAACCTAAGTATGACGAGAAAAATCGGGAAGTTAATTTTTCTGCGTTACTAAGCGAATGGCATGACCACCGACGACTTTAAAAAAATTGCTGACACCATCCCCAAAGATCCTGGCGTGTACCGCTTCATCGATGAAAGCGATACGATTCTGTATGTAGGCAAGGCCAAAAACCTCAAAAATCGGGTGTCGAGTTATTTTGGAGAGCGTAAAGACCGGCTGTTTCGTACCCGCATGATGGTCAAAAACTCGTTCCGCATTGAAATCACCATTGTTGAAAGCGAAACCGATGCCCTGCTGCTGGAAAGTGCCCTGATCAAAGAAAACCAGCCGCGTTACAACGTGATGCTCAAAGATGACCGGTCTTATTCCTACATCTGCATCAAAAAAGAGCCTTTCCCCAGGGTGTTTTTTACGCGACGAGTCATCCGTGATGGCTCCATTTATTTTGGGCCTTACACCTCCAAATTCCGTACCCAGGTCATTTGGGAATTGTTGCGGCAATTGTTTCCATTGCGCACCTGTCAGCTCAATTTAGGCCCAGAAAACATTGCCGCAGGCAAGTACAAGGTCTGTCTGGAATACCACATCAAAAACTGCCAGGGGCCTTGTCAGGGGCTGGAAGACGAAGCGAGCTACAAGGCCAAAATCGAGCAAATCAAGAACATCCTGCGCGGCAATTTCAATCCGGTTATCCAGCATTTCAAAGGCTTGATGAACAGCTACGCCGAAAAAATGGAGTTTGAAAAAGCCCAGGACATCAAAGAAAAACTGACCGCGTTTGAAGATTACCAGGCCAAAAGTACCGTAGTGAGCTCCAGTATCAAGGACGTAGATGTATTCTCGATCGCGAGCGACGAAAAAGAAGCCTATGTCAATTACCTGCGGGTGGTCAATGGGGTCATCATCCACACCCACATCCAGGAGATACAGGTCAATCTGGAGGAAGAAGAAAGCGACTTGCTGGCCTACGCCATTCCACTGATTCGGGATCGTTTCAACAGCATTGCGCCGGAGTTGATCTTGCCTTTTGAAGTCACCCTGGCCGATAAAAACCTGAGCATCACTGTGCCAAAAATTGGGGAAAAACGCAAACTACTGGAGCTTTCACTCAAAAATGTACAGTATTACCGCGCTCAGAAAAAACGGGATGAAGTAAGCAAAACCAAACGGCAAACCCCTGCCGAGCGGATTTTGCGCACCTTGCAGGCCGATTTGCAAATGCAAGACCTGCCCATGCACATCGAGTGTTTTGACAACTCCAATATTCAGGGCACCAACCCGGTATCTTCCTGTGTAGTGTTCAAAAATGCCAAACCTTCCAAACAAGATTACCGGCATTTTAAAGTCAAAACCGTGATTGGTCCCAACGATTTTGATACCATGAAAGAAGTTGTGCACCGCCGTTACCGCCGTTTGTTGGACGAAAATCAACCCCTACCCCAACTGGTGATCATCGATGGGGGCAAAGGCCAATTGAGTGCCGCCATGGAAAGCATCATTGGATTGGGATTGACGGGGAAAATGACGATAGTCGGAGTGGCCAAACGCCTGGAGGAGATTTTTTTTCCGGGGGATTCTGTCCCCCTGTACATCAACAAAAAATCGGAATCACTTAAACTCATTCAGCAAGCCCGCAATGAGGCCCACCGCTTTGCAATTACGTTTCACCGTGATCAGCGTTCCAAGAACTTTATTGAAACCGAATTGAACAACATTCCAGGCATTGGTGAAAAAACCGCACAAAAACTGCTCATCCACTTTGGCTCGGTCAGAAAGGTACGGGAAGCCTTGGCATCAGAGTTGATCGAGGTCTTGGGCATGGCCAAAGCCAAGGTGGTCAAGGCATATTTTGATAAAGAGATAGAGTAGATCTTTACCCAATCCAGTGCAAAAAACCACCCAAAATTAGCAACATCAAACAGCCCAACATGGCAATGGCACCTACCGGGCGTTTGAGGGAAAATGTACTCAGCACATAAACCACCAAAATGCTGATGCCAAAACCCCAGGAAAGATTCACCAATAAAAAAGCTTCTCTGGATGTGGCTGGAAAATGAGGATTTGACCCTGCCAGTTTAACGGCAAGGGAAGAAGCTGCCAAAATCGCCGCTGTATACATGAGGCGATTGACCCATAATTTACTGTTTTCCATTGACTTTTATTTTTCAAGAGACCGTTTTTCAAAAACAGGTTCTCCTTGCTTCATCACCAAGCGAATTTTGCGCAAGTCCTGAATGGTTTGATCGGGGCGGCCATCTACCACCAGGATATCCGCCAACAGGCCAGGGCGGATTGCACCAAGCTGGTCTTGCAGACCAAAAACTTTGGCATTGATGGAGGTCGCAGACTTGAGCACCTCCAGGGGTTTCATGCCGTAATCAACCATCATTTCCAACTCGCGTGCATTGTCGCCGTGGGCAAAAACGCCCACATCGCCACCAGCCACGATGGTTACACCAGCAGCCAGTGCCTGAGCAAATGTTTTGCGTTTTTGGACAATGCGGTCTGGATCGGGATCGATTCCTTTTTTCCAACCGCGATATTGCAAAATGGCATCGCCAGCGGCCAGGGTAGGGCAGAGGGCTACGCCTTTTTCGGCCATCAATTTGAAGATTTCCGGGGTGCCTTCGTCGCCGTGTTCGATGCTTACAACGCCTGCCAAAATCGCCCTGCGCATGCCTTCAACCGTTCCGGCATGGGCCACCACACTGCGCCCACTGCTGGCCGCGGTTTTGACCATCAGTTGCAATTCTTCCAATGAAAAAGTGGCCCGCGCTTCATTGCGCAGCCCCCAGCGGTAATCGGCATATACTTTGACCACATCAGCGCCTTTGCCCATCTGGTTGCGTACTACTTTGATCAGGTTGTCAACTCCATCGGCTTCTTCTGCGCCCAATGGCACATCAACGTGGGCTGCAAAACCCTTTGGTCCATAGCTGCCCGTGGCAACAATGGCTGGCCCTGCCACCAACATGCGTGGGCCTGGAATAATCCCTTTTTCAATGGCTTGTTTGAGTCCTACGTCGGCATAGCCCGCGCCTTCTGATCCCAAATCGCGCACGGTGGTAAAACCCGCTTCCAAGGTTTTTCGGGCATGTACAGTCGCACGGACTACCCTTTCCGCTTCAGATTCGACAAGTACCTGATCATTCCAGCTAGTTTCATTGTAAGGGTGCAACAAGAGATGAGAATGCCCTTCGATGAGGCCGGGTAGCAAGGTCGTACCTGGAAGTTCAATCCGTTTAGCGTTGCTGGGGATTGACAATTGACCGATGGAGCCTACAGCTTTGATCTTGCCATTTTCGATCAGGACTACCCAGGATTCGTGCATTTCCTGGCCATCAAAAACACGGGCAGGGATGATTAGGCTGGGAAAGGCAACTTGTGCTTGCAATCCTGAAAATCCAGGTTGCATGCCAATCAGGACTCCAAAAAGAAAGGTTTTCCAATTCATATCAACTATTCAGCCATAGCGCGATTGCAAAAGCAAGGACGACTGCAATTAGGCCATACATGAAAATACTGTAACAAATGCGCAAGTAACGGTACTTTTGGGCCAATACTTTGCCTAAGTAATAAATGTCCCGGGTCATTGAGCTGTACAAAAAATCCCGGTCTTTGATCATTTCTGTCATGCCCCAATCGAAATCATCGAGGGTCATATTGTAGAAGTTTCCAAAGAACAGCAGATTGGTTCTTTTGTTTTCAATCTCTTCACGTGAAAACTCTCCCTTGGTGATTTTGGGGCGGGTAGAAAGAATGGCAAAAATTAAGGCGGCCAAACAAACCGCCAAAAGCAGAAAAGTAGGCGCGATGTATTCTGGATGTTGTTCAAAACTTGGAATCAGGCTTGAAATGACAATCGAAATAATGATCGCGTTGATACTGAGCATGATGTTGGCCTTGTTGTCAGCCATGGCACTCAGATTCAGGTGGGTACGGTGGGTGTTTCGGTACATGGTCTCGACCCCCCGGCCAAGGTTCATTTCTTTGAGTTCTTTCTCCGTTTTTTTCTTTTGCTTTTTCAACTTGCGGTCTTCATTGCTGTCCTCAGATGGCGCAATGCGCTGTTGATATTTTTTGAGTTGTTTGATGTTTTTGAACTTCCCGTTGTCAAAATATTGACGCGCCAGTTCGGTATGGTAATGGTGATTGGTGATAAAGTCGAGCTCAAATTGTACCCATTCTTCTTCGGTCAAAAAACTTTGCCGAGTCATCAGCAATTCCTGACGCACCCGACTGCACCGATCCCAGTACAACTCAGAGCCCAGGTGGCTGTAATCGGAGTCCCGAATAATTTCTTCGAGCAAATTGCGAGGCTGAAAACTGATCTGAGTGGCTTCAATCAAATGTTCCACTTTCTGAATACTGGCCTCTGGATACCCATGTTTTTCCAAAAAACGCCGAACATTGACCATACCTCGGGCTTCGTGGCCAGCTGCTCCCTGATCGTAGCCGGTGTCATGAAACCAGGCAGCGACAATGAGTGCTTCGGTATCATTGACAGAGAGGGCATACCCTGCCCCCAAACGTCGGGCAGTGTCAATCACATCACAGGTATGCTGAAAATTATGGTAAAAGTACTTTTCGTCAATGTGGTCGCGAAAATACTGTTTAACGTATTTTTCAGCAGCTGTGGCAAGATTTTGAGGCGGAGATTGTATGGTTTCCATATTGAAGCGCTTGCTCCGCCAAAGTATTAATATTTTGGGAAAAAAGAAAGCATGGGGAATTGCTTGTTGTTTTGTTAATATTGAACAGGCATAATTTTTTGCTTTTTTCAGACACATCTATAAAAATGTAACTATCCAGCCGCCTTCAGCGGCGAAAAAAAAAATTAAAG